>Ga0210407_10000584_pt1 | contig 40199 bp, 36 predicted proteins | sample IncBWC27MmetaG_FD_150860 | JGI IMG/M metagenome (GOLD analysis project Ga0210407, IMG submission 150860) | Forest soil microbial communities from Barre Woods Harvard Forest LTER site, Petersham, Massachusetts, United States - Inc-BW-C-27-M | ecosystem: Environmental > Terrestrial > Soil >...
GGACCTAAGTGCATGATAACAAAGATTCTGGCGGAGAGAGAGGGATTCGAACCCCCGATACCCGTCAAGGTATACTCGCTTTCGAGGCGAGCGCCTTCAACCACTCGGCCATCTCTCCGCATCGGCAAATTGCCGTTGGCTCCTGGCGCGTGGTCCGTCAGGAGCGCTGTTAAATTGTCGTTAGCTCCGTCTCTGTCTGAAAAAGTCTTGCAGGAGTTCAGAGCATTTGTCGGCCAGTACCCCGGAAACCACTTCCATCTGGTGATTAAGACTGGGATGGTTGATGACCTGAAGCACCGAACCGGCGGCGCCGGCCTTGGGGTCGCTGGCGCCGTACACCAGCCGCGTTAAACGCGCATGGACCATGGCCCCGGCGCACATGGCGCACGGCTCAATTGTAACAAACAGGGTACAGCCTCCCAGGCGATGGTTTCTGATCCGCGCCGCCGCTTCGCGCAGCGCGATGATCTCTGCGTGGGCTGACGGGTCGTGATACAGAAGATTGCGGTTGTGGCCGCGTCCGATGATTTCCCCGTCTCTGACCACCAAAGCGCCTACCGGCACTTCGCCCGCTTCCGCGGCAAGGCGCGCTTGCCCCAGCGCTAGTTCCATCGCCGCGGTGTCATCAAGGACGGCCATAGATATTTACTCCGCCGGCTGCTGCTGTGTCATGCAGTGGATCGCACCCAGGCCCCAGATGAAATCGCCACAATGAATGCCGACAATTTCCCGCTTCGGGAACACGAACTCCAGAAGCCGGAGCGCGATTCGGTCAAGAGGGTCATTGAAAGTCGGCACCAGGACCAGATCGTTCGCGATGTAAAAGTTTGCATAGCTGGCTGGCAGGCGTCGTCCTTCGAAGATCACGGGTCGGGGCATCGGCAGATCGATGATTTGCAGCTTACGGCCTAGCACGTCCGTAGCTGCCTCCAGACGCTTGCGGTTTTCCTGGAGAAGCGCGCAGTTCGTGTCGCTGCGGTCGAATTCATCAACGGCCAGGACGGTGTCCGGAGCGACGAAGCGGGCAATGTCGTCTACGTGTCCGTGAGTGTCGTCGCCGGCAATGCCTTCGCCCAGCCAGATTACCTTTTCAATTCCCAGATAATCTGCGAAGGTTTTTTCCAGATCTTTTCGCGCCAGCCCGGGGTTGCGTTGCTGGACTTTACTCAGAAGGCATTCTTCCGTGGTGAGCATCAGGCCGGCTCCGTTGACGTCAATGCTGCCGCCTTCCAGCACCACGTGATGAGGCTTGGCTTTGACCTGGACCAGGGGCTGGAATTGCTTGAGGTTGAGCTTCTTAGCGATCCGTTCCGGCAATTGGTTGTCGAGTTTCCAGTCGGGATATTTGGCCCATGCATTGAAGCGCCAGTTGGTGATGGCAACGCGGTCCGCGCCGGAACCACGACGTATGAAGATCGGCCCCGAGTCGCGCGTCCAGATGCGGTTGGTCGGCCAGACGTGAAACATGACGCGCGTTAAGCCGACGTTGCAGCGCGTCAGGATGCCACGGGCCTGGCTGCGTTCCTTCGCGTCGCGCACCACAATGTTTACGTCTTCTACCCGGCCCAGGTAGCGGACAATGTCGGCAAAGACCCAGAGTATGGCATTAAATTTTCCCGGCCAATCGGTGCGATTGTGCGGCCAGGCAAGCCAAGTGGCCTGGTGGCGCTCCCATTCGGCGGGCATGCGGTAGCCGAGCGCGCGGGGAGTGGCCGGTTCGTTGAATGCAGAGACCTTCAATCCAGAAACCTTCGCGTGATGCCGCCGTAGCTGTCGATCCGGCGGTCGCGCAAGAACGGCCAGTTGCGGCGGATGTCTTCGAGCTGGCGCAGGTCGCACTGGCCGATCAGGATTTCCTCTTTGTCGTGGGACGCTTCGGCAATCACGCGGCCGAACGGGTCGCACAAAAACGATCCGCCCCAGAATTCCAGGCCTTTACCCTGGGCGCGATTACCGCGGACGTCGCCGAACTCATGGCCCACACGATTCACCACCGCCACGAATACGCCGTTGGCGATGGCGTGCGCGCGCTGGATGGTGCGCCAGGCATCGTGCTGGGCCGCGCCGAATTCGGCTTTTTCGTCCGGATGCCAGCCAATCGCGGTGGGATAAAAGAGAATATTCGCGCCTTGCAGCGCGGTCAACCGCGCGCCTTCCGGATACCACTGGTCCCAGCAAACGAGCGTGCCGATGCGTCCGTGCGGGGTGTCAAAGGCCTTGAATCCGAGGTCGCCCGGAGTGAAATAGTACTTTTCGTAGTAGAGCGGATCATCGGGAATGTGCATCTTGCGGTAGATGCCCTGGAGACTTCCGTCCGCATCGAGAATGGCGGCGGTGTTGTGGTACAGCCCGCGCGCACGGCGCTCGAAGACCGACGCGACAATTACGATCTTGTTTTCCTTCGCGACGGCAGCCAGGGCCTCGGTGGTTGGTCCCGGAATCGATTCGGCCAGATCGAACAACGTGGTGTCTTCGCGCTGGCAGAAATACTGTGCGCGAAAAAGCTCCGGCAGACAGACGATCTGTGCGCCCTGCTTCGCGGCGGCACGAACTTTCTCGATCGCGCGCCGGAGATTGTCGTCCGGATCGGGCGAGCAGGACATTTGAATCAGGCCGACTGTGAATGTGTCAGAACTCAACTGTTGTTCCTAATTGATACCAGGAACTATAAGAATAGCAAACGTGGCGGCTGGCGTTGGCACGTCTCAACAGAACGGGATCTTTCCCGGCGCCACAAACGCCAGAGCAATGCCGATCACATCCAAGAGGAAAGACAATCCTGTTCCAGCCGCTGCCCACGCCAGGGTCTGTTTTGGGCGTTCCCACCTCCGGTCGCAGAAGAACCAGATAGTGGCCATCCAGATGACGAAACGCAGGACAAGAAGACCGGAGAAAAACCACGGCACGGCAAAGCCATCGGGCTTGTGCAACGTGGTGAGAATTGTTCCCCACAGGGCAAGATGAGCAATGCCAATGACCAGCCCCAGCAACAGGCGCGTGGTTCCGATCGTAATCGCCCAGGACCTAGTGGCCGGGTAGATGCGTCGCAGAGCCGCTCCGGCAACTGTATAGCCGCAGAATTTGACGCCCGCAAAAGCAGCAGCGCCCAGCGGGCCGGGAATTGACCCAGGCATGCGAGAAGAATACCACCACAGGCGATGTCTTTAAGACACTGCGGCAGATGCGGCGTTCGCTGCCAGGGCCATCATCCTTCGCCGCAAGAAACGCTTCAGTTCCAAAGCGCCCCAGGTGGCCAGCAGCATGAGGAGCAGGTCTGTATATCCCTCATGAATGATTTGCAGGGAATCCGTGCAGGTCCAGGGCAATGTGAAACGTCCCATCATCCAAAGGTGGCTCAATTTTCCGTGGAGCCCGTCCAGGCCTTCGGAGATAAGCGACGGCAAGACCGCGCACAGTGTGACGGCCCAAAAGGCACAAGCCATCACCAGGACCATCCGGACAACGAAATGAAGCGTCTTCAGCAGCTTCATACTACATAAGACACCGACCCTCCGCGGCAGGTTCCTGCAGTGTCCTCCCAAACACGGGAGATTGACTCCAAGCAGTGCGACCCGTTACTTTTCTCCTTCCACTATTTTCAGACGAGACCCTGAGGTGATGTTTGGCCAAGAAGCACGAAGGCGCAGGTATTGATCGCAAGCTCCACGATCCGGTAAAGGACAAGCTTTCTCCGGTTTTCCCTTTGGACCTTTCCAAAACCAGGGGCATCAGCGGTCTGGTTCGCGGAATGGCCGATACGGCCTTCACCGGACGCCAGCTCGGCGAAGCCGTGGACGTGCTGGAAGCCATGGCCCGCGACAAAGACTGCTTCGTCGTCATGACCCTGGCCGGGGCCATGACCGTGGCCAAGCAAGGGCTGATCGTCTGCGACCTGATTGATCGCGGCTTGGTCAACGCCGTCGTCTCTACCGGCGCGCTCATGGCGCACGGGCTGGTGGAAGCCACCGGCTGCAAACATTATCGCTACGACCCGCGCATGAACGATGTGGAACTGTACGAAGCCGGCTATAACCGCGTCTATGACACGCTGGAGCCGGAGCAGAATCTCGACCACGTTGAATTGGTGATGGAAGAGGTCCTGGGCAATTGGGACACCGATGAGACCATGTGCTCCTGGCGTCTGAATCAGGAAATTGGAAGGCATCTAAAGAAGCACGCCAAAGGGCGGGGGATTTTGAAATCGGCGTTTGAAAAAAAAGTTCCGGTGTTTGTGCCCGCTTTCACTGATTCGGAAATGGGGCTGGACGTGGCATTGAACAATCGCATGCGCGCCCGTGAAGGCCAGCCGCAAGTCAACTTTAATCCGTTCCTCGACCTTGACCATTTTGCCGAAACGCTTTTGCGGCAGAAGCGCCTGGGAATCTTTACCATCGGCGGCGGCGTGCCGCGCAACTGGGCGCAGCAATTCGGCCCGTACTGCGAACTGCGCGTCCGGCGCGCCGGAGAAGACGTGGAATTGAAGCGCTATCACTACGGCGTGCGCGTATGTCCGGAGCCGGTGTACTGGGGAGGACTTTCAGGCTCGCCTTACTCTGAGGCCATTTCCTGGGGCAAGTTTGTCCCGCCGGCGGAAGGCGGACGCTTCGGCGAAGTCTTCGTGGACGCGACCGTCGGCCTGCCGATTATGTGCGCTGCATTGTTCGAGCGGCTGGGGAAGAAATATAAGAAGGCGTAAGTCTTGTGGTTCTAAATGGTGAAAGAGCGGCCATGGATGGCAAAGGAACGGCCTGTGGGAGTTGGAAAGTTATCTCACCGAACGCCGCAAACCGATCGACCGCCAGTACGTCAGGTCGCCGTCATCGGAAGGGCAGAGTGTCCCCGGAAACAAAACAGCGCTAAAAAACCGGTTTTGTTGCCTGTTCAAGCTCCCATGATTGGCGTAAAGTAAGCCCAGACTGAGAGCAGTTAGCTCAGGAAAAACCGGCCCCGCCCAGGCGGATTGCCGTGAAGATATTTGACAACATACGCGAGGAAGCACTCAGCGCTCAGCACTCAGCTAAACCACAAGCCGCCCTCGGCTATGGGTCTTTCCGGGGATACCCCCCGGTTTCCAAATTGTCGTTGGTCCCCTGTTCTTTCCCTGTTACCTGCCTGTTCCTTCCCTGTTCCTTCCCTGTTCCGAATCAGCGGGGAAGTCGCGAAAGGCCCATGGAATCGAGGTTTTGCTGCTTAAGGAGACCGAAAGTGCGGAATCTCCCCTGTATTTTTCCCTGTTAGCAGGGGAGACCCCGCCGCTGGGAAGATCCGGGATAATCGGGGCCTACTCGAAGATCAATATCGCCGACGCAATCACCGTGGTCCACAAACCGCGCTTGTCGCCCACGGCGGTCTGCGTGATGTTGGTTGTCCGGACGATCTTGTTGGAAATCCGGTAAATCTCTTTTTTCTCGTCCCAGGACTTGTCGGGGTCGAATTCCACGTTCAGCGTGGTGGCCAGCATTTCCGCGGCCAGCTCTTCGGCGTATTCGCCGGCAATGTTGTCCGGCTCGCCGAAAGAGTGGTGCTCGCTCAGATAGCCATAGGTGTTGCGGTCCGCGGGCAGAGCCAGGCCAATGCTGGAAGCCACCAGGCGGTGGGGTTCGCGCGTGGAGTTCTCAGCGACTACGGCAAAGGTAACTTCTCCGGGGTAAAGGTACTTCACGCCTTCTTTGCGGGAAATCAATTTGCATTGTGGAGGAAAAATGGATGAAACCCTGACCAGATTCTGGGCGGCGATTCCCGCGTCCCGCAACGCCAGCTCAAATGAAGTGAGACGTTCCCGGTGTTTACCTACGCCCTTGGTCAGAAAGATGCGCTTTGGCACCATGCTTATTCCCAATTAAGTGTCCTCCGAAAAATTGTTTAGACCGAATGTCAGAAAATAACACACGCGGGCGGGATGCTGTGGAAAATTTCGCGGCATTTAACAAAACTTATAACAGAAAAAGACGTTTTGGACACTGCTAGCGGGTTGCGGCGACGCCTCCCAGTCCAGCACCCTTCAATTTGACTGCAATTTCGATAAAAGCGTGGGCGGCCCGGCTCAAGGCCTTGTCTTTGCGATAGACCAGCGCCAGATCGCGCCGGATACAGGCATCGGACAGCAGAATCGCGGCCAGGACACCGGCTTTTACGTCCTCTAAGACGTTAGACCGGGCAATGAAGCCCACGCCGACTTTCGCGGCTACAAAGCGCTTCAGCAACTCGCTGGAGTCCAGTTCCATGGAGATATTGGGCGTAAGCTGGCGCTCGTGAAACAGGCTGTCAATCGCGTCGCGAGTGCGCCCGACCTTGGGTAGCAGCAGGGGAAAACGTACCACGTCACGCACCGCCGCGCCGTTCCTGTGGCTCAGGGCGTGGCCCGGAGGCACGATCACGACCAGTTCATCGCGATGAATGTTGACCACGGAAAGCCGCTTGTCTTCCACCGGAATCGAGACCACGCCGAAGTCAACGGCGTTGTCCATAATGGATTCAAGGATCTTGGCCCGCTCCAGACGGCTGATCTGAACACTCACGTCGGGATAAAGCTTCTTGAACTTGGCAAACACCTCCGGCAGGATGTGCAGACAGGTGGCTTCATTGGCGCCGACCACGATTTCTCCGTGGGGCACGCGCTCCATGTCCGCGAGCGCGCGGACAATCTGCTTGCGCGCCTCGACCGCGTCTTCGGCGTACTTCTGGAAGGCCTTGCCGGGCGCCGTTACCGCGACCTTGCCGCCGCTGCGGTCAAAGAGCCGGGCGCCCACTTCCTCTTCCAGCGCGCGAATCTGCGACGAGATCGCAGGCTGCGTGCGAAAACGTTTCTCCGCCGCCCGGGAAAAACTGCAGTGCCGGGCGACTTCAAGAAAAGCTTCCAGTTGATCGAAATCCATGGGAGTGGTGTCTATTGTATTTGGTTGTAGCATGTTCGAGCGGGAAAGATGCAACTAGCACAGGAGTTTCAGCAATTGGCATTTGCTAATTGCTTGTTCCATGAAAGCCATCATCTGCGAACAATACGGCGGCCCGGAAGTCCTGCAGTTTGAAGACGTGGCCATACCCCAGGTCGGTCCCCATGGCGTGCTGGTGCGTGTCCACGCCACCAGCGTGAATCCCATTGACTGGAGACTGCGCCAGGGGATGTTCCGGGCGGTCCTGCCGGTCGTCTTCCCCGTAATCTGGGGAGCGGATTGCTCCGGCGTGGTCGAGGAAGTTGGCGGCGCGGTGACGTTGTTCCGTCCGGGAGACGAAGTGTTCGGGTTTAAAGACGGTCGCGTCGCCAAAACTTACCGCGGGACTTACGCTCAGTATGCGGTCCTGCCGGAACATGCGCTGGCCAGGAAGCCGGCTGGTCTCTCGCATGAAGAAGCAGCATCTGTCCCGTTGGCCGCACTGTCGGCATGGCAGGTGTTGATGGACCGGGGAAAGATGAAGTCCGGGGACCGCGTACTGGTCCAGGCGGGCGCCGGGGGCGTGGGGATTTTTGCCATTCAGATCGCCAAGGCCCGGGGCGCGCATGTAGCTGCCACCGCAAGCACGCGCAACCAGGACTTCTTGAAAGAACTGGGCGCCGACGTGGCGATTGACTACCAGAAAGACCGGCTTCAGGACAAAATCTCCGGTTATGACCTTGTCCTGGACGGAGTGGGTGAAAGCGTTTGGGGCAGCTCTCTTGCCGTTCTCCGGCCGGGGGGCAAGCTGGTAACGTTGCTGGCGCCTATTCCGCGCGACGGAGCCGGCAAACTGCGCTTCCTGGGCCGGGCCGCAAGCCATATCGTTGCGTGGACTCTGCGCGCGGCAATCGCGGGCAAACGAATAATGATGGCGCGAGCCAAGCCCGCAGGCGGCGAACTGGAACAGATCAGCAGCTTGATTGAGGCAGGGAAGATCCGCACGGTCATCGAGCATGTTTTTCCGTTCGAGCAGATCGCAGAGGCCCACCGTCTGAGTGAAACCGGGCACGTCCGAGGGAAGATCGTCGTTAAGCTCCTTCCCTGACAGTCGCGAAGATAAAGACGCGAATAAACACGAAGCAGGAAAGAACAGCAAACAGAGTTTTCGCGCTGATTCGCGTCCATTCGCGGCTAATCGGCAGTCCGCCAGTCCGCTGCGCTCTTGCCGGTCCGCGCTGGTTTCCCCTGTCGCCCGCAATATAGAATTTATGGCACTATGATTGGCATTCTTCAAATCGCGATCCTGGGAGGCATTCTGACTTTGGCCAACGGGCAGAAGACTTCATCTCCTGAAATTCCTGACAGCATCAAAGCCCCTGCCGGCGAGGAACTGGTCCTGCAAGTTCAGGCGACCGGTTCGCAAATCTATGTTTGCCAGGCGGGAGCCGACCAAAAACTTTCATGGGTCCTGAAGGCGCCGGAAGCGCAGCTCTCGGACGCGAAGGACACCGTGGTTGGCACGCACTACGCCGGTCCCACGTGGAAGCACCAGGACGGAAGTGAAGTAAAAGGCAAACTGGTCGCCCGGATTGACGCTCCGGAGCCGGATTCCATCCCCTGGCTTCTACTGACGGCCACCGAACATTCCGGGACCGGAATCCTCAGCCGGGTGACGACGATCCAGCGAATACACACTCAGGGCGGCCAGCCGCCCAAGACCGGTTGCGACAAGGCCCATAGCGGCGGCGAAAGCAAGGTCCCGTACTCGGCGGACTACTACTTCTACGCACCGCCGCGCTAACGCCTGTCGAGTTTCCGTTGGAGATCAAACGTCGGTTTGATATGGCCGCGCGGGAATCCGGGCCAATAAAAAACTTACAACAGGTGTAACGAATTTCCCTTGTCTGCCACTACCTTACGAGACAGCAGTGCGTTTGATGAGGAAGGGCTTGCAAGTGAGCAGCGGACATCAGCGCGACCGTGGTTTGCCGGTATCAGTGTCCTCGGATTCCTGCGCGGTCCGTTCTTCGCGCGTGGGCACCGGCGGCAGAGGACGCCGCGGTTGGATGCGCGTCTTACCCGCGGGTGGCGGCATATCTTCATGCTTAACAACTGTTTCGCCGGAATACTTTAGGGGGAAGACGACGGAACCGGTGGCGGGCTTTGGCTCTTTCTCGTTTTCATCGGCTGCTTTTTTCCGGTTCGACATTTCCGTCTCCTTCCGCTGCTTTGATCCTTATGCTCATTCTACTCGCACCAAGGAGCCTAGCTTACTTACCTCACCGATCCGGACCGGGCCAATAGTAAAATCCTTTTTCGCAGGAGTCGTGCCATGAAAGACATTCGCGACAAAAAACCAGCCATTAAAACCCATCCCAAAGCCACCAGGATGGCCTTGAAGAGGTCAGGGGCCAGGACGATCAAGGTGCGGCATCTGAGTGCCCCGCCGAGCGTTCCCAGGGCCAAGGCGAAAGCGCAGCCCAAGAGGATCCATGCGCGCCACCTGCTGCCACTGGTAAAGGAAGGGGCCGAGCGCCCGTTTCACAGCGCGACCACCCGTGCAATGATCCATAGTCTCGATGCCCCCGGGCAGCCGCTGCAGACGGTCCTCAACACGGCGCTGACTCAGGCGGCGCAGAACCGGACTTCCGGCAACGTGAACGAGCCGAGCGCGGCCATCAACGGTGATGTTGTTTTCTTTACCGGCAACTGGTACGCCGCCATGTCCCCCGATGGCGGAAACACGTTCAAGTTCATTGATCCCAATACCATGGCGCAGGCTTCCGATCCGGCCGCGATCAAGTTCTGCTGCGACCAGGTGGTCAACTATCTCAGTTCGATTGACACTTTCGTCTGGCTGCTGCAATACGGGCCTTCCAGCGGAGACAACCTCCAGCGGCTGGCCTTTGCCAAGAGTGCGGACGTGGTGGCGGGCAAATGGCGCACGTTTGATATCACCCCCGCGGCGCTGGAAGTTCCGGGCGCGTTCCTGGATTTCCCGGACCTGGCTGTGGGCGCCAATTTCCTTTACATGACCACCAACATTTTCATGAGCGATAACACCGCCGGGTCCGCGGTCGTCAGGATTCCGTTGAGTTCGATTGACAGCGGCCAGCCCACGGCGGAGAAGTTTGTATCGGTAAATCAGGGGCTGCAGAGTTTCCGCGTGGCGCAGAACTGCGGCCCAACAGCGTTCTTCGCCGCGCACAAGGACACGAGTACGCTGGAAGTTTTTTCCTGGCCGGAGGGTCAGGCCGCGCCCGTTTCGCAAGAGGTCCCGGTCGCGCGGTGGATCGGTGGCAATGGTTATTTTTCCCGCCTGCCGGACGGGCGGCGCTGGCTCGACCGCGCCGACCCGCGCATCACCGGCGCCACACTTGCCGGCTCCGAGCTGTGGTTTGCGTGGTCGGTGGACAGCGGCTCCAACCATCGCCCCAATCCGTTTGTCCAGATTGCCAGAATCAACTCACAGAACATGACGTTGATTGACAACGTCAATTTGTTCGACTCCAACTCCGCCATTTGTTATGCCGGACTTTCATCGAACGCGGCCAACGAAGTTGGCGTTTCTTACATGATCGGCGGAGCGGAGCCGCCTTCTCACGTGGTGGGAATTCTGGGCGACCAGCAGCAGAGCCTCATGGTGGCAAAAGGAGATCGCGGCCCTCTGCCCGATCCCAACACTGGTTCGGGGGACTGGGGAGACTTTCTTACCGTCCGTCCGGTGTTTCCTGACCGCAAGCTCTTTGCGGCTACTGGCTATACGTTTCAAGGCACGAAGGACGGAGACAATCTCGACGCTACTCCGGATTTTGTGATTTTCGGACGCGCTGACGCCCCCGCGGTCCTGGCTGCGCAGGCCGCGAAGAAGAAGAAGCCCGGCGGTCGAAAACCTGCTGCCGGCAAAGGAGGGGGCGGCAAAGTCGTGGGCGGCCCGGTAGTCGCGGGCGGGCCGATTACAGATGTCAACAAGCTGTCTGTGGTAAGCCAGGCGGTTGCGGCGGAGATCAAAGCCGCGTGCGGCGTCAATACCCCGGCCCGGGCCTTCATGCCCGAAATGGATGCCATGCTGCCGCAGTTGGTCACCGCTCCCGGCGTCGAGCGCTGGCCGGTGAAAACCGGAACGGACCCGGACAGAAACCTGGTAGGCAAGAACGTGATCGCCGGCAAGGACCTGGGAATGGGCATTGTTGACGCCACCGTGGAAGAGATGATCACCATTCCCCGACCGGCGGACATGGCAAGTCCCACCGGGAATTTCCCGCTCTACCAGAGCAAACGGGCGCAGCCCTTGGAAATTGTGATCTGGCAGCTCGATGTCACTATCACTGCCCTCAAACTTGAGGCGGATGGCGACTACCACCTGGTCCTGCAAGGGACCAGCGGTGAGACCATGATCGGCGAGGTGCCGACGCCGAATACAACGTTCGTGGGTGACAGCCCGTGGCTGCAAAACATCACGGACGCGCGGAAAGCGGTGGATGACAAGCTGGTGTCAGGTCTTTCACCAAAAGACTTCGCGCTCGCGCCCAACGGAAAGATGCTGATACCGCGGTCAGCCCTCTCGTCACCGCCGCCGGTCATGGCGAACTTCCAGCCGCGGGAATCGTTCACGACGGCTCCGGAAGGACAGGAAGGTCAAATGGCGGCGTTCAAAACTCAGGTGTCGCCAACACCGGCCAGAATCACCGGAGTCGGGTTCTTTGACAAGGTGCACGGCCAGATGGGTGTTTCGCAATCCAACGGGATTGAGCTTCATCCCGTGTTGAAAATCGAGTGGCTCTAACCAAACAGGGAGATTGCCTGTGCATGCCGCAACCTCATTTGGATCGGTGGTGGTGCTGGCGTTTTGGGCGGTGCTGATTGCGGAGCTGGTGGGCGATAAGTCCATCTACACGCTGACGTCGCTCTCCCTCCGTTTTCGCCCGGTGCTCGTGTTCGCGGCGTTCACGGTGGCCAGCGGATTGAAGATGCTGGCGGCCGTACTGCTGGGACGCGTGGTCATGCAGTTTCACTCGCATTGGACCTATGTCATCAGCGGTGTGGCCTTCTTTATTTCCGCCGTCCTGATCTGGTGGGAAGAGCCGCCGGAAGCCGCATCCAGCCAGGCGGGGAAGCCGTGGGCGCAGGGAGCGCTCATCTGCTTCACGTCGTTCTTCTTGACCGAATGGGCCGATCCTGGCCAGATTTCCGCCGCTGCGCTGGTAGTGAACTCACACATGGCGCTGGCCACCTGGATGGGCGGAACGCTCGCCATCCTGTTCAAGGGCGGCGTGGCCATGACGCTTGGAATGCAACTGCGCAGTCGCTTGCCGCAATGGACGCTTCGCACAGTTGCGTCAGGGTCTTGCTGCGTGCTCGGTATCCTGGCCCTGGGCGAAGGGGTGCTGGGCTGAGGCGCGTTGCCGTTATTCCTTTACCAGCTTCCACGTCGGATCAGGATCGAACGTGGTGATAGCGGCCCCGAACTTGGCCGTTTTCGGGCCAAGGTTCTTTTCATAGACGCGGCCTTGTTGATTGACGATGAAGCTCATCACGCCGGAGCTTCCCCATTTGTCCGGATAGGCGATCAGTGCGTAACCGGCAATCATGTTGCCATTGATGACGTAATTGTATTTTCCTCCCGGCGCATGCGGTCCCTGGGCCTTCAGGATCTTGAAGTAATAGCCGTGATAGGGAGACCGCGGATGCGTGGTCGCCGCCGCATCTTTGTTCGCCGCTGTACCTGCTCCCCGGCCGGCGGAATAACCTTCAGTACGGGCTGCGGCCACCAGAGCGCCGAGCGGGCTCTGCTTGCCATCTGGAGCCGACTCCCAGTACAACCCGTCTTTTTGTCCGGGCGTGCTGATGAATCGTTGCGCGTACTCGGCGACGCCGTCGTTGTCCAGATCGCCTTCGCTGAAGTACTCCCACTGCGCCAGCACATAGGCGCGGCAGGTGGCGATGGCGGAGAGTTCGTTTTCGCCAATCCGGCGGTTCAGGATTTCTTCCATGCCGGCCGCGGTATCAAAGCGCCACTTCTCACCTTGCCGGACAATCGGAATCGGGAAGGCCCAGTTGTTTTCACCGACCGTTAACGTGACCCTGGCGTCACCTGCCTTCTCGAGCTTTGCCGAATGCTCAGCCGCAGCGGCGAACGATTCCACTTCATTGTTGTCTTGAATCGGATCGCCGGAGAGCAGTTGGTTATAGTCGGCCCCGAAAATGCCGGCCATGGCTGCGTGGTCTTTTGCTTTAGCGGCGTTTACCAGGGCTGTCATGGCGTCGTCAGCGGACGCAAATAGTGTTTGATTTGCATCGCCCCCGGCAGCTTGAGCACGTACTGTTTCGCTGCAGAGCAGAAGCAAGAGCAACACAACAGATGACATGCAAAGAAACATGACGCGCGAGTGAACCGCCATTCTCGAGTCCATACATTCATCCCCTTCGTAGACAAACTTGCTGGCTAGTCTCTGCTTCATGGCCGCCTCCCAGCTCCGCCTCTCGGCTGACTTGGCGGGCCTGATGGTCGTGGTGGCGGCGAGGGTCTGACTGTCGGTGCCGGGGTCGGCCGGTTCTGTTGCTGACGACTGTCATATCCACGCTGGCTGGAGGCATGAGTATCAAACTGGGGTGCACCGCCACCGTGGAAGACAGAGTTTGGCGGCCGCTGATTGTAATCCTGTTGCGGCCGTGGCTGCTGCGGGGGTCCCTGGACCACCGGAGGCCTCGCCATCGGGGGCTGGTCGCGGCCTGGCTGTCTTTGCGGACCAGGTTCAGGAGGCCCCTGGTATCGCGGCGGGGTTGCTTGCGGGTGTTGTGGCTCGGGAGGCCCCTGGTACCGCGGCGTTGCTTGCGGGGTTTGTGGTTCAGGAGGACCCTGATACCGCGGCGGCGTTGTCTGCGGGTGTTGCGGCTCAGGAGGACCCACGTACGCCGGCGGCCTTCCTGGCGGCTGTTGCGTTCCCGGAGGGTTTCCACGTCCGCGATTGGCGTCAATCCGTGGATCGTTCGGATTGAGGTTGCGCCGGATCGTTTGATTATCGCGAGGTGGATTATCGCGAGGTGGCACGCCGGGACCAGGTTGTCCGCCGGGTCTGCCGTTGCCGCGCTGGTCGCGGCGCACGTTGCTGTAGTCGACATTGGCGTGTACACCCTGGTAACGCTTAAGCGCATCGTAGTTCGGGTGCTGGTCCACCACCGCCCGGTTGACTCGCACATCACGGTACCGTTCGTTCACGTAGGTGTTGTTGACATGAACGTAACGGCGGGACCGCTCCATCCAGTCCGGATCATGTTCACCCCGCTCCCATCCGTGATAAAAAACGCGGTGCTGCCGCCAGTCAAGGTCATCATTCAGCCACACTCCGATGCTGAATCCCGCTCCAAACGAGATGACGGGCCCATAGAAGCCACGGCGAGGGAAGTAGATGATGGCCGGGTCGTATACCGGCACGTAGATGTACTGCGGTTGCGCCGGATAAATATCGATATAGCCGTCTGTCTCCACGACCTCCTGTTGCTGCGTGGTTGCCAGATTGCCGGCATTGCGCGCCTCGGCGCGCAAGCGCTGGACCGCGTCCATGACGTCGGTGGACTGATTGACGTAAGCCTGCCCCAGCGACGTAGTCCAGTCAATCTTGTCCGCCATCATGTGGAGCACTGTCGGGTAATGCGCAACGGATTTGACGCTCACGTCCCAGGGTCCCGAGTCAACGTCATAGTGATCGTTGTAGGCCCGCGTCTCGCGGTCCGCTTCATCAATCTGGTCGGGGAAGGTCGCCGCCACCAGGACCTGCGCCAGCAATGGGTCGGGATATAGAGCAATGGGAGCAAGCAGGTTGTCCAGCTGCTCCGCAGAGAACCACACCCCCTGCTGCTCGTCCTGCATCCCGATGGCTGCAGGTGCGTGTGGCAAGTTCCGTGTACTTGCCCGAAGGTCGGAGAAAAAAGTTGAAATGCCAAGAACGAGTACTATCGCTAGAGCTTTTCTCATAACGCTTGTCTCCCGTTTCCACAAGTGACGCCGCGTAGTTAATGCGGACCTGGGCCCACCACTCTCTTCTCACGCCACTGGTTTTATTGGACTCAATTTCGTGTCACAGAGTTGCTATCGCGAAGCGTACCGTGAAACTGCGGATGGCCGGACTCCAGCATCTACCAGCCATGATATCCTAATCATGTTAGCTGCGATCCCGCCCAGTCGGAGTTTTCCCGCAGTTCCTTAATATAAAAATGATTTCTGTCAGCAATGTCTCCATGCGCTACGGCGCCAAAGTACTGTTTGAAGAGGTGGCCACGGCGTTCACCCCGGGCAAGCGCTACGGCCTCACCGGTCCCAACGGCGCGGGCAAGACCACCTTCATGAATCTGCTGTCCGGCCAGTTGGAGCCGCAGAAAGGCACGGTAGTCCGTCCCAGGAAACTCAGCGTGCTGAGCCAGGACCAGTTTGCCTTCGATCCTTACCGCGTAGTGGACACTGTGATCATGGGCAACAAGCGGCTATGGGCGGCTATGGAAGAACGTGACCGGATTTACGCCAAGCCGGAGATGTCCAATGACGACGGCATGCGCCTGGGCGAGCTCGAAGGCATCGTTGGTGAAGAAGACGGTTACTCCGCCGAAAGCGACGCCGCGGTCCTGCTGCAGGGTCTGGACATTCCAGACGAATTGCATCAGCGCAAAATGGGCGAGATGCAAGGCGGACAGAAGGTCCGCGTGCTGCTGGCGCAGGCGCTGTTTGGCCATCCGCAGGCCCTGCTGCTGGACGAGCCTACCAACCACCTGGATCTCGATTCCATCCACTGGCTGCAGGATTTTCTAAACCGCTATGATGGCGTGCTCATCACGATTTCCCACGACCGCCATTTTCTGAACAGTATCTGCACGCATATCGCGGACATTGATTACGAAACCATCATCACCTACACCGGCGGCTATGACGACATGGTGATGGCCAAGACCCAGATACGTTCGCAGATCGAGTCGCAAAACGCGCAGCGGGAAAAGAAAATTGACCAGCTCAAGGAATTCATCGCGCGTTTTTCCGCCGGCACGCGGTCGAGCCAGGTGCAGTCGCGCCGCAAGGAAGTGGAGCGCCTGCAAGTCACGGAACTGGCCCGGTCGAACATTCAGCGTCCTTTTATCAAATTTGAAATGAAGCGGCCCTCGGGGAAACATATTCTGGAATTGGAAGGCGTCACGAAATCCTACGGTGACCACGCAGTCGTGGGGAATTTCACCGCCAGCGTGACCCGCGGCGAAAAGATCGCGCTCATGGGACGCAACGGCGCCGGCAAGACCACGCTGCTGAACGCGCTTCTCGCGAATTCTCCGACCACTCCGGAAACGGAACTGCGCAAGACCAGCGGCTATGCCGGTCCTTTTATGAGTTCAGGAAAGGTGACCTGGGGACATGAGGCCGCGGTCGGATATTTCCCCCAGGACCATCGCAGCCTGATTGAAAAAGGCATGACGGTCTTCGATTGGCTCTTCCAATGGGACCCTTCGGTCTCGAATGAAGAAATCCGCGGACTGCTGGGACAAATGCTGTTCGCGCGCGACGAAGCCAGCAAGAAGACCGACGTACTCTCCGGCGGCGAGGCCGCCCGCATTCTCTTCTGCAAACTGATGCTGCAGAAACCGAACGTTCTGGTCCTGGACGAGCCTACCAACCACCTGGACCTGGAAACCATCAACGCATTGAACATCGCTCTGCAGCGTTATCAGGGAACGGTGTTGCTGGTCACCCACGACCATGATTTGATTGACGAAGTCGCCACACGAATCTGGCATTTTGACGGCCAGGTCATTGAGGATTTCAAAGGCGCGTACGAGGATTACCAAACGGTCCGTGTGTAGGCGATCTTTCTAAAATCCCGAGCGTAGCGAGGGATCTCTATGAACACGAGGATTCTTGGGTCAACGTGCATGAATGGAAGTGGCGCGTATGAACCCGATAATCGTCGTAGCTATAGAGATCCCTCGCTCCGCTCGGGAGTTTAGAGAGCCGTCTAAAACACATTCCACAAAAACTGGTTATAGACTTCGTGATGGTACTGGACTTCCGGCGCCTTCACGAACGTTCCCAGCAGGCGCGCGCAACGGTCGGCCGACGCCTGTTTCAGGTCGGCATAGCGGCCCTTCACATCGTTACCCAGAAGAGTGGTTGTCCATTTGGCTTTACGAAAGTGTTCGAGCGCGGTGTAGATGTTGTCCGGCAGGTAGCGTTCCGCCTGGCGCAGGTTCTTGATCTGCGCGGTCTCGCCGTGCAGTCCGGTCTTGAAGATCGAGTACAGGACCATGTAGGGGTTCGCGTCCGGCGCGACCGATCGCACTTCCACGCGCATGCTCTTTTCGTTGCCGATGGGGATGCGCACCATGGAGCCGCGGTCCGTGGGCGAGGCCTTGATCTGGTTTGGCGCTTCAAAGTGCGGATCAAGGCGGCGATACGCGTTCACGCTAGCGTTCAGCAACAGACACAGGTCATTGCCGTGCGTCAGGATGCGATCAATGAACTGCCATCCTAATTTGCTGAGTTTCTCCTGGCCTTTCGCGTCCCAGAACAGGTTCTTGCCACCCTTGTTGATGGACACATTGGTGTGCATGCCGTTGCCGTTGACGCCCACTACTGGCTTGGGCAGGAAGCATGCCGTCAGGCCCATCTTCGTGGCCACCTGGCGGCAGATCAGCTTGTAGAGTTGTATCTGGTCGGCTGCAGCCACCACTTCGCCATAACCGTAATTGATTTCGAATTGAGACGGCGCAACTTCCGGGTGGTCCTTCTCGTTCTGGAAACCCATGGCGCGCTGGACTTCAGCAACGGTATCAATGAAGGTGCGCAGCGGGTCGCCGGGCAACGAGTGGTAGTAACCGCCGGTGTTGACATATTCAAATTTTCCGGTCTCATGGTACGCGCGCTCGGCATCGGCGCCTTTGAAGACGAAGCCTTCAATCTCATTGGCCGCGTTCAGCGTATATCCTTCGTCTTTGTATAACCCGTCGGCAAAGGTCTTCAGGATTCCCCGGATATCGGCGCTGTAGGGCTTGCCGCCCTTGTCAATGACTTCGCCAAACACCAGCACTTTACCCGAGCCGAACACGTCGGAAGGACCCCAGTAGAAAGCACTCCAATCCAGACCGAGCCGCAGGTCGCTTTCGCGCTGGGCAGTGAAGCCGCGGATGGAAGACCCGTCAAACGTGAGATTGTCCCAGCTTTTGATCAGAAACTTTTTGTCGTAGTCGAGCATGTGCAGGCGGCCTTCCAGATCGCTGAAAAGCACGGTCACCGCCTTGATGCGGGACTCGTCGGACAGATAACGGATACGCTCTTCCTGGACCTTGTGTGCCGCAACGCGATTCTTGCGCTGCTCTTTCGCCCGCAGATTCAGTTCTTCCAACTCTTCGTACGACAGCGCCAAAAAATTACGCAGTTCGCTCGACATGGATCTCCTTAAAGGTGAAATGAATTTTGTTACAGCAAACTGGAAGCCGCACCACTGCCGGCTACTTTAAACCATGGCGGAACTCTTCGGCTAGACCCATCAAACAAGTTAATAGCCGCTATCAAAGGGATTTATGGGATGAGAGCGCGGCTTGGGCGCGGCCAGACGTCAGGCCGGAGTTCTGCACCATTCTTGCGGTATCATTTCGCATAGCCGCACGATCTTCTCGGCGGTTCTTCGTTATGGGCTCGGTTATGGCCTCGCTCCTGCCGGTTGATTACAATGGCCCCCATGGACTCCACTGACCGCAACTCCTTCACCGAACGTTTGCGTGAAACCCGGGACGCATTTGTGGCGAGCGTGCAAGGCGTCTCCGAAGAGCAGGGCCGTTTCAAAGCTGGGCCGGAGGGGTGGTCCATCCAGGACTGCGTGGAACACCTTGCCCTGGCGGAACCCGGACTGCTCCGCCAGATTTGCGAGAACTCCACGGCCGCCGATTCGCCCGTCAGCCGTGAAAGAGAGACGGCAATCCTCAACAGCGGTGGCGGCAATCGTCAGGAAAAATTCAAAGCCCCGGAAAAGGTGCAGCCGACGGGACGTTTTGGCAGCCTCGCCGAGGCCCTGCGCCAGTTTACGGCGGTCCGGGAACGCACCATCGCGTTCGTCGCCGGCTGCGACGACGATCTGCGCATGCGCTCCACGGTCCATCCCTTGCGGGGACCCATGCGCTGCTCGGAGCTCCTGGCATTCATAGTCGTCCATCCACTGCGCCACGCTGCGCAGATTCGCGAGATCAAGGCGAGTGCCGGATATCCCGTGAACTAGTCTGCCGAAGTGAATTCTGCGCGGTCGAAGCGCGTTCATTGTCAGGCTTCTGGGAGAAAGCAGGGAACATGGCCTTCGAGAGATGGCAACGATCAGCCAGGTATTGGCATACCGTCCCAACCGGCACGAATGTAGTCCTCCTCACCGGAATCTTTTGCTTGTTTGGTTCCATGGGCCTGGCCTTTGGCATGATGTCCGCCCCGCAGACACCGGTCCCGTGGGCCCTTGGTTTCGTTGCGCTGTCGGGTATCGGTGCCGTGGGCTACGCCTATCTTGGGTTTCGCGGCCTATGGAAGTGGCTGCTGTTGCTGGCGCCTTTGCAGTTTGTCGGTATGTCACTGTTTTCCAGCCTTATGAGCCAGCATGCTCATTCCCTGTCGGCTTCGATGACGGACCACCAGGAATTGCAGCGGCGTCTCATTATCGAGGGATTTCTGAATATTCCGCTGATCGTGGCCGCGTATGTTCTGGTCGTGGTCTTTATTCGCAAGGAAGGAGCGCGCTTTTTCGGACAGATGGCCGAGGTACGGCTGGCCACCGAGGTACACAAGGCGCTGGTGCCGGTGATTTCGCGGCGCGAGAACGGATTCGAAATCTACGGATTGTCAGTTCCCAATGGGCAAATGGGCGGCGATCTGGTGGACGTCGTGGACGACAAGGCCGGTTGGCTGGCTTACGTGGCCGATGTTTGCGGCCACGGCGTACCCGCAGGCATGGTCATGGCCATGGTGAAGAGTGCGACCCGCATGGGAGCGTCGGATGCAACGACTACCACGGAGTTCCTGCCGAACCTTAACCGCGTGCTGGCATCGGTCTCGGCGCCCAATATGTTCGTGACGTTCGCGTACATTTCAGGCGGTTCCGGTCCTGACGTGCAGTTTTCGCTCGCCGGACATCTTCCCATTCTTCATTACCGCAAGCAGTCGGGAACTGTCCAGGAGCACACCGTTTCCAACTTACCCCTGGCTATTTCTCCGGACGCCCGGTTTGAGACTGCGGCCATTGCCTGCGCGGAAGGCGACGTGCTGGCCGTTCTAACCGACGGTCTCACAGAGGTTGCGGACAAAGAAGGACGCGAGCTGGGGATGGAAAACCTTAAAGCCGCGCTGCTTGAACATGCGCATGCGCCTTTGCCTGAACTAGTGAACGCGCTGCGGGCCCGGGCGTCCCAACACGGTAAACAGATCGACGATCAAACAGTTCTTCTGGTGCGGCGCACCGTCGCTTTAGGCGGCGGCAAAGCAGCTTGAGGAGGATCGGCGTGACAACTTGCTGCCAGAACCTGGCTCTGGCGATCGTATGTATGCTCCCAGTTTGCACTGTTAGTGGACAAAAAGCGCGGGCGTCCCGCTCCACGGACCCACCAGGGCGAGTGATTGGATACTTCGCTGAACACGGAGTGAAGTCTGGCCGGTACACATTAAAGAATGTCGCCACCAGCGGCGCGGCGGCGTTTCTTACCGAACTGAATTACGCGTTTGGCAAGGTAGCAAACGATCGCTGCGAAATCGCCGACGAAGAACTCGCGCTGAGTCATCCCTACGCCGCTGCTGAGAGTGTCGACGGCGGCGCCGATTCAGACGGTCCCCACCAACTCCGTGGAACGTTCCATCAACTCCAGGAACTCAAGCGTCTCTATCCGCACTTGAAGATTGTCATTTCTTTCGGAGGATGGGGCCAGTCTGACGGTTTTTCCAGCGCCGTCCAGCCGGAACACCTGCGCGACTTTGTGCGTTCCTGCGTGCATATTTTTATTGAGGGGTATTTCGCTCCCGGTGTTCATGTGCCTGGGGTTTTTGACGGGATTGACATTGATTGGGAGTATCCGGTGGATGGCGGCACCAGCAAAGGACGTCCGGAGGACATTCAGAACTTCACTGCCATGGCCGCCGAGTTCCGCCGTCAGTTGGCCGCGGTGCGTCCGGGCCTGCTGCTGACCGCCGCCCTGCCGGCCGAGGCTGAGCTTTATGCCAACTTTGAGTTGAAGGCAATCAGCCAGTCCATGGATTTTCTTTCAATCATGGCCTATGACCTGCATTGGAATACTGAGCCGCGGACGTACTTCCATAGCGCTCTCTTCCGCGATCCAGACGATCCGTCCACGGCCCCGGCAGACACTCGCTATGGAGATTTCGCGGTCCAGGGGTTCGTGCATGCTGGTGTACCGCGCAAGAAGATTGTTTTTGGCGTTCCGTTTTATGGCAAGGGATGGACCGGCGTAAAGGGCGTTGAACATGGTCTTTACCAGCCGGCAACTGGACCGGCCAAGAGCGGCGGAGGCTATAGCGAGCTCCAAGGCCTGCCTGCGACCGCCGATCGCCAGTACAATTCGACGGCCGTTAGCTGTACCGTATGGAATGACGAGACCTTTTGGAGCTACGATTGTCCCGAAGCGATCCGCGCCAAAGCGCAATATGTGCGCGCCCAGCATCTAGGCGGGGCAATGTTCTGGGAATTGAGCCACGACACCCCGGACCTGGAATTGCTGCGCGCCCTTACTGCAAGGCGCTGAAGAGAATCCAAGCTGATCAAGTCATGGAATCAGCAGCAGCTTGCCCGTGGTCTTGCGCGCTTCCAGGTCGCGATGTGCCTGCTGCGCTTCTGCCAGCTTGTACGCGTGGTGAATCCGCAGCTTGAGCTTGCCGCCGGCGATCCAGCCCAGAACGTCACCCGCTCGCTGTTCCAGTTCTTCCCGTGTGGCGATGTAGTGTCCCAGCGACGGACGCGTAAGAAACAACGATCCCTTTTGCGTAAGTTTCATGGGATCAAAGGGAGCAACCGGGCCGCTGGCCCCGCCGAAGAGAACCAGATATCCGCGAGGCCGTAGGACGTCGAAGTCTTTCTCGAACGTGGTTTTGCCTACGCCGTCATAGACCACGTGCACGCCTTTTCCGTCCGTGAGGCGTTTGGTCTCAGTTGCAAAATCCTGATCGTTGTAAAGAATCACCTCGTCGGCGCCGGCTTCGCGCGCCAGTTTGGCCTTTTCCTCCGAGCCCGCGGTACCAATGACGTGTGCGCCGATGTTCTTGGCCATCTGCACCAGAAGAAGTCCCATGCCGCCTGCCGCGGCGTGGATCAGCGCGGTCTCGCCCTTTTTGAGCGGATAGCTGCCGTAGAGCAGGTAGTGCGCGGTCATGCCCTGAAGCATGGCGGCCGCGGCCTGGCGGTCGTCCACGCCTTGCGGAATCTTTACCAGGCGGTCCGCCGGCACCGCGGCATATTCAGCGTAGCTGCCCAGCGTGCCGGTATAAGCCACGCGATCGCCAACTTTCAACGACTTTACATCACTGCCGATCTCGCTGACCACGCCGGCGGCTTCCTGGCCACCCACAAAAGGCAACGGCGAAGGATAGCGGCCTTCGCGAAAATAGACGTCAATAAAATTGACGCCGCTCGCGGAAATCTTCACCAGAGCTTCGTTCGGTTTGGGTTTAGGGACGGGAATGTCGACCAGAGTAAGGGCTTCGGGTCCCCCGGTTTTGGAAATTTGAATGGCTTTCATGACGCCTTATGATGCCAGCAGAAGTGTCTCGTCGCAAATTGAATTTGTAATATCACTCACGCCCGTGTGGCACCGACCTGGCCGGTGCCTCAATCCCAAGACTATTCTGCCAGGAAGGCCGTGGTTGCTTTCAGAAAGAAATCCAACTGGTCGTGGTGCACCCAGTGACCTGCGCCGGGGACGGTTATCAACCTGCAATTGCGGATGGCCAGCACGCGCGCGTCGGCGGAAGGCGCCGGCGCGAAGCTCTCCTGGCCCCAGAACAGCAAAGTTGGCGACGTAATCTGGCCGAACAACTCGGCCGTTTCTGCTACGTTGTGTCCGTAGGGTGTCAGACCGCGCACGTAGTTGTCGAATTTCCAGACGAGAGACCCGTCCGCGTCATAGTTGGTGCCGTGGCGTGTGAGGTGCCGCGCTACTTCGTCGGAGAGATGCGGGTTCTTTTCCTTCATCCGCGCCATGGCTTCTTCCAGGCTTGAGTAATTCTTCGGCTCGCGCTTTTCCAGGCCGCGCACGGCCTCAATCCAGAAGCGCAGACGTTGCGACACCGGGCCGTGCACCTTATGTTTCGCCGGAAAGCCAACTCCTTCAACCGAGACCGCTTTGCGGACGCGATCGGGATACACCCCAGCATAATGCAGCACGATCATTCCACCCAGAGAATGACCGACAAGCCGGATGGGGAAGTCGTTGATGATGTCCAGCAGCGCGGAGAGATCAAGCACATGTTCCGCAATGCTGTACATGGCGCCGGGCGCCCAGGCGCTGTTGCCGTGTCCGCGCAGGTCGAGCGCGTAGACGTGGTAATGCTCCCGTAGGGACCGCGCCACCCAGTCCCAGTTGCGCGCGTGATCCAGTCCGCCATGCACCAGCACCAATGCGGGCTTATCGTCCGTGCCGTAGTCCCAGAACTGGAGTTTCAGCCGGTCGGAATAAAAGAAATGTGAGATGGGTTCCAAGTTGGTCCCTTACAAAGTTAATTTTTATTGGCGACTATTTTGCAGGATTCGGATGAGTTCTTCAAATAGGACGCTTCAGCATTGATACAGGAATCCTCGCCTGACTTTACTTTCGTTCCTGGATGGTCATCTTGATCCCATGCCGCGGCCGCAGAGTGACCAACTGCTCCGGCACAATGGGATGTCCGGGAACCAGACGGAAACTGAATTTCTGCGCGATCGCCGCCAATACCAGCATTGTATCCAGTATCGCAAAGTCCTGGCCGATGCAGCGGCGCGGACCATCTCCAAAAGGGAAGTATGCTCCCTTCGGAAGACGGTCTTCGAGGCCAGCCAGCCAGCGCTCAGGCCGGAAGGAATTGGGGTCATCATAGAAGCGCGGGTCGCGATGCATGATCCACTGGGACATCAAGACGGTCGTCCCCGTGGGAAAATCGTAGCCGCCTAGACTGAACGGTGCGATGGACATCCGCGACATGAGCGACGCCGGCGAATAAAGCCGCAACGATTCGTCCACGACGGCGCGAAGATAGGGCAACCGCTCCAGGTCCGCGGCCTCCGGCATGCGTCCGCCGAGGACGCCATGCAATTCTTCCTGCAAGCGCGCTTCTGCCTTCGGATTTTCTCCGAGCAGGTACCACGTCCAGGCGAGCGATAGGGCCGTCGTTTCATGGCCGGCGAGGAAGAGAGTCATGGTTTCGTCGCGCAGCTGCTGCGGCGTCATCTGTGAGCCATCTTCGTCCATCGCCGCCATGAGCAGCGAGAGGACGTCATCGTCATGCCGATTTCCATTGCTCCCAGAAGCGTGATGAGGGCAGGAATCGGCCGAAGGTTGCTTGACTGAAGCCTGCTTCTGTTCGATCACGCGGTACACCAGTTTGTCCAGCACCTGCCGTTCGCGTTCGGCGCGCCGGTTTGCGGCTGTGGGCCAATTCTTCGGGAGACGCAAAGGCGAACGCATGCGACCAAGCTGGTACCGCATCAGAAAAGTTGTAGCCCGGCCTACGGCCGCAGCTTCACCGGGAAGCGTGGTGCCGAAGAGCGCGCGCACCGCGACTTCCAGCGTGAGTGCCATCATCTGTTCGACGATGTCGGTGACCTGGCCGTTGCGCCACCCGTGCATGGTCTCCTCGGCGACCTGGACCATGGTGGGCGCATACTCGTTGATGCGCGAGCGCCGGAATGCGGGCTGCGCCAGGCGGCGCTGGCGTCGCCAGAAATCGCCTTCGCTGGTCAGCAGGCCCTGGCCCAGCAGTTCGCCCAGCAACTGCCGGGTGATTTCGCTCTTTTGAAACTTGTTTTGCTGGATGATCAGGACCTGGGTGATCAGGTCAGGGTGGTTGATCAGGACGCGGCGCATGAAACCGGCGCGAATCTCCGTGATGTCGCCATACGCTCGAGCCACGCGTTCCAGCAAACCCAGCGGATCGTACGCAAACTGAAATCCCACGCCAAAGTAGGGAAGTCCCCTGGGGCCGGGTGGCAACCGCCTGCGGCTCGGCCGCGGCTCACCGGCTGATGACTGGGGCTTTCCGGTTTCAGTGGCGGCTTTTGTCTCAACTAACATTCCATTGATTATAGACGCGAGATAACAGGCTGGTCGCACGCCCCGGGTTCCACTATCATTACCCCGCTAAGATCTCACACCGGAGAAAAAAATGTCCGCTATTGCAAAACTGTTATTAGCGCTGGACCGTTCCGCCGCCGGCTTGCGGCAACGCGCTGTTCAGGTAGACGACCATCGGGTTCTGTATGCCGAGGGTGGACGCGGTGAAACTATTCTGCTGTTGCATGGCTTCGGCGCCGAAGGCAGCAGTTGGAACCGGATGGCCAAGTTCCTCACCAGGCGTTACCACGTGATTGCTCCTGACCTGCCCGGCTGGGGATCGAGCACCCGCCTGACGAGCGCTTCGTATGCCTATCCGGTCCAGGTGGAGCGGGTCCATCGGTTTGTCCAGGAAATGAAGCTGGAGCATTTTCATCTCGTGGGACATTCGATGGGAGGCGGCATCGCCGCGCGCTATGCAGCCAAATATCCAGAGGACGTGATTACGCTGGCGCTGGTAGCCGCGCACGGGATCATGGAGCCACAGGAAAGTGGATTGCGCCGTGCCGTGGCTCGCGGCGAGAACTGGCTGCTGGTGTCCTCTCCGCAGGACTTCCAGCGCCTGATGGACCATTTATTTGTGGAGCGTCCGTATGCGCCGCGCGTGGTCGTGAAATATCTGGAGCGGCAGGCCATCAGCAAGTGTGAACAGAACCGCAGAATTTTTGACAGCTTGCAGCTCAACGATCCGCCGCTGGCGGCGCTGTTGCCGAAAATCAAGGCCGCAACGCTGGTCCTTTGGGGTGAAAAGGACGAACTCATTGACGTGTCAGCAGTGGAGATATTCAAGACCGGGATCAACCGCGCCCAGGTGTTGATTCTGCCGGATACCGGCCACATGCCGCTGGTGGACCATGGACGACAATGCGCGGAGGCCTATCTGGCGTTCCTGGGCAACCAGATGAAGTCCCGGGAAAAGGTCTCTGGCGTTCCTTCAAGACCAGCGCAAGCGGCATCCTAAACCGGCTTGGGAAAATTCTGTCTACGGGTCTCCCATTCGGCGCTGGAGAACATTTGTGGTCCCACTTCGATCAAGCGCGGCAGCATGTTGAACACAGAAACCGGGGTCCAAAGCTTCCCCTGGCGGGTCCGAAAATCTCTCTGGTTCAATTCATAGGCGACACTGGAGAACGGCCTGTCCTGGACGAGAAACTCCATCATCAACATGAGCGCTTGTTTCTCCATGGGATCTTCCTCAAGGCCCAGACAGTCGGCTGATACGCGAAGACCATACGGGACGTCCTCGCCGGTTTCCGGGTCGGGTCCTTCGCCGCTGATTTGCCGCCGCCATTCCAGGGCCACCAGGCGCCATCCCGCCGCGGTTTTCTCTTTCACGTGCTCCATATCCAGAGTACCTGACAGCAACTCGCGCATACGCTCAACACGGGCCATGACCCACCTCCGCACGGTGTGCCAGCAAACTGCCTGCCAAATCCCGTGACAAGCCAAATAGCTGAAAGATAGACGGATATGTTCCACGGCGTGCGAGCAAACCTGCCGGTCAATGCTCGTTTTTGGGATCAGCGCGTTCAGAAGCGAACACTGCCGTCGTTACCCAAAGACCAAAAAGCAGAAAGCCCGCCAGGCTGGCGGGCTTTCTGAGAAACGATTTGGGTTTACAAATATCTTTCCCGCGGAATACCTTCCGGCACAGCTGGAATCGGCTGGACAGCTTCTTCCGCGACCTCGGGTAACGGGTTCTCCAGGGCGATTTTCAGGACCTGGTCCATGTTTTCCACCAGATGGATCTTCATTTGTCCGCGAATGTTCTCCGGGACTTCCGGCAGGTCTTTTTCGTTCTCCTTGGGAATGATGGCTTCGGTGATCCCGGCGCGCAGGGCGGCCAGCAGTTTTTCTTTCAGGCCGCCGATGGGCAGCACTTTGCCGCGCAGGGTGATTTCGCCGGTCATGGCGATGTCCCGGCGCACGGGAATTTTGCTCAGAGCGCTGGAAATGGCGGTGGCCATGGTGATGCCGGCGGACGGTCCGTCTTTGGGAATGGCGCCTTCCGGTACGTGGATGTGAATATCAACATTGCGGTAGAAGTCGCGCGGAATTCCCAGCCGGGCGGCGCGCGAGCGAACGTAGGACATGGCCGCTTGCGCCGACTCCTGCATCACGTCGCCAAGTTTGCCGGTGAGCGTGAGCTTACCTTTTCCGTCCACGATGGCTACTTCCGTGCTCAGGATGGATCCACCGACTTCGGTCCAGGCCAGTCCGGTAACCAGGCCGACTTCGCTCTTTTCGTGGGCCAGGCTGTCGCGGAACTTGATTACGCCCAGGTATTCGCCAATATTCTCCCCGGTCAGGGTCACGCTGAAGGCCGGCCCTTCCTTGATCACTTTGCGGGCGACCTTGCGGCAAAGATTACCGATTTCGCGCTCCAGGTTGCGCACGCCGGCTTCCCGCGTGTAAGAGCGAATGATTTCCGCAATGGCGCTGTCGGCAAACTCGATCTGCTTTTCCGTGAGTCCGGTGGCTTCGCGTTGCTTGCGCACCAGGAACTGCTTGGCGATCTCCATTTTTTCGAGTTCCGTGTAGCCATGCAGCCGCAGCACTTCCATGCGATCCTGCAAGGCCGGCGGAATGCTGTGCAGCACGTTGGAGGTGGCCACAAAGAAGACTTGCGAGAGATCGTATTCCACGTCGAGATAATGGTCCTGGAACATCCAGTTCTGTTCCGGATCCAGGACTTCCAGCAGGGCAGCCGAAGGGTCGCCGCGGAAGTCAGACGCCATCTTGTCGATTTCGTCCAGCATGAAGACGGGGTTCTTGGTGCCGGCCTTCTTCATCATCTGGATGATCTGGCCGGGCAGCGCGCCGATGTAGGTGCGGCGATGCCCGCGGATTTCCGCTTCGTCACGCACGCCGCCCAGCGACAGGCGGACAAACTTCCGGCCCGTGGCCCTGGCGATGGACATTCCCAGCGAGGTCTTGCCCACGCCCGGAGGTCCGACAAAGCACAGAATGGACCCCTTGGGGTTCTTCACCAGCTGGCGGACCGCCAGGAATTCCAGGATGCGCTCTTTGATTTTCTCCAGGCCGTAGTGGTCCTGGTTCAGAATCTTTTCCGCATGGTCGATGTTGCGGATCTCTTTCGATTTCTTCTTCCACGGCACGGCCAACAGCCAGTCAAGATAGTTGCGGGACACGGTGGACTCCGCCGACATGGGCGGCATGGCTTCCAGTTTCTTCAACTCCTGGATGGCTTTCTCATGCACGTCTTTGGGCATGCCCGCGGTGTCAATTTTCTTTTTCAGCTCGTCGAATTCGCTCTTCTCGCCGCGGCCCAGTTCCTTCTGGATGGCCTTGATCTTCTCGTTGAGGTAATACTCTTTCTGGGCGCGCTCCATCTGGCGCTTCACGCGCGTCTGGATGGTGCGGTCCATGTTCAGCTTCTCAATTTCGATGTCGAGAACGTCGGCAATCCGGGTGAGGCGGTCTACCGGATCAAAAAGTTCGAGCAATTCCTGTTTTTCTTCAATCGAGAGCTGCAGGTTTTGCGCGATGGTGTCACTCAGCTTGGCCGGATCGCTCAGGCCGGTAATGACGATGGGTTCCAGATTGAGTGACTGGCAGAGTTTCACGTACTGGTCAAACAGGCCTTGCACGCGCTGCATGGCGCTCTCAACAACGGGCGTGGTCTCCGTGGTGTATTTGACCGTGCGGACCGTGGCTTCAAAATAGCCTTCGGTGTTGACCAGTTGCAGGACCTTGCCGCGTTCCACACCCTCTACCAGCACCTTGATGTTGCCGTCCGGCAGTTTGAGGTTCTGGACGATGTTGGCGATGGTGCCGACCTGGTAGATTTCGTGCGATTTGGGCTCATCCACGCTGGCGTCATGCTGCGTTGCCAGAAAAATCTTGCGGTCCGAGGCCAAGGCCTCTTCGAGGGCGCGCACGCTCGATTCGCGGCCAACGATGAACGGGGTCATCATGTAAGGGAAGATGACCACATCGCGTATGGGCATCATCGGAAGCTTGCGAGTCTCAAATTTCTCTTTGCTTTGGGTCACGGATCCGGCTTTCTGCACTGTGAAATTGAATTACCTTGCAGTTTCTTAATGCCTACCCAATATCGCTCACGATCAGCGTTTTGGGGAGGGTACTTATGTATATATCTGTGTATATCCTATCTTCACCGGCAAAATCAACGGTATAGGCGCTCTAATTACCGGATAGAGTCACCTTCGTAACCTGACCGTTCCATGAGGACAGACCATTTCAGGAAGGACCCCCTCGTTCGTCCGCGAAATAACTCTGCGGAACAAGATCGGGGCAGCGCCGTCAGCCGGCCTTTTCCATGGGCAGGGAAATGTCTCTGCGCTCCACCATGTCTTTGGTGACTTCAAAATCTTTCACCCGCTTTTGGCTCGGCAGATGGTACATAAGGTCGAGCATCAGTTCTTCCAGGATCATGCGCAGTCCGCGCGCGCCAACTTTGCGCTGCATGGCTTCACGCGCGATGGCTTGCATGGCGCCGTCCGTGAAGCGCAGCTTCACCGTCTCAAACTCAAACATGCGCTGGTATTGCTTGATGATGGCGTTGCGCGGCTTGGTCAGGATTTCGATGAGAGCGGACTCGTCCAGATCGTTCAAGATGCCCACCACCGGCAGCCGTCCCACAAATTCCGGGATCAGTCCGAACCGGACCAGGTCCTGCGGCTCCGCCTTTTGCAGCAATTCCGTATCGCGCTTGCTGGCTTCCGTAAATTCTTTCTCTTTCTCTTCGCTGGTGCGGAAGCCCATGGATTTCTTGCCGATCCGCCGGGCCACGATCTTCTCCAGCCCGACAAAGGCGCCGCCGCAAATGAAAAGGATGTTGGTGGTGTCTACCGGAGTAAATTCCTGGTGAGGATGCTTGCGTCCGCCTTGCGGAGGCACGTTGGCGATGGTGCCTTCCAGAATTTTCAGCAGCGCCTGCTGCACGCCTTCACCGCTGACATCGCGGGTGATGGAAGGGTTTTCGTCCTTGCGTCCGATCTTGTCAATTTCGTCAATATAGATGATGCCGGTCTGGGCGCGGCCCACGTCGCCATCGGCGGCCTGCAGAAGTTTCAGGACGATGTTCTCAACGTCCTCGCCCACATAGCCGGCTTCGGTGAGCGTCGTGGCGTCCACAATGGCAAACGGGACATCGAGCATGCGCGCGAGCGTTTGCGCGAGCAAAGTCTTGCCGGTCCCGGTGGGGCCGATCAGCAAGATGTTGGACTTGGTCAGCTCCACTTCACCGCTCTTGGTGCGGTTCATGTGAATCCGCTTGTAGTGGTTGTATACCGCGACCGAAAGTTTCTTCTTGGTCTGTTCCTGCCCGATCACGTATTCGTCGAGAAACGCCTTCACTTCTTGCGGCTTGGGCAGATGATTGGGTGCGGCGGCGGCGCGGGATTCCGTGCGGTCGTCTTCCAGAATGGAGTTGCAGACCGCGATGCATTCATCGCAAATGTAGGCCCGGGGATAATCACTGGGGGAGGAGATCAGTTTGGCCACGGCGTCCTGCGATTTCTGGCAGAACGAACAACGAAGAGTTTCTTCCGGCGACCTTGGTTTCACATCAACTCCTTCACTTACACCTGCCGCCCAGCATACCCTGATTCTGCCGGCCCGGCTATGACGAATGGCACACTACTTATGCTTATAGATAATATCGTCAATAATCCCATATTCCTTAGCCTGTTGGGCACTCATTATAAAGTCTCGTTCCACGTCTTTTTCCACTTTTTCCAGTTTCTGGCCGGTGTGCTTGGCCATGATCTCGTTCAGGATTTCGCGCGTTCTCAGGATCTCGCGCGCCTGAATGTCAATGTCCGTCGCCTGGCCGCTGATGCCCCCGCCCATGATGTGCGGCTGGTGAATCAGGATGCGTGAAGTAGGCAGGGCAAACCGCTTGCCCGGCGCGCCGGCGCACAACAGCAGCGCTCCCATGCTGGCCGCCTGGCCGCAGCAGATGGTCATCACGTCCGGTCGCACGAACTGCATGGTGTCATAGATGGCCATTCCCGCGGTGATCACACCTCCCGGCGAGTTGATATATAGCTGGATGTCCTTCTCCGGATCTTCCGCTTCCAGGAAGAGTAGCTGGGCGATCACCAGGTTGGCAATGGAATCGTCAATCGGCGTACCAATGAAGATAATGTTGTCCCGCAACAGCCGGGAGAAGATGTCATACGCGCGCTCTCCGCGGCTGGTTTGTTCTACGACCATCGGTACCAGTGCCATTTCGCAAATTCCTTTCGTCCACCGGAGTGGGTCCCGGGCTGCGCCCCGGATCACGCTGACTTGTTATAGAGAAAGTCTAACGCTTTATCGCTGCGCATGCGATTGCGTATCCGGTCCATGGCGCCGTCTTCCACCAGCTTGGCCCGCACCGCTTCCGGAGTCTGGTTCATCTGCCGCGCCAGGACCTGTACTTCCTGCTCCAGTTCGTCGTCGCTCACCTGGATGTTTTCTGCGTCGGCAATCCGGGAGAGCAGCAGGTTGGACTTCACTTCTTTTTCGGCGGCCTCGCGTTGCGCCGCCCGCAGACGCTGGAAGTCCATCCGCCGCATATCTTCCGTGCTCATGCCTTGCGCCGCCAGTGCGCGCAGGCCGCGCTCCAGCCGGAGATCAACCTGCCGCTCGACCAGCGCGTTGGGCACGGGGAAATCGTGCTTGCCCACGAGTTGGTCCACCAGCTTCTCCTTGGCCTCATGCTCGGCTTTGTGTTTGCGTTCGCCTTCCAGGCTTTCTCGGATGCGTTTTCTTACGTCGTCCAGCGTCTGGAAGTCTTTGCTCAGCTCGCGGGCAAATTCGTCATTGAGTTCAGGAACGTTCTTCTTCTTGATGGCGTTGATCTTTACCGTGTAGTGCAGGGTTTTTCCGGCCAGGCGAGTATCGTAAAAGTCAGCCGGATACACGACATCAAACGCGCGCTCTTCACCCGGTTTTGCGCCGCGCAGGTTCTCCGAGAATTCGTTCACCGTGTTGGCCCCGCCGATTTCCACCAGCACTTCATCCATCTGTACAGGTTGCGGCGGCTTGGCTTCCTGCTGCGTTTCCTGGGAGGCGGCATCTTCGGGTACGGCCTGCTGGGGTATGGCCTGAAACGACACCTGGGCAAAGTCGCCGTCCCGGATTACCCGGTCCTCGTCCACGGGATCGTAACTACCCTGCCGTTCCTGCAGTTGCTTCAGTTCGCCTTCCACCTCTTCGTCTTTGACTTCGACGGCGGCCGGTTCGACTCTGATGTCCTGGTATTCGCCAAGCTCGATCTGCGGCAGGACTTCAAAAGTCGCTTTGAAGCGGATGGGCTGGCCTTCTTCCATTTCCAGTTCACGCACAATCGGCTGCGACACCGGCAGGAAGCCCTGCTTGTCCACGGCCGCGCGAAAATATTTCGGTACCAGCGACTCGATGATGTCGCTCTTGATCTCCTCGCCAAAGCGCTTGCGGACCACCGTGGCCGGCACCTTGCCTTTGCGGAACCCCGGCACGCGAGCGACCTGCGAATAACGACGGACCAGGTTGTCCCAGGATTTGGCGGCGACTTCAGCCGGAATTTCCACGGCCACTTCCCGCCGGCAGGCTTCATTCATCTCTCCGTGGTGCGGGACATGTCCGGCTTCGGGCTCTGGGGCCTTTTCCACGGGAGCAGTAACGGGATTTTCAGCGGTTTCGGTGGAGTCTTTCTCAGTGTTGGCAGCGTTCACTCGTGATTTCCTTCTGGTGGTTGCAGCGAGGCGACATGCAGGCAGTGTAACGTCTCCCCAATCTTTAAGTGTAAGAGACGTTCCGGCAAGGGTCAAACGGCACAGGGGGTGCGACGCCGATGGGAAAGGGGCTCGTTCGAGCGCCCTACGGTACAGTCGAAATCCAGGTAGGCGAAGTACCGATGCCGAACGGAGCGCCCACCAGGCTGTGCAATGTCGTTCCATTCAGTGCGTACGCAAAGATGTCATTTGAGCCTTTGTCTGCAACATAGACAAAGGTATTTGTCTTATCAAAGACAACAAAAGAAGGGTTGACACCGCTGCTAAACGGCGATCCGGGCACCTGGGTCAGCGCGCCGGCGCTGGAAATGGTGAAGCCGGAGACAGTGTTCGAACCCTGGTTTGTTACCAGCAGGAAGTTAGCGCTGTTATTGATCGCGATGGAACTGGGATTGTTACCCATGGCGAAAGGCGATCCAGCGACCTGGGTACCGATCGCGCCGTTGCTCAGAGAGAAGATGCGGACCGAATTCGTAGGCGGATCGGTGACACACAGGAACCGGAGTTGCGGGTCCACCACCATAAAGGAGGGGCCAGATCCAACGTTCGAAACTATGGCTGCTGAGAGAGTGCCGTCTGCAGCAATCCCAAAAGCCGCAATCATGCCTGTGGTCGGGCTTGAAACATACAGGAACTTGGAGTCGGGCGACATGGCCATGAACTGAGGAACGAAACCGGCTATCATCGCCGTAAGGTCGTAGGTTATCGGGTTATGTGCGGTAGTGCCGTCCTTTAACTGGACGATGGTGTTGTTGGTGAGGTCCGTTGAAAAGGGAGTAATGGTGGCATGCGCGCTGCCTGCCCCCTGGCCGACTACGTACAGGAAACCTCCACTACCTGTGATGCTCATGGCTACCGGGTTCGGTCCAGCGAAGATCGGCGGGGGAGGATTCAAAACTCCCGGAGGCAGCGGCGGTATGCTGAGCGCTCCGGTACCGGTATTGCGGGCCAGGATAGTGACTACGGCGTCACCATTGTTCGCGATGAAAGCGAGCTTCCCGGAAGAATGGATGGCCATGGAAACAGGAATCGAGCCCGTAGCGGCCGTGGGCCCGCTCGCGAGGGGAACCAGTGCTCCGGCCGAGTTTTCTCCGAAGATGAGCACGGAGTTCGTTCCCGGTCCCAGCGTATAGACCGAGGTGCTGCTGGCGCCAACGCCGCCGCTGGTTGAACTGCCACAACTCGCGGCCAGCATAACCAGCGCCAGGACGGCGGCCAGGATGCCCGCTCGCGAAACCGGCGAGAAGCGATTGTTAGAACACGTGCTTGCTAAGAACATAAGACTCCAGGCTATTCAACGGTAAGGCTGCGGGCGAAACCATCCGCAGCGGACCGGTTGCCGCGCGACAATCTAAAAATTAAGCACCACTCCGCCGGCAATCATTATGTTGTGGTGCAGCTTGATGCTGGAAACGTTCAGGTTCGGAGTACCGGTATAAAGCTCGCGCCCTTCCATGCGGAAAGTGATCTTGTGCACTTTGAAATCCAGTCCGGCCCCGCCCTGATACGCTGGCTTTTCGGTGATAATCCCCGGGCTGGGCGTTCCCGCCAGCGTGGTCTTGCTGGCCGTCAGGCGCGCGAAACCGGCGCCGAAGGAGACCCATGGACTCAGCCGCGCATCAGGCAACACTTGGAACTTTAAAGACGGTGTAAGGAACATGGCTTTGTATCCGGAGGCAGTATTGAGATTGATGTTTTTGATATCGGCTTGCGTTACAAAGACGAAGGGGACCTCAACCTGCACGGCAACAACCTCAGGAATCCTGTGGATGGTGCGCGCATAGTTCACCTCAAACGCCAGGGAGCTGGAGGCCTTGGTCACGCCATTGGGACCGCTGGCGGTGCCGACGCTGGGGGCAAACTTGACTCCTACGTCGCCGGACAGTTGGTTTTTCTGGGCCGCGGCGCCAATGCAGATGCAAATGACCAGACCCAATACCGTACTTGCTTTGCGCATTGTGAGCACTCCTGAATCTTTTCTTCTGTTTTTCTTGCGTACGCGGTCCTAGTGGATCGTAGTAATCCACGCTGGCGTTGTACCGACCGAAAACGGCGATCCTGAGACCGCACTCAGGGTACCGCTGCTGGTGAACGAAAAAGCCGAAATGTTTTTGGAACCCTGGTTCCCAACATACAAAAACTTGTTGCTCACATCCACGGTGACGAAGGCCGGCCCAGTGCCCCCGGCAAAGGGAGAGCCGACGACCGCATTCAAGGTCCCTGAACTGGAACCAATCGTATAAGCGGTAATATTGTTGGAGCCCTGGTTCGCGACGAACAACGCCGCGCCGTTGGAATCAATGGCCAGCGCCACCGGGGCCGTCCCGGCAGCAAACGGCGAACCCGGAAGTTGTCCCGGCCCCAGGATGCCGGTGGCCGACTGGATGGCAAATCCCACCATGCCGTTGTTGGCCGTATCGGCCGCATACAGGAACCGCCCTGTGGGATCAACCGCCATTCCCGCCGCCGATTTGCCTGCGGTCGCCGGGAATGCCGGATTCGATATCAGGCTCACAACCCCGGCGACCGACACGGTGTAGCCGGTAATACTGGCGTTGCTTACGCCGGGAGTGATCACATACAGAAAACCCTGGTTCCTGGCCAGCACCATGGACGCCGGATTAGCGGGCGTGGCGACCGGAGTTCCCGCGACCGCGGTCAGGGTGCCGACAGTCGGGTCGATGGTGAAAGACGATATCGAAGCCGACCCCTGGTTAAGCACCAGGAGTACGCTTCCGGTAAGGATCATCGCGACTGGTGTCGTGCCAACACTGACCGGAGTGCCTGTAGCCGTAAACAGGCCGTTGGCGTCTACGGTGTACATCCTGATGTTGTTGTCCACGGCGTCGGCAACATAGGCCACTTTGGTGCTGGTTGTTGAAGACGTAACGGTCGTTAACGCTACCGCCGATGGACTTGATCCCGCGGCGAACATGGCCGTGGAAAGCGGGCTCAGCGAGCCCGCGGGATTCTGTTTGAAGCCAAAGACATTGGTTGACGTTGGGCCAGCCACATACACGACCTCGCTGGAAAGGGTCCCTGTTGTGTTGCTACTCTTACCCCCACAACCCGCCACACAGGCGACCAGGAATAACCCGGCGGCCACTATGATTGCTTTCATCTGTTCTCCGTAGGTATTGGGATTGTAAGAGATGTCCCGCAAAATGGCTACCCGCAGCCGCATATTCCCGCATTCCTGGAACGTCGCCGGCCGCCGAACTTGCACTACAATATTCCAGAACGCAAGCGGGAGGAAGCCATGCGAGCAGACAGCGTTGAAGTTTCCTGGGACCCCGGCAAGTCGGCCTGGCTGGTCCGAATTCAAAGCGGCGAGGAAGTCATTCGCCGCCGTTACAAACTGGCGAAGGATGCAGACGACCAGGCGCTGCGTACCGCCGCCCAGCAAACACTCAGCGACGAAGGATACGAAGCGGCAGCGGCCCCGGTGGAGATCAAGCGCTAGTTTTTTCTGCAAGGGTTTCGCGGCGGATGAAGCCTAAGCATGCCGCACTAAACGGCGCGACTGAAGTCGGCGCCCTGGCACTCCTGCCTTCATGGAGACATTTCGCGCAAAGCTCAATTCATTTTCCATGTGTCGTCGATTCTCTTCATGACGATTTGGCGTTCAAGCGGAAATTTCAAGAGACGATGCCAGTTCGTGCAAAGACTCAGAGTACGGTGCCCGGGCGATGCCCCGCTCCGTAATGATGGCGGTAACGTGCTTCGCAGGCGTCACGTCAAAGGCGGGATTCTCCACCAGCACACCGTCCGGCGTCATTTGCTTTCCCGCGTGGTGCGTGACCTCTCGAGGCGAGCGTTGCTCGATGGGGATCTGGTCGCCGCTGGGCGTATTCATGTCCACGGTGGACCACGGCGCGGCAACATAGAACGGAATCCCATGTTCTTTGGCCAGGACCGCTACGGTATACGTCCCAATCTTGTTAGCGACGTCGCCATTGGCGGCAACGCGGTCCGCTCCCACCACTACGGCTTTGACTTTGCCCTGGCTCATCATGGCTCCGGCCATGTTGTCTGCAATCACCGTTGTGGGAATACCGTCTTTCATCAATTCCCAGGCGGTAAGCCGCGCGCCTTGAAGAAAAGGCCGTGTCTCATCGGCATAAACGTGGATCTTTTTCCCGGCGGCAACCGCGGCGCGGATCACGCCAAGCGCCGTTCCATATCCACAGGTCGCCAGGCCGCCCGCGTTGCAATGGGTGAGTACGCCGCCAGCGGCGGGCATGAGCGCGGCCCCGTGGCGGCCCATGGCTTCATTGGCGGCAATGTCTTCCACGTACATCTGCTGGGCTTCGCGGACGAGTGCCGATTTGATCTCAGCCATGCTCCGCTGCGCGACCGATTCAAATTTCTCCGTCATGCGGCGAATCGCCCAAAACAGGTTGACCGCTGTGGGGCGTGTCGCGCCCATGGTTTTTGTGATCTGGTCCAGTTCAGGGCGCAGGCTGGCTGCATCTTTGGCGGTCGATTGCTGGACGCCCAGAGCAATTCCCATGGCCGCAGCTACGCCAATGGCCGGCGCTCCGCGCACAACCATGTCGCGGATGGCAGTGGCCACCTCCTGATACGTGCCACAGGTGACGTAGACTTCCTCCGTGGGCAGCTTTGTCTGGTCAATAAAGCGCACACCGGAGTTGGTCCATTCAAGCGTTTTGATCATTGAGATCGATTTTACATTGAAGAAGAGAACTAAGCACTCAGCAGTCAGCACTCAGCGCCTGACCATTTGTGCACTCGTGATGCGCTCTGCTAGCCATGACCACATGAATCTCTTCCTTCAGCCCACAATGTCACGCGGGCTGAATGCTGAGTGCTGACTGCTTTTCTCACGCCCGGTGTACAGCACAGCGCAGCCTCGGGGAGTTGCTGGCTGCTGGACGGCCGCAGACTTCGCAAACGCCGGAGTAGGCAAAAACCGGGCCGGCTTCCTTCAGTTTCACGTGAGCGGTTCGGACTTCGCTCGATTTGAAAACCGAAAAGAATTCCGCCGGCGCAGCGGCTTTCTCCACGGCCGCGCGGCCGCCGGCTTCTTCGCGCTCTACCAGGCATGCAACGCCGGCAATCACGAACCCAAACTCCCGAGCGGCTTCAATCGCTTGGATGGTGGAACTCCCGGTTGTGCAAGCGTCGTCCACGATGACAACCTTGGCGCCTTTCTCCTGGAAGCCTTCAATGCGGCGTCCCATCCCGTGGGTTTTTTCCGCTTTGCGCACCAGGAAGCCGTGGATGGGTCGGTGAGCGACGTCTTTGTCATGGTCTTGCGCGCTCAGCAACGCAATCGCCACTACGATTGGATCGGCGCCCATGGTCAGTCCGCCCACGGCGTCTGGTTGCCAGCCGTGTTTTCGGAACAGGTCCAGAAAGACGCGGCCAGTCAGGTTGGCCCCCTGGGCATGAAGCGTGGTGGTGCGGCAGTCAACGTAGTAGTCGCTCTTGATTCCGGAAGAGAGCGTGAACTCACCCAGGCGAAAAGAATTTCTGGCGATCAGATCGAGAAGTTGTTCGCGGGGCGGTCGGCAGTCCATGAGAAATTAAAGTAGCAGGTTTGAACTGCCGGAATCCAATCAGGAATGCTGAAACTCCCGGAATCCATGCGTGTAGATGTAGTCAAGAAGCATAAGTACCCCGTTGTATCCCATGTGAATCAGGACCGTTGTGGCCACGGACTTGGTAGCAGCGCGGACCGTGGTCAGGACCGCGCCGACAACGGACAACCACAAGAGCGGAAGCCACGCATGCGCGAGTTGTCCCTCATGGATCAGAGCAAAGGCTAAAGACGTCAGGACGATTGCGACTACTTGACCGGTTTTGCGGGCATGGGCCGGGTAGACGGTCGCGACCTGCTCGCCGGTCTTGCGGGCCAGAGCAGGATAAAGGAAGCCGCGGAAGAAAATCTCCTCCACCACAGGAGCCACCAGCACGGCGAACGCGGCCAGCATATATGCCGAAGCAGTGCTCTGGAACATCTCATCGATGGGAAGCGATTTTGGGACCCACTTCTGCACTGAGGCCGAGAAAACCAGAGAAACCAACCCCAAACCGCCTCCCGCCAACAGTGCGGCAGCAGCGGACCGGGCGGGTGGCGCGTTCCAGCGTATGGCCTTGGCAAATCCCGAGCGGTATTTTGTCCACAACAGGAACGCCATGAAGCCAACAATGAGCAGATAGCCCAATACCTGTGCCGGCACCAGCAAGAGAGTGTTCTTGGCCAGAGTCGGGATGGATGCGTGGTGAGATTGCGGAAGGAAGTAGGCCACAATCAGGACCACAACTTGCGCCACGATCAAAGCGGCAACCGAGACCCCCGTTATCAGGAGCACGTCCCAGAGGTTCCAGACAGGATTCTCCGCCCGCGGGTCGGGTGGGGGCGGCGGCGGTGGCGCGGCCGGAAGCGGCTCGGCCAGCTCAGCCGGTAAATCTTGCGGAGTTGGGTCGGTGAACTGCAATCGGGAAAAGTGGCGACTGAATCAATGTAACACCAGGCGCGGAATGAGCGGAAAAGTACAAAAGGGGCAGAAGAGCTCTGCCCCCTTTGTTGTGTGCCCAGGTATTAAGGAGAAGGTTGAAAAGAATGTAGAAGAACAATTGATTTTTCCGAGAAGAATATTTTGCTGTCACGAATCCGCAAAAGACTGCCCATTGATTTAAGTATGCCTTTTGTATACAGCCACTTGCAGGAAAGCAATTTCGACCGTTGGCGCGTGCAAGAGCCGTGATTTCCGGTTTCCAGAAAGACGCTTTCGCGTAGTCGGCAGAATTTACTGTCTGGCGTTTCTGGCACCGCCATTGCGCAGCCGGTCAAAGTACGCCGCCAATGCTTGTCCGGTGTAAGACTTTTTCGTCTTTGCGATTTGCCGCGGCGTGCCCTGGGCGACGATACGGCCACCGTCCTCGCCGCCTTCGGGACCGAGGTCAATGATCCAGTCCGCGTTGCGAATCACGTCCAGGTTGTGCTCGATAATGATCACGGAGTTTCCCAGGTCGGTCAGACGATGAATGACTTCCAGCAATTTGTTCACGTCGTCAAAGTGTAGCCCGGTCGTAGGCTCGTCGAGCAGATACAGGGTGCGTCCGGTTTGCCGCTTGGAGAGTTCCTTGGCCAGCTTCATCCGCTGCCCTTCGCCGCCGGAGAGCGTGACCGCGGATTGTCCCAGTTTGATGTAGCCCAGCCCCACGTCATCCAGCGTCTTCAGCTTCTGTTTGATCTGCGGAATGTCTTCCAGTACCGGCAGTGCATCAGAAA
>Ga0210407_10000587_pt1 | contig 39978 bp, 42 predicted proteins | sample IncBWC27MmetaG_FD_150860 | JGI IMG/M metagenome (GOLD analysis project Ga0210407, IMG submission 150860) | Forest soil microbial communities from Barre Woods Harvard Forest LTER site, Petersham, Massachusetts, United States - Inc-BW-C-27-M | ecosystem: Environmental > Terrestrial > Soil >...
CATTGGTCGCAGGTATTGGACCCGTGTTCGCAAACGTGCCTAACGAACCTTTCGGGATAGTAAAGTCAAACGGCTGCAAGAGCTCGCCTCCCAGCATGGAAAATTGAAATTGGGGTTTCCGGCGGCTGCGAGCTGTATTCACCTGAAAGTCGTATTTCTGAGCCTCCAGCACCGAGTTCTTTACAAGTCGGTTTTGTTGGAGTGCTAGCGTCACCGCGTCATCGAGCGTGAGAAGCTGAGCATCGACATCGCCCGAGGAGACCTGTTGTTGTTGACCCAATGTCAACTCCGGGAATGCTCCGGCCAAGAGCGCGAAAATCAGCAACAGGCGTTTCCACGCGGTCGTCTTACGAGATCCTCTGGCGCCGAGTGAATGCGGCCGCGTCGACTGGCCTATCCTCCAGCGCGTCGCTTTGTTTTTCGAAGCAATTAAGTTCATCGTGTTGCTCCCACTTATGAGCTGTGCAGAAGGCATGCCAATTCATGTGTCTCGCAAGTAGTTGAATCTACATGGGCAGGAGAGACTCTTGCATAGCTGCGCTGCCCGTATGCGGGCAATGCCGCTTCTAGGTGCCGCGGGCCCGTGATTACGGCGGAGCTTGATGTCTTGATTCATTTCGGCAGGGCGATCAGACAGCGTCGCAAGGTAGATCTCTCGCTCAAGAAAATGGGGGATAGGGATTAAGGATGTACAAAGATATGTCTATACGGAGAACCGCAAGCTCATGGGCGGAATACCGGGAAGGAAATTCAAGTGGAGAGTCACATAGCAAGTCAATAACGTGAGAGCCTGAGAGTTTTAGACTGCGTTTCGTGGCTGCATTTAGCGGGGCTTGCGTCGGCCAGCGTTTGTACGGGACGTGCCTGACGTGTTCCCACCCGATGCCTGACTCGGAGCAAGGCGAAGATGCAGCCGCTCACATGTATCGAGTGTATAAGAAGTTGGGGCGACGAATTTCGCCCCGAATCGACCAAAAAACGATAATACTGCTTCCCCTACCGAGTCGATGAACGTGACTTCCGTAAGGTCGACGATCAGTTTCGTCCCGTCATGGCAACGCGCCATGAGCGCACAAGTATTCTGTGCGTCATTACCCGTGAATCGACCTTCAAGCTTGAGGCTCAGGGCGTTCGCGGAATCGCGTACGTCAACACGCAGCATCTCACCTCCGTGAGAATCTAAGCAGCCATCGGAAGTCGGCTGGAGAGAATCATGTCAAGTTGTTGCAGGTCTTATGCCAGAAATGAGTCTACGTAAGTTGTTGAAAGCACAAGCAACCGTCGAGGTGTGTCTGGGGTCACCTGTGCCCGACCGACGGGCAGTGCCGTGATGCGGGCACGATTGCCTTCTCCCTTGAAAACTCATAGAGCGCAATGGCCGCTTTGAAGATGAGACGTGATGTCTGGTTTCCAGCGTGGCCGGATTCTCACCCGGAGTAGTCGGCGCGACTGATGTTCAGTTTGTTCATCTTGTTTTGGAGTGTCGTTCGCTTCAGACCAAGGCGCTCTGCTGCCCCGCCCTTGCCCGCTATTCTTCCGGAGGCCGCCATCAAAGCATCGATGATGACCTGCCGCTCGGCCTGCTCGAAATTTGGTGCGGCGGAGGCAACGGGACGGACGGGTGGCTTCTTAAGCTCTGCACTTAGGACATTCAATTCGTCCCCTTGCGTGAAGATCACGCAACGCTCGATGAAGTTTTCCAACTGCCGAATATTGCCCGGCCAATCGGCGTTCACCAGCGCCTCCATTGCTTGCTTCGGAACTGATTTGACGCGCTTTTGCATTTGCCGGGAGTGGCGTAAAACAAAATAGTGCACCAAGAGCGGGATGTCCTCGCGCCTTTGGCGAAGCGGAGGAATCTCAATCGGGCAAACATTCAGTCTGTAAAAAAGGTCTTCGCGAAACTGGTTGTTACGTATCATTGTCTGCAGATCGCGATGGGTTGCGGCAATCAGGCGAACGTTGACGCGAATTGTTCTCGTACTCCCCAGTCGCTCAAATTCATGTTCCTGCAGAGCGCGCAACAGCTTTGGCTGCAGATCCAGACTGATATCACCGATTTCATCTAGAAAGAGAGTGCCCTGATCTGCCAGCTCGAACCGGCCCTTCTTTTGCATCAGGGCTCCGGTGAACGCGCCCTTTTCATGACCAAACAGTTCGCTTTCTACCAGCCCGGAGGGTATGGCGGCACAGTTAAGTCGGACGAAAGTGCGCTCGCGACGCGGGCTGATGTTATGGATCGCCCGGGCGAACAGTTCCTTGCCAGTCCCGGTCTCGCCGTGCAGGAGTACTGTAGACCCCGTGGGAGCGACAATCGCAACCTGGTCGAGCACTTTGCGGAGAGCGGCGCTCTTTCCGACGATGTCCTCGAAGTTGTGCTCCGCCCGAATTTCCGATTCAAGGTACAAGCGCTCTTCCTCAAGGCGATCCCGGGCCTCCGTGACGCGTCCATAAGCAATCGCGTTGTCAACCGCGAGCGCGATCTGAGTGCTGATTTGCGACAAGAGGTCCAGGTCTTCATGTCGAAAGTTGTTCGGCTGTCGGCTACCCATCGTTATCACACCCAGAGGACCGCTTGCGGTTGACATTGGGGCGATCGCCATCGAGCTGATCGACTCAGCTTTGAGCCTTTCAACGATTCCGGCCGGGAGGTTCTTGATCTCTTCGACCGACAGCAGTTCAGGAGTGTGGGCACGCAGCTTTTCGTGATCGGTGTCGCTAAGTTCGGACTTAAGCACAGCGACTAACGAACCTTTGCCGCTGGGAAAATCCAATACGACGCATTGAAGCTGGTTTGATTGTTTATCGATCAACCAGAATCCGGTGAAGTCGTTCCGAAAGTACGTCCGGATCGATGCCGACGCCGACCGGAACAATTCGTTAATGTCTAGCTTGGAAACGATGTGATTGTTGATCTCCAGCAACAGCCTGAGGCGATCCCGCTCTTTCACCACCTGTCGCTGGTACAGCTCTACGCTGTCCCTCGCCAGAGCGCACTCGAGCGCGACTGCGACGTGTGACGCCAGAGAACGGAGCATCTCGACATCTTCGGGGGCAAACTCCTCGCCCTGCAACTTTGTCGCGGCGAGAAACCCGTATCGTTTCTGGGCGGCAGAAACTGGAAACAAATACGAAGTTCGTCCGACAACTTCGCCGGCAAACGGAGCCAGCTCAGGATGCTTCATCATTTCCTGTGATGTGTCCGGGATGAAAACTGGTTTCTGTTCCTCAAGCACCTGCGCTGCCGCGCCAATTCGTGACACTTTGGTTCCGATCTTGAACGCAGGTGCGTCGGGGTCTCGATCGAATTCGAGCACGTGCAGACTCTGTTCGTCATCGTCCAGAACGTAGAGTTCGGTTCCGTGCAACCTCGAAGTGCTGGAGAGAACGTCACGCAGGCTGTGCAGAACGGCTTTGACCGTGGGCTGATCGGCCAGGGCGCTGGAGGCATCCAGCAAAGTTCGATATCGAGATTCGGTGCTCCTCATGTCCTGCGTGCCCTACTGTCTCACCTTTGGAACGTAGGCCGTATCATACGCTCAACCTTGCATGAGACTCATAGCCCTTCTTACTTTTCTAGTCGCACCTGGTGCATCCAAATCGAAGTGCGTCCTCATGCGGCAGCCTTAAAGCTTAGTGCACACGTTTTTCACCAGCACACGGTAATGCGCAGGCTGAAAACATCTGCCGCCCGCTGGTTTTTCGTCACCTCGGCGGTGAGCGGATTCCATCGGCGAGTTGCGCGATATCCGCTTTTACGGGACCGCTGATTCCGTTGTAATAAACTCCGGCTCCAAGAGATCATTTTTCCTAACATCGAAAAGACCATTCACAAACAGCGCAACGCTCGCATCGCGCGCGTAACGTATCGGTCTGCTCGGGCGCATAGCTTACGCGGCCGAATACACGAGGCAGGCGTCTTCGAGTGGCGAAAACACTTCGGTCACAGACCGAATGCTATATACAATTTCTCATCGGCTCCAAATCACCGAAAATAATCGTCAGCAGACCACCTGCTAACTAGGCAGGTGCATCTCGTTCGTGCACACTTCACCGGTCGGACAGAGTTCGACGCAAACCGCAGACTGAACCCCTTGTTGAGACAAACCTGTGAATCACACCCCTAAGTTCAAGGCTGTCACATTCGGTCACCAAAGAACGTTATCACCCCGGCTAGTGGCGCTCCGGATTCCGTCTTTCTGCGGTTTTCAAACTCCTCAGGCGAACAATAGCCCAGGGCCGAATGTAATCGAGACCGATTGTAATATCGGTCTATGAATTCCTCGATCTTCTGACGTAGGTCTTCGAAATCCCGATACTCACCGGCGTAGATCTCCTCCCGTTTGATCGTCTTCAGAAAGCTCTCGCATGTGGCGTTGTCGTATGGATTGCCCGGTCTACTCATGCTTGGCAACATGCGGTGATCGCGGAGTTTTTGCATGTACTCCCGGCTACCGTACTGCACTCCCTGATCTGAATGGTGTACGACTCCCGGTGGTGGTTTCCGATCGGCAATGGCTTGCTCCAAAGCGGACAGCGGAAGCTGCGCTTTCAAGCCCCTACCAAGTGCCCAGCCGATAACCTTCCGGGAAAAAACATCCAATACCACTGCGAGATAAACAAACTCGCGGGTTAGGCGGACGTATGCGTGAGTCGGTCGTCAGCAAAAAGTTTCCCGATATTGGGCAGGCTTTCTTCGACTGGGCTTCTGCGGAAGAAATCGTCTGGCATCGCGATCACTGTGTCCGGACCGCGCTCCCGTTTTTTCGTCATGAACGGAAGATTGAAGCTATTGCCCAGAGTGCCCAAATTATCTATTCGAAGGGCTTCGAGGTGCTTCGTGACGAAATTGTTCGCGATCCGATTGGCACACTCCGAAAGTTCCCCTACATAGGACCGGCAACTAGCTTCCACATGGCGAAGAACATCGGACTGCCTTTTGCAAAGCCAGATCGACACCTCTGCCGACTGGCCGCTCTCTCTGGCTATGAAGAGCCTTCGGATCTTTGCAGCGCAATAGCCGAGTACATCGGTGATCCCGTTTCGGTCGTTGACATCGTATTGTGGCGCTTTGCAATATTGCAGCCCGATTACCTCACTGTTTTCTTGTGCCCTGACGCCGAGGATTCCTGAATTGACTGAGGTACCGCACACCCTCTTTGGAAGGTATATCCATCTCGCCGGCAGCGCCAGCAAGTCGCGCGATGCCACATTGATCCGCTATGCGCATAACCTGATTCGACGTGTGGCGATTGAGATTCTTCGCAATGGAGGCGGTCTCGTTCTGTTCGTTGGCAAGGAACCAGTTCAAGAACCCGACATCCCTGGCTCTCCCGCTCTAATCTTTGACTGGACTATTTTGGAGGCGGTTGATTCGGTCGCCAGTCAAGGAAAACTTCCATGGCCGCACACCCGGCCACCCATCGTCGTAGTCACGTCCGAAAAAGCAGAACGGGAAGTCCCTGAACATCGTAGGGTTTTGTGGGAAAAACTTTTGAAATCAAACCTGGTTCGAGTCGAGTATATCCAGGCTGGTGCGCGTTCTGGAGCCCTGCTACGAGAGCGGCAAGCGCAATTCGGAAGTGCACTGATATGTCTTGGAGGCGGAACCGGCGTTGAGCATTTGGCCGACCTATACCAGGCTCGCCATAGACCCCTCATTCCCCTCGACTTGCCACTTGGGGCGAGCCGAGAAGATGGTATCGGCGGTTCTGAGCGCATGAGTCGCGAAGCACGAGCAAATCCTAGTGCGTTCCTCAGGCTTCACCCTGAAAAGTCAGAAATGGGCGCATCCTTGCTTGTTGCCACAGCAACAAAAAATGGGACGGCGGACGTTGAAACGGTATCTGACGCCGTTATTCGACTTCTGACTGCTATCGATCACCCAAATGCCTTCTATGTAAGGCTCTTGAACAAAAATGCAGAGGATTTTCCGAATGTCGAACGCTTTTTCAGGGAAATTGTCGACCCAACGGTTCAAAAGATGGGTTACCGAAGGCTCGAAATGGGGACTGATCGAACAGAGCACGGTTTCATCAACGTCGAAATTTTTGAACGCTTGCACTACTCCGAACTCGCCATTGTTGATGTCACAGGGGAGAGACCGAATTGCTTCGTTGAGTTAGGATATGCACTCGGTCACGGCGTTCCCGTGATCGTCACTGCCAAGGAAGGGACCACCCTGCCCTTCGACCAGCAGGCCATTCCGTGCCATTTTTGGAATTTAGAAACCGACGCCGCGACGAACAGAAAACTGCTGCTCGAATTCATTGAGAAAAATATCGGAAGACCCCCGCTGGTCACCGCATGATTGATCCATCGTCATCGTACTTCATCACTGCCTATCTGCTACTGTCATGACTTCCTCAGCTTAGTTTCAACTATCCTACCTTGGCCAGGTAGGCGTTCAAGATCGTAAAACCACTGTCTATTGCTCGCGACAAACCGCACTCTTTGGCAAGCGCTTCGTACGGCTTCTGCCAATTTGTAGGAGGCTGCGGCAGCGGGTTCGGCACGGCGTGGGTCCCTCGGCGATCAAACGTGACACGAATTGCTTCAGCAACCTTGGCCCTGGCCAAGGTTCCGGAATGAATCAAGAGAACCATGTCCACCAGGTCCCGCACGCGACTATTCGCCGCACCATGTCGTGGCAGAGTATAAGCGTGAAGTTTTTCGGCAAACTGCTGCTCGCGAGGGATCATGTACAACGACGGGCTCGCAATACCGGCAAACCCCAACCAGTCGCGTCCTTCGATGACTTCGAGCGGATCCATCACCGCATCCCCTATCCCTACGTCTAGGTGAAATCCAACGAATACGCGGCCATCGACGCGGGCTTCGACCGGAAACCTCGCGCCGCCATACGGGGCAGCATCCAGGTCAGAAATTGGCTCACCTATCGTGTAAACGAAGAAGTCGTCACCACTGAATGCAGCGGCTTCTTGCAGCTTCTCCAGTACGGCTAGATACTTCTTATCGTCTTGCTTCTCGCTAGAACTGAAGACGCTGCGCATTGTCAGGTCAATATCCTTCGTCGTGCGCGCAGCCTTGATTCGCAGCTCCATCGCGTAACCACCCTTCAGTACCCAAGGTAGCGGACGAGGCTGTGCCGCGTGAAACAGTCGCGCTAAGAGCCGGTCAAAGGCAACCTGACGCCGCAGACGCTGCAAGTCAACGCTTTCCTTCCCGGCGATATCCTGAAGCCTGTCTTCCAGTGCCCTTCGAAAGGCTGCGGCTGTCGAGTATCCCTTCGGCTTCATCAGGCGGCTACTTTCTGAAAAAAGCTTCGCAGTTGCTTGCTATCAGCGAGATGTTTCCTAGCATCCGCAATTTCGCTTCTGCGAATTAGCCCTCGCCGTAGCCCTTCGCGGAGTGCTTGCCGAAGGATCGCAGTTGGCACATCCCCGCCTTCGAGCAGATCAAGAATTGTTCGCATAGGCTTCGTTACCCTCACTCCATGGGCAGCTTCGATATCGCTCTGAGGGAGATCAGCAAAATGCAGGACGACCACGCGGGGGATTTCACTATTTCGTCGGAAGCTTTTCGGCACAATCATGTGCAGCTTCGCTGGCATTACGTCCGAAAGATCGTGAAGGCTCAGAGCGGTTTGATGGCTATAGACTCCCTGGGCGGCCTCTCCCCGGTTCCGGGACCAAAGCGACCAAAGCATCAGGTCAGGGCGTTCGCCTCGCGGAAAGCTGGCCAGTCGATAGATCCCCCGATGTTCACGAATCCAATTTCCCGCCTGAACGTGGTACGGGTGAGTATTCTCCGCGAACCCCGCAGCTTTAGCTTGCTTCGTCGTGAAGAAGCCTTGCTGGTCTTCCGCGATTTCGTAGAGCCGCTTGGCGGCTTCTTTGCGTTCTTTTCGCATAACACAATACTACAACTTATTTGAGGTATTGTGTATTTGAATCTATAGACTTACCCTAAAAAGACATTCTCCCTTCCGTGCCTGCACTTCTCGGGTGCAAATACCTTTTGATCTACTTTAATGCCACATTCGCGGTAGCCCTAACCCTAACAATGTCCGGCGTCAACACACTCTACCAGCGTTTTCTTTTACGAGCGGGACCTGGTCGAACGCCACAATATGTCCACGGCCTGCTGAGCTTCCCGCTGGCTGATGCATCGAGAGGCACGGTGCACGCCGATTTGTACTCCAATTGGAAATGCGCAAAAGACGCCTCCAACCGATTGGATCTGACTGATGACATGCTCCATGTCCTTCAGGGAATGTATTGCGACCTCTACGTCACGGCAGAGAGCAACCACTTGCGTTATGCTCCCTTCCTTCTCACCTCACGAACACGGGTCGAAATTTACCGGGATCGAAGCGTCCCCATCGATCAATGGCTCCTGAGCCTTGTTTGAGTTCCCCGTGCTAGCATCCACCAGACAAGAAATATCGCGACGGGAGCTTCGGCTGTCCGAGCAAAATTGGCGACGGGAACTCCCATTCCCCTCGAAACCTGAGATACTCTGAATAGTGACCGACGCGCGGAGGTTGGGTGCGGTCCAAGCGATTGATTTTCTTCTTGACAAATCAGGTAGGGGTGACTGAATATAAATGGCGAACACTTACTCGACGGTTGAAGTGGCGAGGATGCTCCGCATTACGTCTGATACGCTTCACCGCTGGATTCGCGAGAAGAAGATTCCGGCGCCTGAGGCGCAATCATTGGGTCCGTTTCGGGTTCGCCTGTGGTCCGCTGAGGATCTAGACGCTGTCAGAAAGTACAAGGCCAAGCATTATTGGGGCCGAGGCGGTCGTAAGAAACGAAAAAGGGCGAAGTAAGCAAGCGGGACGCGCTCGTGCTTCTAACACGAACGCGCCCCTGACCAGGTCGCACGTCTAAGGTGCAACGATGGCTACGAGAGAAGGTATACATTTCCATTTAGGAGCGCAATTCACGTCGCGCGCGTTGTTTCCGGTTTTGCTCCCTCCTGAATCTGTTGTGAAAACTCCTCCCTAGGTGACTCGCCGTTCTCATTGTCGAGCCTGGTCGGCCTTCCGACCGTCTCGCTATCGGTGTGTCCTAATACTTCCGTCACCTGTCGGAGAGCGGCTCTCGGTCGCAAGAAGTGGAGGAGATTCAAATGCAAAAGGCGCATCTGTACGAAGCAATTCTGTTGGTGAATCGAGGCGTGGACGAGGCCGTACGTGGCCTGGAACGCCTCAAGCGGGCCAAGGATTCGCAGCTCGACTGCTCCTGCTTCGATGAGGAGCTCGTGCTTTTCGAGGCTCACCGCGCGCGCCTCAATTCCTATTTCTGTAGCACCATCCAGCGTTCGGAGCAGCAGGACTCCGTCCGCTTTGAAACCCGGCACCGCGAATACGAGAAGCGCACCCTGGACGAAGTGCAGGTGTATCGCGACGTGCGAATGGTGGAAGATCGCCGACGCGTCGAGGGAAAACCACCCAAAGTCCGGTTCTTTACGCAAGAAGAACGGCGGGAGTGGGAACGACTGTACCCCAAACCGCCTTGTGATGCGGAAAGCGAGCCGCAGAGTGGCCGAGGAGACCAGCCATGAAGCTCGTCCTCCTCCGAGAGCTTGTGGACTTGAACCGGGCATTTGAAGAGGTAATCCGCGGGCTTGAGCGAATGGAGAAAGTGGGCCACTTCCAACGTGACCTGATCCGTTATGCTCGGGCCGACGTAGAAACCGCCTGCGTAGACGCCAACCGGGAATTCTTCGACAACTTTGAGGCCCTGGTCGAGGACGATGCATCGTGGGCTTACCGCTTTCAGCGCGAATACAAGCAGAAAACCAAAGACCCGGATGACGTCTATTTCGAGATCAAGGATTCCGAGGAGAGGCGAAAGAAGAAAGGGTTGCCGCCCCGCGTGGTGATCCTCCCCGGATGGGATTTTAACGACGAGGAGCGCTACGACGAAGAGCAGGTGGCAAAGAAGAAACGGGCCGCGAGGAAGAAAGCGGGTGCGATCAATAGACGCAAGGTCAGCCCTGTAAAAGGTAAAAAGCGGGCGCAGGCTGTCGTTGCCGCCACGTCCGAAGGTGAGGGCAAGCAATGAAAAAGAAGAAACCAGCGAAGGCGCCAACGAAGGATTTGCCCAGCCCGGGGAAGCAGTATCCCGGCGTCCACGGCAAGATCGTGGACTGGGCCGAGCATGTTTTTGAGGAAGGGATGATGTACGTGCGGGTGCGCTTCACGGACAAGACCGAACTGTGTTGGACGCTGCAGACGGCTCACATAATCAGGGAAGCCGACCTGAGCGACTGGAAAACCGGCGACTTCAAACAACTGGCGGTGTACGCGGAGAACGAAATCGGTTGGCCTGAGTGAATTGGAAACGGCTCTCGTCAGAAGGCCTGAACTACTTCGCAACCCGGCGGAACCCGACTGCCGCTGAGTTTCGCTAGTGTTGCCCTCGGTCTGGGCCGACAACGCACCCTAGTCGCCTCGGTGGGTCTTTGGAAGCAATCTTGCGCACCAGGTTAGCCTCTACGTTCTGGGGCATGGTGCTTGTGGCCGGTGGCGCGTTTCGTAACGGTGTCGCCGAGGTACCTCTCACCGCGATCGCCATTGAGGCATTCAACAGCCAGTTGGCGAATTCAGGTGAGGGGCCGTTTCTTTTTCCGAGTGGTCGGATTCCGGACAAGCACCAGACGACGCTCAAGACTGTTTGGCGAAAGACGCTTCGACGGGCAAAGATTCCCTACTTTCGGATTTACGACCTCCGTTCCACTTATTCCACGAGGCTGAGTGCTGGCGGCGTAGCCGATGAGTGGGTAACCCAGATGCTTCGCCAGGGCGATGCGCAAGTCTTCAAGAAGTATTCGCAGATGAAGTTACAGATGAAGCGCGAAGCCCTGGAAAAGCTCAACCGTCGAGCCAATGAGGTAGCACCTGCGCCCGCTGACGCTCTGATGGCGGCTCCAATATGCACAGTCATGGTGCAATAACCCCGTTCGTGCACAGTTCGTGCACAGTGTGCACGAAAAACGAGGGGTTGGAGAAGAGATGAATTCAGTAAGTGTTTTGCAATCAGAGAAAAAGTTGGTGGACGTGACCGGGATCGAACCGGTGACCCCCTGCTTGCAAAGCAGGTGCTCTCCCAGCTGAGCTACACGCCCATCGTTGGCTACTCCAATCATTTTCCATCACTTACGCCGCCGTCGCAACCGCTTGTGCCCCGGAAATCTTGGAGCAACTTGGAGCAGGTAGAGCAAATCCCGTGCCAACCTTCTCCGCTTCTTCGAGCCGCAAGGACAAATTCTCTTTGAGCGACTTGGCATATTCCGACGTAATGTCGTTCCCAAGAGAATGTCCTACCCATATTTTGGTCAGATGTCCGTGCGCTCGCACCGCTTCCAAATGCGTGATACGGAATCGGCGAAAGCTGTGAAAGCCGTAATCATCGAGCCGCTTATCCAGCCACCGACGGCGTAGATTACCGGCACGCAGCGGACCTCCTTTCTTCGTCTTGAACAGCAAACCGCTTTTGCCCTCGATGAAGGAAAGTAAGTAATTTCCGACTGCTTTACTCACATCGACGTTGCGCTTTGCTGCCCGTGTCTTGAGACCTGAAAGACGACCGAAACGATTAACCGATTGCTCGACCGCGAGAGTGCGGCCATTGTTGACAATGTGCCGTTCTTCGAGACCGAGGATTTCGGCAATCCGCATTCCGGTTGCAGCGGCGATTACATACAACGCCTGTTCATCGCCCTTGCTTTCCGACACGAGTTTTTCAACTTGCCCCACCGTCACAGCTGGAACGTGTTGCTCGTCCTTGACTATCTTGGGAAGTCCGAGGTATTCGCGATTCCATTTCAGACGGTGGACTGGCTCGCCCGTTTCCGGGTCTTTAGCGGAACGAACGAGTTGCAGGACGAGCCGCATATAGTTGTTTACTGAGCAAATGCTCAACTCTGCGTTGAACATTGCCTCGACCAACGGTTTGCAACTCTTGTTGTTCACTTGTGCCAAAGGCAAGTCGCCGATGACAGGATAGACATGCTTGCGAAGAGCACCCTCGATCGTTGGGATCGTTGAAGTTTTGTACTTGTCGTAACGGCGGCGCTGAACTTCACGAAGCCATGCTTCCGCACGTTCCTTGAAGGTTTCCGCACCGAGTACGACGTGGTCGAAGTGCTCTTTGCTATTCGCACCAGAGCGTTCGACAATTTCCCGAGCCATTCGTCGGACTTCAGGCGACGGTGGTTTGGGATGACCTTCCTTGTCGAGCACGACCGGCTTGATTTTCTCGTTCATTTGCTGACGTTGTTCCTGACCTTCCATATCCTGTCGCCATCTCACTCGATACCACCCTGCTTGAATGACGACAGTTCCGTTCTGACCGCTTCGACGACTCATGGACTTGCGTCCTTTCCGTCGTCGCTTCGGTTGCGCTGCGGCGATGATGCCAGATTGAGCGTCTAATTGAAACGCCGAAGAGGGCGTCATTACCGTCTTTTCCTTCCACACCATGCGCGATAGTCGGCCCAGTTTGCGTGGACCGTTGGCTAATCTCTCAGTGCTCGTGCGCGAACCGAATGTCTTCGCTCTTCGATTTCAGCTCGTCCGGCGCCTTCTTCGCCGCCGAATCAAGTGCAGCTTGAGCCTTCATGACGGTGCGCCGTGCGTAATAATTCGGATCGTCTTTTGCATCCGCCCGGTAGTCGGCGATACGCTGAATCACGACTTCGGGATCGTCGCCGCGGGCGAGGGCGCGCTTCGCGTAAGCCCAATCGTGTTCAGATTGACTCTTGTGATCACTGGGCATCCTCCGCTCGCGTTGTTGGTACTCGCGAAAGTGGCGAGGGGCTTCGGGGGAGTCTTCGTCAATCGTGAAGTCGCGGACCGTGTAGACCGCGTTGCTTTCCTGACGCGCTTGAACAATGAACTCCTCGGGAAGTTTGCGGTTGGCGAATCCAGGCAAGCGCAACACGCGCGTCGAGTCGGTTGCTGCCAGGTCACCTCCGAACTTAGTTGCGAGGTTATGGAGAAGAGACTCCGCTTCATCCTGATTGAATCCGCTTACTTTCCAGACGACCTGATGCTTGCCGGGAGAGGTATCGAGGACAAAGTTCGGTGCGGGAACTTCGCTTGAATTTCGAATCGCTTCGAGGGCTCGGTCACCCTTGCTATCAAGGTCGAGATAGACGTGGCGGATATCCTTTATATCTCCCTTGGTCCGGCTGTAGGCGCCGTCCTTAATCGGATTCATCCCCAGGAAGATGTCAGCGCCGGCGTCGTTCTGCTCGACGAGCCAGTACAGGAACGGCGGGCTTGCGATTGCCTCCGCGGCAAGAATGCGTTGCATGGTGTGCCCACGCACACGGTTCCGTACGAGAACCGCGACGCGATCTTCGGGTGAGTGGAGCGCCAGGACGTACTCCGAAGCGGAGAGCGTCCGCGGGGAGAACGGTCCCGGATTGGTCATGGGTTGTCTCGCGGCGCTACGTAGATTGCGGCGAAGTCGAACAGGTCGGCGTCGGGGTCGTAGCTGATAATCTCAAGCACTTCGGATATGAAACGGCGTCCCGGGCGCCGCTCGATTTGTACAACCACGTTCAAGGAATCTCCGATATTCGCTTTCACGGCGCGGTAGGGCAATTCAACACCGCTCTGCAAGACGCAGTTTGTGAAGCGCGCGAGTCCCTGTTTTGCGGAACTCGCGTGAATTGTGGAGAGTGTTCCGGAATGTCCCGTGTTTAGCAGTTGCAGAAGGTCAAAGGCTTCGCCGGCCCGGATTTCTCCCAAGAGGATTCGATCCGGGCGGTGGCGGAGAGCAGCTTTGAGCAGATCACGAATCGAGACCACGGGCATGTCGTTCTGTTCCCGCCGTGCCTCAAAGCGGACGAGATTTTCATGGTGCAGTTGAATCTCGGCGGTGTCCTCGATCAGCAGGATGCGCTCGTCTGGGGGAATAAACCTTCCGAGCGCCGTTAATAATGTCGTTTTTCCTGTGCCGGTCCCTCCACTCAGTAAAATGTTGCGTCGCTGAAGCACATAGTCTTCGAGCCGATTGGCGACAGCGCGATCGAGTGTTCCGCCGCTGATTAGATCTTCGAGTTCGAAGCGGTGGGCGTTGAATTTGCGAATGGTGAGTGTGACGCCGCCGAGACTGCAGGGAGGAATAACGGCCGCGACGCGGCTCCCGTCCGGCAGCCGCGAATCGAGTATCGGCTTCGCCTCCGAAATGTCGTCGCCCAAACGCCGCGCGATGTTCTTCACTGCGACGGTCAGCGCCCGCTCACCCAACGAGATGCCGTGAGCCCGTTCAATGAATCCCTTCCGTTCGATGAAGACGCGGTCTGGACCGTTGACCATGACCTCGCTGACGGTGTCATCGAGGATGAGGTGCTCAATCGGTTTGAGAAACGGAAGAATGGTTTCAAAGCCGTTCATCAAAGCGCTCCTTCCTCCAGCTGCTGGAAATAGGACTTATTCGGGTCGTTGTAGTAGGGCTTCAGATAGCAAAATGATGGGGGAATCGGATTCAATCCGTCATAGGCGATGACTACGGACTGCGCGTTGCGCAGTTCGGTGAAAGTCTTCATGTCAAAGCGAAAGTCGGTTTGCGTGTTGTAGCTCTTCGAAGCGGTGATATTGGCCCGGTGGGACAGCGTGTTCCCCGTCAGCAAACTGACCCGGGCATCGTGGCCGCTTTCCGAGAGGTTGTAGCTGACTTTCAGGCGATCTTCCCTTCCGCACAGCTCGCTGGCGCTCTTGGCTGAGAAATCGTCGGAAAGGGTCAGGAAGATTTTCGTGCGAAAGGTCTGGAGCAAGCTCCGCCAGCTTTCTCCCGGCAAGGCGGACCGGAGCGAGCTTATGCTCTGTGTCGCGACGATGGGGATGCATTTCGGCTGGCGCGAAAGGCTGAAGAATTTTTCATCGCCGGTTGGGTCGCTTTCCCCCACGGTCGCAAAGTGCTGGTATTCATCGCAAAGAAACAGGACCTGGCGGAAGTGTTTCTCGGGATTTGCCTCGATCTCCGGCACGCGATTCAGAACCGCGCGTTCAAAATCCAGTTTCATCATCACCCCGATTGCCTTGGCAAGACCCGGGTTCATGCCGATGGGAAAATTGAGGGCGCAGACCTTGCCTGTCTCGATCAACCAGGAGAACGACGGCAAAGGCTTTCCGTACCGGTTTCCCGCATTCTTTTGCGGATCGTAACACTCCCGTTTCGGGCAGAAGACGCGCTTCACTTTGGGGCTGTCGTCGAAGAGAGAAAGAAAGACCGAAATACCTTCAACGATGGAGGTGCGTAGCTTCGGCTCAATTCTTCGCCAGTCCTCCGTAAACCAGCGCTTCACGGCCTCCAGTTGCGCGAGCTTGTCGGGGTCGGCATACGCAGGGTCCAGAACGCTTCGCGGCTCGAAGGAAATTCCTTTGGTCCGCAACAACTCCCGCAGCTCGGGCGTGGCTTCGGCTACATAACAGTCCTCGCTCGTCCGATGCTGAAAGCCCAATCCAGCCAAGTCCGCCGCCCGCTCGCCAAAGAGCTGTGTGGTGACTGCCACAAAATGCCGGCCCATGACGATCTCTTCCGCCTCTTGAATTCGTTGGTCAAGCAGCGGAGGGGAGATGGCGCACTCGTAAACATTGAAGAGCGTGACGTAGTCGTAGGCGACCTTGTGGAGCAGGATGATGAATTTGACTAGGTTGGTGTAGGCCTGTTGCCAGAAGGGCTCTTTGCCGCGGCCGAACAGGTTGTTTAATAAGGATGCGATGTTGAAGGCAAGCGCGTAGGCATCAAGGTCGTTGTGAAGCGGGTTGTAGCGGAACTCCGAGTCGAGACTGATCTCGACATAGTCTTCACCCCGTCCGTGGCGTTCCAGAATTTTCTTTACTTTTCTGCAAAAGTCGCCCTTCACCTCCAAGACGAGACCTCCAATCCGCTGCGCCGGATCATCGGCCTTGTAAGCCAGGATCTGCTCGGTGTAGGGGTACATGCAGCAGGAAGTCTTTCCGCTCCCAACGGCTCCCAGGACGGCGATGCCGGTGAATAATCCACGCTCCGGTATGACCAGCCAACCGGGGGTTTCTGATGGGCCTGGACGACGCGGGTTGTGTACTTCTCCCAAGACGACAAACAGTTCGTCTCGCTTGTGCGGTTCCGAGTACGGGGGGAGCCGTCCGGCCACAACGCGATGATGAAACCTCAGAGTGCCGATGTAGAGAGCCGACAGGACTCCGAGATAGGCGATATAGGGTGTGGTGAACAGGGTCACGTTGTAGAGGTATCGGAAGCTCAGGAAGGCGTGCGGCGCTCGCGTGGCGATGACCCGCAGGAACAACTGATCCTCGGGGAAGGGCCGGCTATAAAAGATCACCATTCCCGTGGCCATCGCGAGGATCGTGGCGACAAAGTGCCGCGACGTGAGAATGCGTCGCATTACGATCGCTCCGGCCGTTCGGACTGAGGCCGCGCCGCGGCGTCCGGGCGAGCTTTGCGCCCTTCGCGCCACTTGCGGTAATCCCGGTCACGCCAGAGGGTTCTCTTCAATACGGAGTTCACAACGTGATCCGGGCTGCTCTCGATGAATTGCGCGTAGTCATCGAGGAGCGCGCTGACGGGTTCTTCCATACGAACTTCCCTCGTGAGAATCGCTGGTGCTTTCTTAATGATGGGCATAGTTGTCTCCTTCGAAGTGAATTGCGAACGTTTGATCTGAAGAGCTGGAAAAAACTACAGGCACCGGATACGGTGCCTCAGGGCGGGAGCGACCCCACGCACTTTTTGGGCGGCTGAAAGCCGAAAAAGTGGGGTCGCTCCCGCCCGTTTTAGTACTTTTCCCGCTGCTGCTTTTCGTTTTCGTTTGAGACATCGCGTTGTGTTTAAGGAGCATGCGGGGCCACACGGTGAAGACGGGGGTGAAGAACGATGTGAAGAGTGTCATATTTACCTTCTTCACCGGTTTTCCTCTGTTTCACCGGCGGAAGAACCAATCGCTCGCAGGGTTTGGGTCTCGAACTGAACGGTATGTGGCTTGTCGCTCCCGCGCAGGTCGTCGCGGATTTCGGCGTCGGCTACACGTCCTATTTTCCAGACGCGGTAGAGATGTTCGAAGCGCGTGCCTGCGAAACGTTCCTTGGCGAGGTTCCGAAAGATCAAGTCTCCCTCGGTTAGGGACGTGTACTTCGCGAAGTCCCACGCTTTGCGAATCGCGAAATAGCGCAGCAGATCATCCGCGGGATTGGACGAGAGAGGAATGGTGACATGATCGCGGAACAGTTCCGAGGCCTTGACGAAGTGCGCATCGGTCCGTGCCAGAAACAGAAATCGGAACTCGGAAAGCTCTCGAAACAGAGGCAAATACATTTGCAAGTGATGGACGAATCCAGTGAGGTTCGCCTCGGCGTCCTGGATATAGGTGAGCGTCAGGGCCCGCGAACTGGACGAAGATGATGGGAAGAACATGGGATAGCGGTCCACGAAATAGCGGACGGTCGGCGTGACGGTGTGGCGTCCCGTGTAGGTTTTCGAGGGAAGATGGTGTTGGGGAAGCTTCGATTCCGTACAAAAATAAGCGACCTTGTCAGGCTCCGTTTCGAGGTAGTCGAGATCGAGATTCCCGAGGACGAAGTCGAGCATCGCAATGCGGGTCCGGATATATTCCAGCGCGTGCTCGCGGCGGTTGCGGAGATTCTCCCTGCCAATCTGGCGGTAAACCTTCCGTGAGAACAGATGGTAAGCGGTGCCGCCCTTGGCGAAACGATAGGTCCGTGCGTGCCGGTCCGCCTGGAGTTTGTTCCAGAAGAGCATCGTTCGTTTGCCCCAGGAAGCGCCGGTAAAGCCCAGGAACTGGCGCGCGAGAAAGTATCCCGAATGAGTGGCGACGAGATAGAGAAAGCGCGACTCCTCTTCGGTGTAACCGAGAGCTTCGAGCGCGCCGATCTGTGTTCGAGGCAGATTCATAGAGAGAGGATTTTTGCCGTGATTTCGCTTTCATCGAGAACACGCCGCAGCCGCGAAGTATCCTCGCGGCGGGCATACAGAGAGAAGCCGGCTTTCGCTTTTTCGCCCAGGGCGCGCGGTCTGTAGTTGCGGGTCGCAAGCTCCAGGTCCACATGCTGTCGTTCCATGTCGGATGTGTCGTACTCGACTCGCAAGTCCGGCACGGGTATCTTGCCGCCCACCACCGATAATCCATGCCGCTCGGCAATCTGCCCCAGGGCCTCCGCGGTCCGGCCTTCCTCTTCGAGAGCTGCGAGATCGCGATTGAGCTTCCGTTTGAGTTCGTAATCAAGAACAACGCGCGTCGCACGACCTCCCGTCGATTCGATCCGTTCGACTTCCGCTTGATACAGGCGGTAGAGGTCCGCATCGTGTTTCGCTTCGCGCGGCTTCGCAAATCCGTGATAGATGGCCTGCTCGTCTGGCACGCGCCCCGATTTCCGGACAAGCCGCGCACCCTGTTTGGTAAGGGCGAAGAGACGAGTCGCGTTGTTTTGCCCAACGGGAAGTCGCTTTTCGGCTAGAAGAGACTGTTGCTTGAGCCGGCGGATTTCGCGTTCCATGCGTTCGGCGTCGCCACCGTACCCGGCACGAGCAAGATCGCGAGCGGCGATGACCCGAAACGTTCCCACTTCGGCCAGGGTTTTGAGTTCCGAGTCGCGCAGGAAATAGGTCCGGTCGCGCGTGTAGTGGGCGCGGGGAGAATCGAACGCCTCTGGCACTTTCTCGTTTCTCGTCAAACGATCAGCGGCCCGAGAATCGTCTGCAGCAATTTCCACTCGTTCCATCGAGCGGGCTCCCACATGAGAATGAGAGCCGAATGAGTTGCTCAATCGCCGACGACCTTCGCCGCGCTCGTCTTGCGGCTCGATGGGATGGGGGTCACGCGACATCGTGCGGCGCCCCCGGGTCGTCTTCGGGCGCCGGCATTTCAACCTGACCGACTTGGAATTGGCGGTCCAGGTGAGACAGCTTGCGCCCGGGATCCTTCAAGAAAAACTTCCGTTGCAGTAGAAGCGATGCGCCGAACACGTTCACGAAGAGCACGGCAAGCGCGGCGAGGAGTGTCGGCCCATACGAGTGAATCAGGACACTCTTGTAGGGAGCCATAAACTTCAGCTGGTCGAGGAGCCAGAATCCATAGGCAAGCAAGATGGCGATGGTCAGCAGAAGTGCGTTGGCAATCATCGTGAAATTCTCGTTTTTCGTGAAGGTGTTCCGACAACACAATGGGGTTTCCGGGAGCGGGCGGAAAGCGGGGCGAAAAGGAGGCCCTTCTGAGGCGCGCCGGTTGTTCGGGTGGCGGAAGCCCGTGAGTGAGGACGTGGCCGTCGGGAGGAGTACGGCTGCCGCATCAGGTCGGCGGTGGCGCGTCGAGGTTGGGCCGAGTGTGACCTGCGTCCGCCCGCGACCTCTTCGGTTTGCGTTTGGACGGGGTTTCTCATTTGAAGGCCTGGTCCTCGCGGAAGTACGTGATGGTCATTCCCAGAGGATTGATGGGGATCAGTTCGTTGGGCACCTGTGATTTGAAAACGAAGACAAAGTTCGCGGTGTACAGATCGCGTTTCAGTTCGCTGTGATCCGCGGGTGAGTAATAGACCATATAAAAGTCCACACGCGCGCGGAAGGGCGGTGTCTGCATCTCTTCGAGCGACGCTTTCTGCACATCCACGTCGATCTCGGGCGCGGCGGTATTGGTGATGAATTTCTTGATGATGTCGCCCTTCCGATAGGCATCGAGAATGCCGTCCGCGAGCTTACCGTCCAGGAAGTAGAGAGACTTCGAGAAATCATCCTGAATCGTGTAGCGGTTGCGGCGATAGTACAGGGAGCAAAACTCGGAAAGGAAATACTTGGCCTCGGCATCCTGGGGCTTATATTCGAGGTTGTGATAATTGATGGCCTCGGCGCGGCCCAGGTCATCAATGCGGATCACGAGCGGACGAAAGTTCTGGAAAGTGCGGATGGTCCGGAGGTCGATGAGCGCGAGGGCCACGCAAACGATGGACAGCAGAGCGAGAGCGATCTTGAGATAGGTATTGGTCACCATCGGGTCACCGCAGGATTCCAGATACAAACGCTTGGCATCATGAAAGCTCGCATCGTGATCCATCAGATCACCCGATCGAGGACGGCGGCGGGGGCTTCGAGCAGGCCGGCAGAAGATCCTCCGGCGGTGCCGCTGAAGATGTGGTTCGTAAGCGAAGGAATCTTCAGAAGGACGTAGATTGACGCGAGAAATGTAATGAAGAGCACCGGAAACCAGGCAACGAGCTGGACGGTGGAAAGAGTCCCTGCCGGCGGAAGGCGCAGCGCGCCGAGCATGAGATTTCCGATGACATACACGACGGCAGCGGCGATGACTTGGTAAAAGGCATATTGAAGGAAGCAGCGGAACCATCCCCAGAACAGCCATTCCATCTTCGGAACGATAAAAAACGGAACGAAGACGGGTCCCACCAATACGCAAACGGCCGTGGCAATGAAGCCATAAGCGATGACCACAATCGCGATGGCCTGTGCGGCGGCGAGCAGAATGGTCACAATGACGTAGATTGCCGTTCCGAAAAAATCTCCCCAGCTCGGTGAGTCCATGCGCGATTCAAAGTCGGCCACCTGGGACACTACCGTTTGCAGTTGCGCCTGGTCGATTTGGCTCGACAGGAACTGGGCTTCGTCGGTGACGAGATTGTGAAAGCTCGTTCCAATGCCGGGAATCGGAGTGCTGTAGTAATTCACCATCGCGAAGCCAAAGCTAATGGTCAAAAGCAAACTTGCAAAATGATCGAAATGAAAAGCCGGCCGGCCCGAGGCGGAGGCGAGAGCGGACTTGATCCCGAACCAGGCCACCAGGATCGTGGCAAACGAGCGGAACAGATTCTGGCCCATGGTGTCGAAGAAGCCGAGGTTCTGGGTAAGCAGGTTGTTGATCGCCTGAAAGATGTACTGCAGGAAATCGGTTTGCACTGCCGTCAGCTCCTTCGACGCCGGGCGTCTCGCTGCGCACGCCTACTGCATGCGGAAGTTCTGAAGTGAATTGGTGATGCTTCCGGTGACCTGGGCCATGTTCGCGCCCATGCTTGCTTGGCGGTCGATATCGAGGTTGATGGCACTCGCGGTCGAGTCGCGCTGTTGTTTTGCAAGGATGGTCTGTTGTTCCAGGAGCGCGGCGAGAAGTTTGTTCGAGTCCTGAACGGTGTGGAGGGTCAAGACGCCCGCCGCATTGATCTTGTTCAGGACGGACACTTCGCTGTTGAGACCGGAATCGCCCGAGAATGAGTCGTCTTCGAGGTTTCCGATCTGCGTCTGCACATTGCCGGCGCCGCCGCGAATCGCGCCGATGGTGGCCATGGCGTTCATGTTTGCTCCATCAGCCAGTTCGATCGACGCGTATTGCGACTGGACGCGCCCGAGTTCGGAGGAATCCATCCCCGAAAGTTCATACGGGTCGTACTGAGAGAGCGGGTTGGTGGCTTTCAGGTATCCGGTGTTGATATTCGGAAGCACACCGGTATTGATCCCGTTGATCCACGACACCGTATTCCCAAAGGTGTTCAGCGAAGTAACGTTTCTCCACTGCGAAAACAGCGCCCGGTAACGAGCCGGCATGTTCTTGATGAATTGCGCCATCTGCAGCGCAAGGTTGAGATGGTTGGTGATCTGGGTGTAGCTCTTCTGCAGCTCCGCCAGGTGCTGCTGGAGCTGGTAGTAGCGAAGCAACGCGTTATGGTAGTTGGTCGGGTCAAAAACGACGCCGTTCCCGAATTGCGCGGTCGCGGTACCAACTCCCAATCCCAACACCAGCAAGCAAATCAGAATCTTTCTTTTCATGGCACTCCTCCCCTTTTGGCCTTCACATGTCGGAAGGCATTTTGTGGTTGGTGTAATCGGGCAACGCGAGATCGCCCGAGAGATAGACTTTGACCCGGTGGCCTTCGCGGATGGTCACCGTGGGCATGATGTTCAGGAACTTGTCGAGGATCTGCGCCGAAGATTGCGCGGTGCCTTGCGCGAATCCCTGGCGCATGAGGTCAGAACTGGACGCGTTGAGAGAACCTGCTGTTCCGCCTTCCGCAACTGCGCCGATCGCTCCAATCGCGAGTGAAACTCCGAAGATGCGAAGATAGTGGTTGTTGACTTGGTCCCGCAGGCCGGTGTCGCCGATTTGGCTGAGTCCCTTGAATTGGTCGAGGCTGACGGAATAGCCGTCGGGCATGAGCAGGCGATGGAACACGACGGCCAGACGCGTCTGGCCGAAGGTGTCGACCTTTTTGGTTTCACCGAGCAACTTCGACCCTGCGGGGATGAGCAGATGCTGGCGGTCGTTGGAATAGACATCGGTTGAGAGCAAGCACTCGACGGGACCCGCAAAACCTCCATCGAGCCGGTTGATGAGAACGGTTTCAAGGATGGTTCCCTCAAAAAGTACATGGGTCTTTCCTGCCGCCGCGTTCGGGGGGTCAGCCGGCACGGCGGCAGGGTTTCTCGGTTCCTCCTTTCGATCGTGGGTTGATTCCGCGGAATCGCTTCGCGTGGCTAATGGTGGTATCGGCGCGGGTGAAACCGGGCTCGGTTGCATCTCTTTCAGGAGCTGTGCGACTTGCTGCGAGTCAGGTGCCACCGGAACAAGAGTTGGTGCGGCGGGCGCTGTTTCGGGCTCAGGTGCAGCGGGCTGAGCTTTGCGGTAGGTCAGAGCGACATTCGAGGCAAACAGAGAAACATACGCGCGCCTCTTGCGCTCCGCCTGAATGGGGTCTTCCGCGCGCTGTTCGGGCGGGTTACCGGACGCGCCCGGCTGCGGTGCTTCCTGCGGATCTTGCGGACCCGCGCCGAGCAAACGAGTCTGCTGGGCGAGAGCCGACTGCGCTACCAGTTGCTGGCGCTGTAATTCTTCAATCCGGTTTTGCAACTCGTTGATCTTGGTTTCGTTCACCTCGAGCGGCGCCTGTATGGGCACGGCGGCCGAGGACGATTTCGCGGGCGTAGGCGGCTTCTTCCCGCCGGTCAGCCACATGATCGCGACCATCAGGAATGCCAGCCCGATGAGTAGCCAAGACTGGACGTTCTTGGGAAGGAGACCTTGTGGCTTGGGAGCTTTTTCCTGAACCTCGACAGGTTGGCTCATCGGTCGTCCCTCAATTCGTGCTCACGCGACGTGCAAACAAGAGTTTCTTTTTGCCAATCACCAGGTAGCCCGAGTCGATGATCTTGGGCGCGACGTACACGCCATTCTCGAACTGGAACGAAATCAGGTTGGGTTTGCCGTCCTTGACTTCATACAAAGCGGGCTTTTCACGTGCCGCGCACTGGATGTAGGTGAACGAGTCGTCGTGGTAGATGGCGGAGACCAGAAACGGATCGCGCGCTGATTTCGCATCCAGGACATAGTCGAACTGAAGCTTCGTCGCGTAGCTGGAACGAAAGCGACTTACTTGATCGGCGGCGGCAGCCTGCGCGGAATGCACCTGATCCGCCGTCTGCGCTCGCATCGCGTCCATTTCCTTCTTGTACGCCTCGGCCTCGCCCACGCTCACATATCCACGGAGCGCAGTATTGCCCGCGATATGCGAGCCTTCCTTGGGCTCGATGAAAATCTTGAGATCGGGTTCGACATTCGGTTGGTCGCTGATTTCGGTCAGCAAGAAGGAATAGACGTGCCCACTTGCGGTAATCAGATTGAGATTGCTGCGAATGCCGGCCTGGGCCGGATGGACATAACAGAGGTTGTGTGCGCCGTTGATGATCCAGAATTCCTTGTCGCCGGTCGTAAAATCGAGGATCTCTTCGTCTTCCGGTAGGACAATCAGTGTCGAGAATCGGAGCTTGGCGCGAACCGGAACAATATCTTCCTTTGAATACTTGACGACACGCGCGGCCTGGTCGGCTGCGGCGCGCGCAGGCGGGCATGGGAGGGCCACAGCGTTCAAAACGGCGATCGCAACAAGACCGACAAATCTCCACTGCCGGGGAATGCCAATGCGTTGTTTCATAGTCCGCTCCTTTTTGAAAATGTCAGCGTTTGGAATAAGTCCGGTCGCGGCCGACATAAGCCGAGACAAACCACAAGACCAAGATGAGACTCGCGGCGAGGGTTCCCGCGACTGCCAACGTTTTGGGGTACGGCGTCTGATACTTTTCTGCCCAGCTGAGTAGACGACAGACAAGAATCACCGCTCTCCTCCTGCGAGGGTTTCAAGACCCTTCTCGAAACCGTATGTCTCGAACGCCTCTTTGCGTTTCTTGTTGTCGTAGGGATCGTTGGTGTACAGCCAATAGCTCTTGGCATCGACGTTCAGGTTCGCGACCTTCGCCAGCTCCGGGGTTTTGATCAGGAATTGCTGCTTGGGGATAAGGCCGGAAATGAGCTCGACTTCGTTTTCGTTCAGGTGGAACTGCCGACGGTACAGTTCCCTGTCCATATCGGGATTCGCGAGGAAGATTTTGGTGGCGCAGCTTTCAATGATGACGTCGAGGATGTCGGAGCGCTTGAGTTCGTCGAGCGATTGCGTTGACAGAACCATCGCGGCGTTGTGCTTCCGCCAAGTCTTGAGCGCTTCCACGACGTATCGCTGGATGGCGGAGTTCTTCAAAAACACCCAGGCCTCGTCGATGAAGAAGGCTTTGAAAACCGAGCTGATTTGGCGGTCCGCGATAACGGCGTTGGCGCGGTGCAGGATGTAGAAGAGGAGCGGTTCCAGCAGTTCCGGGTACTGGCTCATGCGTTGGAAGTCGAAGCACTGAAAGCGGGAAAAGGAAATGGTGTCTTCGGCATTGTCGAAAAGAAAACCGAACTGTCCGCCGCGAGTCCATTTGGAGAGCCGGTTCGCCGTGTCGCGCCCGAGCGTGTTCGCCAGCACGCCGAGCGTGCGGAGCGAAGGGTCCACCGCATACAGGTTCTCGACCTGGTGGAACAGGTCGCGCTCGGTCGCGGGGTCAAGCTCACCCGCCTTCGTTCCTTGAATCAGCACTTTCAAAAAGAGGGCAAGGAAGTCGATATTCTCCTTGGTGGGCGGGAGTGAAAACGGATTGATCTTGAATCCTTCGGATTCGAGGCCCACGCGAACATACGAGCCGCCGAAAAGCTGGGTGAGACTTTCAAAACTTCCGCCCAGATCGAAGATGAAAGTGTGCGGATCGTATTTCTGAAGATTCGTGATCAGGAAGTTCAGCAGGAAACTTTTCCCGGCTCCCGTTCGCCCGAGAATCATGGTATGAGCCACATCACGGTAATGGAGATTCAAATAGTAGGGCGTATGGTGATTCGTCTCTAACACGGCAAGATATTCGTGCCGGAGGTGCTGGTTGCGAGGCTGGCCGCTGTGCAGGGTGAAGAGAAAGGAGAAGTCCGCATAGTTGGTGTTCAGCACATACAGAGAACGCAAGTTGAAAACGTGGTTGCCGGGAACCGCCGCGAGAAACGCGTTCAGCAGGTTGTAATTTTCTTCATAAAGCTGGGCGTCATGGACGCTGAAGACTTTGTAGAAATCAGCGCACGCCCGCTCCACCTTGGCCAGATCCAGGTCGTAAATCACGACGGTGAGGGAAAACTGGCCAAAATAATTCCCGTGCAGCTCGATCTCCTTGATTCCTTCGCCGAGTTCCCGGACCTGGGATTCCTTGGAATCGTCGAGGAGCACGTCCTGGGTGGGCGCGTCGTTGAGACTCACCTGGCTTGCGAAGGAACGCTTGGTGTTGTGGAAATGGCGGCGCTTGGTCTGGATGGTCCGGCGCATCTTTCCGGAGTCTTCCTTTTTCCATTCCGTGACGACGTAGTAGTTCGCCTCGACCTCGAGCAATCGCTTGAAGATGAGAGGAAAACTTTGCGCAGAGGGCTCTTTGAGGGTTAGAACCTTGACGTAGTAATCGTCCACGCGCAGAAATCCGCGGTGGCATTCGATGGGCGATTCGGGAAGATAGTAATCGAGAAAGGTGTCGTACTTGAGTTTCGCGAGTTCCAGCTTCTCGGGCCGAAAATTGAGAGTTCTCTTGAGAATGCGGAAGGCTTCCTGTTTATCGAGCATCCGGACGGGAAGGAAGTCACTGACCTGCAGGATGAAACTGCGCGTTTTCTGCAGAAGTGCGGCCTCGGCAACGCTGATGTCCCGGGCAAGAGAGACGACTTGCTTCTGCGAGGAAAAATGCGCATGCAGATCCGCAAGGGCCTTCGTTGGATTCTTGGGCAGATCGGCGAACGCGCTTCCCAGCTTGTGCGGAGCTCGCAATCCCTGGTACAGAACCACGTAATAGACGGACAGGGAAAACAGCGTGTCGGCCTTGCTGCCAAGATACGCGATGCGGTTCTTAATCGCGGTGTTTACGACGGGATTGTCGTAGAGCTTGTACGGAATTGCTTCATTGTTCCTCTTGAACAGGTATTGGTAGACGCGGTGGTTTTCATCGAACAGCTTCAATGCCGATTCCAGGCGCTTCGTCAGACCATCAATCGAAGCGTCATCGAGACACTCATAGTCCACGCCGCGGACTTCCAGGATGACGCCGACTTCTCCTGTCTTGGTGAGAAAGACGTAAGGACCAATGAATCCGTACAGATTGATCTGCTCGCTGAGCGAGCCGGTTTCGTCGTAGTTCTTGAAGATTCGACTAAGCCTGAGCATGACCATCCCTTCGCACTCGAATGGGGCTGAATTTCATCGGGTCGTATTGCGGGCGAAGCCTTGCAGCCGTCAGCAGAAAACGCAGGATCTGCGGGTCAGTTTGGGTGGCCCAACGAGCGAAAAAGTACAGCAACAAAAACATCAGCAGCCCTCCGAACAAGCTATTGAGCAGATTGAAGGTCGCGGCGCCGAGGCACATGGCGAAAAAGAAGAGCTTTCGTTCGGCCCCGAGGATTGTGAGGGGCCGAGAAAGCGAACGATGCACTCGGTTGATGCGTCTTGGTTCCGCCATCTATTTCTCCATTGGGACCGTCAGGAATCAATTGCCGGGAAAAAGCCACGCGAGGAAATTCACCGCGGCGATGGCCATTCCCACGCCGAAGAGAACGCCGGCGAGCACGCGCTTCGATCCACCCTCCCCAAAAGCGAAGGTGAGACCGGCCACGACGATCGCAACGAGCGAGAGACCGCGAGCGATGGTGCTGGTGAAAGCCGTCTGCAAAACATTGACGGCATTCTCCCAGGGAGAATTGCCACCCTGCGCGAACGCCGGCGCGGCCAGGAACAGAGCCACAGTCGAGGCAAGGACCGCGCGAGTCGAGCGAAGCCAATACGGAACGAGCTTCCAACGTCTTTTCATGTCCACGCCTCGGCAAGGGTTTACATCGCAGGTCGCGATGCGAGGGAAGCACACGTCTCCGTCACATACTGCGGGTCGCAGTCGGAACGCACTGGTCCGAAGACACGCTAGGCTTACCCCGCAAGAATCCCGCCCGTTGCGTCTTGACGCCCCGCAGCAGCAAAGGAGTCTGTCGCGTGAACTTCCCTCTATCTACCTATTCAGTGTTTGGAGAGAAAAATGTGTCGCAGGACATCCGAAATATTTCGAGGAGCTGCAGAAGATCGCGCGTTGTCCGCAGACGGAGACAAACTCCGTGCGTGCAACTCCATTGCGGTTCGCGCAGCCCGTCCTTAAGATCCGCTCATGTCCGGGCTTCGTCTCCACTTGGAAGCGACGGCAAGCCGAAGACACTCAAAGATGACACGCCGTCATGCAAGTGGCACGGATGAATCATCCGCGCCGATAGCCTTGAGAATTTGACTCGCGACTTGCTGGACAGCTTCCATGGTCTCAGCGAGTAGCTTTGCATCGCCGCCATACAGCCCGATGTAGTCTTGGGCTGCGCTGCCGGTGTCCAGGCCAATTGCGCTCGAGACGACGAAGGCGACGGCCTCCGCCTCGGTCTCGCGGACGCGTTTCGAAGTGCTCCTCCGGCGCTCGCCACGGTGCATAAGCTCGTGCGCGACCTCATGCGCAAGAGTTGCAAACTCCTCAGCCGGAGATTGGCCGGGCAGCAACGTGATCCTGCCGCCAGCGGATTCGCCACGGGCCGGTGCAATGTCCTGCGAGTATTCAAGGGCGATGCCCTGCTCGGCCACAAACTTCGCAAGGCGCTCGCGGTGCTCCCGCGGATCGCCGTTGACGCTGCCGATTGCCGGCAGTTCCTCCCCGTCCGTTTGGCTGACATCAAAGACATACGCGGCACGGAATCCAACCGTCGACGGCGAAGCATCAGGCTCGGTTTGTTCGGCGCTCTCGGCTTTGCGCTTAATGATGGGGGCGAGAATCAGAATTCCTTTCTCGCCCTTCTTCACGAAGCGACCCAGTTTGTGCCACGTGTGGAAGCCGGCGACGTGGGTGGCTGTGGACTTCTGGGACGCTATGAGCATGATGTTGTGCCACGAGTAGCGATGGAACCGCGCGATCGCAGCAAGATATTCTGTTAGCCGCTCGCTATGGCCTGCTTCGAGAGCCTGCCGGAGCTGCTCGATGGCGCTGGTTGCGATCTGTTTTGCTTGTTCGACTTTCATTTTTTGTGTCCTCCTGTTTCGGGGAGTCCTTGCTCCCTTCACCCACAGTCGAGGGAGCAAAGACGCGAAACAGGAGGACAGAAACGGAGGGACTGGCGCTTCCCGGTCGCAACGGGCCGCACGCGTGAGTGACGCCCGGTTTCTGGCGGCGCGAAGCGTGCTAGTGGAGACCGCGGGAGAACAGTCCAAGAGTCGTGAGGCCCAAATTTCTGCGCGGGTAGGGCGAGGAATTCGTCAACGTGATGGAGTTCTCGACGAATACGGAATCAAGCCACGAGGCGGGAACGTTCTTGAGCTTCGGTCTGGGCAATTAGAGCGACTCGAGGTAGGGCCGCATGACGTTCGCGACTCGGCAGACCTTGGCGGCGACCCAGAGTTCGTCCATCGATGCTTTCTTGAGGCGCCGGCACCCTCGGAGGGCGTCAAGCGCCACATCCGTCCCGATCTTGTTGCGGAACTTGAAGCAGTCGGCCACTGTTTTTGCCGGTGTATAAACCTTGAGGGTTGCGTCGCGAACGGGATATTCCATCACTCCAAAGCGAAGAGCTGGGCCGGACATGCGCACGAAGCGCACCGGCGGAGAGGTTACGCGTGGAGCCCAGGCTTTCACGGCGATGGCCATCCAAATCAGGTGCGGGGCCTGCGTTGTGAACTTATGGAATTGCAGTGCGGACAGCAGGCATACGACGCCCTTGGGAACCTTGTGAGCCGCTTCGATGAGCGACAGGTGCTCGGTAACGCGGGACGAGGTCGGAGCGTAAAGCCCGCGTCCCAGTTTCCGGAGGACGCCTTTTCGGACAAATCGGGGCAGGTAGTTCCTGGGGATGCCCAGGTCAAAGATGTCCTTCGCGCGAAGGATCTGCCGCTTTGCGGCGAGAGCCAGCAGGCGGTTTGATTTGGATTCCATGGCGTGTCCCGAGCCAGTGTACCAAATACTCGGTAGATGTCAATAAGTACCTAGGATATAGAACATCGGCACCACCAACTCCTTCGTGCAAAAGAGGAACCAAGCCCTATCGGCCCTCCGGTTAGGGTTGAGCGAAGCGCCGGGTGCCGGCGCGTCACTCTTCACCTCGCGAGACGGCGAAGTTTTGCGAGCAAGCGCTTGAGCCGTTGCCGGACAGCATTCGATGAAGTTCCGTTGAAGTCCGCGAATTCCTCTCCGTTGGTTCCGTTCAGCTTAAGATCAATCAAGAGATTCAACTCCGCATCCGTCAGCAGGCCCTTCGTGACACAGCGATGCAAGAAGTGACGGAGGAATGCATATCGTTCGAAGGACTCCTCAAATACTAACGCCGCAAGAGCCTCGCCATCGAAGTGATTCGTCATTCCCGTTTTTGCGTTTTCGCGGCCGGCCCACTCAAACATCTGACGTTTCACCGCGCGGGAAATTGCGAACGCGAAGTGCGACTGCCGAGCTTGGAGCTCCTGGGAGCGCAGATATTGCAGCAGGAAACTGAGCGCCTGTTGTGAGATGTCCTCCTGCAATAGCCCAGGCTGTTGCCTGGAGACGCGCCGAACGGTTCCGTGCAGCATCGGCAGAAACGTGAGAACGAGTAGGCCCTCTGTGAAGGAGGGATTCGACGCGCGAACGGCGAAGAGTTCGCGCAGCAACTCATCGGATCCTGCGTTCGCAGGCGAGGCTTTCAGATGTGACAGCAGACTTGAAGCGGATGGGTACTCACGCAACCGCTCGGACATCGAAAAGAGTTCGCCTAGAGCGTCCGAGTCGCTGCGAGACAAGTCACCAAGCAGCCGCAACTCGATGATGCAGAGTGCGCAGTCGCACGCAATTGCCATGGGCATGGCCTGACTCCCCTCAAACCCAGCGACAGGCTGGGTCTGTGTTCGAGAGCAGGGACATGCTCTCGGCGACCTCAGAGCAGCAAAGAGACAGGCATCGGTCGCGGGGTGGAACCGGTGCGGGATCGCCACCGACTGTTGGGGTCTGCGGCGGAGGCGTATCCTGCGCAATTCAACGTGAGGGTGACTAGATTTGTTTACCCTGGCAGGAATGCGGGACAAAGGAAAAGGCCCTCCAGCCTGGGCTGGAGGGCCTTCGTACGACGCCGTCAGAACGGGGACTCTCCCGACTCGGCACCCGGTTCTGCGCTGGGAGCTGCCGCTGGTGCATCGGCTTCCGCACGGCTGAGCCTGCGCACGGAGTTTGCACGAACGCTCCAGAAAACGCTGAATTGCGCGGCCTTGGCCTTTTTGGACTTGCCGTTCTCGCGCTCGTACTTCGAGCTGACGAGGAGGCCGTCCACGAGGACGTGATCGCCTTTGTGGAGAGATTCCGCAAGCGACTCGCCGAGGCGGTTGAAGGCCACGACGCGGTGCCACTCCGTTTTGGACTGCCATTCGTCCTTCGCGTCTTTCCACGACTGCTGGGTGGCGACGGACAGAACGGTGAAGTTCGCTCCGTTGCCGCGGACTTGCCGCTTCTCCGGATCTTTTCCGAGGAAGCCGATGAGTTGCACGTGATTCAGATACATGTTTGTTTCTCCTTTTTTGCCCCATTTCCTTGGGGCACCCAAGGGCGGAGTGGATACTGCTCCCAAAGCGAGTGGCTGCATTCTGGGAGGGACCCGAAAGATTGAGAGGGAGGAACCGGGAAAGCAGAAGCCGGGAAGCTGCCGGGCGCAGGAATTATCCCGAAGCCGTGCCCGAGGAAAGGAGCGGCGAAAAAGGAACGTAGATCGAAGCACTCGGCTCGCACGGCGACGACTGAGAAAGTGCAAGTACGGTCCGAAACTCGCACCAGAAGAACCCTCTACTCCTGGCTCAACTTAGGTGTCTTTCGAAGAGGGCCAGTTGGCCCGACTAAACGGGTGCGGTCGGTTTCGGCAAAAGTTCTTCAACCGTATACTCATCGGGTTGTCGAAGCTCCTAAATTGGTCAGAGGTGTAGTTCTCCCCGCAGTCAAAAGCGCTCATGACAGTAGCTCGGTTCGCTACTTCTCACCGGCAGGTACGCGATGGTATGCTTCGCACCAGGTCGCGCATGAGTCGCTAGACCGACTCTTGCGGCGTTTTCCGGACGCCAAGTTTCCCCGTCATCATCTCCGCTGCACTCTCGATGGATGATTGAGATTCGCCGGCGAAGAAGACTCCGTCGATGTGGGCGCTCTGCAAGCGACTCTGCGCGTTGATATGCTGGGTCGGAAACGGATAGTATACGAGTGCCACAAACTTAGCGTGCGGATAGACCTTCTTGAATTTCGTGGCCTTGTTGATGATTTCATCAGCACGCTTGTGGATATCTCGCGGCGACTCGATGCGCTTTACGTCCAAAGCGATTTCGATAGGCTCGCCTTTTGCAGGGTGAGCGGCATCGAGTTCGAACTCCTCTCCGTCGCAATCGAATCTGCGTTTCCGAAAAATGACCGTCGAAACCAGGTTGATGGCATCGGTAATCGACCTCTCCCAGTTTCCCTTATGTGCCCGCAACTCCTTGTCGGTCCAAAAATATCGATCGAGCTCAACAAGAGCTGGAATGGCAATCGCAGGGGGAAGAAACGGTTTGATATAGCCGGCGAGGAGTTTGGCCTGGTCGGCACTGATCTTGGTCGAATAAGTGTTGAAGTCGAAGCCGAGATCGCGGCTGATGGCTCGTTGCGCTACGTTGACGCAGCAAAGCGTCGGTTTGACGATGATGGGATGAGCAATAAAGGCTTCTGCAAGCTCAGCAGCGTTCAGGTCGCCAAAGCGAACGAACGGCACCTGCCGGTATTCGAGAACGCTCTTGTAGGCGGCGATTAGCGCTGATTCAATCTGTTCAAGCCGTTCGGCGGTAGGCTGAGAGCCTTGGAGCTGCTCCTGATGGCTGCTGTATTCTCGCGAAAGAGCTTCTTCGAGTTGCTCCTTCTCGGCGGCTTTTGTTTCCTTGTTATGCTCTTCTTCCATCATCGCTCAGCGTCCACTCCGTTCGTTGTACGGTTCTACCGAGCTGCCGAGGAGCGGCACACCTAGTCCACAACATACTTCCCGACAACCGCTTCATTGAACAGGGACTGAGTGTCACGTGCGATGCGTTTTTCGGCGAGAGAGAAATAGTGGGGGTCGACTTCAACGCCCACGCTGTTTCTTCCCCATTTTGCAGCTGCAACGGTAGTTGTACCGCTGCCAAGAAACGGATCGAGAACCGTGTCTCCAACAAAGCTAAACATCCGGACGAGGCGTTCGGCGAGCTCGATGGGATAGGGAGCCGGGTGGTGTTTGGTAGAAGCTCCCGTAACACCTGTCCAAATTTGTTGGAACCATTTCTTGTGATTTTCGGCGGAGATCAGGCTGAGGATTTTGGTGGAAATGTCTGGCGCCCGGTATCCGCCTGGCTTTCGTTCCATGAGAATGTACTCGACATCATTTTTGATGACCGCATTGGGTTCGTAGGGCTTGCCGAGGAAGCTCGATCCGTTCTCCACTTCATAGACAGCGTTTGAAATCTTATGCCAGATGATCGGAGCCAAGTTGTCGAAACCGAGTTTTCGACAGTGTTCCTGGATCGACGCATGGAGCGGAACGACCGTATGGCGCCCCCCGTTCTCCTTCCGAGAGAGGCATACGTCGCCGACTACACAAATGAGCCGCCCTCCGGGAACTAAGGCGTGAAAGCATTGCTCCCAGACTCTGTCTAGCTCGCCGAGAAATTGATCGTAGTCCTCGATGTGACCTAGCTGAGATTCGGAGTCTCTATATTCCTTGAGTGTCCAGTAGGGTGGAGAGGTCAGGACCAAATGAACGCTTCCCGGCGCTAGCACCGACAGCTTCCGCGCATCGCCCAGAAAGAGACGATGGGCCGTCGGAACGGACTGGACGGCGTGCTCGATGGCTCGGACGGAGTCTCCATCTTTGGCTAAGCGTGGAATCGCAGTCTGAGGGTCGCCCAAATCTTTAAATTGGGCAGGAACGAATGCGGAGAGCCCGACACTCACTGGCGGAGCGGGATTTGCGGGTTTGAGCTTTGTCGCGGTCTGCATCGTTTAAGTGTCTTTGAGTTTAGAGACTTCGTCGAGCTGTGGCCAGCAGAAATAAGCTATTTCCCTCCGATGATTCTGCCCTTGGTTTTTGGGTTGACGTAATACCTCAAGGCGTCTTGAAGAAACATGTGTCTTCTCTTGATCGCGTACGGTTCGACCGACGCCTGAGAAATATATTTTTGGAAATCCTCGAGAATCGACGAATTCGTGGGCCTCTGGTAGTCGCTCAAGAGCTTCAAGTTGCTTTTAATCTCATCGAGGAGTGCAATGTAAAAATTGACGAAGGACGGCATGACAGTTTCTTCGTCGTTCTCGTACAACTCCTCCATGAACAAATATGCCGAAACGGCCACAGCCCTGCTGGAAATACTGTTGGCCTTTTCTCCGAATTGGTTATCCATAATCCCGAGGACTTCTCTGATCCGCGCGAGATCCTTGTCTTTCTTTTCTAGGTTGTATTTGTCTTTGAAAAAGTCTTCAAGATCCTCATATCGAGCTCTGACGAAGTCCCCGGATTCAGCCCGACTGAATGAGTTGATGCAAATCTGAGCGAGCGTGAATTGCCTCGAAAATCGTTTCTCCGACAGATTCGTATGCCTTAAGAACGGTGCGTCTTTTCCCATTTCCTTGTAGACGAAATCTCGCATTGCACCCGTATGACTTTTCAGCAGTTCCCCAGCATTCAGCCTCACTCCGAGCTGGAGTCGTCTAAATATCTCGCGAAGGAATTCTTCATCGTCGATTTCCGGGTAAATCACAAATGTTAATTCGTAGTCCTCGATTTTCTTGGCGAGCTGAGGTAGCTCGTCACCCAGTCTCTCGTACGTGTAACGCTCTCCAGTCACTCTTACGGTCAACGGATTGTCCCCAGCCTGCTCTGGCTTGAGGAAATTCAAAAGCGTTGTCATTCTTTGCTTTCCGTCTATACACTCGTAATCGAAGTTTTCGTTATCCTTCACGCGCGCTAGGTACAGTTTTGGTATGTCGATGTTTTGGATAATCGAGTCTATGAGTTTCTCCTGATCCTCGCGTGACCATATTTTCTCTCGCTGATAGTCCGCGTCCAGATCGATTCGATAAATGTAGTCATCGATGAATTCCTTTACCGCAATCGATTTCAGCTCCCTTGCAACGCGCGGTTTGATTTTTGCGGGCATGAATGTGTCGGCCTACCTCGTAGCCTTGCTCAGATATTGCGTACCTTTTATGGCGTCGCCAAGCATCGCGAGACTTTTGTACTTGAGCCACGTCTTAAATGGATTGGCGGGAGCCGGGTCGGGAATTAAGTGTTCATCGAGCTCCAAGAGCGTCTTGATCTTAGGGAAAAATCCATAATTCCCCCGGATTCCTTTTCCCATCTCATCGGGACCGATAACCTCGATGTCGAATGCCGCGCCCCTCTCCAGGTGTGCTTTGAACAGCAGGTCGATCAAATGCGCATCATTTGGGCTCAGGGAGCAGCCGATTACTCGTAGCGTATCGCATTCTATCAGGATCTCCAGCGCCCGGTTCCAAATGAAGCCGTATGGCGCGTGCAAGTAATTCTTGGTGGATCCGAGTGGAATGATTTCGATGGTTCTCTTTCTTCCACGAATCCTTTGCCCCTTCCAATTGAAAGATCCGTGTAGTTTGAGTAGCGGGATGGCGTCCGATGAGGGAGCATGCTTTTCTAAGGAGAAGCAATAGTTTGGCTTCCCGTAGTACCGATCGTATGCCTGGTCTAGGACATTGTCGTAATTCAAAGAAATCAAGCCGATTAGTTGTTCCTTGGTTCCTGTAATTGCGTGCGCGTGAAGCTCAAGCAACGCTTTGTGCAAATAGAAACGGTCAGTCCGGGACTTGGATAGAATTTTCTCGATATCGTCCTGTACTAGTGTCTTAAGACGCCGGGTCTTGTACTCCCAGCCGTGGATCTTGCTGTTTTCGATGAGGGTGATTAGCAGTTCGATGTTTAACGACCCGGATGTTCCCGAGACCATTGCTACGTCCTTTAGATATTTGTCTTCACTTCGAGCCCTTTCGATGACCCTAGAAGAGACGTCCCTTATAAGGAGCCCGCGCTTCTCTTCGATCAAATCTGGCTCGAGGTTCTGGAGTTCGGCGTGCGTTGCTCCCGCGCCGAACAGGTACACGGTTTTCTTGGCTGTCGGTTGCGGCATGCTGCCCCGTCGGTTCGGCGAGCGTGAGATGCTCAACGCGCGAATGGTATGACTTCTACAGCCTTTGATTTGGGCACCGGGACGGCAAATCCAGTTATGTCTTGGAACGTGTCGGGAGTGAACCGAAGCTCCTTACAGAGACTATCAATCGACAACGGAACCTTCGTGCCAAGTGATTTGAGGGCAATCGATAAGAGCTCTGGTTCCTGAAACGTTGGTTCTTCAGGTTCCCCGTTACTTGTCCATCCTTTCCACGACATGTATTTATAAGCTTTTCGATAGTCGACGGCTCCAAGCAGCCCTAGACCGTACGCACGTCTGACAATTGCCTGTGCGCTCGCATTCCAGCGCCGTTTCAACGCAAAAATGTGTTGCCAATCGAAGCGCGCCATCATCTGAAAGTCCCGAGCAAATGCTTGCCGTGGCATCAAGAAAGCACTCGCAAATTTGTTGGCAGCATCTTCCGTCTCGACTGTGCCGGTGGGGACACCAGCATGCATGACGAGGTGACCGCATTCGTGTCCAATATCAAAGTGCCAGCGCGAAGTGCTTTTAACGGCTTGATTCAAGAAAATCAGGGCAGTGGGTCCACAGCGAGAAAAAGCATCCACGTCGGATTTGACCAAGTTCGGTACAATCACAACCCCGGCGTGTTCGAGTACGCGACCGATTCCCTTTATTGGCCTGTCGAGGCCAAGATTCCAATGCTTGCGGCATTCATCCGCCGCTGCTTCAATTTCTTCATCGGTGCTGGCTGGCATCTGCGGAATATTCTGCTGCGGGAAGCTGAGTACCGAGCGCAACCTTCGAATAACCATCCCTATGAGCGTTCCATGTGCTCTGATCTTGGCCTTTAGCCCCTCGGCCGTGGCGCGCCGATGTCGCATGCTGCATTCTTCTTCGCGAAACACGTCCTCAATCGGGCCGTAGAAGAACTCAGGTTGAAATCCGAGAACGGCACCGAAAGCCTCGACGAGGTCGCGAGCAGGAAATGGCTTTTTCCCTTTTTCGCAGAGTGAAATTAAGGCGGGTGAGGCCGCAACATGTTCACTAAGTTCCTTTTGTGTTTGGCCGCGAAATTCTCGCGCAATCTGCAGGCGTTCTCCCCAGAAGGATTCAGTGGGAAACAAGGTCACGTTCATCCATTCTTCTTCTTCTTTGCTTGGGAGCCTTGCAGATCGTTTCGCAGGGGCTCAACTGTCGGAGGCGGCAACTCAATCGGCGCAGCTTGTACAGGTGCAACATTGGTCTTTCCGATCGCCGGGGGGATAACATAACTGTTGGTCACGTTTCCAGCATCGTCCACTTCGACCCAGGAAATGTCAGTAGTTTCGCCTTGCGGATCAGCTTCTACAGCGATGCGAAAAATCTTGTCTATGGGTCGCAACAGACTTTCAAATCCGGCTTTGAATGCCATCTGCGAGTGCGCTATCTCAGCGAATGTGATGCCGAGATAGTCGGTTGGCGGGTCGTCCGGTATGCCCCGGTAGAAGCGGAATGGAATTCCGGCTATCGCAAACGTGGCTCGAAGCCGCTCAGCTTCCGGAAGGATCGTGAGCCATGCGTATGTCTTTGACGATTCTACGAGCGCGAACACACTACGAACGTAAGCGCGGCAACCGTGGCTCCAACTATTGTCTCCACCCAGCGGGTCATAGAGTATCAACGTGTCGCGGCGCGCTTGTCGGATGATCGAGCCAACTATCGAAAGCCGCGCTTGTGTGAGTGGTGGGTAATCAGTCCAAGGTGTCCAGTTGTTAGTGCCCATGCCGGCAATATAACATAGGGACTGGACATTGCTGTAGGAAAATTTACGGCCTATGAATTATTTACGACATGCTAGATTCTTTATGCCACTGTGAAGACTTTACGGGCTAAGTCCACGAGGAGCGTTGTGCCCTTCCAGCGCTCGCAGACACGTCGCATCCAGGGGCATCCCGTCAACATGCGGAAAACCACTCTCGTCACTCATCAACGGTTTAAGGCCGAGGTTCACAAGCCATGCCTTGATGGAGGCGCGTAAGTCCCGCAATTCGTGACACGCCGAGCTGACAAAAACATGGAGCACGTAACCCATGAGGGCACTCAGCCGTTAGTTCTCGAAGTCCTATTTCAACCAGAATTCTAAAGCATATATTCCAATTCTCTCCACTTCGTCGAGATTCAGATCACAGTCACGACGGTCGTAGAAACATGGCGCGGAGGTAAGTCACGAAAGCCTCGATTCTCCGCTCTTCCGCCCTGTGACAAACAACCGTACCGGCGTCCTGCGGGGAGGCGATTGGGATCTGTGTGCATTCGATGCGGGTGACCGCTGCGACAAACGCTCTCTCAAACGAGGGGCGGACATAGCCAAGGTGCAGGAATGGCTCGGACACGCAAACGTCTCCACCATCCGCCTCTACGACCGGCGCAAAATGCACCCCGAGGACAGTCCCACATTTCACGTGAAGTATTGAAGGTAAGCAAGGAATGCCGTAACCTTTCAGACACTTGAACATCGGAGAGCGTCGGATGAGCCCGCAGCAACAATCGATCCATGTGTGGCAGGACAACGAAACGGAAGTAGACCTTCTTGGTTTTGACGTTCACGCCGACCTCATCCGATCGGTTATCACCGATCCGAGCGTACTTCCTGTCACCGTCGGAGTCTTTGGGGATTGGGGTGGCGGAAAATCTAGCATCATGAAAATGCTGGAGAAGGAGCTCTCAAACGAGGCGACATATCCCGACGTCGTTTGCCTGTACTTCAACGGCTGGACGTTCGAGGGTTATGAGGATGCCAAGTCTGCGCTTTTGAGCTCCATTCTCATCCAGCTCGGTGAACACAAGAAGTTTGGCGCAAAGGTGAAAGATTGGATCGTGAAGTTGCTCAAGCGGCTGAAGTGGATGGAAATGGGGAAACTGGCAGTCAAACACGTCGGAATTCCGATAGCCGCCGCTGCGGTTACCGGTGGCATTGCGGCTGTCCCGATCACGGCGGCTGCCGTCGCGAGTGTCGTAGCGAACAGCGCCTTGGGAAAGACAGACGGCGAAGACGGAACTGCATCGTCGGAAATTAACTGGTCGTCACTGATCGAAGCGAGTCCGGAAAAACCTGATCTGATGGGCGTACGGAAATTTCGGGAGGAGTTTGAGAAGATGCTGGCGAAGACCGGTATTTCCGCGTTGGTCGTCTTGATCGACGACCTTGACCGTTGCTTACCGGAAAGACTTATTGAGACGCTCGAAGCGATTAAGCTTTTCGTCTCTGTTCCGCGTACGGCCTTCGTGATCGGAGCTGACCCCAGAATTGTTCGCCACGCCATATCAACCCGATACGTTAAGCGCCAGCTCGAACACTCAGGAAATGCTTCGGAAATACGACAGGAAGAGGAAGGACTGGTGCAGGACTATCTTGAAAAGCTAATCCAGGTTCCTTACCAACTGCCACGTCTTTCCCCGAGTGAGATCGAAACCTACGTCAATCTCCTGGCCTGCGAGAAATTGTTGGACCCGGAGCAGATGCCCGCCGTCTTGGCAGCGTGGAGAGACACGCGGGCTCAAAATATATATGCCCCATTCACGGCTGAGTCGATACACAAAGCCCTGACCGGGGGTGCCCAGCTTCCTGCGAATTTGAAAGAGCAACTGGACTGGAGCAAGGCCATTGCCTCAGTAATAACCGAGGGCCTGAAGGGCAATCCTCGCCAAGTGAAACGCATGCTCAATGCAATGTCGCTGCGAAAGCAGCTTGCTGCGGTCGCCAAAATATCTATTAAGGAAGAATTCTTGGCGAAGTTGATGGTGCTGGAATATTCGAACCTTACCCTCTTCCAGGAGCTCAATCAATGGCAGACGGCGGAAAAGGGCGTCCCGTCAAAGCTCAAGGCACTCGAAAAGGAGTCCTTGCAGGAAGAGAACGCCTCGGAATCGACGCCGCCTGAAGATGGTCTTGCAAAATGGCGCACGCCCTCAATGCTGTCCTGGTTGCGTATGAGGCCTCCGCTGTCCGGCGCGGACCTGCGGGATTATTTCTGGCTCGCGCGGGATAAAACCGGATCGACGCTGTCCGGCGTCACGATGATCCCGCCCAATGTACAGAGCGCTCTGCGCAATTTGCTGTCGGACAACGCGGGAGAGAATGCCCTGGGTATTAAGTTGGTGTCCGGTCTATCTGGGCCCGAATTGCCGATACTGCTCGACCTGCTGAAGCAAGAGGCCGAACGTCACCCGGACAGGACCCTGGCTCCCGTAGCTCTGCACAAGCTTGGCATTCAAAAAACTATCGGTGCAGCTGCAAAACTTATGGAAATCGCTCGAAGCATCGCGGCGGAATCGTTGCTGCCTTCGATCCCACAGAATATTGCCGAGCTCGCGCAGCACGAGCCGCAGTTGCGCGCGCCTTCGATGGAATTGCTAAAAGAAATCGCTGTCCA
>Ga0210407_10000589_pt1 | contig 39960 bp, 29 predicted proteins | sample IncBWC27MmetaG_FD_150860 | JGI IMG/M metagenome (GOLD analysis project Ga0210407, IMG submission 150860) | Forest soil microbial communities from Barre Woods Harvard Forest LTER site, Petersham, Massachusetts, United States - Inc-BW-C-27-M | ecosystem: Environmental > Terrestrial > Soil >...
GCGTGTCCAGGGAATATGCTTGCGGATCAGTTCGCGTTCGCCGTGGGAGAAGAGCGCTCCATTTTGCTCGTCGGTCAGGACAGCGAAAAATGCCTTCACATGCGGAATCTTGCAGCGGAAATTATTCGCCACGCACACGGCGCCTGCTGAATAGGCTTTCACCAGCGCGGAACACTCGGCTGGCTTGGCCACGATATCGTTGATGAGTACGCGGCGATAGACGAGATCGATCTTCTTGTCCTTTGCCACCAGCGATTTGCCATCCCACTCAAGCTCGCGGGGATCAGCGATCAGCGTCGGAATGCCCATCCTCTCGAAGCGTCCCTTCAGGATTTCAAATTCGCTCACGGTCGGTACGTCTTCCCAATCCACAATCGCAATTTGCGGCTTCGCGGACGAACCTCCCCAATCCAGGTAGCTCATCAACAGGGCATCGAGGAGTTTGGCGCTGAGCGGGTAGCTGTGAACTTCATACATCTGTGCAAATTTGCCCATAACGGGAAGTTCGCGGAAAATCTCCGCAAGCGTTTCCGCATAGCCTGCCCCGGCCGGCGATTCTCCGTTGTATTCCGCAAACTTCAACGAGTCCGGAAGTAGGAACGCATCCAGCCGAGAAGCCGTGCTCGCCCGTCCATATCCGGTGGGAATGCGGGCCAGACGCTCCTCTTCTTCCCGCAAATGCAACTGTGCAAATAAATCTTTGTCGTCGAGAGCGGCACTTGCAACGCGCTCCCCAAGATCCGCAATCGTTTCCGCGACGGTTCTCACACGCGCTTCGTCTTCCGGAGAAAGAAAAAACGGGCGCAGGAACGGACAGTGGACGCGGTCGCCAAACGTAAGCCGAGCCTTGCGCATGCGCTTGGACAACTCTTCCGGCAGCGCGGGAACGCGCAAGAGCGTGCTTTTCAATAACGCATGCCACTCTTCCGCCGGAGATGACGGCGGTACCAACGGTATGGGAGCGCTTGTCACTTCATCACGATCCTTGCGCCGATCTAGCGGCCGGGGCGGCCACCGACTTCTGCCCCCCGGAAGCGCTCTTTGACGCTCCAGTAAACCCGGCGGCTGCTCCAATCCCAAGCATCTCTTCCCAGCGCGGCCATGGATTCGAGGCCTTGCCGTTTAGCGCTCGGTCAATCACCAGGCGCGCCATTTTTTCCACGACGTGCTCGAAATAAAACTCTGTAATGCGGTCGCGTTCAAAATCTGGTGCCGGATTCAGGAAGTCGATCGCATAGGGCACCCCGTCTTTGACGGCAAACTCGATAGTGTTCATTTCGTAGCCCAGCGCTTGGTTAATCGTCTGCGCATCTTTCACGATGCGCTCGCCAAGCTCCGTCGTTAGGTACTGGTGGTCGACAATATATTTGCGTTCCTTGGGATCGTAGTGAACGGGGAGAATGTCCGTCTTGCCGAAGGTGAAGCACCGCACGTATTGATTGAAATCGATGAATTCCTGCAGCGTCATGCAATAAGGAGAAGTCTTGTCGTATGCCGCGAGCAATTCCTCTTTGTTGTTTACTTTGTAGACGTGCTTCCAGCCGCCGCCCGAAAAAGGTTTCAAGATTGCCGGCCGGCCTACGTAATCGAGCAGTCCGTCCCAGTCCACCGGATACTCCAGGTTGTGGAGCGACTCGCTGGTGATATCCACGTCGCTGGGATAACCCTTCTGCGGCAAGAGCACGGTCTTGGGGATTGCAATTCCCAGCTTTGCGGCCACGGAGTAATTGAAAAACTTGTCGTCGGCCGTCCACCAGAACGGATTGTTGATGACGTACGTTCCCTGGAGAACAGCGTGCTTCAGGTACCCTCGGTAATATTCGACTTCATGCGAAATGCGGTCGACGATGACGCTGTATCGTGGCGCTTCGCCCATGCGCGTGCCGCCTAGCTTCACGAACTCCGCCGCGACGCCATCTTTCTTGCCAAGTTCGTTCACGCGCACGATAAACGCCGGAGGAAAGCTGTATTCCCGCCCGCAGAGTAGGCCAACTCTTTTCATGTTCGTGCTCCTGTCCGGATCCTGCGGAACTCTCTTGCTTGCGATCGCCGTCAATTCACAGCGTGCGCTGAAGAAGTGCGCGGCTCGGTGACGCCTCCGCGCGTTTCGGCAACCAGGTGGCGCACCACCGCTTTCAAATCTCCCGTTTCCTGATACACGCGCAACTGCCTGTCTGCGCTGGTGCCTTCGTTCATGATCGTGTGCACATATTCAACCGCGCTGCGGCTGCCCAGGTCGTCCACGACGTCATCCACCAATTCCAGTAGTTCGGGAATCAGTTGGCGCATGGGCACTTCCGCTTCCTTGCCGAAGTCGATGAGTTTTCCATCGATGCCGTATCGTGCCGCTCGCCATTTGTTTTCTTCGATCAGCGCGCGCCGGTAAAGCCGCCAGCTCACATTGCTTTGGTAGAGCCGGTGCAGCTTTACAATGATCGCCTGTGTCAACGCTGCGATGGCCACCGCTTCCTCGACTCGCGTCGAGACGTCAAACATGCGGAACTCCAGCGTCCCGAACATGGGGTGCGGCCGCACGTCCCACCAGATTTTCTTACCGTTGTCGATGCAATTTAGCTTTACGAGCAGGTTCACGAAATTTTCGTACGCGCTCCAGGATTCGAACTGTTCCGGCACGCCGGTTCGCGGGAATCGGCGGAACACCGTTGTGCGGAACGACTTCAAGCCGGTGTTCCTTCCCATCCAGAATGGCGAACTGGTGGAAAGCGCCAGCAGGTGCGGCAGGAAGTAGCGCACACCGTTCATCATGTCGATGGTTGTCTGCTTGTCTGGCATGGCCACGTGTACGTGCATGCCGAAGATCAGCAGCGATCTCGCCAGTTGCCCCATCTCTTCGATAATGTGTTGATATCGTTCGCCGGGAGAGATTACCTGGTCAATCCAGCTTGAAAAGGGATGCGTGCCCGCCGCGGCCACCTGAAGTCCCGCGCGTTCGGCGGCGGCCACCAGCTCGCCGCGGGTGCGGTGCATTTCGATGCGCAGCTCGCTGACGTTCTCGCAGATTCGCGTTCCGGTCTCGACGATCGACTGGTGCAATTCATGCTTCACCTGCTCGGCGATGTCGGGCGAGGCTGCGGACACAATTTGACTGACGTGCGAACGCAATTCGCACGTTGCGGGATCAATGATCTGGAACTCTTCTTCAACGCCGATGGTGAAGCGGTGAGCCATGGAGCGGCCCTCTAGGTCTCTCGGTTCTTATTGGGGACTTCGAGCTTTGTATCATACCGCGGCGTGATGAAAATTACACCAATGCGGCGAATGTGCAGGCACGCAGTTCATTGCTAACAAGAAAAGGACAGACAGGAATGTCTGTCCCATTGGAGACGTGTTGGGCCGGGCCTTTCCTGGCTTTACTTCTCAGCCTGAAATCTCTCAGGTCCTACGCTGCTCCCATCGCCCTGCGCTGCTGGAAGCATTCCCGGCAAAACACCGGCCGCCCTTGCGTGGGGCGGAAGGGAACTGTGGTTTCCTTCCCGCACTGCGAGCAATTTGTCTTCGTTTCCGAGCGCATCGGTGAGGCGTGACCCCCGCCACCGCCGCCCTCGGCCCGTTTAGCCTTGCAAGACTTGCAGCGCTTGGGTTCGTTTTTGAAGCCCTTGTCGGCGAAAAACATCTGTTCACCGGCGGTAAAAACGAATTCAGCCCCGCACTCCGAACACTTCAGCACCTTGTCGTGGTATTCCATGAGCCGCTCTCCCCTGGTCCCGTGGCGGGCGAGGGAGTGGGCGACTTTGTACCTGACAGCCTAGATGCTTGAGGAGACCAGTATCCGGGGGACGCCGGGCGCGGATCCCTTGGGCTTGCGGGCACGAAGCTAAACACGAACCCAAACACTTCCCTGCCTTACGGGGGCCTGATTCTCGGAAGTGCGGCGCCGAGCCGCGACGATAACGGAAGGGCGGTCCCGGTGAAACCAGGACCGCCCCGTCAAATCAATCCGCTTCCCGCCGCTGCTTCTTGCGCAGTCGCTTCCGCGAAAGCGCTTCTTTGGCCCGGCGTTTCTCGCCGGGTTTCATGTAGAAGCTGTGCTTCTTGATTTCCTTGATGATGTCTTCCTGTTGCACCTTGCGCTTGAAACGCCGCAGGGCATTCTCCAGGGATTCACTCTCTTGGATGATGACTTCAGCCACTTTTTTTAATTCACCCCCAATCCGGTTCGGATTGGTATCTTGCGGCGCCTCTCGCCGGCCAAACTACTGCCAACTATGTGCTGCTGCGGGCACCGCCCCTGTTACTGATTATCGCATGTATTGGCTGCTTCGCGGATGCACCCTGTAAGGTCGATGGCATCTTCTAATCAATTCCCACCATATAAGTCAAGGAATCTTTGCATTTTCTAGCGGGCCGAGGCGGTACTGAACCCTCCTCATAACCACCCGGTTACCCATTGGCGCGGATATAAACAAGAAGCATTTACGTGGCTTTCAATTCGTGTCGCTCCTCAAAGCGCCTTTTTCGCTCGTCCGGCAATCTCTCTGGCTCCTTCTGCGCTTGTCTTTTTACCCATTTCTATTGTTAGAATGAGCCGCTTCTCTAGATGCACCGCGGGGGCAGCCAATGTCCGATATGCGGGATGCTATCGTCGTACTTCTTGCTGGAGGCCAGGGCGAACGCCTATGGCCGCTCACCCGCGATCGCGCCAAGCCTGCCGTCCCTTTCGGCGCTCTCTACCGCATCATTGACATCACGCTTTCGAACTGCATCAATTCGAACCTTCGTCGCATTTTCATCCTCACCCAATACAAAGCCCTTAGCTTGAATCGCCACGTTCGCGCCGGCTGGTCGCCTCTGGCCGGCCTTGGGGATTACATCGAGGTCCTCCCACCGCAGATGCGCGTCTCCCAGCAGTGGTATCAAGGCACCGCCGATGCGGTCTACCAGAACATCTACTCCATCGGCAGCGAGCGTTCCAAATTCGTCTTCATTCTCTCCGGCGACCACATCTACAAGATGAATTACGCCAAGATGCTTGAGCGGCATGTGGACTCCGGCGCTGAGGTGACCGTCGGCACCATCCAGATTCCCGTGCAACAAGCTGCCAAGCAATTCGGCGTGATCGAGGTCGATAAGGATTGGCGCATCATCGGCTTCGAGGAAAAGCCCGCGGAGCCAAAACAGTCCCCGCATCATCCCGGCCACTGCAACGCCTCCATGGGCATTTACATCTTCAACACCCAGCTGATGATCCCCATCCTGCTCGCCGATTCTGAGGATCCCAAGTCCCACCACGATTTCGGCAAGGACATTCTTCCGCGCATCATTTCGAAGCACCGCGTCTTCGCCTACAATTTCGTCGATGAAAACAGCAAGGACGCTTTGTATTGGCGCGACGTAGGCACCATCGACGCCTATTACGAGGCCAACATGGACCTGGTCAGCGTATCGCCGGTCTTCAACCTGTATGACAGCGCCTGGCCTCTACGCACTTGGCAGCACCAGTATCCGCCCGCAAAGTTCGTTTTCGCTGACCCGGAACGCATGGGCGTGGCCCTCGATTCCATCGTCGCGGGCGGCTCGGTGATCTCCGGCGGTCGCGTGCAGACATCCGTGATCGGCAACGACGTTCGCGTCAACAGCTATTGCGAAGTCTCCGAGTCCATCATCTACAACCACGTAAACGTCGGGCGCCACTCGCGCATTCGTCGCGCCATCATTGACCGCCACGTCAGCCTTCCCGAGCGCACGGAAATCGGCTACGACCTTGAAGCCGACCGCCGCCGCTTCCACGTCACCGATTCCGGCATCGTAGTCGTTGTTCGCCAGGAATCCCTCATCGAAGAACCCGAATCGGCCTAGAGCGATTCCCCGGCTAAAGTATCCCCGAATTGGCTGAACTCTCCGTGCCTCTGTGACTCCGTGGCCATTCTTTTGTAAAATCATCGATTCGCATTCAGTCAGGAGAGCAGACCATCATGTCCACGAAGATCGTCAAAGTCCACGCGCGCCAGGTCATCGATTCGCGCGGCAATCCCACCGTCGAAGCTGACGTCATCCTCGATGGAGGAGCGCTGGGCCGCGCCGCCGTCCCTTCCGGCGCTTCCACCGGAGAACACGAAGCTCTTGAGCTTCGCGACGGCGACAAATCGAAATATCTCGGTAAGGGCGTCCTCAAAGCCGTCGCCAATGCCAACAACGAAATCGCCAAATCCATCGCCAGCCTCGACGCCGCGGACCAGCGCGCCGTCGACCACAAAATGATTTCCCTTGACGGCACGCCCACCAAGTCCCGCCTCGGCGCCAACGCCATTCTGGCGGTCTCCATGGCCGCCGCACGCGCCGCTGCGGTTGCGCTTAAGCAGCCGCTTTACAAATATCTTTCGCGCTATTCCACTGATACCTCCGCGAATCTCCTTCCTTGCCCGATGATGAATATCCTCAACGGCGGCGCGCATGCCGACAGTTCCGTGGATTTCCAGGAGTTTATGGTCATGCCGGTAGGCGCGCTAAAATTTTCGGAAGGCCTCCGGTGGGGCGTGGAAATCTTCCACGCCCTAAAGACCGCGCTCAAAAAGCACGGCTACTCCACCGCCGTCGGCGATGAAGGGGGCTTTGCGCCGAGTTGCAAATCCAACGAAGAGGCCATTCAGATTGTGCTGGAAGCCATCGGCGCCGCCGGATACCAGCCCGGCGAGCAAGTCAGCATCGCGCTTGATCCCGCCGCCAGCGAGTTCTACGACAAAGCCAGCGGCAATTACATTTTCAAGAAGTCTGACAAGTCCTCTTACGCTTCCTTTCAGATGACCGCCTATTGGACCAACTGGGCCGAAAAATATCCCATCATTTCCATTGAGGACGGCATGGCCGAAGATGACTGGGCCGGCTGGAAATCCCTGACGCAGAGCATTGGCAACAAATCATCCAAGAAAAAAATCCAGCTCGTCGGCGACGACCTTTTCGTCACCAACACCGAGCGCCTTTCCCGAGGCATCAACGAAGGTATTGCCAATGCCATCCTCATCAAACTCAATCAAATCGGCACCGTGACCGAAACCATTGACGCTATCGAGCTCGCGCGCAAGGCCGGCTACAACTCCATCATTTCCCATCGCTCCGGAGAAACCGAAGACACTTTCATCGCCGATCTCGCCGTTGCTACCGCCGCCGGCCAGATAAAAACCGGCTCCGCCAGCCGCACCGACCGCATCGCCAAGTACAATCAGCTACTTCGCATCGAGGAACAGCTGGGCCCTGCCGCCCGCTTCCATGGCAAAGCTGCACTTGGCCAAAAATAGTATCTCGATTGTTCGATATCGCGATGGCTTAGATGCAACTGCTGCTCGGCAATTCAACTCTTCCGCAATATGGATTTTCGATAAGCTTATGTCTTGGCCGGGTACTATTGACATGACTTATGGGCCTGCCTAGATTTGATGTTAGCTCCCACCCGCTAACCTTACTCGTTCCTTCTTGAGGAGATTCATGATGGCAAGAGTCCTTTACTGTAACGACCTCGTTCCCGGTTGCAAGTTCGAGGCCCGCGGCGATTCCGACGAGGAGATTTTGGCCGAATTCGTGGATCACATCTCGACAGTGCACGGCATGTCTGAAATTTCGGATGGGATTCTGCAGATGGTGAGCAAGGCGATTCACGAGGAAGTTCGCGTGCGCTCGCGCGGGGCTGGCGCATAACTTTCCCCTCGGCTCAGTGATGACGTCATATATCTATGGCGAACCGGTCCCGAAATAGCGGTAATGTCCTGTAATTTTCCAACTGAACAGGACATCTTCGATCTTCGGCCCCCGCCCAATGTTATGCATGATCATGTAGCGCCCTCCGGCCGGCGATTTTTGGTCCACGACTATTCCAATGTGCGGCACGTCGCCGCCCAGGTCCCATGTCACCAGATCGCCCGGTGCATAATCCTCAGCGCGCTCCGTGATCGCCAGCGTTTCTCCCTTCCTGCTAAAGAACATCATCAAATTCGGCACGCGCCGGTGATCGATATTCGCATCGGGCCGCTTCGCAGGCTTTGCTCCGATGCGCGGATACTCCGAGAAATTTTTCTTCATGTCCTCGTGCACTTCTTTTTGGAGATCGATTCCCACGGCCCGGTAGGCCCGAATCACTTCATCAGTGCAAACGCCTGTATCCGCAGGAACGTCCCCTCCTGGATACGGAATCCCCACATACGCCGGTTCGTAACGCACCACGTGTTGCGCTCTCTCCACTGCCGCGGCCACTAGCTTTCTCAAAAACTCCTGCCGCGCCTCGGTCTTCGCCAATTTCACTTGTGCCGGTGATGCAACGGATATGACCGCCAATGCCGTGGAGAGAGCAACGGCCCGCGCAAGAGAACTCCTTTGTTTCATAGATATTTCCATTCCACGAATTCTACCTCCTCTGTCCATTCTCCCTCCTCTGTTCGCGCGCGAGATGCGCGTTACAATACTGGTGAGCCTATGGGCGAAGCCGCCAGATCATTCTCCAAATCAGATACGTTGCGTATTCGCACAGCGGATGTCGCCGATGCCGACGCCCTGGTGCGACTAATTAACTCCGCTTTCCGCGTCGAGCGGCCATTCATCGAGGGCGACCGCATCGACGTTGAGGGGGTTCGCTCCTACATGGCAAAAGGCAAATTCCTCGCCGCTGGAGATTCCACGGCCCTCGCGGCCTGCGTCTATGTCGAACTTCGCGGCGACCGCGGTTACTTGGGCTTGCTTGGAGTGGATCCTGCGCGTCAGGGAACCGGGCTCGGCCGCAAAATGATGGATGCTGCCGAGAATTATTTTCGCGAAGTAGGTTGCCAAACCGTCGACCTCCGCGTCATCAGCGCGCGCACGCCGCTCACTGCCTTTTATCGCCAGCTTGGCTACCTCGAGATCGGCACCGCTCCCTTTGCTCCCGATGTGCCCCTCAAGGTTCCCTGCCATTACATCCTCATGTCTAGAACCCTGGATTGAGCTAGCGCGCGGCAATGGAAACGTAACCTCGCCCAGCCGCAATACGTCTTACCGTCGCTTTCCAAATTGCTCTACCTTCAGGCAGAATACTGGCTCAATTTCAGGGGGAATTCATGAACCGCCGCGCCGTCCTTGTTTCCTTTCTCTTTGCTGGACTCTCGCTTGCTCCTATCGGCAACCATGTCATTGCCGACGAGCAGCCTCTCTTCGGCTACTCGGCCGAATCTTCTCGCGCCGAGCGCCAGTGGGAAGAGAAACTCCGCGCCATTCCCAGCCCCGACAATCTCCGCACGTACATGCAGCGTCTTTCCGCGCGTCCGCACCACGTTGGTTCGCCCTACGACAAGGACAACGCCGAATGGATCGCTGCAAAGTTCAAAGAGTTCGGCCTCGATACCCACATCGAACAATTTGATGTCCTATTTCCCACGCCCAAGGAACGCGCCGTCGAGTTAGTCGAAGGCGGTCCGAGATTCGTCGCCAAGCTGCAGGAACCAGCTATTCCGCAAGACCCCACCTCAAATCAACAAGCCGAGCAGCTCCCCACCTACAATGCCTATTCGATCGACGGCGACGTCACCGCACAGCTCGTCTACGTCAACTACGGAATCCCCGAAGACTATGAGCAACTGGATCGCATGGGCATTTCGGTTAAAGGCAAAATCGTCATTGCCCGCTACTACCACTCCTGGCGCGGCATCAAGCCCAAGGTCGCCGCTGAACACGGCGCCGTCGGCTGCCTCATATTCTCCGACCCGCACGAAGACGGGTTTTACCAGGGAGAGACATTTCCCGCCGGCCTCTTCCGCCCGCCCGACGGAGTTCAGCGCGGCAGCGTCGCGGACATGCCCTTTTACCCCGGCGACCCGCTCACTCCCGGCGTTGGCGCCACGAAAGATGCCAAGCGCCTGAAGGTGGAAGAAGCTCCCACGATCACCAAGATTCCCGTGCTGCCGATTTCCTATGCAGACGCGCAGCCGTTGCTCGCGGCGTTGACCGGCCGCGTGGCTCCGGAGGGATGGCGCGGCGGCCTTGGCATCACCTACCACGTCGGCCCCGGCGCCGCAAAAGTTCACCTCAAAGTGAAATCGGACTGGTCAATCAAGCCTATCTACGATGTGATCGGAAAAATTCAAGGCGCAACGTTTCCCGATGAGTGGGTGATTCGCGGAAACCATCACGACGGCTGGGTAAATGGCGCGGAGGATCCCATCTCGGGTCAAGTCGCCATCATCGAAGAAGCGCGGGCCCTTGGTGAGCTAGTCAAGTCTGGATGGAAGCCCAAGCGCACCATTATCTATTGCGCGTGGGACGGCGAAGAGCCTGGGCTCCTGGGCTCCACGGAATGGGCCGAGCAGCACTACGACGAATTACGCGCTCACGCCGTCGCCTACATCAATTCAGACGGCAATGGACGCGGTTATCTCGGAGTCGAAGGCTCGCACACCCTCGAAAAATTCAGCAACGACATCGCGCACGACATTTCCGATCCGGAAACTAAATTGAGCGCGTGGAAGCGCCAGCAACTCCATGAAATTGCCAATGCCAAAACGGCGGAGCAGCGCGAAGAAATTCGCAAGCGCGCCGATCTCCGCATTCCTGCGCTCGGCTCTGGTTCCGATTACACCGCATTCCTGCAGCATGATGGCGTCGCCGCGCTCAACATCGGATTCGGCGGTGAAGACCAGGGCGGCATCTACCATTCCATCTACGACGATTTCTACTGGTTCACGCACTTCAGCGACACGGAGTTTGTTTACGAACGCGCCCTCGCGCAGACCGGCGGCACGGCCATCATGCGATTGGCGGACGCCGACCTCCTCCCGTTTGAATTCAACGATTTTGCGGACACCGTACAGACCTACTTGAAGGAATTGAAAGCTCTTTCTCAGAAAATGCAGGACGATATCAAGGAACGCAACAAGGAAATCGAAGAAGGCGTTTTCAAGGCCACCAATGATCCCAAGCGCCCGCTGGTTTCCCCCGCGGTGGAGGCTGTTCCCCCGCACTTGAATTTCGCGCCCATGGAAAATGCTGTCGACGCGCTCAATCGCAGCGCTGCGGACTATCGCAAGGCGCTCGAACAAGCGAACGCCAGCGGCGGTGCTGCGCTGGCTTCTGCTTCCCTTGCCGAAGTCAATAAAATGCTCATCGAAAGCGAGCGCAGACTAACCAATGCCGAGGGACTTCCCAACCGCCCGTGGTTCAAGCACCAGCTCTACGCCCCGGGCTTTTACACCGGATATGGCGTCAAGACGGTCCCCGCGGTCCGCGAAGCCATTGAGCTGAAGCAATGGAAACAGGCCGACGAAGCCATTATCGTTGTCGCGCGAGTTTTGCAGGATGAAGCCGCGCTGATCTCTTCCGCCGCGGCAAAACTCACGGCGGTGACGGCGCACTGATTCGGAAAGAGCCAGGCTATTCCTTCTTATAATCTCGCGATCGTTGGCTTCGGCAATGTAGGCCACGAATTTCTCCGTTTGCTCGTCGCCAAGGAAACCGAGCTGCGCCGCCGCTATGACGTGCGCTGGCGGCTCACCGGTGTCGCCACGCGCAGGTCCGGCTGGGTAGCGGACCCCGATGGCCTCAATCCACTCGCCATTCTGAACAGCCGCTGGCCTGCCTCCCCGGCCCACGTTTGCCGGGACGTTCGCGAATGGCTCGAAAGAACGCGCGCGGACGTTCTATTTGAAGCCAGCTCGCTCAACGTGCAAACCGGCCAGCCCGCCATCGAGCACCTGAAGACCGCGCTCGAACTCGGGGCGCACGCCATCAGTGCGAACAAAGGGCCAATCGTGCACGCCTTCCGCGAACTCACTGCCCTCGCCCACGAAAAAAAGAAAAAATTTCTTTTCGAAGCGACGGTCATGGATGGCGTGCCCATTTTTTCGCTGTTCCCGCTCGGCTTGCCCGCGACGACTCTGCAAGGATTCTCCGGCGTGCTCAATTCCACGACCAATGTCGTTCTCACGGAAATTGAAAAAGGCCGCTCGCTCGACGAAGCGGTCAAACGCGCGAAGGCCCTCGGTGTGGCGGAAACGGACCCAGCGGCGGACCTCGACGGCTGGGACTCGGCGGTGAAAGTTGCTGCGCTTGCCATTGCGCTAATGGGCGCGCCTGTGAAACTCGAACAAGTGCAGCGCACCGGCATCCGCGATCTCAGCGAAGAGAAAATCCGTTCCGTGCGCGCGGCCGGCATGCGTTACAAACTCGTCTGCCGCGCGGAACGCCGCGGCGACGGCGTCGTGTGCATCGTGCAGCCGGAAATGCTGCTCGCCTCCGACCCGCTTGCGAATCTCGAAGGCACGAGTTCCGCGATCCGGTTTGACCTGGACGTATTCAGCTTTTCGATAGTCGAACACAATCCGGGCATCGAAGCCACCGCCTACGGCCTGCTTGCGGATTTTCTCCGCGCCGTACAGCCTTGATGGCGGAGAATCTGCGTTTTATCGCCGGTACTGCGCTGCGTACGCGGGCGTGGGAATCGCAGGATCGCACTTCTCGTCTCGGATCGGCGTGCCCGGCGTGAAGGACAGGGGAATCACGCCGGCCCAGATCGGTAGCGCATAGTCCGCGGCGTCGTCCTCCGGAGGGCCGACGCGCATTTTTGCGGAGACTTCCGTGAGCGGCAGGCGAAGAATGCTGGTGGCCTTCAGCTCTTTTTCGTTGGGCTGGCGCGCATCGTTCCAGCGGCCGGGAAGAATTTTTTCTGTGAAGGCATGCAGTGCTTTCAGTTTTTCTTCCAGCCCGTCCACGAGAATAGCTTTGCCGAGTGCCACCACGGAACGGTAATTCATCGAGTGATTGAAGACGGAGCGGGCCAGCACGAAGCCATCCGTAAGAGTCACGGTGATGCACACTGGAATCCCATCGCTTACATTGCGCAGCATGCGGCTCGCCGCAGAACCGTGGAAATAAATCGCCTCGCCAACACGCGCGAATAATGTGGGAATAACGTAAGGCTGGCCGTCGACGGAAAACCCGACGTGGCATACGAAGCCTTCGTCCAGGATTTCATCAATGGTTTCGCGATCGTAAGCGCCGCGGTGCGCTTCGCGCACAACGCGCGTGCGCTCCGTCGGCGGGATGGTTTCTGGCACGATACACCTCATGGAGAAACGTGGCGCGAAGCCGGCCGGTTGATGGCCGCTCATTTGATTTATAGCCGGCGCCAAAGCGGCATGAGTGAGGGACAACTTTAAATATGCTATCACGCCCGTCACGAACATCGCGTGTTGTGAGCCGCAGCCAATCAAGAATGTGCCTCCAATTTGGATGCATGGTTTACAACCACCGCGTCACGTATGAGAAACTATCGGCTCGGAGAAACGGGCCAATTTGCGGCCGCAAACAAAAATGAGCACATCAGTAATCCAGGGCACGGAAAGCAGAACATTCGACATTGCCTGGGTGAGGGAACAATTTCCCTCGCTGAAATTGCAGGTGAACGGGCGCGCCGCGGCGTTTTTGGACGCGCCGGCGGGGACGCAGGTACCGAAGCAGGTGATGGACGCCGTGCAGGATTATTTTCTCACTGCGAACGCGAATACTTACGGCCAATTCCAGACCAGCCGGCGAACCGATGAAATGATTCTTTCAGCGCGCGCGGCGATGGCTGACTTTTTGAACTGCCATTCGAATGAAGTCGTCTTCGGGCAGAACATGACCACCATCACGTTTGCTTTGGCGCGCGCGATCGGGCGCGAACTGCAGCCCGGCGACGAAATCGTGGTGACGACTTTGGATCATGATGCCAACGTGGCCCCCTGGCGCGCGCTGGAAGAAAAAGGCGTCGTGATCCGGCAGGTGGATATTCGCGAACAGGACTGCACCCTGGACTTGGACGATTTGAAGAAAAAAATCTCAACAAAAACGAAGCTCGTCGCGGTCGGCTATGCGTCGAATATGGTCGGAACCATCAATCCCGTCGCCGAAGTCACTAGGCTCGCGCATGCCACGGGCGCGCTGATGTTTGTCGATGCCGTGCACTACGCTCCGCATGGGCTGATCGACGTGAAGGCATTGGATTGCGATTTTCTGGCCTGCTCCCCGTACAAATTCTTTGGGCCCCACATGGGCACGCTGTTCGGCAAGCGTGAACACCTTGAAAAGTTCAAGCCCTACAAAGTGCGCCCGGCGACAAACACCTCACCCGAATGCTGGGAAACGGGAACGCAGGTGCAGGAGTTAATCGCCGGGATTGGCGCCGCCGTGGATTACCTTGGGGAACTAGGGCGACACTGCGACGCGGGCGTGAAGAGCCGGCGCGAAGCCTTGCAGGCAGCCTACCGCGCGACGCACCCATACGAAGCCGGATTGCTGATCCGCTTGATCGCGGGGTTGCAGACGATTCCGGGGATGCGCATTTTCGGCATCACCGACGAAAAACGGTTTGACGAGCGCTGCTCGACGCTGTCGTTCCGGCTAGGCGGCCACCATCCGACGAAAATTGCGGCGTTTCTCGGCGAGCGCAGCATTTTCACCTGGGACGGGAATTTCTACGCGCTGAATCTCTCCGAGCGCCTCGGCGTCGAGCAGCACGGCGGCGTTTTGCGCGTCGGCCTCGTGCATTACAACACCGCCGAAGAAGTGGATCGCCTGCTCGCGGCGTTGCGTGAGTTTGTCGCGCAATGACAAGCGTCTGGACCGACTCTAAGGAAGAACTGAATCAATTTCATTTACGGAAATCTATGAGCAAACGACCGAAACCGATTGTGTTAACTGTGTTGGATGGATGGGGATACCGCGCGGAGACAAAGGGGAATGCGATTGCGTTGGCGCGGAAGCCGGCGTACGACGACCTTCTCAAGAAATTCCCCAACACCTTGATTCACACGTCAGGACCATTTGTCGGATTGCCCGAAGGACAGATGGGCAATAGCGAAGTCGGACATATGAACATGGGTGCGGGACGCATCGTGCACATGGACATCACGCGAATCGACCTCCTGATCGCCAACAAACAATTGCAGAACGTTCCGTTGTTTCAGCAAGCGATGGAGCACGGACGCGCCCGGCAACTGCATCTCCTCGGATTGCTCAGTGACGGCGGTGTGCACTCGCACATCCAACACTTGTTCGCGCTGCTGGAGATGACCAAGCAACAAAAAGTGGAAAGAGTGTTTGTGCACTGTTTCATGGATGGGCGCGACACGCCGCCGAACAGCGGGCGCGACTACGTGCGGCAGTTGCACCAGAAAATGCGCGAACTGGGGCTCGGCGAAATCGCCACGCTGGTGGGCCGCTACTACGCGATGGACCGCGACAACCGCTGGGAGCGCGTGGAACTGGCTTATCGCGCGCTGGTTCACGGCGAAGCGGAAACGCGGACTGATGATCCACTTGCGGCACTGCAGCGAAGTTACGAAGCGAACGTGACCGATGAATTTATCAAACCGATTGTGGTGACGAAGGGAAGCGGAGTCTCCGCCGCGCCGGTCGGGCTGATTCGCGACGATGACGCGGTGATTTTCTTCAATTTTCGCGCAGACCGCGCTCGTCAGATGACCTACGCGCTGGCAGCGCCGGACTTCGACAAGTTTGTCGATGCTAAGCGGCCGAAGAATCTCTTCTACGTGGCCATGACGCAGTACGACAAGAACTGGCCCTGGCTGAAGTACGTGATTGCACCGGAAAAGCTGGAACACATCCTGGCGCAGGTCTTCGCGGAACTGCAATACAAGAATTTGCGCACGGCAGAGACGGAAAAATACGCGCATGTCACGTATTTTTTTAACGGCGGTATCGAGAAGCCATTCGCCGGAGAAGAGAGGATTCTTGTGCCCTCGCCGAAAGTAGCCACGTACGACCTGAAGCCGGAAATGTCCGCTGCGGGAATTACGGACACGGTGGTGAAAGCGATCGAGAAGGGCGAGTTCGACGCCATCATCATGAATTACGCGAATGCCGACATGGTGGGACATTCCGGCAAACTGGAAGCGGCGATCAAGGCGGTCGAAGCAGTGGACGCTGGACTGGCGCAAATTTATCAGGCCCTGAAACCGCGCGGAGGAGTGTGGATAATCACCGCCGACCACGGAAATGCGGAGACGATGACCGATCCGGCCACGGGCGGGCCGCATACATATCACACAACGAACCCCGTCCCGTTCATTTTGGTGAGTGACGACAACAATCTGCGCTTGAAACCCGGTGGCTCGCTGCGAGACATTGCGCCGACAATGTTGAGCGGACTGAGTCAGCCGCGCCCCGCCGATATGACCGGAACGGATTTGCGCATCCTTTCGTAGTCTGATCATGAGCCGCACAAAACCTGCAGAAACAAAACTCGTCATTTGTGTGTGGCATCCGTTTACCGAGTGGCGGCCGAAGCCGGCGATGGCGGAGGCGATTCGAAAGCGATGGCCGGACATGCGCGTGGTGCACTTGCCGACCTACGACCACTTGTCCGAGGAACTGCCGGATACGGACATTTTTGTGGGCTATTCCCTGCGTGCGGAGCAATTGAAGGACGCGAAGAAGCTGAAATGGATCCACTCCACCGCGGCGGGCGTGGCACAACTCATGTACCCGGAACTGCGGAATTCCGCAATTATGGTGACAAATCCAAGCGGAATTTTTTCCGTGCCCATGGCGGAGCACACCATGGGTTTGCTGCTGGCGCTCGCGAGGAATTTTCCGGATTCCCTGCGCGGACAGGACCGCGCGCGCTGGGCCCAGCAGGAGATTTGGGACAAGCCCCAGCACTTGACGGAAGTGAATGGCAAAGTACTGCTGATCGTGGGCTACGGCTCGATCGGCAGAGAAGTGGCGAAGCGCGCGAAGGCGTTTGACATGAGCGTTTGGGGAGTGACGCGATCGGGCGCGGGCGATCGGGCGCACGTGGAGAAAATTTTCGCTGCGGCGCAATTGCACGAAGCGCTACCCGGTGCGGATTACGTGTTGATTTGCGCGCCGGAGACAGCGGAAACGAAACATCTGATTGGCGCGGCTGAAATATCCAAGATGAAACGCGGAGCGCGGCTGATCAACGTCGGGCGCGGGTCCTTGCTGGATGAAGCGGCGCTGGTTCGGGCATTGGAGAGTGGCGCACTGGGCGGCGCAGCGCTGGACGTGGCGCAAACGGAACCGCTGCCGGCGGAGAGTCCGCTGTGGAAGGCGCCAAATCTGTTCATTACGCCGCATACCAGCGGAGTGAGCGACCGGCTCTGGGACCGGCAAGCGGCGATATTGATGGAATTGCTGGAGAGATGGTTTGACGGCGGGGAATTGTTCAACCGCGTTGATTTCGCGCGCGGCTACTGAACTGAAAATGGAAATTCGAAAATAGAAAATGGAAACTTGCAGCTCGCAGTGAAATGGAAATCCTCCAATTTTCCAATTTCAAATTTCCATTTTCAAATTTCTACGTCTCTCAGTCGCCGACGCCGCCTTTGGGCGCCTGATAGCCTTCGCGGGCGTAGACCTGGAATTTCTGCTTCTTGCCTTTTTGGTCGACGACGGTCAGAGGGCCGCCATCGGGCGCGACCAGCTCCACTTTAAGCTTGTGGAATTTGCCGTCCTTGGCGCCATTGCTCGGCGAGTAAGAGAGACTGTACTGGTGGCGAAGAAATGCGGCCACGCTGCGGAAAATGTCCGGAATCTCCCCGTCGAATTGCGGGAACCAGGCGTAGCCGCCGGTTTCAGCGGCAAAGGTGCGCAACTGATTTTCGGCTTGCAGGTAGTTGAGATTGGACCCGCGAGAGCCGTGGGTCTCGAGATAGTTTGTCCAGGTTTTGCCGAGGCCGACGCAGAAGATAGTGACGTCACTGCCGCGGAGTTGCTTCATGGTCTGGTCCAGAGTGTGTTTGGAAAACGTGTCCACGCCGCTGGCAAGCAGGAGAATAGATTTCTTGCCGTTCACATCTTTGAGGCGCTCGGTTGTTTCGAGGATAGCGTCGAACACGTTGGATTCGCTGAAGCCTGGAAAATAGAGGCGATAAATGGCGTTGCGGACTTCATCCTTGTTTTGCGTGAAGTCCACTTCAAGACGGGTCTTCATGTCGAAAGTTTCGAGGGCCACCCAGTCTTTGGGCTGAAGATTGGGGAAAAGCGCATCGGCCCAATATTTGGCGTAGTAAGCGAACCAACCGTAGGAGTTTCCGCTGAATTGCATGAGCACGACCATGGTGATAGGAGCTTCGGTAGGCGAGAAATTGGTGATGGTTTGAGGCACGCCATCGTCGAGGATGCGGAAGTTTTCTTTTTTCAGACCAGGGATGATGTCGCCGCGCTGCGTGGTGGCGACCACGTCGAGCGTGACGATGGGAACGTCGACCGCAATGGTGACGCCGCCCTGCGGGGGTTGCTGCGCCGGAGTGGGTGATTGAGTCTGCGCTGGTTTCTGCTGCTGTTGTGGCGGGGGCGGAGCGCCGCCTTGCGGGCCCGTGGGGGCCTGAGCAAAGGCGGAATTCTCGGCCAGTGGCAGCGCCAGAGCGGCCGCTAGAACTCCGAGCAGGACTGAGGAAAAAATGGCCTTCATCATGCACTCCTTGATCGCAGTCAAAAACTTCCAACTAGCGGTGACTCACGCCCGTGGGAAAACCTGTCGGCCAGCCAGCGGTTGAATTTAGGCAACGCCACGCCACCGCCGAAGCCAAGCGCCCACACCTGCATGTTAGTATGAAGCACATTTGAAGCAAAGCGTTGCTGAGGCGGCCGCGCGGCGGCCAGCCATGACGAGGAGGATGGATTCGTGAACTGGAATCGTATGGTCCAGGTAATGGTGGTGGTGGCGGCACTGATGATGGCCGCAAGCTTTCCGATTGCGGCGCAGGTACCGCCAGCGGGGGCGCCGGGGATCCCAGCGAACCCAGCAAGCCCGCGCCCAAAAGGGGATACGTCGGCAATCGCCAAGGAAGCGCAAGGCTGGCTGGCGGACCTCATCAAGATCAACACGTCAAATCCGCCGGGGAACGAGCAGATCGCGGCGATGTACATTGCCGGAATTCTGGCAAAGGACGGGATCAAAGCGGAAATTCTTGATTTGACGCCGGGTCGCAGCGCATTGGTGGCGCGGCTGCGCAGCTCGGCGGTCGCGGAGCCTTCAAAGGCGCTATTGCTTGTGGCGCACATGGACACGGTGCCGGTCGACAAGTCGAAGTGGAGCGTGGATCCGTTCGGAGCGGTAATCAAAGATGGATATTTGTACGGGCGCGGAGCGATTGATGACAAAGGAATGCTCGCAGCGAACCTGGCGGTGTTCATCGAACTGAAGCGTTCGATGGCGCACCTGAACCGCGACGTGATTTTTCTTGCCACGGCAGACGAGGAAACCAGCGGCGACGCGAGCATCCGGATGCTGATAGCCAAGCACTGGGAGAAGCTTGCTGCGGGCTTTGCGATCAACGAAGGCGGAAACGTTTTTTTGAAGAATGGAAAAGTGGAATACATCGGCGTGCAGGCGGACGAAAAAGTAGCCTATAACATTGCCGTGATCGCGCGAGGAACCTCCGGCCATGCTTCGCAGCCGACGAAAGACAATCCCGTGATACACCTGGCGGCGGCGGTGGCGAAAATCGGGAATTATTCCGCGCCGGTGCATTTCACCTCGATCGTGCGGAGATATTTCGAGGGACTGGCGCCTCTAGAAGATGACGAGGTCGGGAAGTGGATGCGGTCGATGGATACGGCGGACCGTGGCGAACACGCGCAGCGCGTGATTTCCGATGCCAGCCCGTTGTGGAATGCCATGCTGCGGGACACGATTGCGCCGACAGTGGTCACCGCCGGCGTGGCGAACAACGTGATTCCCGCAGAGGCCCGCGCCAACCTGAACGTGCGGCTTCTCCCCGGAGACCCAATCGCCGCTCTGGTGAACGATTTGAATAAGCTGGTGAATGACCCCCAGGTGAAGTTGGAGGTGCAGCCGAATGCGGGACTGGCCGCACCATCCTCGTCCTTGGAATCGGAGTTTTATAAGTTGATTGCAAAGGTAGTGTCCCAGGAATTCGGGGGCGCGCCGGCGCTGCCATTTCAATCGACGTGGCTGACGGATTCCGCGCAGTTACGCCTACACCAGGTGCAGGCGCTGGGGCTGGTGCCGTTTCCACTGACGCAAGATGACCTGAAACGCATGCATGGAGACGACGAGCGAATACCGCTTGCGGCTTTCGACAAAGGCGTGGACGTGCTGGCGAAGATCGTGACGGAATTCGCGACGGCGCACTAGCGAACAACCGTTTCGAGTCGCGAAAAAAAGAGCCTAAGCCGGTTACCCGCTTTCCGTAAAGAATAAAAACAGTCTACAATCAATGCCCTTAAAGGACGCATGAGTTTCCGTCATTCCAAAATAGTGTGCACGATCGGGCCGGCAAGCCGCTCGCCGAAGATGATTGACCGCTTATTGGAAGCGGGGATGGACGTGGCGCGGCTAAATTTCTCGCACGGCACGCACGAGGAGCACGCCAAGAACATTTCGATGTTGCGGGCGGCCGCCATCGAACACGAAAAGCCGATCGCGATTCTTGCCGACCTTCAGGGACCGAAAATCAGGACCGGACCCCTGGCGGGCGGCGGGCCTGTGCTATTGCGCGCGGGTCAGCGATTCGTGATCACCACGGCAAAAGTGCTGGGCGATTCGACGCGCGTGAACACCGTGTTTACGCCGCTGCCGCGAGAGGTGCATCGCGGCGACCGCATCCTGCTCTCGGACGGGTTGATCGAATTGCGGGTCGAACAGGTCCAGGATAGGCAAGTGATTTGTCAGGTCGTGAACGGCGGCGCGCTCGGAGAGCATAAGGGGATTAATCTGCCCGGAGTGAAATTGCGCGTGCCCGCGCTGACGCCGAAAGACCGCGCGGATTTGATCTTCGCGCTCAAGCACGGCGCGGACTACATCGCGGTGAGTTTTGTGCGTCGAGCGGAAGACGTGTTACTGGCGAAACAGTTGATTCGCCGCGCGGGGAAAGACACTCCCGTGATTGCGAAGCTGGAGAAGCCGGAAGCGATCGAGAATCTTGACGCGATTCTGCGGGCCGCCGACGGCGTGATGGTGGCGCGCGGCGACCTTGGCGTAGAGATGAATCCGGAGCGCGTGCCGGTGGTTCAGAAAACGATTATTGCACGCGCCAGGGAGTTCCGGCGCCCAGTCATTACAGCGACGCAGATGCTGGAATCGATGACGGAGAATCCGCGGCCGACGCGCGCGGAAGCCTCGGACGTGGCCAATGCGATTTTCGACGGCTCAGACGCAGTGATGCTTTCGGCGGAGACTGCTTCGGGAAAGTATCCCATCGAAGCCGTCAGCATGATGGCGCGCATCATCGAGGAGGCGGAAGCGAGCATCCGGGAATTTCCGCGGCCAGCCCCTCAGGAACAATTGAAAGTGGCGGAAACCGTCGCGGAACTGGTGTGCCACGCCTCGCGCGAGCTGCACATGAAGCTGATCGCGGTGTTTACGCACAGCGGATTCACGGCTCGGCTGGTGTCGCGGTACCGGCCGCTGGTGCCAACCGTGGCGTTTTCGCCGGAAGCGGAGACGCGGCGGCGCATGGCGTTGATCTGGGGCGTGCTGCCAAGAAAGATCCAAGACGTGCAAAAGGTTGACGGGCTAGCCAAGATCGCTGAGAAACGCCTGCTGGAAGAACGGCTGGTGCGCAAGGGCGATGTGATCGGAATTGTGGCGGGCACGCCGATGGGCATTCGTGGGACGACGAACTTCATGAAGTTTCACATTATCGGCGGGCCGGCGTGAGGCAGTTGTCAGTCATCCGTTTTCAGTTGAAAATCGCTCCCAGCTCCCCCACCCCCTGTTTTTTTGTAACTGTTGCATCTAAAGGACTTCCGAAATACCGTAAGTCTTTTGTGTGCAACAACTTACAAGGAGGGTGATAAGTGTTGCATCTAAAGGACTTAAGGCAATAGTGGGCAGTGATGAGTGACGGTGGTCGACGCCTGGGATGTCGGAAAAGCGGGAGCAAGCTCCCGCAGTCCAAACGGAGTTCTCTACAGGGTTAATTATACCAAGGGATAAGGGAGAGTCAAGGAAAAGATTGAAGTGGCCACACGTCTATCTCCCGAACCGCCGAACGCTGAAGGAAATTGGCAGCCCAACGACGACCATGTGGACAAGCAGCCCAAGAATCAGGTCGTGAAGTTTGTAAGGGCCCCTGGCGTGAAGAGCGGAGAGCGGCAAAACGACAAGATTCATTACCTCTTCCACCGCGGCGCCAAAGAACAAGCCGCACACCAGCGGGTGCTGCGTCATAAAGCGCAGCTTGCGGCTTGCCGCGTAGTAAATAGCCGCCGCGGAGCACGCAATAAAGAAATGCAGGAGGACACCCAGAATGTAGGTGCCGATGCCTCCCTGGAAAGCCTGGCGCCCCAGCAGGCCTGCGGCAATCACGAGTGGAATTTGCCATCCAAACAGGATGCAAGCTTGTAGAAGGTCCAAAGTCCCGGCAATCCCGCCACCCACGGCGATTGCCAGTAGCGCATTCCTTTTCCCCAATGGTCCAGCTGCAGAATCTCCGCTCATCCGATCCTCTCTTTCACCCTCGATTTGTTTGCAATTCGCATTGCCACGATACTCAGCTAGACGCGAGAAATCCTGAGCCAGGGTCTGAAACACTCTGAATACTTCTGAAACACATAAATGCGCTGTGTCGGCTGATACGGTTGAGTAGCGTCGCTAACGCAAGCCCGGACGGAAGGCGGTCGGTGTTTCGGTATGGTGTTGGTATACTCGGCAGGCGCCGCCTTTCTATTTAGAAAACATAGGTTAATAACCGGTCCTGTATGGAACGCCCAAACACGACAAGGCTTCGTATCGGCGCCTGGTGCGTCAATCCCGCGTCCGGCCATATTTCACGAGATGGAGAGACCGCTCGGGTAGAGGTACGGACGATGCGACTGCTGCTGTGCCTCGCCGAGCACGCCGGCGAGGTCGTCAGCATCGATGATTTGCTCGACCAGGTATGGTCTGACGTAACCGTGGCTCCAGACTCCGTGTACCAGGCTGTGACATCGCTCCGCCGTGTGCTCGGCGACGATCCCAAGGAGCCCACTTACATCGAGACAGTGCCGCGACTAGGTTATCGGATGGTGGCGACGGTCTGTCCGTGGGCGGACGGCGAACATCCGACTCTGGCGACCACGGATGCGCCGACGACCCATGCGCCTAATGTGCCGAAAAAGTCCAGGTCGGGCCTCAGAGCCGGATTGATGTGGGCCGCCGGGGCGGCGCTTTGCCTCGCGCTCGCCGTTGGCTTCCTGTTCTACGGCAGGGTCGCGAACAGCAATCACTCCGTCTCACCCGCCACTGTTCCACAGCCACAGAAATCCATCGTCGTGCTCCCGTTTCTCGACCTGACCGATGAGATGAATGAGGAGCCCTTCGCCGACGGCATGACCGAGGAACTGATCGACAAACTCAGCAAGATTCCTGGGCTGCGCGTACCGCCTCCCACGTCCTCGTTCTATTTCAAGGGCAAACTCTGGCCGCGTTCGCATGGGACTCCGCAAATAACCATTACCGATATCGCCAAAACGCTGGGTGTCGCTTATGTACTCGATGGGAGCGTGCGGAAGTCAGGCGCCAGGGTGCGCGTGGACGCGCGGTTGATTCGCGCCGACAACGGCTACGTTGTCTGGTCCGAAACCTACGACCGTCCCTTCGACGACATCTTGATGGTGCAGGACGACATCGCCGGGGAAGTGGCAAAAGCGCTGAGGGCGTCCATCGAGGCCAGACCGGACCACTGAAGCCTCGTTTAAGGCGCGATAGACTTTTGTGACGGAGAACGGAACGTTTCTAGTTGACCCAGTTGTCGGGACGGGAGGGCGGTTCTTTCTTGTGTTTGTTGATGTAGACCTCGAAGCGCTTGCGAGTACGTTTGTGCTGCCAGTCGCTGACGGTGTTGCGGACGTTGTAGAGGAACGAGCCGCGGCGGAGGTAAATGTAACCGACGAGCATGCCACCGAGATGGCAGAGATGCCCGATGCCATCGCCGCTCGACCCGAGCGTCAAGAAGAACTCCACTGCGGCCATCGCCGCCACATAGGGGCGCATGGGAATGCTTACAGGAAAAGGGATCAGCCAGATACGGCGATCAGGAAAAAGGATGGCGTTGGCGATTAGAACTCCAAAGATCGCCCCGGATGCACCAATAGTTGGAATGTCTGAGGGCCGGTGACTCCAAAGCATCGGAATGAGCTTTACGATGACTTCAATCAACCCTGCACCAACCCCACAGAGGAAAAAATAATTCAGGAAGCGGGCCTTACCCCAAACAAGCTCAAGCTCGCGCCCAAACATCCACAGAAAGAGCATGTTAAAGAGCAGATGCCAGATATTTCCGTGAAGGAAGATGTATGTAAAGGGCTGCCAGATCCGGAGTCCCGGAATAGGCCCCAAAGGGACCAATCCAAAAAAGTGGTTGACCCACGACGTGGCTTCGTAACCCAGAAGCAGCAGGATCAGAGTCTGTGCGAGGAAAACACCAGCGCAAATGAGGACCAAGAGCTTAACTGCGGGCGTGATGAAACCCCGCCAGTCGAAAGGTATGCGCCGAGAGCGAAAGGTGCTTCCCATTCGACCAGTTTACGGCGGTGCGCCGCGCGCGTCAAAGCGGGTTTGGCGACTGGCTAGTCGAGCTTCTTGCGGGCGAAATAGAAGAGCGAGGCTGCGAGAAGAGCAAACATGAAAATGCCGAAAAGATTGCTGGTGGCAAGGGGGCCCATGATTTTGGGGCCAAAGGCGAAAAGATCGGCACGCCAAGGCAGATTAAGAGCGGAAGTGAGCCAATGCGGAACGCGATTGGAGATTTCCGGGTCCTGCAGAAGATTGATAATGATGCCGAGCAGGCCAAAGACGCCTCCCGCGGCAATCAAGCCGCTGGAATAGAGAGCGCCGGGACTGGCTTCGCTCTCGTCCTTTTTCTTGGTCGTTGCTTCCACAAGCACGCGGACAAGGCCTCCGGCAAACATGGCGGCCGTTGTGCCAAGAGGAAGATACGAGCCCGTGGCGAACGCCAGCGAGCGCACGCCCAGAATTTCCACGGCAACGACCAGCGCAACGCCCATTAGCACGAGATGCCAGGGCAGGCGCTGATTGAGAATTCCACTGATGACTGTGGCCATGAGGCGCGCTTGTGGCGCGGGGGCCTTGTCACTGCCAATGCCCTGGGCCCATTGGAACTCGATGCGTTTTGTGCCGGCATCATATAGATATTCGCCATCGGGAATTTCATGCGAGCCCAGAGAGTTGACCAGCACGTACGTCTTCCCCTTGTAAATAAAGGTGTCGCGCTCAACTTTCACGCCGGGAGGCAGAGTCTGGAGATTGACGGGAATCTGCGCCGGAACATATTTCTCCAGGCCTTTGTTCATTAGATTCAGGGTGGTGCCGATGGCGAAAGTTGAAACGGTCACACCGATCAAAAGTCCCATCTGCTGCCAGAAAGGCGTGGAGCCGACGAGGTAGCCGGTCTTGAGGTCCTGGGAGGTGGCGCCGGCGATGGCGGCGGCGATGCACACTACACCCCCAATCATGAGCGCCAGCACTTGATAGTTCGGGGCGGTCCATCCGGCGACGAAGAAGATCGCACAAGTTGCCATTAACGTCGCGATGCTCATGCCGCTGATAGGATTTGAAGAATTGCCGAGGAGTCCGCTAATGCGTCCCGCGACCGTGACAAAGAGAAAACCGAAAATGACGACGAACACACCGGCAAAGGCGTTTTGGTACCAGTAGGTGCTCGCGCCCTTCATCGGGTGAAACGTCAACAAGATCCACATCATGGCGACGATGACGATGGAGCCCACGATGACCCAGCGCATGGGGACGTCACGGTCGATTCTATTCAGAGTCGTGGACTGGCCAGCGCCTTCGGCGCGCACGTCCTTCAAGCCCGCGCGCAAAGCGGAAATGATGGTTGGCAGAGTGCGGAGCAACGTTATCAACCCGGCGGCGGCGACAGCGCCCGCGCCCATCGGCCGAATGTATGAGCCCCAAATCTGATCCGGTGACATTTGCGCGATGGGAATGGTGGACGGATAGATGGGCGTGTTGCCGCCGAGCTGACCGTAAAACTTGATGGCGGGCATCATGACCAGCCAGGAGATGATGCCGCCTGCAAAGAGGATGCCGGAAACCCGGGGACCGATGATGTAGCCGACCCCAAGATATTCGGAAGTTATGGTGGCGCGGAAAGAAGCCCCGGGGAACCACTTGGGTCGAGCCTCGGGCTGTTCGGTCCAAGCGAGGACGGATTTCATCAGAAAGGTATAGACGCCGCCGAGGCCCAGTCCCCAGAAGACACGGCCTGCAAAGGAGCCGCCGCGTTCGCCGGCGACGAGTACGTCCGCGCAGGCGGTGCCTTCTGGAAAGGAGAGGTTGCCATGCTCCTTCACGATGAGCTGGCGCCGCAGCGGCACCATGAAGAGCACGCCGAGCCATCCCCCAAGAAGGGCCAGCGGGAAAATCCGCCAAAAGGTGAATTCCGAACCGAAGCCGAGAAAGATCAGGGCGGGGATGGTGAACATGACTCCCGCGGCGAGAGATTCGCCCGCCGAGCCGGTGGTCTGAACGATATTGTTTTCGAGGATGGTGGAGCGGCCGAAGGCGCGAAGAATACTGATGGATAGCACGGAAATGGGGATTGAAGCGGAAACGGTGAGCCCAGCGCGCAGGCCGACGTATACCGTTACGGCGCCGAAAAGCAGTCCGAAGAGCGCGCCCAGGATGACCGCGCGAATGGTGAATTCCTTGAGGCTTTCGACGGCGGACACATAGGGGCGGAATTCGCCCGGCGGCGCCGTGGAACTCCATGCCCGCTCGCGAACTGCAGGTTGTTCGCTCACTGATGCCTCCCCATTTACCGGAATCGAATGCCGATGCCCCTGTGCGGGGGGATTATGCCGCAGGTGGGCGAGGTGGGGAAGGGAATCCTCACCGCTGGACGGGCCGGTACTCAGGTCTACGCTCTATTGACAGGGGGATAGCATCCTTGTAGTGTCCCGCGGTATACGTTGCTCAGGTCGGCAACATTGCCCATGGGATGTGACCTCTCCACGTCGCGGACAAGCGCGAAGCCGTTAAGGCCGCTGGTGACCGCGGTGCGGTCAATCCACCGTGGCACAGTGTTGCGGTTCCTTGTCCGTAGCCTGCAGAATCCCGCATTGCTTTCAACTCCAATTGGGAGGTCCATCGTGAGCTATCGCCGAGTGTCCATGCTCATTTTAGTGCTGTTCGTCTTGGGCGTCTCGCAACGCACGCCGTCCGTAAGCGCTGGCGACGAATGGCAGCCCATCTCGCCGGAAGAGCTAAAGATAACCAGTGAGCCAAAGGCGCCCGGGGCTCCAGCAATCATTCTTTACCGTCAGGTTGACCGGGACGACAGCGCAAGCCGGACCCCTCACGAGTTCGACTACGTGCGGGAAAAGATATTCACGGAAGAGGGCCGCAAGTATGCGGATGTGGAAATTCCTTTCGTCAAAAATGTTGAGAATATCCACAGCATCAAGGCCCGGACCATTCGGCCGGATGGAACGATCGTCAACTTTGACGGCAAGATCTACGAAAAAGAAATTGTAAAGGCACGAGGCTTCAAGTATTTGGCCAAGACGTTTACGCTCTCCGACGTGCAACCGGGAAGCATCATTGAGTACCACTACAGCGCGGACTTTCCGGAATACCGAATTTACGACTCTCATTGGACGTTGAGCGAGGAACTCTTCGCGAAGCGTGGGAAATACTCCCTTAAACCCTATGCGGAGTTCGCGCTGCAGTGGAGTTGGCCCAACGGACTTCCCGAAGGGACGGCACCGCCAACGAATAAACCCGGTGACGCCATCCGCCTGGAAGCTCAGAACATCCCGGCTTTCCAGTCCGAAGACGACATGCCTCCCGAGGACACCATGAAGTTCAGAGTGGACTTTGTCTACTCCGATGATGGCTATGAGAAAGATCCGGAGAAATTCTGGAAGAAACGGGGAAAGAAGCTGAACGACGGCGTAGAAAGTTTCGTCGGAAAGCGCAAGGCCATGGAGCAGGCGGTGGCGGAGATCGTCTCTGCGTCGGACTCGCCCGAGACCAAGCTGCAAAAGATCTACGCGCGCGTCCAACAAGTACGCAACACGTCTTACGAGCAGGAAAAGACCGAGCAAGAGCGCAAGCGGGCGAAGGAAAAAGAGATCAATAATGTCGAGGATGTCTGGAAACGAGGCTACGCAGACGGCAATCAAATCCCCTGGTTATTCCTGGGACTGGCGCGGGCGGCGGGCTTCGACGCATCGCCCGTAAGAGTCTCCACACGAGACACGCACTTCTTCAATGCGAAGATCATGAGGGCGGACGACCTTAACTCCAACGTCGTGGTGGTTAAGCTCAACGGGAAGGATCTCTATTTAGATCCGGGCACGGCCTTTGTTCCGTTTGGTCTCCTCCCTTGGAATGAGACTGGAGTTCCCGGACTGAAACTGGACAAAGATGGCGGGAGTTGGGTTACCACGCCTGTTCCAGAGAGTGCTGTTTCACAAATCGAGCGGAAAGCCGACTTGAAGCTGTCCAACGAAGGTTCCCTTGAGGGCAAACTGACAATTACCTATTCCGGCCTCGAGGCCCTGTGGCGCCGGATTGGCGAGCGCCATGAGGACGATGCTCACCGCAAGAAGTTCCTCGAAGATGACGTCAAGGAAAGCATCCCGGTCGTGACCGAGGCTGAACTTACGAACAAACCGGACTGGGCTAGTTCAGCGGCGACCTTGGTTGCGGAATTTGAATTGAAAGTGCCGGGCTGGGTTTCAGGAGCGGGACGGCGCGCGCTCCTGCCGGTGGGCCTGTTCAGCGCGCCTGAAAAACATGCCTACGAGCACACCACGCGCGTCCACCCGCTCTATTTTCGCTTTATGTCGCAGAAGGTAGACGACGTGCGGATAGAGCTTCCGCTCGGATGGCAGGTGGACACGGTGCCTCAGCCACAAACCACGGACGCCAAACTGATTCTCTACACATTGAAAGTCGAGAATGACAAGGGAGCGCTCCGTCTCGAGCGGCGCCTGAAAGTTGACCTGATCAATCTTGAGCAAAAATATTACCCTACCCTGCGTGCCATTTATCAGACAGTGAGGACTGGCGATGAACAACAGATTGTATTGCGTCCTGATGGTTCGGCTGCTGGGAATTAAGGCCGCGCGAGCGTTCCTGCCGGCTGCGGTGCTGGCGATATGCACGCTGGCGGCGTCACAGCCGGCTTGTTGCAGCGACGCACCGCAGTGGATGCACGCGCTCGTCAATGTGCCTGTTCCTGCCCATGATGAAAAAACTGACGCCGTTCTGCTGTATTCCGAAGACACTCTGATCGTTCAAGGGAACGGCAAGATCAAGAACACGAAACGCCGCGTGTATAAGATTCTTCGTCCTGACGGCAAGAGATTCGGAATGGTGCGCGCAGACTTCGATTCGGAAACGAAGATAAACAGCATTCACGGTTGGTGCATTCCCGCTCAAGGCAAAGACTACGAGATAAAGGACAAGGATGCGATTGAAACCGCCCTGTTCGGCGTGCAGGACGGGGAATTGGTGTCCGACCTGAAAACCAAGCTGTTGACGATCCCAGCGGCCGATCCGGGCAACATCGTTGGTTATGAGATCGACCAGGAGGTGCGCCCGTACGTTCTGCAGGATGTTTGGGAATTCCAGGAAGTGAACGTGCCAGTCCGCGAAGCGCGCTATACGCTGCAGTTGCCTCCCGGTTGGGAATACAAAGCGGCGTGGCTGAATCATGCCGCGGTGACGCCGACCTCCGGAGGAGCTAACCAGTGGCAATGGGTGCTCAGCGACGTAGGCGCCATCAAGCCGGAATACAACATGCCTCCACGCGCGGGAGTTGTGGGACAGATGATCGTTTCCCTGCTACCTCAGGGCGGGGGACAGAACAAGGGATTTGTGGACTGGAAAGACATGGGCCGGTGGGAAGATCGTCTCGCGCAAGGCCGACGTGACGCTTCCGCAGAAATCAAGCAAAAGGTGGCGGCACTAACCGCGTCATCCTCCACGAATCTGGCGAAGATGCGCGCGCTTGCCCAATTTGTCCAAAAGGAAATTCGATATGTCGCGATTCAACTGGGAATCGGAGGCTGGCAGCCGCATCCGGCAGCCGAGATATTCGTTCACCATTACGGCGATTGTAAGGACAAGGCGACGCTGATGAGTGCGATGCTCAAAGAAATTGGCGTTGAGTCTTACTATCTTTCAGTGAACACGACGCGAGGAATAATCACGCCGGAGACACCGGCCACAAGGTGGTTCGATCACGAGATTTTGGCGGTTCGTTTGCCGGAAGATGCGAAGGACCCCTCGCTCGTTGCCGTTCTGGAGCATCCCAAGCTCGGGCGGCTGCTGATTTTCGACCCAACCGATGAATGGACTCCCTACGGACAGTTGCGGGGACCGTTGCAATCCAATTACGCCCTGTTGGTAACTCCGGATGGCGGCGAGCTGATCAAACTGCCACAGCTGCCGACATCGATGAACGGGTTTGAAAGAACCGCGAGATTAACGCTGGACTCCGCGGGAACTTTGAGAGGCGAATTCGTCGATCAGCGGAACGGTGACTATGCCATGTACCAGCGAGCCGCGCTCAAGTCCGTCTCGAAGGATGCAGACAGGATCAAGCCGATTGAAACTCTGGTCTCCCACTCCCTCCCAACGTTTCAGATCACGAAGGCGAGCGTCCTGAATCTAAACCAGACGGATCAGCCTTTCAAATATGTCTACTCGTTGTTGGCAGAGAAGTATGCGAAGACAACGGGGAACCTGTTGCTTGTTCGGCCCCGTATCCTGGGATTCAATTCGAGCGACCTCCTGGAGACGAAAGAGCCGCGGAAGTTCCCAGTCGAATTTGATGGGCCGGTGAAGAACACGGACGTGTTTGAAATTGCATTGCCGGCGGGGTACGAGGTGGACGACTTGCCGCCGCCGGTGAACGCGGACTACAGCTTCGCGAGCTACCACAGCAAGACGGAGGTAAATGGAAACACGCTGAAGTATACGAGGACGTTTGAGGTGAAGGAGCTAAGCGTGCCGCTCAGCAAGGTCGAGGACTTGAAGAAACTGTATCGCCTCATCGCCGGCGACGAACGGAATACGGCAGTGCTAAAGCCGGCAGCTCATTAATTTCCAGTCCTATTGTCGCCTGGGAGATTTCCGCGGGACTTGCACCGACCATACGGAATCCGCGCGTCCCACAAGAAACGCGGCGAAGCAGATGGCAAACACCGAGTGGCTCAGGCTCGCGCCGAAGTATTGCCAGAAGACCGCTCCTGCTCCTGGATAGTCCGAAGAAAAAAGCATTGTTAGCATGAAAATCAGGCCGCAGAAGCTTGCGGAACGCACGAGAATGCCCAGAACGAGCGAGAGCCCGATCGCCAATTCGCCATAGGCTACCAGGAAGGCGACGGCCGTGGCGTGCGGAAGGACGAATCCGCGGAGAATGGGCGCCATGAAAGGGTAGGTTCCTGCCTCGAGAAATTTGTTGATCCAGAATTGAAAGCCCCCGTGAAGAGTAAATGCGGTGCCGAAAACCTTGTATTGTCCGAAGATCAGGAAAAAAACGCCCACGCCGATGCGCAGAAGGGCGAGCGCATAGCTGTTGCGAGTGGCTGGATCTGATTTAAGAGTCATAAGCAGTTCCAATCCTACGTTCGAGCGTCCGCTCCAGCAGAATCTGCGCGAGGGCTGAAGAAAAGAATGGCGGCGGGAGGCTGCAACAGAGCCAATTTTTTTCTCAGAGTGCGCGGAGAGGCGTCCCGCAATTGTTTCATGAGCGAGGCAGCCTCCTCCGGAGAGAGATGAATGCGATAAACGTCGGCACGGTCGGCATGGGAATACTTCTCGTAGCGTGGAGACGCATCTTTAGCTGTAGCAGCAAACAAAATTTTCCAGGGGATCCGTCGGTGGAATAACTTTTTCGCCGAAGCTTCGTGGCGCGTGACGTTAACCAAAGAACGCTGCGCGCCGCCGCCGATTTCGAGGGCGACCGCAATAACTTGGGCAGCATTGAAAAGACGAGTGGGATCGTCATCGGGGAAAGTGGAAAGGAGTCCCGTAACTTCGTTCTCGGTGGAGGCGAAACCCTCCCACCAGTAGCGATAGCCGTTATAGACAACGGTGCCGGAGCGGAAAATTTGTTGCACACGCGAAACGTTCTTGCCCGTCACGCTTACGACCATGTCCGCAAGTTCGGGAAGGCGAAACGTTTGCTTCACCACCGGGCGCACAGTTACATATCCCGCATCCTCTTCCGTGAAGCGCATGGCAATGGTTTCTGGTAGCGGCATGCCGAATGAAGGAGTGTGAATTCTCAGCCCAGCTTCGAGAGACGATCGCGTACGCGGTCGCTGAGCGCCTTGCCATCAACCGTTTTTCCTTCGAGGGCCGTCTTAGCCGCTTTTACGACGGCGCCCATCTGCTTGATGGAATTCGCTCCTGATTCGGAGATGGCCTTGGCAATCGCGGCGGCCATTTCGGCTTCACTGGCCCCGGCAGGCAGATAGGATTCGATGATGGCGAGCTCCTTGGTTTCTTTGCCGGCGAGTTCCGGGCGGTTGCCCTTGGTGAACTGTTCGATGGATTCCTTGCGCTGTTTTACGAGCGTTTGCAAAATCTGGATGGACTCGGCGTCGTCGAGTGCGCGTATCTTTTCGACTTCTTTGTGCTTGATGGCGGCCTTGATTCCGCGCAGGACGCTGAGCCGCAGTTCATCTTTGGCACGCATGGCGTCGACCAGGTCTTTCTGGATTTTTTCGACAAGACTCATTTCAGGTTCCTCACGTCTTGAATATAGCAGACGGGCAAATCCGCCGCGAAGGAATGGTTCGCGGCCTCCCATGGAAAGGGCTGCGCTTATTTGACAGCGCGGGAAGGGCTCGCTACTTTGGATTACTTGTTTTGTGCGGGAAGAACCACACGAGATGACGGGGGCTCATGAAAGTTATCGTAGCGGACAAAATCAGCGACCGCGGCGTGGAACTGCTGAAAGAGCAGCCCGGATGGAACGTGGTACTGACGACGAAGGATTCGCTGAACGCGGAGATCAGCGATGCGGATGCACTGATTGTGCGCAGCGCGACGAAAGTGACCGCGGAATTGCTGGAGCAGGCGAAAAAATTGCGAGCGGTGGGCCGCGCGGGCGTGGGTGTGGACAACATCGATTTGGATGAAGCCACGAAGCGCGGCGTTCTGGTCATGAGCACGCCGGGCGGAAGTTCCGTCAGCGTTGCCGAGCACACATTTGCGCTGCTGCTGGCGCTGGTTCGCCAACTTCCAAGATTTGATGCGGCGATGCGCGAAGGCCGCTGGGAGAAATCGTCATCGGGCGCGGAGGTGCGCGGAAAGACTCTGGGTCTGGTGGGTCTCGGGCGCATCGGCAGCGAAGTGGCGTCGCGGGCGGAAGCGTTCGATATGCGCGTTGTTGCTTATGATCCGTTCATCAGTGAAGCGGCAGCGCGGGAACTGTCCGTGGAACTCGTGCCGCTCGAGCAACTTCTGGCCGAATGTGACTTTATCTCTCTGCACACGGCCGTAAGCCCGCAAACGCGGGATATGATCAATGCCGAGTCTCTTGCGAAAATGAAGAAGGGCGTGCGCATCATCAATGCCGCCCGCGGAGAGCTCATCAACGAGGCGGATCTGGCAGCGGCGATCAAGAGGGGCCACGTCGCGGGAGCGGCTCTCGACGTTTTTGCGGAAGAGCCACCGAAGAATTGCCCGCTGATCGGGCTTCCGAACGTAATCACCACGCCGCACGTAGCGGGCTCCACGGCCGAGGCGCAGGAAGAGCTCGGTACACAGGTGGCGTTGCAGATCCGGGACTATCTTGCGGAAGGAGTGATTCGCAACGCGGTGAACCTGCCGGCGCTTTCGCCGGACCAATACCGGCGCGTGCGGCCGTACCTGGAGCTTGCGGAGCGGCTCGGCTCCCTTGTTTCGCAGGCGGCGGAGTCGCGGCCGGCGCGGATTCGCATTCGGTATGCGGGAGAAGTGGCGGAGGTGGGCACGCATTTGCTTCGCAGCGCAGTGCTGGCGGGAGTGCTTAACGCCGTGCTAGACGAAAAAGTGAACGTGGTGAATGCACCGGCGGTGGCTGCGGCGAGAGGCTTGACCGTGGTGGAAGAGACGCGGAGGCGCGAGCATGGCTTCCCAAACACGCTGGAGGTCTCCGCACTCCCCGAAAAGACGGGATCCGCACACGGTTTTACGGCGGAAGGCACGGTTTTGCATGACGGCTCGCCGCGAGTGCTGCAAATCGAGGGCATTCCACTGGAGGCGCAACTCGAAGGCACCATTTTATATTTGCGAAACCGAGATGAGCCCGGAGTTATCGGGCAAATTGGCACGACCTTGGGCAAACTGGGAGTGAACATAGCCACGTTTGCGTTAGGGCGGCGAGAAGCCCAGCGCGGGGCCGATGCGGTTTCCCTTGTCCGTGTCGACGGCAAAGTCTCCACGGCGGTTCTCGAGCCCATTCGAGCGATTCCGGCGATTACTGAGGCAAAGCTCCTGCATTTGGAATAGATCCGTCTATTTAAACTACGGTCTGTCCATAAGCAATCAACCGGGGAGCCGCAAGCCGTGTGCAAAAGAACCCGGCTCCAGAAGACGGGGGACAAGACGTATAGCTGCGGGTGGAAAGCTGTGCTAATCTGGGAGTCCCACTTGGGACGAGAATTTCGGCCTGAGCTTCTCAGTCGGGGCGTAGCGCAGCCTGGCTAGCGCGCCTGGTTCGGGACCAGGAGGTCGATGGTTCAAATCCATTCGCCCCGACCACTTCAATCCCGTTGAATCAACAAGTTAGCTACGCACTAGTCTGCGAAGCGCTGGCAATTTGAGTCCGTTTGGGTCCAAATAGAAGCGCTTCGACGTTCGCTACCGCCCGGCGCTGATCTTCCGGTATAGCGTGCAGGTACACTTCTCGAGTGAGTTCCGATGTTGAGTGACCAAGAAGAGACTGGACAGTTCCCAGGGGAGCTCCCGCTGCATCCAGCAGGGTCGCGTGGGCGTGACGGAGCGAGTGCCAGGTTATTCCTATGAGCCCCAGCTTCTCGCATGTCGGTCGCAACTGTCGCCTCAACAAGTTATGCCGATCTAGTGGCTGGCCAGTATCCATGCTGAAGGCAAGGTCGTCAGGTCGAGTACTGGATGATCGTAATTTCCCCAAAGTGCTGCACGCCTCCTCGGCAAGTGGAACGATTCGGGCACTCCTTTGCGACTTAGGCGTATCGAAGTGACCGTCGTACACGGTTTCCGCAACTCGAAGTGTATGACGGCATAGATCGACATACTGGCGAATACGTTTGACGAATTAGTAGAAAGCGGCCAGCTTACGTTCATCGAAGACCGTGTTTCATTGCCGAACTGACTTGCCTGGTGTCCGATTGGACCTACTTCGCGGGAGCTCTTTTCAGTCGCTCATAAGCGCGCTTCATCAACGACCGTCGCGAGCTCTCCATAGCGACAAAGAGCGTTTGCTAGCTGCATCTGGCGCGGACTACGGCAATCGGGTTCGAACAATTTTTGACTACCCACAACGATGACCGTCGAACGCGCCCGGGACGTTGCGACATTAAAGCGGTTCAGGCTGTAAAGGAATTCCATTCCTCTTGGTGCGTCCTCTGGAGACGAGGTTGTAAGCGAATAGAGAACCACGGGGGCTTGCTGTCCTTGGAATTTGTCCACGGTGCCGACGCGCATCCCTTTTAAGCGTGCCGAGATGTCTGAAACTTGAGCGTTATACGGTGCCACAATCAATATGTCCTCAGCACTGAGGCCGCGCGTCTGACCTTGATGGTCCGTCCACTTCACCTTTGAATCTAGCAATCCGGCCGTGATCTTTGCGATCAATTCGACTTCTTCGAGCGCCGAATTCTGATTGCCTTGATGGGATACTGGCACAAACCATAAACCGGCACCGGAAAAATGCGGGTGATTCGAGATTTGCTGACTCTCAAGACCCGCCGCCGATCCCAACCGGTTTTCATAGAAGAGTTCCGATGTGAACCCAGAAATCTTTGGATGGAGTCTCCACGTCTTTTCGAGAAAGAGCCCCCTATGCGAGGGAATGGTTTTGTCTCCCCCAAGCAGATGTTCCAAGGCCGATTTCTCCGCTCCTTCAGGATGACTACCCTTGAGCGGCTGATCAAGTTGCTGCGGATCACCGAGTAACACCAAGCCCTTTGCGGACTGTGAGATGGCGACAACGTTCGCGAGGGACATCTGGCCCGCTTCATCGATGAACATAACATCTACAGACTCAAAGAACTCGTCACGGGACCATAGCCACGCTGTACCCGCAGCGATTTGAGCGGCCCCGGTGACGAGCGCGGCCAATACCTTCCCGTTGTCTTTTACAACTTCCAGGTTGTCCGGCAGTGCCTCGTCCGTCTTCTCTGTCACTTTTTGGATGCACCGAATCCCGGCCAATCCTTCTGTTCGACAGACCTTCAGCGTCTCGTCGATCAGCAAGCGTATTGCCTTGTGACTGTTCGACGTAATTCCCACTTTCTTGTTCCGTCGAATCAACTCGCTAATCATCCGGGCACCGGTATACGTCTTACCGGATCCGGGAGGTCCTTGCACGGGCAACACGGAGTTATCGAGCGCCGCCACGATTCGGCGAGCGGCGGCTTCCAGCGGTTCGTTCCGTTGAATCATGATGGACTCGCCATTGCGAAGACGAGGTGCTATTCGCTGCAACAAATCTCTCGTGGCCTGATACTGGCCCGCCGAGGCGATGCCGTTTACTCTGATCCACTCGCCAATACGGAATAGCGACTCGGCTAGTTCCTCGGTTCGCACCATCTCGTGTCTATAGATGGAGCTAGGGTGTAAATCCAAAGCTCTCCCAACCTTCTTGATATCAATGGTCCGCTGGCCAACATCGATGCCGAGGACTTCACCGATTGGGTCCCCACGATGAAACACTTTGTCGCCATCGCGGATTTCAGTCTCCTGTTTCTCAAAAGTGTAGCGTTCGACGGGAGATCTGCCGTCGACTCCAACGCAACGGTCGAACTGCAAGCGAGCGATCGCAGCCTTCTCTTCAAGCAAATCTTCATCACCGAGATCTCTTAGTCTAAAAAACTCCCACCAGCCCGACTTCTCTTCACGGCGATGCCAATCAAGAAGCTGCGCCATTAGCCATTGCGCCGACTCTTCTTCGGTTCGGGCCTCGGAGTCCGCAGGCAAGCCGGTCGTTAATTCAGAAACCAGTTCGATCGTTCGTTGCTGTCGTTCAGCGACTTTTTCGGGTGCGGCACCTTCAGAAATCGAAGGACGCGCGATCTTATTACCAGCGGCTTTTTGCTCCTCTCGCTTTTTCTCAAGCCAATCTCGGAGCGACTTTGTAGACACACAATCGTCCCAGTTATAGCCCGCGACCGTGATCCGTACTTCCTCAGGAATATTCTGTACTCTACCCAATTCTAGGGTGTGCTCCACAAAGCGCATCGCCCGTCTGGACTCTTCAAGCGGCGTACTTCTCTGGAAGTCATGAAAGACTTCCGCCGCCTTGAGAGAATACTCCTCAACGCTTGCGCGAATTGACTGTCTGTAAATGGTATGCAGGTCCACGAGCAGGCTGGCCCGCAACATGCGGTCGATTTCCTCCTCTCGCGTTGCGTAGCGTCCCATGAGGCGCTTGAGGGCGGAGGGTTCGTATGAACCGAAATGATAGATGTGCATCTTGGGATCGGCTTCCCATCGCAACATCATCTGATCTACGAACGATTCGAAGGCTTGCTTCTCATCCGCGGCGTTGAGGGCCCATTGTGCGTAGTAGCTCAATTTCTTTCCGTCGCTCGCAGTGAATCCAAACAAATATTCGCGGCCACCCGACGCAACATAAGGATCACCTTCCAGGTCAAAGAAAATATCGCCTTCGGAAGGCTCGGGTAGCCTTGTCAGGCCCCTCCCTGCTTCCGCCGGCAACAGTTCGTGAACGGGTTTCCGCTGGTCAGTTCCGGCGACCTGCACTCGAGCCTGCTCCCGCACTCGGATGTAGCCTTCTGGCACACCAAAGTCTGGACGTCTCTGAAGGGGAATGGGAAGGACGGCGAGTTTTCTAGTTGTATCTGTATCCCACGCGCGCAACTGTTTTTGTTGAACCCGGGTTATACCGGCCACGAGCGACAAATGATCGTCGTCGCGGCGTTTCTTGTCGCACTCGGCAAACCAGCGACAAATGGGGCAATGAGGGACAGGTTCTGGATATGTTTTGACGCTGTCTGGCGGTGCGTCGCACAGCCTTTCAAAGCGCGTTTTGATGTACCGGCAATAAGCGGCGTATTCCGCGAAACGGTAGGGTTCCGGCTCGAACTGTTCCGTGGGAGTGACGACGTACATCCATTCAGGAAAGTGGTCCTGTACTTCGGCTACGAGTTCCGTGTAAAGGGAAAGCTGAAGAATTGTAGTGCCTTTGGTTTCAAGCGCTAGCTTGCAATCGTATACTTCGTAGGACCATTCCCCGAGTCCGCTCTTCTGCAGAGTCTTCCGCAGCACGTCCGGGCGGCCAAACCACCGGCCCTTCGCAAGGGCACCTTGCGCGATGATGTCCGTACCCTGCTTCATTAGCTTGACTGTCTCGACGATGGCCTCCTCTTCGTTTCCCATCGCTCGAAGGTCCCTAACCTTGAAGCCCAGTTTCTCAAGATAGCGCAGGTAGGCCAGCTCATGTTCCATCCCAAGCTGTCGAATGATCTCCAGATCCGGTGATTTCCATTCTGGAGACTTTCGCGCTCCCCTCGCGACAGACAGATCGAGGACCGAAAGATGATGGCAGGCCAAGTGATTCGAGAGGTCCGTAGCAGACAATCGGAGCTGTTGTGAAATTACCTTCACAAGATTTACTCAATCAACGTCATATACATCGATATTTGAAGCGCTCGAAACAAATTATGAATGTGTTTCCACCGGAACAAACTATGTTTCAGTGGCTTGCTTTTGGCAGCTCCGTACCTCGGTTGAGAATTTCCAGGTAGCGGTGATATGTGAAGAGCCGATGCCGTTGCTTGCCGGTGGCCTCACGAACCATGCCGAGCTTCACCATGTGCTGTAAAGCCTTCGCCACAGTGGGCGCAGACAGGGATAGTTGCTCGGCTGTCGCCGGGATCGTAATGATCGGTTTGCGCTGAAGGTGCTGGTGAACGCGCAAAACGGATGCGGCGGGGCGGCCAAGCTCCTCGATCTTCCGGCGGTCTCCTTCGATGAGTGTGAGTATCTCCTTCGATGTATCGGCTGCCTGCTGAGCGGTTTCTTTCACACCTGTTAGAAAAAATTCGAGCCAAGTCTCCCAATCTCCGTGCCTACGGACACGGTCAAGCAGTTCATAATATTTCTGCCTATTTGTCTTGAAATAGAGGCTGAGGTAGAGAATGGGCTCACGGATCGAGCCAGCGACGCACAGCAAGAATGTAATCAGCAATCGGCCCAATCTCCCATTTCCGTCTAGAAACGGATGGATGGTTTCGAATTGCACGTGCACGAGCGCCGCCTTCACCAATATGGGCAAGTCTTCCTTCTCGCGATGCAGAAACTTTTCGAGGGCGTCTAAGCATTCCGTCATCTTCTCAGGTGGCGGCGGAACAAATGCTGCGTTGCCGGGTCGCGTGCCTCCGATCCAATTTTGGCTTTCACGGAATTCACCCGGACGCTTCTGACTCCCGCGTCCCTTGGACAAGAGAATCTTGTGAATTTCTCGTATCAACCTCAGAGAGAGGGGAAAGTCCCCCCGGAGTCGGCGAAGTCCGTGATTCATCGCTGCCACATAATTTGAAACTTCCTGAACGTCTTCCAGTGGGACGCTGGGGGCTTCGGCGCTTTCGAATAGCATCAGGTCAGAAAACGACGACTGTGTGCCCTCGATTTGCGAAGAGAGCACCGCTTCCTTCCGAACGTAGAGGTAAATGAAGAGCGAGGGATCGGGCAGAATGGACGCGAGCCCGTCCAGGCGTCCGAGTGCTTGGTTTGCCTGTTCAAGCAACGGCAAGAGCGGCTGGAGGGCCAGCGGCGGGTCTGGCGGCAATGGCGGTGGCACATAG
>Ga0210407_10000590_pt1 | contig 39834 bp, 33 predicted proteins | sample IncBWC27MmetaG_FD_150860 | JGI IMG/M metagenome (GOLD analysis project Ga0210407, IMG submission 150860) | Forest soil microbial communities from Barre Woods Harvard Forest LTER site, Petersham, Massachusetts, United States - Inc-BW-C-27-M | ecosystem: Environmental > Terrestrial > Soil >...
AAGAACACGGCAGCCGATCTTGTTGTGGCCTTTAGCGATCTCCGCCGCCGCAATTTCGATCTCTTCTCGGTGGCACTCCTGTCCCCAAAGTTCACAACGCCCCCCGCGCTCGACGGCAACAACCGGCTTCGTCTTGCAGGGTTTTTCCCAACACGGCCGCTGCAGATCAACTTCGACCTGACCTTCCAGGTCGTGGCCGGGCAGTGGCGGCTGCTTGCTATCTCCGTCGCAACCCCTGAAGCGACGAAAACGCAATCCCAGATCAACCGTCCGCCGAAGCGGGGTTCGCCGGGGCCATTCTATGGTTTCCGGGCAGTGTCTGGAACGCTGGGTTGGCGGTGGTGATGGGCGAGTGACCAGCCCACCACCTGGCGCGAAAACGCATACAGCACCACCCGCCAGATACACGTATTCTCTCCACAGCTGGATATAAGTGATGTCGGCCACCCAGAGCTGATTCACCCCTTCAGCTTCATGCGCCGAGCCAGGTTCCTCTCCATCTCACTCTTGGGGGTCACTCCAGGGGCGTGGACTGAGCGGTTTAAGACAGTCCGGCGGGTGTACTGACTGTGTTAGGCTTGGCCTCCCCACTTTAAGAGCCCGGGAAACTCAGCAAAGACAATCAAGGAGAAGGTCCCATGAAGAAGCGATTTAGTTCGGTTCGCGCGGTGGTGTTGTCGATAGCCGTGGTCCTCGGCTTCACGTTTGCCGTGCCGGCGGAAGCGCAGTTCGTCTGTGTCGGGAACGCAACGGGCGCTGTAGTGCCGCCGGGAGGGGCAGGTGGCGGGGGCGCCAGCGGATCCGGACCGTTTGACTTTGCATGCGGGTCTAATGCCAACGCCAGCGGCGTTAACAGCACCAACACCGCGACCGGGGTCGCCGCCGACGCCAGCGGCAGCAACAGTGGCAACACCGCGACCGGATTCGCCGCCACCGCCTCCGGCAACAACAGCTTCAACACTGCATTCGGGTATCTCGCCATCGCCACTGGTGACGGCAGCAATAACACGGCCACCGGGTCGCACGCCATCGCTACTGGTGACAGCAGCAATAACACCGCCACTGGGTCTAGCGCCAACGCCGTCGGCAACGGCAGTAACAACACCGCGACCGGGACCCAAGCTAACGCCGCCGGCGCCAGCAGTAACAACACCGCGACCGGCAACCTGGCTAACGCCAGTGGCAACCGCAGCAATAACATCGCGACCGGCGACTTGGCTAATGCCAGCGGCGGCATCAGCAACAACACCGCGACCGGAAACGCGGCTAACGCCAGCGGTGACTTCAGCCACGATATTGCAACCGGGAACAATGCCAATGCCAGCGGCTTCACCAGCAGCAACATCGCGACCGGAAGCGCGGCCGATGCTCACGGCGATTTCAGCCACAACGTCGCCACCGGGGACAGCGCCAACGCCAGCAGTTGCGTAAGCTGCAACATCGCTAGCGCCAACACCGCGACCGGGTTTGCCGCCGACGCCCACGGCAACGGCAGCTTCAACACCGCGACCGGAAACGCGGCCGACACTCACGGCGACTTCAGCCACAACGTCGCCACCGGGGATTCAGCCAACGCCAGCGGCACCAGCAGCGGCAACAGCGCCACCGGGACCTTCGCCAACGCCAGCGGTGACAACAGCCACAATACCGCGGCAGGCGACAGCGCCAACGCCAGCGGCGGTGCCAGCTTCAACACTGCGACCGGGACGGGCGCCGACGCCCAGGGCGACGGCAGCCGCAACACCGCGACCGGGGACGCCGCCAACGCCGGCGGCGTCGCCAGCCACAACACCGCAGCCGGGGCCTTCGCCAACGCCGGCGGCGACAACAGCAGCAACACCGCGTCCGGGTTCGTCGCCGACGCTCACGGCACCGGCAGCTTTAACACCGCTACCGGCAGCTCTGCCAACGCCTTCGGTGATGCCAGCGCCAACACCGCGAGCGGGGCCAATGCCGACGCCAGCGGCAACGGCAGCCACAATACCGCCACCGGTGACCACGCCATCGCCAGCGGCGGCAGCGGCAGAAACACCGCGACCGGAGCTAATGCCGACGCCCTCGGCATCGCCGGCCAGAACACCGCGACGGGAAACTTCGCCAACGCCAGCGGCAACGGCAGCTTCAACACCGCGACAGGGTCCCAAGCCACCGCCAGCGGCGATAACAGCAACAACACCGCGACCGGAACCTTCGCCACCGCGAGCGGCACCCTCAGCAACAACACCGCGACCGGGAACCAAGCCAAAGCCAGCGGCGACAACGGCAGCAACACCGCGACCGGAGCCGGTGCTGACGCCAGCGGCAACCTCAGCAGCAACACCGCCGCCGGCGAATTCTCCGATGCCCACGGCGTTGGCAGCGGCAACACCGCGACCGGAACCTTCGCCAACGCCAGCGGCAATAGCAGCTTCAACACAGCGATGGGAAACAGCGCTAACGCCAATGGCAACAACAGCGCAAACATCGCCACCGGGAACCAGGCCAACGCCAGCGGAAACCCCAGCTTCAATATCGCGACCGGGGCCCACGCCGACGCCCACGGCAACTCGAGCGGCAATGCCGCCACCGGCATAAACGCCCACGCTTTCGGCGACGGTAGCAACAACACCGCGGCCGGGGCTTCCGCCCACGCCGACGGCAACACCAGCTTGAACACCGCGATCGGCGGCACGGCCGACGCTCACGGCGACATCAGCCGCAATACCGCCACCGGGTCTTTCTCCCACGCCGATGGCCTCAACAGCCTCAACACCGCCACCGGCGGTTCCGCCGACGCCCGCGGCGACCGCAGCTTCAACACTGCTTCCGGGGCCAACGCCAAAGCCAGCGGGGCCGGCAGCTCCAACATCGCGATTGGAGATCACGCCGACGCGCACGGCGATGGCGCAAAAAACACGGCCGTAGGCGCCAATGCATCGGCCACCGGAAACAACTCTTCGGCGTACGGCTCGGGCGCATCCGCGCCTTTCATCAATTCGGCCGCCTTCGGAAGCGGAGCCACGACGGTCCGCGCCAACCAGCAGGTCTTCGGCACCACAACCAACACTTACACCATGCCCGGCCTCACCTCGCCGGCCAGCGCGGCGGCGCAATCCGGCGCAACGCAGGTAGTCACCACCGATGCCTCGGGCAACCTGGGCACCACGCCGGTTACCAGCCTGGGACTTGGCTCCGCGGCCGACCTCAGCGCGCTCAGCAGCCGCGTCGATCTACTCAGCAACCGCACGCAGAAGGCTTTTACCGGCGTGGCTATGGCCTTCGCCATGGCCGGCGTGCCGACGGTGCTGCCTAACGAGAAGTTTGTCCTGACCGCGAATTGGGGCACCTTCCAGGGCGAGAACGGCGGGGCGCTGAGCGGCGCAGTGCGGATCTATCACAACGTGCAACTGAACGGCAGCTTTGCTTACGGCTTCCGCGAAAACATGGCCGGAGGCCGCGCCGGCTTGCGCTTCGGATTCTAGGGACAGACCATGACGAAGACGAATATGAGTCTTCTTGCCGCGCTCCGGGCGGACGGGACTACATACGCGAAAATCAACCGGTGCTCTGAAGCCAAACGAATCGCTAACGTTTAATCGCTCCCGGCGTCAAAAAGCTCGGCGGTTGCGGCCTGACCTCCGAGGAATGGGAGTGTCCATGAAAATTGTCTTCCCCGTGTTGCTGTTGTGTTCGTTGGCGCATGGCGCGGTTTGCCCAACGGGTCAGTTGAAGGATCAAGCGACGCTGGTTCAGATCGAACACACGTGGCTGCGCGCTGTGGAGCAGCACGATATGGCTGCGCTGGGGTGCATTCTCGCAGATGAATTCGAAGAGGCTGACTTTGATGGCTCAGTGATCGACCGCCCGGCAATGCTGGCGAGTGCCACGAATCCAAGCACCGTTCACTTTGAATTGTCTGACTTGCATGCACACGTGTATGGCAATTTCGCGTATGTCCGCGGCCTGGGCGGGACAAGGAGCGATGACGGAAAATTCCATGCGAAGAATCGCTTTACGGATATTTTTGTCTATCGTGATGGGCGCTGGCAGTGTGTAGCCGGCCATGAATCGCATTTTCCTGAAGCGCGCTAGCAGGTGCGCATTGAGCCAGACAAATCGGGCCGACTTTACACAAACTTTCCGGCCACAAGGTCAAGGATGACCCTCCTTTATTCTTATGTCCAGACGGTTACTACCGGACGGTCCCCGGGACGGCATCTTCCAATTCTCTCAATCGCTTATACCTGATGGCGATGTTACGCCAACAATGACCAGGTGCCCCTTACGGCGGTGTAAGTGGCGATGATGCGCCGCGTTCAATCCCGCTATCGAAGTCGCGCGGGAAATGCCAGCGCACGTCTCGAACCATCGGAGACGCGGTCAGAATCTGGTGAATTGCTTGCGCTGCCGAAGCTTCAATTCCGCGCCTGCGCCCACCCAGTATGGAACGGATCAGGCCGCGTTTCCGCTCAAGCCATCCAATCCAAGTGCCGGCTTCCGATTCGCCATGTGGGCGATGTCCGATCACAAAAGTGTGGCCGATACCCGCAGCTTCGAAATTCAGATACCATCCGAAGTCTTCCTGGCCGGGCTTTTCATCAGTCCCCATGCCCTGTTTGCGAAGTTCGCGGATTACCCACTCGGCCACATCATCTCCGAAACAGCAGTGATTGATGAAGTAGTCCTTTGGTTCGGTCATGTTGAAGGCCGTGCTTTCAAAAGTGACGACCGTCCTGATCTCTGATTCCATCGTGTTCAAGGGATTTTATATCGTCGGAGTTGGGGATATCTGGCGTAATCAGGCGATAGCGCTCAAAACGTTTCAATAGACTCCAGCCTAAAGGCGGCTCCCGATTGGGCGCTTCCTGCTACCTCATACTTCCAAGAAAAGAAACTTAGCAGCCGAACAACAAGTGATAAATTATGTCCTTGACAAGACATATAGTTTCGTGGTACCAAGCACGAGCAAAATGGCACCGATCCGCCCAGGCGGAGTTCGGAGAGATAAAAGATATTTGAAAATCAGGCGGTCAGTAATTCCGCCGAACCACACCGGCTTCTGGGGCTAGCGTCGAAACAGGTTAACTCCTTTAGTATCACCAAAGGTCTTAAAAATCCCGGGGGTGGGGGGAATCGCCGTGATCGGTTCATCGCCGTCATCCCACCCCAACACGCGAAAACCGCGCGTGTCGGGGACCCCGGTCATCGCCGTCATCGGAAAACCATAGACCCTACCACTGACAACGCTAATGACACTGAAAACAGCACTCAGCACTCAGCCAGGCAAGAACAAGAAACCAAAACCAAGAACATCAGCGTTATCAGGGTCATCAGTGGTATGGTTTTCCGATCTCGGCGATCACGCGCGATCACGGCCATCCCGCGCGATGCCCCTGTTCCTCCCCTGTTTCTCTCCTGTTACTCCCCTGTTACGAATTGACTTCGTCGGGGAAAAAGGTTCACGAAAGGCCCGTAGAATCGAGGTTTTGCATGTGTGGAGTATCAAAGCGGTCGCATTCTCCCCTGTTTTTTTCCCTGTTAGCAGGGGAGCGGACGAAAGCGGTGGAAACCCGAGGAGTAACATCGGTGAAAACCCGACGCACACTGTTGCCGGCTGGCGCGCGGACTTCGACGGGTGCTATTCTGGAATCCCCCGGCGGCTCGCCGCTTGTATCGACCGTACAGCGGATATATCATTCGACGAACCTTGATCCATGTTTTTTTTGACAACCGTTGTATAGGAGCAAAGGGCGCAATGGCCTTTGTGCTGGTTGGTTCGTCTGCCGCAGAAATAACACAGAAATAATAAAAGGAGACATACGATGAAAAGCTTTTTCCCTTGGCGCGTTCAGATCCTGGTCTGCGCGCTTTTTCTGGTGGTTTTTGCCGTGCCGGGCCCGGGTTCCGCCCGCGCCGCCGCCCAGGACAGCATCACCATTGGCGTGGTGATGCCCATTACGGGGCGTGAAGGCAAGCCGGGACAGTACCAGAAAGAAGCGATTGAGCTGGCCATCAAGCAGATCAACGACGCCGGCGGAGTTCCCGTGAAAGGGAAGAAGTACCAGATCAAGGAAGTCTTCTATGATGACGGGTCCGACTCCGCCAAGTCCGCGACGCTGGCTGAGCGCGCGATGACTTCCGACAACGTGGTTGCGGTCCTGGGCGGATATTCCACCGCGCTGGGCGAGGCCGAAGCCGTGATGCCGGATCGCCACTCCACTCCGTGGATCACCACCGGCGCCGGCGCCACCAGTATTTTCGCCCACGGCTATCAGTACACTTTTGGCACGCTGGCGCCCATTACATTCATGGGTTCAACCACCGCCGAATTTCTGGGCAGCCTGGTGGACCAGGGCAAACTCAAAAAGGGGCTCAAGGTCGCACTGGTGGTTGAAAACACCGACCACGGCATTGACTACGTCAACGGGTTTCAGGAATGGAACCAGAAGCATCCCGGATATTTCACCGTGGTCTTTAATGAGAAGTTCGAACTGGGTGGGTCGGATTTTTCCGGGCTGCTGCAAAAAGTGAAGTCGGCCAAAGCCGATATTTTCCTGAGCGATGCGCACTTGCAAGACTACATCCTGATGCATCGCCAGTATTTGCAGAGCGGAATGCATCACCAGATGATCAGCTATGGCGCGCGCGGTCCGGAGGCGGATGCCCGCAAAGCGCTGGGTGACGGCGTGAATTACATCGTCGCGGGAATCTGGTGGTCGAACAAGCTGCCGTATCCGCAGGTAAAAAAGTTCAACACCGACTACAAAGCGTTCACCGGCCACGATCCTGACTCCTGGTACTCCGCGCCGGCCTACGACGGCATGCGCATTCTGGCCGCGGCCATCACTCTGGCCGGGTCCACGGACCACACGAAGGTCCGCGATGCTCTGCGCAAAGTGGTCCTCAAAGATTCTCTGCTGCCCGGCGGCGTGCTCAAGTTCTCACCGGGAGGACAGGCGATTTATCCGTTTGTCATCGTGCAGAACCAGCCGGGAGGCAAGGTAGAGATTGTCTATCCCAAAGACGGAGCCACGGGGACCCCGATAGCGCCCGCGCCCTAACCGCCAGCGCGTTTACATATTTTCTTACGACGAACCTTCATGAACCTGGAAGATTTCCTGGACTCGCTGATTTCCGCGCTGCTGCTGGCCGGCATTTACGCCGCCATGTCGGCGGGCATGACCATCATTTATGGCGTCATGAAAATCGTAAACCTGGCGCACGCCGGGTTCCTGATGCTGGGAGCTTATTTTGCGTATGAACTTTTCGAGCGCTTCCACATAGACCCCATTCTGGGCGCGGTGCTGGCGCTTCCCGTGTTCTTTTTGTTTGGCGTCGCCGTGCATTGGCTGCTGGTGCATTGGCTGCCGAAATCCGACCAGCCGACTCTGGCATCGCTGCTGCTCATGTTCGGCTTCTGGCTCGTGTTGCAGAACGTCGCTCTTCTGATCTGGCACAATGAGGACCGCTCGATCAACACTTCGTACACGCTGACTTCATTCCATCTCGGTGACATCTCCATTTCCAAAGTACGGCTCGCCGTCTTTGTGGCCGCCGCGCTTTCGGTGATTGTTTTACAGATCGGCCTGCGGCGAAGCTGGTTTGGCAGGAGCATGCGGTCGCTGATCCAGAACCCTTACGCCGCGCAGATTGTCGGCGTGGACCAGCGGAAGACCGCGATGTTCACCTTCGGACTGGGCACGGCGTTTGCCGGTTTTGCCGGAGCGCTGCTGGCCATGCTGTACAGCTTCAGTCCAGATTTTGGCCGGCCGTTTCTGCTGCGGTCCTTTGTGATTATCGTGCTGGGAGGGCTGGAATCATTTTCCGGCGTGGCCATAGGAGCGTTGGTCCTGGCGCTGGTGGAAACCTACAGCATACGGCTTCCCTTTGTTGAAGCGAGCTACCAGCCTGCCATCTCCTACGGATTGCTGGTGCTGGTCCTGCTGGTACTGCCCAGGGGAATTGCCGGGCTGCTGGAAAGAAAATGGCGCACGGGATGACCGGAGTATATATAAAGACGAAAGCCTTTACTCGACCGAGCCTTGGGACCATCCTGCCGCTGCTGGTTCTGCTGGCCCTTTTCTGGCTCCCGAAGGCTGGGATCAGAGACAACATTGTCACCCTGCTCTTTACGACTTTCGTCTGGACGATCACCAGCGTGGCCTGGAACCTGTTAGGCGGATTCACGGGACAGACTTCGTTCGGATTTGCCGTCTTCTACGGACTGGGCGCTTACACCGCCGGACTGCTGATCAACGCCGGTGTGAATCCTTACGCGTCATTTGTGGCCGCGGCCGCGGTGGCTGCGCTTGCGTCGTTCCTTGTGGGGTTGCCGACGTTCCGTCTGCGCGGTCCGTATTTTGCCATTGCCACCATTGGCGTTACCGAAGCCGTGCGCGTGATCATGAGCAATTTGAAGATCACCGGGGGCGCCAGCGGACTGAATATCATCGAGCGCCATCCGTTTCTTCTGATCGAGCACTATTACACAGCGCTCGTAGCGGTGGCCCTGGCCATCGGAATTTCCATATGGATTTCCGGCAGCCGGTTCGGGTTGGCGCTGCGGGCCATCAAACAGGATGAAGATGCCGCTGCCGACATCGGAGTGAATCCTTACACTAGCAAGTTGAAGGTCCATGCGATTGCCGCGGCGCTCACCGGGATTGCCGGCGCCATTCACGCGCGCAACGCGGTTTTCATTGATCCCGGAGGAGGACCGGGCGGCGTGTTTGCTTTTCAAACCGCCGTTTCTATCCTGCTCATGCCGGTGATCGGCGGCATTGGCACGGTGTGGGGTCCGGTGCTGGGCGGGCTGGTGTTTGGCGTTGTGGAAGACCTGCTGGTGGTGAAGTTTCCCAACGTGCATCTGTTGCTGTACGGCATACTATTGATACTCATCATCCTGCTGGAGCCGGATGGCCTGGCGGGATTGGCGAAAAGATTGTTGCGGTTTGTCAGGAGACCATCGTGGGGATTCTCGAAGTCCAGGGCCTGAGCAAGCAATTTGGCGGTGTGGCGGCTTTGAAGGACGTGAGCTTTGAAGTCGACCGGCAGCAGATTTGCGGCTTCATCGGCCCGAACGGAGCGGGCAAGACCACGCTCTTCAGTTTGATCACCGGCGCTGTCCGGCCTTCGAGCGGCAGCGTACGGTTGCAGGGCCGCGATGTGACCGGCGCGAAGTCCTCTTCTTTGGTAAAAATGGGAATCGTTCGCACCCACCAGATCGTGCGGCCGTTTCGCGCGCTGACGGTGGTGGAAAATGTCCAGCTCGCGGTCCACTACGGCTGCGGCGCAGTTGCTCGCGCGTCCGAGGCCAGAGACAAGGCGATGGAAGTCCTGAAGCAAGTGCGTCTGGACCACAAAGCGCTGATGATGGCGTCGGTGTTGACGCTGGGCGAGCAAAAGTGTCTGGAAGTGGCGCGCGCGCTGGCTACCGCGCCCGATCTGCTGCTGCTGGACGAAATCTGCGGCGGCCTGACATCCGCCGAAACCCACAGCATGCTGGACCTGGTGCATCACGTCCGCGAGAACGGCGTCACGGTGATGTATATCGAGCACGACATGAAGGCCGTGATGTCCGTTTGCGACCGGATTACAGTCCTGAACTTCGGACAAAAACTGGCGGAAGGTAAACCGGACGAAATTCGCAACGACCCGGCGGTGATCGAAGCCTATCTGGGCAAAGCCAACACGGGAGCCACGTTGCGTGTCTAGCCGCGCCGGGGAACAGCTTCTGCTGGTCGAGGACCTTGAAGTCCGCTACGGAGCGGTGCAGGTGCTCTGGGGAATTTCACTCTCCGTCGTCAAAGGCGAGGTGACTTGCATCATCGGTTCGAATGGCGCCGGAAAAACCACAACGCTGAACGCCGTGGCCGGCGTGCTTCCGGCGAAGAGTGGGCGCATTCTTCTGAGCGGTGCCGACATAACGCCGCTGCCGGCCCACGAGCGCGTCAAGCGGCAAATCAGTCTGGTGCCGGAAGGCCGCCAGCTCTGGCCCGGAATGTCGGTGGAAGAGAACCTGCTCATGGGCTGTTTTCTTCCGGCTTTGCGCAAGCGCGCGAATGCGAACCTGGCGCGCATTTACGATCTGTTTCCCCGGCTGAAGGAGCGACGCCGCCAGATGGCGGGAACACTCTCCGGGGGCGAGCAGCAGATGTGCGCGATCGGTCGCGGATTAATGTCCGAACCGCAATTGTTGCTGCTCGACGAACCAACGCTCGGACTGGCGCCGATTCTGGTGGATGAAATTTTTGCGCTGGTCCGCACCATCGCCCGGCAGGGAGTAACGATACTGCTCGCTGGGCAGAACGTGGACTATACCTTACAGGTCGCGCAATATGGCTACGTGATGGAAGTTGGAAAAATCGTGCTGGAAGGCCCCGGCACGATGCTGGCCAATCACGATCACGTGCGGCGAGCCTATCTTGGAACGTGAAGTTCAGAGACGAAGTTCAGGGATGATCAAAGCCCACAAAGACCGGTTCAGGAGTAAGCGTGACGCCCCAGACATCGAGGACGCGCTGCTGTATTTCGTCTTTCAGCGCAATGATGTCCGTGGCTTTGGCTCCGCCCCGGTTCACGATGGCCAGAGAGTGTTTGCGCGAAATGGCCGCAGGACCGCGAGCATGGCCTTTGTGAAGTCCGGCTTGTTCCACCAGCCACGCGGCAGGGAGTTTCACTTGTCCGTTGTCGGAGGGATAACGCGGCAGCTTCTTGTCAGGAGCGCGACGCTGCGCCGCGGCCTCAATGCGTTCCGCTTCGGCTTGACTCACTATCGGGTTCTTAAAGAAAGAACCCGCGCTGCGGCAGTCTTCGTCACCTTCCACAATCAGCATGGCCTTGGAATGGCGGATGGCGAGGACAGCATCACGCGTTTGCTGCAGCGTAGGCGGAGTGGAGGCGTTCGCAAAGTGTTTCTTCAAATCAGCATATTCGATTCTGGGGTTTCCGTCGCGGCTGAGTTTGTAAGTCACCTGCAGTACAATGTAGCGGCCTTGTTGGGTGTTGTTGAAAATGCTGGAGCGGTAAGAAAACCCGCAGTCCGCATTGGTCATTTCAACAATCGCTCCGGTGGCGATCTCCAGAACGCGCACGCTGGAAATGGTCTCGGCGACTTCCTCGCCATACGCACCGACATTCTGCACCGGAGTGCCGCCGATGGTCCCGGGAATACCGCTCAGGCACTCCAGGCCGGCGCAGTTCCTGCTTACGGTGAGGGCCACAAATCTGTCCCAGTCTTCGCCTGCGCCGGCGCGAAAAATCAGATGGGCGGCATCCCCGAGGACCGCGATTCCCGGGATGGATATTTTCACAACCAGTCCGGGCCAGCCGCCATCGGCCACGACGACGTTGCTTCCGCCGCCCAGCACAAACAGCGGCAGCTTCCGGTCCGCAGCGTAGTTCACTGCTTCCTGCACCTCCCTGGCGCTCGCGGCGTCGGCAAAATAACGCGCTGGTCCGCCTACTTGCAAGGTAGTCAGCGGCGCCAGCGCAATGTTTTCCAGGATCTTCAAATCTTCGTTTCAGATTACCTCAGAATCTGCTGTCTGGGGAATGGTTGTTATGTTTGGTAGAATCAATTAAGAGAACAGGGAGGAACTAAATGTATCCAGAGATGATGGTCGCGCCGATGCGCCAGGAATTAACGTCCGCCGGAATTGCAGAAGCGCGCACCGCGGCCGACGTGGAGAAAGCAGTCACGCAAAAGGGAACGGTGATGGTAGTGGTGAACTCCATCTGCGGATGCGCCGCGGGAAGAATGCGTCCCGGGGTGCGGGCAGCCATCCAGAATGAAGTCCGTCCCGACCGTATGATCACCGTGTTTGCCGGCCAGGACCGGGAAGCCACGGACGCCGCTCGCCAACACTTTACCGGCTATCCGCCGTCTTCTCCGTCCATTGCCATCCTGCGCGACGGCGAGCTGGTCTACATGATGGAACGCCGGCAGATTGAACCCAGCGCTCCGGCGGAAATCGCCAATGCACTCAAGCAGGCGTTTGAAAAATACTGCGCTCCGGTTGCGGCGAAATAACCAGAGAATCATCGCAGAAGGCGCGCCGCATCCTGATCTACGAGCCACAGCAAGACGCCGTTCTTCGGACGCACCCGTTGCGCAGGAAAGACGTCGCTCTTAATATGCAGGACTTCTCGCAAGATTTGCGCTTTGCCCTGGCCTGAAGCCAGGAACATCACTTGTGCCGCATGATTTAAAACAGGATAGGTAAACGTAATGCGGTCTTGCTGAAATTTTTCCACCCAGTTGGCGACCACCAAACGACGGTCTTCGTTCAGAGCCAGGCTGCCGGGAAAGAGGGAAGCTGTATGGCCGTCATCGCCCAGTCCGAGCATGATCAGATCGAACCGCGGCCATTCGTCAGGTTTGAGGTCGAAGAACTTGCGCAGCTGGTCTTCATATTGTTGCGCTGCAACGTTCGCGTCCAATTCCGCGTGAACGCGAAAGACATTTCTGGACGGTATCGGCACATGGGAAAGCAGTGATTCGTTGGCCATGCGATAGTTGCTCTCCGGATGGTCGGGAGGCACGTGACGCTCGTCACCGAAGAAGATGAAGATTTTGTTCCATGCTATTTTTCTGAAGCCGCTCTTGTTCCATTCCGCCAGAAGCGAGTACACGCTACGCGGCGTGGAACCGCCGGAGAGAGCTACTGTGAAGCGTCCACGTTCAGCAATGGCAGCCTCCGCGCAACGGCAGAACTCTTCGGCAGCGGCCTGGTTCAGGGCAGCCGCGTCAGGGACGATCTTGATGGTGGAATTGTTTTGCATGAAGCGTGTCTTTTTTCTGAAATCCTGTTTCTGAAATCCCGAACGAAGTGAGGGAGCCTTACCCAAAGATGAACTACAGGGTAGGGATCCCTCGCTCCGCTCGGGATTTCAGGAGCGATCGCGTAAGCGCGTAACGCGCGGCGCCGATCAGGCCAACTTTATCGTTGGTGATGACCTTTACGGGAATCTGTTCCATCACCGGCTGAATGCGCCCTTTGGCTACGAACGCCTGCGTGAATCCCGGCTCCTTGAGCTTGGGCAGGATTTTCCCGGCGATGCCGCCGCTCAGGAAAACGCCGCCGACGGCCATCAGCTTGAGCGCGAGGTTGCCCGCTTCGGCGCCGTACACGGCCGCGAAGATATCCAGCGCGTGCTCGCAAATACGCGCCGTGTGCTCAAGGCCGTGTTGCGAGATCACAGCCGATGGATTGGCAGCCTGACTGAGTTCGTCGTTCAGCCATTTTGGTTCTTCTTCGCGTGCGGAATCGCGGAGGAAATCGTAGACGTTCTTCAATCCCGGACCGGAGAGGATACGTTCGCAACTTACGCGTCCGAACTTTCGCAGCAGATACTGATGCAGAGCGATCTCCAATTCGTTGCGCGGGGCAAAATCGGAGTGCCCGCCTTCGCCCGCGAAGACATGGCGCTGAGAGCCGTCCCAGTAGATCCCAGCTTCGCCCAGGCCGGTTCCGGCGGCGATGAGCGCGGCGTTTCCGGCGGCAGATACACCGGGCTTGATCGCAACCAAATCTGGCGGCGCAAGATCGCCAATGCCCGATGCGTGGGCTTCAAGATCGTTGATGACCCACAGTGCTTCAATGCCCAGTTTCTTAGAGAGCAGCCGAGTGTCCGCCGCCCACGCAAGGTTCGTGGGCGCAACGCGTCCGTGCAGCACGGGACCAGCGACGCCAAAGCAAGCCGCGTCGACGCGCACGTTTTGTTCAGTGAGGAAGAGACTTACGATTTCGTCCAGACCGTCGTGGCCGTGGCTCTCGTAGGTGTGTTCGCGCGTCAGGCTCAGACGGCCAGAGTCTTCAGAGAAGAGCGCGATCCGCGTGTTGGTTCCGCCGATGTCCCCGGCCAGGATCATTCCGGGATTCTCCGCCACTCGCGGCCGTCTCGCGTCATGAGGTCGTCCGCTTCTTGCGGTCCCCACGATCCGGCCGCATAGTTGGGGAAGTCGCGCGGCGGCAGCGCCTTCCAGACGTCCAGGATGGGATCTACGGCGCTCCAGCCGGCTTCCACCATGTCGGCGCGCTGGAACAGGGTCTGGTCGCCCATGATGCCGTCGTAGAGAAGAATTTCGTAGCCCGTAGTGGGGCTGGTGCCGAAGTAGTCGGAGTAGTTGAAGTCCATTTCCACCGCGCCGACTTTCATCTGCGCGCCCGGGACCTTGGCGCCGAAGCTGAGGGAGATTCCTTCATCCGGCGCAATGTGGACCACCAGTTGGTTCGCTTTCAGGCTGCTGACCGACGTGTTGCGGAACAGAACGAAAGGAGCGCGTTTAAATTGAATAGCCACTTCCGTATGGCGCGTTGCCAGCCGCTTGCCTGTGCGCAGGTAAAAAGGGACACCGGCCCAGCGCCAGTTATCAATCCTGAACTTGAGAGCGACAAAAGTTTCCGTTCTGGATTCCGGCGGAACACCTTCTTCCGAACGATAAGCGGGCAGGCGTTCTCCATTCACTTCGCCCTCTCCGTACTGGCCGCGAATGGCACAGTGCAGCACATCCGCGCCGCTAAGCGGTTGGATGGACCGCAGGATTTTCGCCTGCTCATCATGCACCGCGTTCGAACTAAAAGAGATGGGCGGTTCCATGGTGGTCAGCGACAGAAGCTGCAAAAGATGGTTGGGCACCATGTCGCGCAACGTGCCCGCCATGTCAAAGTAGCCTCCGCGTTTCTCCACTCCCACGGTTTCGCCGACGGTGATCTGCACGTGGTCCACATAGCGGTGGTTCCAGATGGGTTCAAAAATTCCATTGCTGAAACGGAACACCAGAATGTTCTGGACGGTTTCTTTGCCCAGATAGTGGTCAATACGGTAAATCTGGTCTTCGTTGAGCACCTTCATGACCTGCTGGTTGAGCTCTTTGGCCGAGTCCAGATCGTGGCCAAAAGGTTTCTCGAAGACGACGCGGCGCCACTGGCCATTATTCTCAGCGGCCAGCCCCGACGCACCGAGGCAATCCGCGATGGTCCCAAAAAACACCGGGCTCGTGGCCAGATAAAAAAAGTAATTGCCGTGCGTGTTGTGGTCCTTGTCGACTTGCGCCAGCGTTTGCGCCACACCGGCGTAGAGATTGGGATCGCCAAAATCTCCAGACACGTAGTACAGACGCCGCAGCAGCCAGTCGCGCAGGTCCGGATCGATCGCGCTGGTGGCGAACTTCTGGAGCTGCGGGCCCATGAGTTCCCGGAACTGGTCCGTAGTGTAATTATTGCGGCCCACGGCAACAACGGCGAACTCGCGGGAAAGCAGGTTGCTCTTCGCCAGGTTGTAGAGGGCAGGAAAAAGTTTGCGCGCGGTAAGGTCGCCAGTCCCGCCGAAGATGACCATCACGCAAGGGCCGGTCTGGCGCGGCTTATCTTCAGGTGTCTGTTCCACGATGGGTCGTTCTTTCGTAATTTGGGGCATAAGTCTCCGGATCAGGAGGCGCTGTCCTTCTTTTGTGTGAGTTCAATGTGACCGCCGAATTTCTGGCGCATGGCGCTCAGCATCTTTTCGGCGAAAGTATGTTCCTGGCGCGAGCGGAAGCGGGTATAAAGTGCAGCCGATAAAACGTCGGCCGGGACCGCTTCTTCCAGGGCCGCCGTGATCGTCCAGCGTCCTTCGCCGGAATCCTGCACGATGCCGGTGTACTCGGAAAGCGTCGGGTTTTCGAACAGCGCCATGGCGGTCAGATCGAGCAGCCAGGAAGAGACGACGCTGCCGCGCCGCCAGACTTCAGCGATGTCCGGCAGGTTGAGGTCGTAGCGAATTTCCGGAGGCAACTGCTGCGACGTGGCGTTCCGAAAGATGTCAAAGCCTTCGGCGTACGCCTGCATCAGTCCGTATTCAATGCCGTTGTGCACCATCTTAACGAAGTGTCCGGCGCCGGAAGGGCCGCAATAGAGATAGCCTTGTTCGGATGTGCCGCCAGCCTTCTCGCGGCCCGGCGTCCGCGGAATATCGCCGATTCCGGGAGCCAGCGTCTTGAAGATGGGATCAAGGCGCGTTACGGCGTCCTTCGGCCCGCCGATCATCATGCAGTATCCGCGCTCCAGGCCCCACACGCCGCCGCTGGTCCCCACGTCAACGTAGTGGACTCCACGGTCCCGGAGCTTCTGCGAGCGCCGCACGTCGTCTTTGAAATAGGAATTCCCGCCGTCAATAATTGTGTCACCCGGCTCGAAGCGTTGGGCCAGAGCGTTGACGGTTTGTTCCGTCGGGTCGCCGGCCGGGACCATGATCCACGCCGCGCGCGGCTTTTGCAGTTTGGCGACGAAGTCGTCCAGCGAAGACGCTCCGCCAGCGCCTTCTTTCGCCAATTCATCCACGCTCTTAGGATTGAGATCTGTGACGACGCACGAATGACCGCCACGAAGCAGACGGCGGACCATATTGCTGCCCATCCGTCCCAGCCCAACCATTCCTAGCTGCATGTCCGCTCCTGTTTAACCGCACCGCGGGTTCGGGATTTCAGAAGTACAACGACTTTAAATCAATGCCTGCTTCACAACGTTTTGCAGTTTGGCCAACCCGGCTACCACGTCCGCCGGCAGATGCACGCGCAATGCGCGGCGATCACGCTCTGCCAGGACCTGGAAATCGCCCCGCGCCTGCGCCGCCTTTACGATTCCGAACGTGTATTTCTGGCCAGGGACGGGCAAGTCAACGGCGTCGTCGCACGTGATTTGCAGAAAGACTCCGGAGTTCGGCCCACCCTTGTAGGCCTGTCCGGTGGAATGCAAAAAACGTGGACCAAAGCCGAGACAGGTGGCCACGCATTTGCGTGCGCGAATGAAATGGCGAATCCCCTGTAACGCGGTTTCATGCGCAAGATTCATTTGTAGATAGGCCAACAGCGCCAGATAGTCTCCCGGCCGAATTTGGGAAACATGGGCCCGCAACAGTCCGGGCAGGGAAGTATCACTGCCGGCGAGCTTCTTCAAGTTTGCGGCATTGCGAGCGTCGGTAAAGAGCTTGATTCCGCCTGCGTCCAGAATCGGCTGCTCGTCCGGGAGAGTGCCGGACTTTTCGTATTCCGTGGTGATTTGGCGCGTAACGATTTTGCTGGCTTCGACGTCCGGCTGGTTAAAAGGATTGATACCGAGAATGGAGCCAGCCACGGCCGTTGCGATCTCCCAGCGGAAAAATTCCTGGCCAATGTGGTACCTGTCGGCGACGTCAATGCGAACGACTGGCTGTCCAGCATTCTTTAATGTATCAATGCGCGCGTCTTGCGATGGATCGCCAGCGTCGGCCAGCCGCAAGTAAATGAAGATGCGGTCCTGGCCATAAACCTCGGGCGACCCCAGTTCTTCGCGATCTACAGGAATCAGGCCTTTGCCTTGCTTGCCGGTGCTCTCCGCGAGCAATTGCTCCAGCCATGCGCCCACATCATGGATTCCAGGCGAGGTAATAATCGTTACTTTATTGCGCCCTGCATTTCCCAGAGTGCCAAGCACGGCGCCCAAAACGGCGCCAGGGTTCTGTTCCGCGGGAACGGCAGCGCATGCCCCTACCATTTCTTCCGTGGTCTGCAAGAAACGCCGCAAGTCGAGACCCATCGCGGCGGCCGGCACCATGCCAAAGTTGGAAAGAGCTGAATAACGTCCGCCGATGCTGGGCACCCCCGGAAAGATCCGCCAGAACCCGCCGGCCTTGGCGACCTGCTCCATCTTGGATCCGGGATCGGTAATGGCAATAAACTGTTTGCCTGCATTATCCTTGCCTACAGTGCGTTGCACGCGGTCATAAAAGTATTGCTTGAAGATATTGGGTTCCAATGTGCTGCCCGATTTGCTGGCGACGATGAAGAGTGTTTTCGCAACGTCAATCTCTTGTTCGCGGGCGCGAATCTGCGCCGGATCGGTGGAATCAAGAACGTGCAATTCCGGACAGCCGGCCTGCTTCCCGAAAGTCATCTTTAAAACTTCGGGACAAAGGCTGGATCCTCCCATGCCCAGGAGCAAGGCATGAGTGAAACCGGCTTTGGAAACATCCGCAGCGAACGCGGAGAGGTCTTGCAGATGAGCGATCTGGTCTTCAACAATATGGAGCCAGCCCAGCCATTGGCTCTCGTCGCTGCCGGTCCACAGGGACGCATCCCCTCCCCACAGGCGCCCCATCTTGTTCCCGGCCTGCCAGTCTTGCAAAGCGGCTTGAACCGCCTGGTCGAGTTGCGCAGGCAGAAGACAGGTAAGGTTTTGGACCTGGAACTCGGTCATGCTCCGCCCGTCTTTTTGTTTTGTACCGCGGCCAGCAGTTTGGTGAAGGCATCGGCAAACAGCTTTATGCCTTCTTCCAGAAGTCTGTCCGTGACATCGTGCATGTTGATGCCGGCGACCTCCAGGTCGGCCATGGTTTTGTCAGCGGCTTCAAGGTCGCTATCGAGAGTGCGGCCCGCTATGCCGTGGTCGCGGAAAGCGTCAAGCGTTGCCGGCGGGATGGTGTCCACCGTGTCCGGGCCGATGAGGCCTTCAACATACATGACATCGCGATACGCCAGGTTTTTCGTGCTGGTGCTGGCCCACAGCAGACGCTGGGTCTGCGCGCCCTGGTCCGCCAATGCTTTCCAGCGCGGGCCGGAAAACACACGGTTGTATTTCCAGTAAGCCTGCTTCGCGTTGGCGATTGCGGTTTTTCCCAGCAGCGATTGCAGCAACTGTTTTTCCTTGGGACCAGCCGAACTCTTGAGTCGCTCCTCGATCATCGAGTCGACCAGCGAATCAATGCGGCTGACAAAGAAGCTGGCGACGCTGGCGATTCCGGAAATGTCCTTGCCGGCCTTATGCAGCGCTTCAATCCCGTCGATATAAGCCTCCGCAACTTTGACGTAAGCATCCTGGGCGAAGAGCAACGTTACGTTGATATTGATGCCTTCACTGATCAATTGGCGGATCGCGGGCACGCCTTCCGGAGTGCCTGGAATCTTGATCATGATGTTGGGACGGCCGACCGTGGTCCACAAACGGCGTGCTTCCGCAATGCTGCCTTTGGTATCGCGCGCCAGAGTGGGCGAGACTTCCAGGCTCACGTAGCCATCGCGCTTCTTTGTGGATTGATAAACCGGCAGCAGAAGATCGGCAGCGTCCTGGATATCGCGCACGGCGATGCGTTCGTATATCTCGCTGGGACTCAGAGGCTGGGACTGGAACTGCGCCAGAACGGCCGCATAGTCCGGACTGCCGGTGATGGCTTTCTCAAAAATGGCGGGATTGGAGGTCATGCCGCGGAGCCCGTCATTGTCAATCAGGCGCTGCAGCGCTCCGCTGGTGAGGAGGTCCCGTCGAATGTAGTCCAGCCAAACGGACTGGCCGAATTGTTGCAGCAACTGGAGCGGGTTTGGTTGCGCGGTCCTGGATGCGGCGGTTTTCTCAGGAGTATCTTTTTCAAGAGCATCAGTGGGATTCATAATCTATTTCTCCGTAGGTGGCGGCCGGTTGGCATAACGACGCTCAATGTCCGCCACTTTCGCCAGACGGCGCTGGTGGCGTTCTTCAGCGGTAAAGCGGGCGTTCAAAAATATCGTGCACAGGTCCTTGGCCAGCTCTTGTGCGATCACCCGCGATCCCAGAACCAGCATGTTCATGTTGTCGTGTTCCACGCCCTGGTGGGCAGAGTAGCTGTCATGGCAGATTCCGGCGCGAATTCCCGGGATTTTGTTCGCGGCCACCGACGCGCCCACGCCGCTGCCACAGATCAGGATAGCGCGCTCGCACTCTCCGCGCAGCAGGCTCAGGGCCACGGCTTCCGCATAATCAGGATAATCCACCGGCTGCGTGCTGTGCGTACCGGCATCGTTAATTTGATGCCCGTTTCGGCGCAGATGTTCCAGCAAAACTTGCTTCAGCTCGAAGCCGGCATGGTCGGAGCCGATCGTAATGCGCATGGATTATCCCTTCAACAGCTCCCGCGCCGCGGCGGTGACGGCGTCAGAAGTGAAACCGAAATACTTCAACAGGTCTTTCAACGGCGCCGATGCCCCGAAAGTCGTCATGCCGATGCTCTTGCCCCTTGGGCCCACATATTTCGCCCATCCCATGGTGGACGCCTGTTCGACGGACAGGCGCGCCGTGACGTTCGACGGCAGTACGCTTTCCCGGTACGCTGCGTCCTGCTTCTCAAAAACTTCCCACGATGGCATGCTGACCACGCGGACTTTGCGGCCTTCGGCGCTGAGCAGTTCATACGCCGCGACGCAGAGTGAGACTTCACTGCCCGTAGCCAGCAAAATCAACTCAGGCTTGCCGCCGGGAGCGTCGGCGAGTACGTAGGCTCCCTTCGCCAGGCCGGCGGCTGAAGCGTATTTTGTGCGGTCGAACGTGGGCAGAGCCTGCCGGGTGAGTATGAGCGCGATGGGTCCGTGCTTGGCTCGCATGATCACGCGCCATGCTTCGGCAACCTCGTTCGCATCCGCCGGCCGCAGGACCGTGAATCCGGGAACGGCGCGCAGACCCGCGAGTTGCTCGATCGGTTGGTGCGTTGGTCCATCTTCACCTACGCCAATGGAGTCGTGCGTGAAAACATAAATGACGGGAATCTCCATGAGGGACGCCAGCCGCATGGGCGCCCGCGAGTAATCGGTAAAGATGAAAAAGCCGGCGCCGAACGGCCGCAGCTTGCTCAGGCACATGCCGTTCAGGATGGCGCACATGACATGTTCGCGTATCCCGAAATGCAGGTTCCGTCCAGCATATGCCCCGGCGGCAAAATCCGTTGCCCCTTCGAAAATGAACAGCGTCTTGGTGGAAGGTGCAAGATCCGCGGCGCCGCCCAGAAGCCAGGGAACATTCTTCGCTATCGCGTTCAGGACTTTGGCCGAAGAATCGCGGCTGGCCAAACCCTTGGCGTCAGCGGGGAATGTGGGTATGTCTTTGTCCCATCCATCAGGTAATTCGCGGTCCTGCATCCGGCGCAGCTCGTCCGCCAGCGCGGGATTGGCCTCTTGATAGCGTTCCAACATCCCTTCCCAGGCCGCGCGCAACTCTTTTCCTCGCTTGCCGATTCCGTTGCTGAAGTCTTCCCGTACGCCGTCAGGGACCAGGAACTTGGCATCTTCCGGCCAGCCGTAGAATTTCTTGGTCAGGCGAATTTCTTCTTCTCCCAGCGCTTCACCATGGGCTTCTTTCGTGTCCTGCCTATGGGGAGCGCCGTAGCCAATGTGGCTGTCAACAATAATCAGCGTGGGAGAGCTGGTGTTGTTGCGGAAGAACTCAAAGGCGGCGGCCAGCGACTCGAGATCGTTGGCATCGGTAACGTGAGTTGTGTTCCACCCATAGCCTTTGAAGCGGGTCGCCACGTCTTCCGAAAAGGTCAGGGACGTTTTACCTTCGATGGTGATGTGGTTGTTGTCATACACCCAGCAAAGGTTGCTGAGCTTGAGATGCCCGGCCACGGAAGCGGCTTCACCGGAAATGCCTTCCATCATGTCGCCATCGCCGCAGAAGGCGTAAATGTTATAGTCGAACAGGTCATAGCGCGGCTTGTTGAAATGCGTGGCCAGCCAGCGCTCAGCCATGGCCATACCCACCGAGTTGCCGACGCCCTGTCCGAGCGGCCCGGTCGTGGTTTCCACGCCGGACGTCAAGCCGTATTCCGGGTGTCCGGGGCACTTGCTGTGCAACTGCCGAAAGCGTTTGATTTCATCGAGCGGAACCGCGAGTTGGTCCAGAGTCTGATGGTTTGCGTCAACCGCCCTGACCCCTGCGAGATGCAGCAGGGAATAGAGCAGCATGGACGCATGTCCGTTGGAAAGAACAAAGCGGTCACGGTTGGGCCAGAGGGGCGCCTGCGGATCGAAACGCAGGAAACGCTGCCACAGACAATACGCCACCGGCGCCAGCGCCATGGGGGTCCCGGGATGTCCGGAGTTGGCCTGCTGCACCGCGTCCATGGAGAGCGTGCGGATGGTGTTGATGCTGAGCTGGGCGTTACTCCCGTTCATTATGCCGTCCTTGGGCGGGCGCAACTCCGGCGATTGCCGGGAGCTGAGGACCCGTTCCTCTGTTCTTGCAGCTTGCGATCAGGAATGTGAAGCGGATACCTGTGAAATCCGATGCAAAAAAGTATAAATATAAGCCTACAACCAAATCTCCGTTTCTGGCGATGCCGGTACCGATTTTCATGCACCCGGGTGGTTCTTAAGGGAAAAGATGAGTCTTCCGGGAGAAAAGTTCCTTTTTGCGCGGATTTAGTGCGATGGACGCCTGCCCCAGGGCCCAGCCCTCTGCCAGGACCTGTCGCGCCACAAAAGGTTATCAAAAGACTGTGAGGCTAGCCCAGATATAGGCTTTGAATTTCCGGGAATAACCTTACGGTTTCTCAGTTATCGTAAACACGCTGTAGTACTCTCCGAGGCTGAAAGAGCGCAGTGGAGCTTTTCCACTGCGCTCTCTTTCCGAGAACCAACAATAAGAAGACATTGACGGGCCGGTTATGCACCCCCTTGGTGAACATCCCCGGCCCGCGTTGTTTTACGGTTGTTAGGTAGTGTTGCAAACGGTCCGGGCGTTTCACCGTTTCTCAAATAATTTGCCGGGGCAACCTATTTTCCGCCAGACGCGACGGCGGGGGACGTGGCCGGTGGGGCGTTTTTGACCCACTTGTCGAACCAGGTCACCATCTCGTACAGCACGTGTTCAATGGATTCGCGGGCCAGATATCCATGGGCTTCGTTGGGCAGTTGCACGTAGCGAACGATCCCGCCGTTGCCCTTGATGGCCTGGTAGAGGCGTTCGCTTTGTATGGGGAAGGTCCCGGAGTTGTCGTCGGCCATGCCGTGGATGAGCAGGATCGGATGCCGTATTTTGTCGGCATACATAAACGGAGACACCTTGAGATACATCTCCTGCGCTTCCCATAGTGTGCGGCGTTCGCTCTGGAAGCCAAACGGCGTCAACGTGCGGTTGTAGGCTCCGCTGCGGGCCACGCCGGTGCGGAAAATGTCGGAGTGCGCGAGCAGGTTGGCGGTCATGAAAGCGCCGTAGCTGTGTCCGCCGACGCCCACACGGTTGGGGTCCGTCACGCCCATTTCCACGGCTTTGTCCACGGCTGCCTTGGCGCTGGCGACCACCTGTTCCACGTAGGTATTGTTCATGGTTTCCGCATCGCCGATGACCGGCATGGTGGCGTTATCCAGAATGGCGTAGCCCTGGGTCAGCAGGAGCAGATGGACGTTGCTCAGGCCGGTGATCATGGTGAACCGATACGGCGACCCGGAAACCTGGCCGGCTGTGCCGGCGTCATTGAACTCCAGGGGATACGCCCACAAGATGGTCGGCAGACGCTCACCTTGCTTGTAGCCGGGCGGTAAATAAAGAGTGAAGGAAAGCGGCACGCCATCCGCGCGTTTGTAGGTAACCAGCTCCTTGGTAATCCCATGCAACTGCGGCGCGGGATCGGGGAAGCTGGTCAGCGCTCTTTTCTCCGAATTGACGGCGGAGCGCAGAAAATAGTTCGGCGGGTCCGTCAGGCTTTCATATTGGGTGATGAACCTGGAACCATCGTTTGAAGCCAGGCCGACCACCGTCTCAAAGCCGCCATCGGCGCATTGGAAGAGTCGTTCGGATTTCAGCGAATGCAGGTCCAGCCGGTCAAGGAAGGGAAATTCCCCCTTGGGCGTGGCGCCGTTGCCTGCGAGGAAAATGGAGTCGCCATTCTGTGCGAGTACGTGTTTTCCGTTGACCAGGGTTTTCATCAGCGGCGTGCCCGGATCGCGATAGCGTTCCTGCGCGGAACCTTCCCACAGCAGCCGCGGAGCCTGTCCCGGCTGGTTCGTGTTTATCGCAAAAGTCCTTGTCCAGCGGCGTTTGCGGTCATAGTCGCGGACCAGGGCCAGTCCGTTCTCACCCCACTCGATGGCGCTTCGCTCCCGACCGGCACCAGGCCCGCGCCGGCCACTACTGAATCGTTGTTCCAGTCTGGCCAGTTCTTTCGGCTGGTCTTTGAACGGCGCTGAGATCATGAGCAGGTGATCGCGAAATGGCGCCTGAGACTTGGTGTCACCACTATCGAGCGCCTCGGCCCAAACCAGGGTCGCCAGTTGCGTCGCGACCCATTCGTAGTCGCGTGGACCGGTGGGAACGCCTTCGATCGGCACATGCTCTTCCAGAGGCAGGTCGGCGAGCGAGTATTCCAACTTGCCCACAAGGTCCCATACTGCAACTTCTTTAGGGAAAGCTTCATAGGGCAGCAGATAGGAATAAGGGCGGTGAAGCCGGGCGATGAGAATGTGCTCGCCGTCGGGCGAAGGGTCAATTCGGACAAAGACCCCGGGCTTGCCGACTGGAGTGATTCGTCCGTTGGTTGTGTCCACCAGGAGCAGCTGCGCTGTGGAGTAATAGTCGAAAAGATCTTCGTCGTGCGCATTTTGCAGCAGGTCTTCATAGGTTGCAGCGGGGGCCTTCTTGCCGTCACTCTCCTGAATGATTGGGCCGTCGGGAATTCTGCTTTCCGTGGGAGGAGCGGCGCGCCTCAGCGGTACGGCCTGCACCAGCAGAGTGTGACCGTCAGGCATCCATTGAACCGCTTCACCCATGATGGTGTTAATTTTCACGCTGGGCAGAACGTGAGCACTCACGGTAGCGGACTGGCCGACCCAGAGTTCGATTCCGTTTGCCGTCGTGTTCGTGAACGCGAAACGCTGGCCATCGGGTGACCATTGCGGCGCGTTCAAGTACGCGTTTTGCGGGACGACAAGATTGGTCTGTTTACCGTCCCGAATGCTGACCAGGTGCAGGCCGACAATCCGCGGAGGATGGTGGCGTCCGTTGGTGGCTGGGTTTATACGCACGCCGGCCAGCCGCAACATGGGTTGCGCCAGGTCGGCGATAGGCGGATACGTCAGCCGGTCGGCTACCAGGAGCCATTCCGAGTCAGGGCTGATGACCACCAACGGAGTCGGCGGCGCGCTCAAGATATGGGGAATCGGCTCGGGAGCTTTTTGATAACCGTGGAACGCCGCATTCGTTGAAGGCCCTGTTTGTCCCGCGGCGTCCTGGCTGACCAAAAGAGCCGTGATAATCAATGCTGGAATGACCAGTGCGGATATTCGCTTACTCATGGGTTTGCTCATGGAAGAAGGCCTCGTTGGAATCTCGAACGGAGAAGTGTACTGAAATTTGGGAGATGCAGCCACCATCTGACGTGCTTGAAGATCCAGATTGAATGAGGAAACTTGCTTGCCTACAACACCGCAGTCTCGTGCAGCAGCTCGCCTTTCGCGAAGCGCTCAAAGCTGAGAACAGAGATCTCATCTACAACATTAGTTTTTCCTGTCAAGATTAAGTCAGAGAGGATCTTGCCCGTGGCGGGCGAGTGCATGACGCCGTGTCCGCTGAAGCCGTTGGCGAGGAAGAAGCCGGGAACGCCCGGCACCGGCCCGAGAATGGAATGATGGTCGGGACTCATCTCATAGAGTCCGGCCCAGGCGCGCTTGGGGTTGATGGGCAAATGTTCGAAGACGGGAACGCGGTCCGCGGCGTGCACCAGGATTTTTTCAATGAACGAGCTTTCAAAATCCGTTTTGAATCCGGGTGTTTCTTCCGGATCGTTCCAGGCCAGAAGGAACCCACGTCCTTCAGGACGGAAGTGGAAGCCCGTCGACATATCAATGATCATGGGCGCGGAGTGGGGAAACTCAGTGAACGGCTCGGATGGAACCAGCATTCGCCGCAACGGTTCCACTGGCAAATCCACTCCGGCCAGCTTGGCCACCTGCGTGGCCCAGGGGCCGGCGGCGTTGACCACGGTACGGGTAGTGATCGCGCCGCGACTGGTTTCCACTCCAGAGATGCCGTGCTGGTCGCGAGAAATCGCCGTCACTTCAGCATTGCGCCACAGCGTCGCACCTTGTTCAGACGCCCGGGCCGTGAAGCCGGTCATCACGCTGTAGGGATCCACAAACCCGTCGGTAAGGCAGAAGCTGCCGCCGACAACGTCGTCCGAGCGCACCAGAGGGAGCATTTCCCTGATGTCTTCTGGTTGCAGCAACCGCACGGACTCCAGTCCGAGCGCCTTCTGTCGCTCGAAATTCGCCCGCAGGTATGCGAGATGCGAGTCTTTCGTCGCGAGAAACAGGTATCCCTGGGCCCGATAGCCGGAAGGATGCCCCAGGACTTCCTCGAACCGCGCATAAAAGGGAATGGAATACAGGGACATCTGGATGTTAACGGCCGTGGAAAACTGCGCGCGGACTCCGCCCATGCTTTTGCCGGTGGACCCCTTGCCTTGCGAGCTTTCCCGCTCCAGCACCAGGACGCTCTTGCAGCCGGCACTGGTCAGGTGCCAGGCAATGCTGGAGCCAACGATGCCGCCGCCGACAATGACCACATCGGCGGCCGGGGCGGATTTCGAGCTTGAGTTGCCGTTCATAGTCTGCTAAATCATCACCGTCCGCAGCGGACCTGCGTCCGGCCTGGCCCACTGAAGTTTAATCCGCAACTGCCGATAGCCCATGACAGGGAGTAGCGCATGCGGGAAAAAATCTCGGTCGAGCACGTCAAAGCCGAAGTCCAGCGTTTTTGGAGCACCTTTTCCACCAAAGACAGCCAAAGCATGATGCATTTCTATGCCGCAGGGGCCACGGTCTTCAACTCATCCAGCAGCCGCCAGGAGCTTGGTCCGGTCAACGCTGCCCGCCGTGGTCGCGAATATTTCCAGTCGGGAACGATTATCAGATTCAGACTGGGAGATATTCGCGTCGAGTTGCTCGGTGAACATTGCGACTCGGCCATAGCCAGTTATGTGTTTCAATTCCATGCAACGAATGTGGTCACAGCTTCCGGAGCCACAGAAGAGAACATCCAACTGGGCCGCGCCACGCAGATTTTTGCGCGTGACCAGTTCGGGAGCTTGCGCATCATGCACGAGCATCTCTCAATGCCCGCCTGGCCTTCTGCCGGCTTGGAGATGTCCACGGCGTACCTGCCGGAGCACCCTGGTTTTCACCGCGCTGATTCCACGGAGCACAGGACGTAATCTATCTCCTAAGGTCTGCCCATTTCCTGAGCAGGGCCTGCAACTGCGCCAATGCCTTCGCGGTTGCTTCCGTTTCAGCAACGGTCGGGGCCGCGTCGGCACTGTCCACGGCGCCAATCAACTGCGCGAGAGTTCCGGCAACGCCGGAAATGCTGGCTGTCCCCCGTCGCTGCCGTTGGTCTCCCGCAGGTTCAATCTCCGCGAGCGCCTGCAGCTTTTGTTGATCTCCCTTGTTGCGCGCAGAGTAGTCGCGAATCTCGTCCAGCGCCTGGTTGGCCTGGCGCAACGCCGCCGCCAGCTTCATTTCCAGATCAAATTGCTTTTCCAGGTCCTGGGATGAAGTGGTAACCCGCGGGTCGATGCTGACTCTTAATGGTTGTGTGTAGCTTTGTCCGGCGACCGTCAGCCTCACGCTGTAGACGCCCGGCAATGCCTGCGGCCCTTCCGGTTCCGAAGGGACATTGTGTCCGTAGACCGTAGCCATGCTGTATCCATGGAAAGGCGAAGGCGGCTCGGCATAACGCAAATCCCAGACAAAGCGGTGCATGCCCGCTTCCGTGGAAAGCGTCAAAGGCGGCCGGAACCAATAGGAAGGGAAGGAAGCTGGTGGAGGCGGGAACGCGGTCTTTTCACCGCTGGAATACTGGCGCACAACCTGTCCGCTGGAATTCAACACCTCCAAACCCACCTCCTGCACCGGTGATTTCAAGTAGTAATAAAGGAGGGCCCCGGCAGGCGGGTTTTCCCCAGCGGGAACTTCCGGCGTTAATGGCGTGTCATGGTTGACGCTGGCGCGCACTCGCGTGGCGTTTGCCGGAGCAAAAAGATTCGCCGGCGCGGCGGCGCTGGCATTGATCTGCCGCAGAGGACTGATGTCATCCAGGATCCAAAACGAGCGGCCATGCGTGGCCGCAACCAGATCGTTGCCCTTGATGGCCAGGTCGTGTACCGGAACGACAGGCAGATTCATCTGCAGCGGCTGCCAGTTGTCGCCGTCATCTAATGAAAAGTAGACGCCCAGTTCAGTCCCTGCGTACAGGAGCCCTTTGCGAACTGGGTCTTCACGCACGACGCGAACGTAGGCGCCAGTGGGAATACCGCTCGTGGTTCTTTTCCACGTTTTGCCGAAGTCGTGCGTGCGATAGATGTACGCGCCGAGATCGTCCAGCCGGTGCCGGTCCACGGCCACGTAAGCCGTGGCGGCGTCGAAGTGGGAAGCATCAATGATACTGATCTTGTTCCAGTCGGAAATTTCACTGGGGGTTACGTTCGCCCAGCTCTTGCCTCCATCACGCGTAAGGTGAATGAGTCCGGTGTCAGTACCTGCCCAAATCTGGCCGGCACGCACCGGAGACGGAGCGATGGCGTACACCACGCCGTGACCGGTGGCTTTGGCATCAGCGACGGTTGTCGGGCCCGTTTGCGGCGTTCCCGGCACGGTTCCCGTCAGATCCGGGCTGATTTTTTCCCAGCTCATGCCCCGGTTGTTGCTGCGCAGCACAAATTGCGAGCCAAAGTACAGAACATGCGGGTCCTGCGGCGAAAAAACCAATGGCGAGGTCCAGGTGAAACGCAATCTGTCGGGCGACGTGTCGCCGAAACTCCGGGCCGGCTCCGGCGCGATGACTTGCGATTGTCCGGTGCGCTGATCAAAACGCATCAATTCGCCGTATGTGCCGCCGCCATAGACAATGTTGGGGTCGAGCGGGTCCGGAACGATATAGCCGCTCTCGCCCGCTCCCACGGGGTGCCAATCGCGAAACGTGATGGAGCCGTAGTCGCCACGGCTGGTGGTGACGGCCGTGCCGCTGTCCTGTTGCGCGCCGTAGACGCGATACGGAAACTGGTTGTCCACGGCCACGTGATAAAACTGCGCGGTGGGCTGGTTGTACCACGAACTCCAGCTCTTGCCGCCGTCCACGCTCACGCCAACGCCCTGGTCACTGCCGAAAAACAGGCGCTGCGGGTTGGAAGGATCGATCCACAGCGCGTGATAGTCGTCGCCGCCGGGAGCGCCTTTGAGTGCGTCGAATGTCTTACCGCCGTCGGTCGAGCGGTAAATGGAAACGTTCGGCAGATAGACAATGTCCGGGTTGCTGGGATCTATCGTGACTTCACCGAAATACCATAGCCTTCCGCGGACGCGTTCGTCAGTACCGACGAGGTCCCAGTTCTGGCCGCCATCGTCCGAGCGAAAGAGGCCGCCTTTCTGCGTGTCAATCAGCGCATAGATGCGTTTGCCATGAGTGCCCCGCGCGATGGCCAGGCCGATGCGTCCCCATTCGCCTGCGGGAAGTCCGCCGCCGGTCACTTGGGTCCAGGTCACGCCGCCGTCTGTGGATTTATAAATCGCGCCGGAACCGTTGATAGGAGGATACTGGCTCCACGGCGGACGTCTGGCGCTCCACAGCGCCGCAAAAACGGTCTGGGGATTGTCCGGATCGAATGCCGCGTCAATGGCCCCGGTGTTCTCGTCTTTGTAGAGGACTCTCTGCCAGGTAGCGCCACCATCGGTAGAGCGAAAGACGCCGCGTTCCTCATTGGAGCCGTAAGCATGGCCCAGGGCCGCGACCAAAACATCGTCAGGATTCTTGGGATCAACCAGAATGCGCGCGATGTGCTGCGAGTCGCGCAATCCAATGTTGCTCCATGTCTTGCCGCCGTCGGCGGACTTGTAGACGCCATTGCCGTAAGTGAGATCGGACCTAAGGTCCGCTTCGCCTGTGCCGACATAAATAATGTTGGGGTTTGAAGGTGCGATTGCCAGCGCGCCGATCGAGCCAATCGGCTGGCCGTCAAAGATCGGCTCCCAGGTCAGGCCCCCGTTGGTTGTCTTCCAGACGCCCCCGCCGACCGAGCCAAAATAGTACGTGTTCGGCTGGCCTGCAATGCCGCTTATTGTATTGCTGCGGCCGCCACGGAACGGCCCAATCATCCGCCAGCGCAGGCCGCTATAGAGTCCTGGGTCAACCTGTTGCGCGGAGGCAGAAGAACACAAATGGGAGATCACACTTAGAACGAGGAGGAAGAACCGTGCGGTTCGCAAGAATGGGCTGGGCATAGAAGAAGCATTGTATAAGAGGAAAGCGTCCGCTTCCGCGTGCCCTACGCCTTCTGTGTTTCCTTTCTCCTTACATACAGCAACTTATCCACCTCGGCAATGACGTTGTCGTCAGTATCTGTAACGGTGACATGAAATGTTGGTTCGATCTTGCCTTTCGCATCGGCCTGAGCGCGGATTTCTTCAATCCGCTCGCGTGGGATGTGGAAGGTGGCTGTCATCAGCCCTTTGCCTGGTTTCTTGAAACGAATCGTAGCGGCCTTGTCCCAGACGATGTAGTCCCGCCCGAGATTTTGAATGAGGATAATCATGAAGAAGGGATCGCACATGGCGTAAAGCGAGCCGCCGAAGTGCGTCCCGACGAAGTTGCGGTTCCAGAAACGCAATGGCATTTCCACGTCCATGCGCAGAAAATCTTCCGAGATGTGTTTAACTCGTATGCCTGCGCCTAAAAAGGGTGGATAGAGGTTAAATCTCCTGAGTAGTTTTTGCCGTTGATTTCGCATGTTGTATCGCTCGGGTCCCAGGGACACGGGCCATCGAGCGGCCGTGGAGAATGGTGCATATTCAGCAGCAGCCATTTATCTCCCGTCCTGTGCAGCAGGGCAGTCCCGCGGGCTTCCATGACCTGATGTTGCATGGTAATGCTCAGGTCGTATTCGAGCCAAAGGGCGTCACCCATGGAATGATACGCGCGAGGGCGCAAACTCAGCCGCGGCACAGGGACCTGGTGAAAGTAATGCCGGCGAAAGTATTCCATTACCGCATCGCGCCCGTAAAACTCGCCGTTGGCGGTCAGCAGCACAAACTGGGGATCGAGGCAGGCGGCGAAAGCGGCTTCGTCGCCGCGGTCAAAGGCGTCTCCGCAGCTTTCAAATTGCCGGCGGAACTCAGACATCTCGTCCGGCGGCGGTTTTTTCGGTCCGGCAGGGCCATTACCGGCCAGGCGGGCTACGCGTGCTTTGAAATCAACACTCGCACCCAATTGCTCCAGCAGGTCCACGCCGAGAATGCCGTCAATTTGTTTGCCGCAGGCCCGGCCGATGGCCGAGAGATCAACGGCGTGCAGCGTCAGGTTCTTCAAATGATGTTCGCCGATCACCAGGACCGGGAGCGTTATACCGCGGCCGTAGATGTCCGCCGTCTTGTTCCATGACGTGATGTGGATTGTCAGTGGGTCCCCATCGTGGTCGAAGGATGCAAGGTTCAGCATGGAGGTGGCGCCGGTGTCCACCAGAAGCAGCAGGCTCCTGGACCCTGCGAAGGCATGCACCACCACCAGGGGGCCGCAGTTTTCCAGGGGAACATCTTCTGCCCAGGCCGGGAGCGCCAGGGTAAGGAACAAGCTGAGTGCAAGGACCCGAGACATGAGTTCTCCGAATGCAGGAACACAATAGCACAAAACGAACGTTCGTGCTATTATAAATCCGTTGCTAGAATAAAAATCTTGGCTACGATTTCCTCCAGGACGAAGGAAAAGCCCCGTCGCGCGCGCGGTGTGCGCACGCGCGAGGGAATATTGCGCGCCGCCGTGGACCTGGCGTCCGTGGAAGGCCTGGGTGGGCTCACCATCGGCCGCCTGGCGGACGAATTGAAGATGAGCAAGAGCGGCCTGTTTGCCCATTTTGGCTCGAAAGAAGAACTCCAACTGGCGAGCATTGAAATGGCGCGGCAGATGTTCACGGAGCATGTGATCATCCCGTCGTTGTCCAGCCCGGAAGGCATGCCGCGCTTGTGGGAATTGTGCAACCGCTGGCTGAGCCACATTGAAGACCGCGTTTTTCGGGGTGGCTGTTTTTTTACCGCTGCATCTTTTGAATTCGACAGCCGTCCCGGGCCAGTGCGGGACCGCATCGCCCAGGTGATGGAGACGTGGCTTAAGATGCTGAGCGGCGCGGCGCGGCGCGCCCAGAAAGCCGGACACATGCAACGGTCTATCGACCCGGACCAGTTTGCCCTGGAGATTGATTCGCTGGCCATTGGCGCGTATTGGGCCCGTGAACTGTTCGGTCCGAAAAAGACCATGGGGAACACCCGGTCTTCCATTCAGCGTCATTTGATGTCCGCTGCAACACCGGCATGCCCCAAGCTTCGGCCGATCCGCTGATCCCTTGATCTGCTGATCCGCTGATCGATTGACCGATTGCTCGATTGTTCTAGCGCGCCGGCTTTCCTCGTTGGTCATGGCCCTTCCCGTGGTTTATCCTTCTCCGTTCAACCGAAATGGAGGCAAATGATGGTTCGCCACGGATTGCTGTTCAGCGTACTTTTTTCATCCTTGATAGTGGTTGCCCAGGACCGGAAATACATTGTCCTGCCGCGTCCCGAGAGCGTGAAAGCCGCGCCGTTCAGCGAGGCGGTCCTGGCCGGGGACACGCTCTATCTCGCCGGACAGATCGGGCTTGATCCCAAGACCGGAAAGCCGGGAGCAACGCCCGAGGACGAGGCCAGGCTGGCCATGGAGTCCATCAAGCGGATCCTCGAAGCAGCGGGAATGAGCATGGACGATCTGGTCTCAGTCCAGGTGTTCTGCTCGGATGTCAGCGTCTTCGACAGCTTCAATGGAGTTTATCGGACCTATTTCCACGGAAATTTTCCGGCCCGCGCATTTATCGGATCGGGTAAGTTGCTGTTTGGCGCGAGATTTGAAGTTCAAGGGATAGCTGTGAAAAGACGGAAGTGAATCGTTTGCCCCGGAGGCGCCCTCGTGTTTACGCAGGCTTGTCGTCCGCCGGAAAGTAAGATTGCAAGGTCCCATCTCTGCGTATGTCGGCTGTGCAACAGTGGATACCGCCGCCGAAGGGATAGACGCGGTCGAAAGGGCAGGGGACGACTTCACAATTCAACGAACGCAATAAGTCCATCATCGGCGTTTCTGCCTGCTCGACGACGGCGGTGTGCTCGTCCAACATGAGGATGTTCATCGAGATCCAATTGCTTACGTCGCGCGCAGGTGCGCGGCCAGTCCTCACGGATGGCGGCGCCGGCACGACTTGCCAGCCGTGTGCCGTAAACATTTCCAGCGCGCCATTGGTGCAAGGCCGCTCCGGGTTGATGAGGACCAGACCGGGCCGGATCGGAACCAGCGTTGTGTCAATATGAGTGGGCGTTGGCTCGCGGAAGGTAATGCGGTGAATACGGAAAGCAGGGCCGAGGTGCCGCCGCAGCCATTCAGCCCCGAACTCGTTGCTGACGAGATCGGGTTGCCAGAAGATATCGCGCCCGCACCGCGCAAAACAGGCCGCGTCGAAGGCTGGCTCAAACTCGGTGAGCAGTGGCGCTGATGCAAAGTCGAATGGCGCGCCAGCTTGGTCGCGTTCGCGATACAGAGCTTCGGACATGAGTGGCTTCGGTGCGGTTGTCCAGCGCGCACCCTGGGCAAAGTAACTCTTGGCCAGGCTTCGATAGGCGCGAAACTCAAAGTACCTTGCCCGTTGGGCCATTGGCGCCTCGATGATCTCATTGCCAATGACCAGCAGCAGGTCCCGGGGGCAGGCGGTGGCGTGTCCACAGGCAATCTCCCAGTCGGGTGTCTTTACTGGAGTGTTCTGTTCCACGGGATCAGGCCGGCGGACCGTGATTCCACGACGGGCGAGAAGTTCGGCGAAGGAATCCAGTTGGCGCTCGGCATCATCCACGACGGATTGATGCACTGGCTGGCCGCGGAACTGCCGTCCCGCACTGTCCAGCAGAAAATAAGGGGAGAGCGCGGGCTCGAATCCCATGTCGGTCGCGCCTCGCGCTGATCCGACGACGACTTCCTGCAGCGGGTCCCACTCGTTCCACGAGTTGACGATATTCACCCAACCTCCCTCACAGTCCGGCAGGGACTAGTTTAAGGGGCGGCTTCAAAAAATGCCTCTCGGTCATACGTCACCAAGTCGCCGATGCGATCAATCGCGATGTCTGCTTGGGGAAGGCTCGCCACTACTTCCCGATCACGCGCGTAGTGGCCTTGCTTGACAAAGACGGTCGTAACTTTCGCTCCCCAGATTCGCTTCACCGCCGTGAGGATGCGCAACTTGTCGTCAATCAGGACATAGTGACCGGCAGGGAAGCGCCGCTCCACATCATCCAGTTCCCTTTCTTTATGGATGTAGATGAGCACATTCCCATCGACGGCATCTGAAATTCCTGAGCGTTCCACTTTGAGCGGCTGAAAGACAACGTCGCCATCGGAGAGGACAACAGCCTTGCCCCATTGCTTGACGTGGTCCACGGCGTCCAGAGAATCAGGATAAAGCCGCGTGGCAAACGGATAATTGACCAGAAAATGGGAGACCGTCAGCAGTCCCGGCTCGCGCGGATATTCGATGCGGTAACGCTGCAGCGCGCCCAGATAGTCGGCGTATCCCAGCTCAGCCCGCAACCGCTCAAAGAGTTCCCAGTAGCAGCGCTGCCGGTCGGGCCCAACTTCTTTCGCGAGGTGGCGCTGCAAGTCGGCGGTGACGCGGTCATTGTCGAGCAGGGTATTGTCCACATCGAAGAGAAAAACCACGTTGTTGTTGGTCATAGATGCCCAACGATTCAATCGGCAACTCATTCTAAAGCCTTCCCGGCTGTCACGAAGAAACCGCAAGAATCAAGAAACGCCGGCGCGCAATTTAGCCTACTCTGATTTACGACACCGTGGCTGGTTTGCTGAGTGGCTGTCTTTCACCGGCGGTTCCGCCACAATATCATTGTCGCTGGTTCGTCTATAAATGTAGAAATCGCCACCGTTCGCCGAATAAAAGGCGGCGAGAATCCATGATCAGGTTTAATTTGCCAATGCAAGTCTGACGCGGAGAATGGTAGAATCGAAACAATAGCGAAAGTCCTTTGTCAGAAAACTGGTGTGTCTACAAAGAGGCCAGCCGCGGTACTTGCGTTTGTTTTCTGTTAAGACTTATTTATGAGCACAGGCGCTGGAAATCAAGTCCACGATCTGGGATCGCTGAAGATCCACGATCACGCACGCCGCGGCGGGAAGACTGGAAAACGCCTGGGCATGTTTGGCGCCGGTCTGGGAGCTTTAGTGGTTATCGGAGGACTGCTGCTCGCCTTCAAGACCCAAAGGCCGGTTGTGGAAGTGGCGGCAGCAAGACCAGTGACCGCTGCAACCGCTGAAGCCCTGCTCAACGCCAGCGGATATGTGACACCCCGTCGACGGTCGACAGTTGCCGCGAAGGTGACTGGGCGCGTGCAACAGATCTATGCGGAAGAGGGCTTGCACGTGAAAGCCGGACAGGTCCTGGCAACCTTGGATTGTTCGCAGCCCGTCGCTGCGTTCAATTCGGCGAAAGCGGACCGCGAAGCGGCGGCTGCGGCGCTGGCCGATTTTGAAGTCCAGCTGGTGAACGCTGACCGGGAGTTGAGACGCGCGGAGGCTCTCCGTGCCGCCACGGTGATGAGTCAGGAGCAGCTGGACAACGCGCGCATGACTGCGGACAGTCTCAAAGCCAAGATCAACCTGACCAAGCAGCAGACCAGCGCGTCCCAGGCCAGAATCATGGTGGCCCAGCAGGACGTGGACAACTGCACGGTACGCGCTCCGTTTGAAGGCGTTGTGGTTTCCAAGGACGCGCAGCGCGGGGAGATCGTGTCGCCTCTTTCGGCGGGCGGCGGTTTTACGCGCACGGGTATTGCCACGCTGGTGGATATGACCTCGATTGAAATTGAAGTGGACGTGAACGAATCCTATATCGCCCGCGTGAAAGAGGGTCAGAAGGTCATCGCCACGCTGGACGCGTATCCGGACTGGCAGATACCTTCGACCGTCCGTACCGTGATTCCCACCGCCGACCGGCAAAAGGCCACGGTGAAAGTGCGTGTGTCGTTTGACAAGCTGGATCCCAAGATCCTGCCCGATATGGGCGTGAAGGTGGCCTTTCTCAGTGATCAGCCGCCCAAAGGCAAAGCCAGCGAAGCGCGCGCGGTGATTTCGCAAGGCGCGGTGCGAAGTGAAGACGGCAAGAACATTGTCTTCATGGTGCGTGACGGCAAGTTGGAGCGCCGCAGCGTGAGCCTGGGCGCACAGCGGGGAAGTGACGTTGAAGTAATGGCCGGTCTTTCCCCCGGTGACATCCTCGTAGTGCACGGCGTAGAGACCTTGCATGACGGCCAGGCAGTAGAAATCAAGAAGTAAGGAGAAACGATAATGGTGCGCGTGGACGCATTCGGGAACTCTTCCAGCCTGATTCATGTTCGAGGTCTGGACAAGAAGTATTATCGCGGTGGCGAAGAGATCCACGTACTACAGGGATTGAACCTGGACGTGGAAAAGGGCGAATTTGTGGCCTTCATGGGGCCGAGCGGCTCCGGTAAAACGACGCTGCTGAACCTTCTGGGCGGACTGGACGTGCCGTCTGCAGGAAGCATAACCGTGGCCGGCGACGAGATCACCCACATGTCCAGCGGCAAGCTTACCGAGTGGCGCGCGCGTCACGTAGGCTTCGTGTTCCAGATGTATAACCTCATTCCCGTGCTCACAGCATTTCAAAATGTCGAACTGCCACTGCTCCTGACGAAACTCTCGAAAGCCGAGCGGCGCAAGCACGTGGAGACCGCGTTGGGAGTGGTCGGACTCTCGGACCGCATACACCACTTTCCGCGCCAGCTCTCCGGCGGCCAGGAACAGCGCGTGACCATTGCCCGTGCCATCGTCTCCGATCCAACGTTTCTGCTCTGCGACGAACCTACCGGCGACCTGGACCGCAAGAGCGCCGATGAAATCATGGAACTGATCCTGAGACTGGTCAAGGAGTATCACAAGACAGTGCTCATGGTCACGCACGATCCCGTGGTCGCGCAGCGGGCGGACATTACGTTGCATCTGGAAAAAGGCGCGCTGGTGGAGGCAGGTGAGCTTGAAATCGCAACCGCCGGAGGTGCGGCATGAAGTTTAGTGGACTGGTTTTCGCCAATCTTTTCCGCAAGAAATTGCGGTTACTCCTGACCCTGGGATCCTTTGGTGTGGCGCTGTTTCTCTTCGGGTTCCTGGCGGTGGTCCGGGCGGGCTTTGGTGGAGGAGTGCAGGATGTCGCCGGCGCTGACCGTGTCGTGACCCTCAGCCGTAGCGGGTTTATTCAACTGCTTCCACGCGCCTACCAGGACCGCATGCTGCGCATTCCTGGGGTGAAAGCGGTCACCTTCGACCAATGGTTTGGCGGGGTTTACCAGGATGAAAAGAACGGAGTCACGGAGTTCGCCATTGACGTCGCAAACCAGCGCCAGGTTTTTCCGGAAATGAAGGTGCCGGAGGACCAATGGGAAGCGTTTATCAAGGACCGCCGTGGCGCCATAGTAGGTGTCAAGACCGCCCAGCGCTTCGGCTGGAAAGTGGGTGACCACATTCCCATCAAGGGGACCATTTTCGCCGGCACATGGGACTTCAATCTTGACGGCATCTACCACGGCCGACCGAACAAGGACGACGAAACACAATTCTGGTTCCAGTGGGACTATCTGCAAGAACGGGTAGGGGCAGATATCAAAGGCCAGGTTGGCTGGTATACGGTGCGCATCGCTAATCCGGACGACGCCGCGCGCATTAGCAAGGCCATCGACGCCGAATTTGCCAATTCACCCTATGAAACGCACTCCGATCCGGAATCAGTATTCTTTGCCAACTGGGTAAAGCAGTTTGGCAATATTCAATTACTCATTCTGAGTATCGGCGGCGTGGTGTTCTTTACGCTGCTGTTGGTTACCGGCAACACCATGGCCATCGCCGTTCGCGAGCGGACGGCCGAACTTGCCGTTCTGAAGGCAGTTGGTTATTCGGACCGTTTTGTGATGTTGTTTGTACTCTCAGAGTCGCTGGTTATCGCGTTGATCGGCGGAGGGCTGGGTCTGGTTTTCGCGAAGGTGATTACGACGCTCTGGAATCCGCTGCCCGGTGTCTTGCAGATATTTTATTTCTCACCGCAGGCGATGCTCACGGGGCTGCTCGTGACCTTGGCGGTGGGGGCCATAAGTGGATTGCTTCCCGCAATCGGCGCCATGCGGTTGCGCGTGGTAGATGCGCTCAGGAGAGTGTGAGCATGGCGATTGTGTTTAATTTGCTCAGATGGGCCATTGAAGCCGTCATCCTCGTCTCTTTTGTATGGCTGGTGTCGTGGCTGGTGTCGCAGGTCAACATACCCGTTTCCTACAACCTGCGTAGCGTGAGACAGCGCTGGGCTTCGGCTGTGGTGGCTGTACTGGGCATTGCCGGTACGGTAGGCGTGTTCGTGGCCATGATGTCGCTGGCCAAGGGCTTCAAGGCGACCCTGGTGTCGTCGGGCTCGGCCGATAACGCTCTCGTTATGCGGGCGGGAGCCACCTCAGAGATCAATGGGTCCGTCAGTATGGAGCAAGTGAGGGTCATCCAGGACGCACCCGGCGTGGCGCGCTCCGGCACCGGCCCGCTCATCACGGCTGAAGTCGTGCTGGTCGCGCCCTTTCCCCTTCGTGCGACCGGTTCCGACGCCAATCTGCAGGTGCGCGGCGTTTCGCCCAAGGCCTTGGAAGTCCGCAACAAGATCAAGATTGTGGAAGGCACTTTTTTTCGTCCTGGGCTGAACGAATTGGTTGTGGGCCAGAATGTCGCCCACACCTATGCGGGCATGTCTGTTGGCAACACAGTGACGCTTGGGAACACTCGTTGGCTCGTGGTGGGCGTCTTCGACGCGGGCGGCTCGGCTTTTGATTCCGAGGTCTGGTGCGACGCGCCCGTACTCCAGCAGATTTACCATCGTCCCGCGGACTCGTTCCAGTCCGTGACCGTCCACCTGAATTCCCCGGAAGCATTGCAGCAGTTCAAGGATGCGGTAACCTCGGATCCGCGCATGACAGTGGACGTAAGCCGGGAAGTGGATTACTACGATAAGCAGTCCCAGGTTTTGGCTCTGACCATCACTGTGCTCGGCGGTATAGTGGCTGGCATCATGGCCATCGGGGCGGTTTTCGGAGCGCTCAATACCATGTATTCCGCCGTTGCCGAGCGTGCGCGTGAAATTGCCACGCTCCGGGCCTTGGGCTTTCGGGGAAGCAGCGTTGTTCTGTCCTTCATGATTGAAGCGCTGTTGATTTCCTTTATGGGAGGTCTTCTCGGCTGTCTTGCGGTGCTTCCCTTGAACAGTCTGACCACGGGAGCAATGAACTTCCAGACCTTTTCGTATCTGACGTTCGCGTTCAAGATCACTCTGCCTCTGCTGGTGAGTGGCGTCGGTTTTGCGCTGGTCATGGGCGTGGTTGGTGGATTGTTTCCCGCCATCAGGGCCGCTCGTCAGCCCGTGGCCGCGGCGTTGCGCTCATTGTGATTGCTTCCTGGACGGATCGGGCGAAAGTTGATGATTCGCAAACTTAACTCGGGTGAGTACCGCTTGTACTCGCGAAAGAAGAACCCAAAAACCGGTAAACGCCGTAATCTCGGAACGTTTGCCTCGCTCGAAAAAGCCAAGGCCCACGAGCGGGCCATCCAGTACTTCAAGCGCCACAGGTGAGCCTCTAGTCCTGAACAGTCTTCAGGCTGATTTAATTGAGCGGGTCCCACGATCGGCATTCGGACGCGCTGAGAGATGCGGGCGCTGCGCCGGACTGAGAACGAATCACCGCATCGGGGCTGGAGCAGAAACTCTTTCCTCCTCCGTCCGCGGGAGTGGCTACGATCACATAGTCTGAGCAGAGTTCTTTCTCGCAGATTGCCGCCAAGGTGAAGCGGAAGCCGTTTTTCACACAACCGGATTCGGAAGCGCAGCCTAATGCCGCGTCGATCATGCAAGCCCGTTTTTCTGACGGTGTGTCACAAACTCCGTCGGGGCCGGGTCCCAGCGTCGCGAGGTCGGCGGCGAAACCCCGGTTTG
>Ga0210407_10000591_pt1 | contig 39791 bp, 37 predicted proteins | sample IncBWC27MmetaG_FD_150860 | JGI IMG/M metagenome (GOLD analysis project Ga0210407, IMG submission 150860) | Forest soil microbial communities from Barre Woods Harvard Forest LTER site, Petersham, Massachusetts, United States - Inc-BW-C-27-M | ecosystem: Environmental > Terrestrial > Soil >...
AGCAGTTGGAGGGCCTCCCGAAGTTCAAGCGATGGCTCGATGCGATCGGCGAGCGTCCCGCCGTGAAACGAGGCGTCGCGGTGATGGCGGACCTGCCTCCCGAACCGCTCGACGACGCGGCGCGCTCGATCCTCTACGGCAGTAAGCAGTTCGAACGCCGCTGACAGCAGCCGTCCGCGGAATACTACCGATGCTCGCCGCCGTGCGACATTCCATGCTCACCGGGCGCCGGTGCTGGATGCGGTCCGCCGTGCTCGACGTGAGGCGCCTCCGCATGAGGCGCGCCGCCACCACCCCCACCTCCGCCTCCGCCACGACGCTCGAATGCCTGCGCCTGCTCCGCATGCCTCTGCTCGAAGGACTGCATCTGCTGCTGATGCTGTCGTTGTAGCTCCTGCTGCTGCTGGAAATGCTGCTGCTGCGCGGCGCGCTGCTGATCCATATGCGCGCGCTCGAGCGTCTGCGTTTCCTGCTCATGCCGCCGCTGGAGTTCCGCGGCTTGCTGCGCGTGTCGATTCTCGTTTTCCGTTTGCACCCGCACCCAATTGTCCGACCGTTGCGACTCCGCGGCTCGCGACGCCTTCTCGCGCGCCTGCTGTTCTTCCTGAACATGACGACGCTCTAGATCCTGCGACTCCTGCGCATGCTTTTGCTGAAGCGCTTGTAGTTGCTCGGTATGCCTGCGCTCGGCCTGCTGTTGTTGCTGGACGCGGTTGCGCTCTAGTTCCTGCAACTGGACGTTTTGCTGATGCTGCACCGCCTTCTGCTGCTCGCCGTGCGCGCTCTCGACCGAACGACGCATCGCGTCATTCCAATCCGGATGATGCTGCTGCGCCCATGCGGGATCTTTCTGCGCCCACCAATGCACGTCGTGCCACTTGTGTTTGTCGTCGTAGTCGCCCTGCCATTCGGGATGATGCTGGCTCGCCCACGACGCGTCGTGATCGTGCCACCACGCGTCGTTGTGCCAGACCTTCTTATCGTCGAAGTCTCCCCACCAGTTGGGATGATTCGCGCGCGCTACGTTGGGCCGGTTCTGCCACCACCATGAGGCCGGCTGCCAAACATGATGGTCGTCGAAGTCGCCCCACCAATCGGGATGACTGTCGCGCACCCAGTCCGGGCGGTTCTGCCACCACCATCCGGCCGGCCGCCAAACACGATGGTCGTCGAAGTCACCCCACCAGTCGGGGTGATTTTCGCGCACCCAGTCCGGGCGATTCTGCCACCACCATCCCGCGGGCCGCCAATAGTGTTGATCGTCGAAGTCGCCCCACCATTCCGGATGATGCTCGCGTGCCCAGTCCGGATGGTACTGATACCACCACGGCGCCGCGTACCAGACGCCCTCGTAATCGTCGCCCCACCATTCCGGATGATTCTGCCTCACCCAGTCGGGCTGGAGTTGCCACCACCAATCCGCGGGATACCACTCGCCATTCCAATCGTCGCCCCACCACTCCGGATGATGCGCGCGGGCCCAATCGGCGCGGCGCTGCCACCACCATCCGGCGGGATACCACGTTCCGTCATCAACATCGCCCCACCATTCGGGATGATGCTCACGCGCCCAATCGGGTTGATACTGAAACCACCACGTGGCGGGATACCACTCGCCCTGGTAATAGTCGCCCCACCATTCCGGATGATGTTCGCGGACCCACGCGGGCTGGCTCCGCCACCACCATCCCGCGGGATGCCACTCGTGAGCTTCGTCGAAATCGCCCCACCACTCGGGATGATTCTGCCGGGCCCAGTCAGGCTGGTTCTGCCACCACCATCCCGCGTCGTGGAATACGTGACGATTATCGTAGTCGCCCCAATTGGGCGCCGCAGGTAACGGCGACGGCCACGGTCGATATTGCGCTCGCGCCGGACTCGCGATCATCAGCGCGAACACCCCGATCACAAGCGCCCCAAGCCAACTCTTCATTTTGCTCATCGATCTCACTCCTCAAGTGGTGCAGATCAATCGCATCGCAAGCCGCGCCCCTTTTTTGTGTCATTCTGAGCGCAGCGAAGAATCCCGGATCTTTCTCGGCGCAAAACACTCCAACTTCGCTTAGGCCCGCGAAGCCGAGTTCCTTCATTACGCACTCTTGCCAACCCCCACCTCGGCAAGAACCTACTTAATATATGTGACGTGTCAGCGCCAACCTCGGTTTCACGCTTATCACGGCAACAGTCCGAACACCGCCACGCTGTTCGGCGTCCCCACATACACCTTGCCGTTCGCGATCGTCGGCGTGATGAACTTGTTGTCCGTAAAATGGTCCCGGCCGCCGGCCGCCGTGTTGCTGTTGTAAAGCTCGATCCCGAGATTACCCGCGTCATAAGCGTGCAGAACTCCCGCGCTCCCGCTCGCCTCTACAGCCCACACGATTGCGTTGCTCGTCCCGTTCGCCGACACGCTCGGCGTAGTCCCCGGATATGCGTACGACCCACCGCTACTCGACGACGCCGGCGTCACCAGCTTCGCATTCGAAAACGCAAACGCCTGAATTGGTTCTCCCACCCCGCCATAGTAGAGCGTGCCGTTGAAAAACGCCGGCATCGCCCACTCACCACTCGGCAAAACGCCTGCCAACTCCTGGTAGAGATTGGAATTGTTCGACGTCTTGGTGTTGAACTTACCCATGTTGTCGCGGTCGGCTAGGTAAATATTGCTGTCCTTGCCCGCGCCCACCACAAGATGCCGGGTGGTGCCGCCGACATCTTTCATATCCGGTAACACCAGCGCCCCGCCTGAACCCAGGTCAGTGTCGCCATTCGATTCGTTCACCGTGTTGAACGGCTCGAAGTAGTCCGCTACCTGAAGCCCGCTCGACGTGGATAGCTCAAGGAATCCGTTTCCAAAGTCGCCGTGATTCGGAAATCCTTGTGCGGTAAGAGTCGTGTCGAACGTCCCGTTGCCGTCGAGAAAATAAATGTTGCCCGAGCCGTCCGATGCGGGCCCGGCGCCGGCGGCCCAAATCGCGCCTTCACTGCCGTTCGGAGTGATATTCAGAATCGACGTCCTTGCGAGCGTGTTACTACTCACGCCATAGGCGATGATCCAGCCGGTGTACGGCTTGATATCGCAGTGCGAGGCCCAGGTCGTGATCACCTCGCCATTGACGAGCAGCAATCCCGCCCGGTCCTTATATTGCGCCGGATCGAAAGCCGGCGCCGGCGAAAACGTCGCCCTGATCGTAACCGGCCCGCTGAATTCTTCCGCTCCCGTCGTGATATCCAGCGCGTGGATTCGCTGGAAGTAGTTGCTCGATCCGTCCTTCGACATCGCCACCACATAGATAGTTCCGTTCGGGCCCGCGCTCATATCGATCACGGGCGTCGAGGTAATCCCGATCTCCGGCGTTACCTGCCCGCATCCGCGATTGTCCGACGGCGTTTCTCCGCTGCCAACCACGGACTTCTGCCACAGCGTCGCGCCGCTATCCGCGTCAAACGCGTACACGAGGTCATGCTCGGTGACGACATAGAGCACGTCATGGATTCCCATCCCCGGGATACTCACCTGGGTCTTGACCAGCGGTTGCGCATCCACTTTTCCGGTAACCGAAATCTCGAACAGCTTGCCGAAGGTGCCCGAATTGACATTGCTGGTCGTAAGAATCTGCTCGCTCAGATTCTGTCCCGTGCGCTCGATATCATTGTGATAGGTCAGCACATCGGTCTCGATTGAGGCCGTCCCGGTCGCAGTAGGCGACGCGGTCACGGTCGAGGTCGTAGTCGCGCTTGCCGTAGCCGTCGCCGATGCGGTCGCGGTAGCGGTCACCGTCGCAGTCGGCGTGCGCGTCGACGTCGATGTAGTGCTCGCCGTAGCTGTCGCCGTCGCAGTACGTGTCGCGGTCGACGTAGCGTTAGGCGTCGATGTCTGCGTAGCCGTCAACGTCGCCGTCGCGCTGGCTGTCGCAGTTCGCGTTGCAGTACCAGTTGCCGTCGCGGTCGGTGTTCCCGTCGACGTTGTAGTTGCCGTCGTAGTAGGTGTAGCGGTGGACGTAGCGTTAGGCGTCGATGTCTGCGTAGCCGTCAACGTCGCCGTCGCGCTAGCTGTCGCAGTTCGCGTTGCAGTAGCAGTTGCCGTCACGGTCGGAGTTCGCGTCGCCGTCGTCGTTGTCGTCGCAGTAGGTGTCGCGGTGGCCGTAGGCGTCGACGTCTGCGTAGCCGTCAGCGTCGCCGTCGCGCTGGCTGTCGCAGTTCGCGTTGCAGTACCAGTTGCCGTCGCGGTCGGCGTTCCGGTCGACGTTATAGTTGCCGTCGCAGTAGGTGTCGCGGTCGACGTAGCGTTAGGCGTCGATGTCTGCGTAGCCGTCAATGTCGCCGTGGCGCTGGCCGTCGCAGTTCGGGTTGCAGTAGCTGTTGCCGTCGCGGTCGGCGTCCCCGTCGACGTTGTGGTAACCGTCGCAGTAGGTGTCGAGGTGGACGTGGCCGTAGGCGTCGAGCTCTGCGTAGCCGTCGATGTGGCCGTCGCGGTCGCCGTCGGCGCCAACAACCCAACCGCCGAACCATTCAGATGGACTCTCGCCGACGGATTGCCAACCGTCGCATTGCTGCCAATCGCGATCCTCGCAGAGAAACCCGTCCTCGCGTGGGTCGGCGCAAACTCGACGGTAACCGTGGACGCCTGATGCGGTTGAAGCACGGCCGCGCCCTGTCCCGATGTAATCTTGAAAACCTGGCTCCCCTTGACCGCCCCAACCACGACCGACAACGCACTCGATCCAGTGTCCTTGACGATGAAGGACTGGGTCTCCGCCAACTGCCCGCGTCCCAGATGAACTTTGGCAAAGTTGATTGTAGTCGGCGTCACCTTGAGCGTTCGCACTGGAAGCGCAGGGCCAACCATCACCTGCGCTCCCACACTCGTCGCAAACGAAATCGCCGCGACCACAACCAGGATCAAAACCGCCGCCCGCTTGATGCCCGACAAGCGCATCGCACATGTCATCGCGGCCAACTTTGACCGTGTCGCCCGACCTGCCCAAACTGAAGATCGCAACCCACTCCCCCGCTACAACTGAGTGAGTGCGATTCTAGCAGGTTAATCCGCTTCGACAGTAACTCCCTCTGAAAAAAAATCACCTCCGCCCCCTCTCCGTCCGTCATCTTGAACAGCGGCCACCACTCACCCGTCATCTTGAGCGGAACCCGCCCCCTCCGTCATCTTGAGCGGAGGCTGCCGGAGTCGAAAGATCTCCGCGAAGCGATCCTCTTTTCTTCCCTCTCCGATGCGCGAGCTCCCTGCTCGCACCACCACCCTTCCTACGATTGTCCCCCTTCCCTCGAGGGAAGGGGACTAGGCGTTAGGTTATCCAGGCTCGAGCAAACTCCCAGTTCTTTTTTGTGTCATTCTGAGCGCAGCGAAGAATCCCGGATCTTTCTCGACGCAAGACACTTCGACTTCGCTTGGGGCCCGCGAAGCCGAGCCGCTCCGAACTCCAAATAGCCGCGTGCCAGCGGCACGGCGCCCCTGTGTTGCGTATCGCCGCCAAGTTCGTCTACCGATAATGAGTCAATCTGGATTCCGCCTCACGCCTTACATGAAACCTTCAACCGACTTCAGCCTCCGCGCCCTCTATGCCGCCCTCGACGCGCAGCGAAAAGCGCGCGGCCTCTCATGGGCGCAAGCGACGCGGGAAATGCATCCAAAGCTCAAGCGCCCTTCAACTCGCCCGCTCAGCCCGTCCACCGTGATGGGCGTGCGCACCAAGGCGGCAGCCGAAGGCGACGGTGTCCTCGCGATGCTTCAATGGCTGAATCGAACCCCGGAGAGTTTCATCCCGGGTCACAAGGAAAAAATGGATGCGCGCCTGCCCGACCTTCCCCCAGGCAAGGTCCTCCGCTTCGACACAAAGAAAATCCACGCCGCCCTAAACGCCCGCCGCATCGAGCGCAAAATGACCTGGTCACAAGTCGCAAAAGAAGCCGGCACCGCCACCTCCACCCTGACCTACCTCTCAAAAGGCACCCGCGTAGCCTTCCCAGGCGTAATGCGAATCTTCAAATGGCTCGGCCACCCAGCCGCCCACTTCACCCGCGCCTCAGATTTCTGATCGACCTCTCTCCCCGCGAAAAATCGATCTTCCCCCAGCCCTAGAGCAAAATACCGTCCTCGGGATTTTGCGCTTGAATGGCGCTTGAATGGAATGGACGGTGGGTGCAGGGGTCACCCCTGCCGCCCCGCGCGTAGCGGTCTGCTCCGAATCCGGCCCCTCTGGACTTTACCACTGTAGTAGTGTACCCTGATTCTATGTGTCACCCGCAAACTTCATCCACCATCCTCAATTGAATTACCCAGCCACAACACCCAAACTCGAAATTCGCCTCTTCGCCGGCCGCCCCAAGATGGCAACTGCCGGCGGAGTTGCGAGCTAAGATGAATTCACGCACCCAAGTCGGGATCGTCGGCGCCGGACCCGCGGGCCTGATGCTCTCCCATTTGCTGCATCTTGCCGGCATCGAGTCGGTCGTGCTCGAAGCGCGCAGCCGCAAGTACGTCGAAGAGCGGCTCCGCGCCGGCTTGCTCGAGCAGGGCACCGTCGATCTGATGGTCGAAACCGGCGTCGGCGAGCGACTGCAGCGCGAGGCGTTGACCCATCACGGGATCGAGTTGCGTTTTGGGGGCCGCGGACATCGCATCGATCTCAGCGGGCTCACCGGCGGGAAGACGGTCACCATCTACGCTCAGCACGAAGTCATCAAGGATCTAATCGCAGCGCGGCTCGCAGCCGGCGGTCAGATCGTTTTCGAGGCCGAGGATGTCAGCTTGCACAGCTTCGACGGCGCCGCGCCGACGATCCGATTTCGAAGCGACGGAAAGGCAACTGAGCTGGCGTGCGATTTCATCGCCGGATGCGACGGCTTCTACGGAATCTCCCGGCCCACAATACCTGCGAGCGCACTGACTATGTACGATCGCACCTACCCATTCGCGTGGCTCGGTATTCTCGCCGAGGCGCGCCCGTCGTCGGAGGAACTGATTTACGCATACCACGACCGCGGCTTCGCGCTGCATAGCATGCGCTCGCCGGGCGTCACCCGCCTTTATCTGCAATGCACGCCGGATGAGCAGCTTGATAACTGGCCGGACCGGAAAATCTGGGATGAACTTGAGAATCGGTTCGCGACCCTTGGCGGTTGGAAACTCAACCAGGGCGCAATCGTGCAGAAGGGGCTCACGCCGATGCGCAGCTTCGTCGTCGAGCCGATGCAATTCGGGAATCTCTTCCTCGCCGGCGACGCCGCCCACATCGTGCCGCCCACCGGCGCCAAGGGTCTCAACCTCGCGGTCGCCGACGTTCGCGTTCTGTCCCGCGCGATGAGCGATTACTACGCAACCGGCAGCCGCGAGCTGCTCGACCGTTATTCAGAAACCTGCCTGCGCCGGGTCTGGCAGGTGCAGCGCTTCTCGTGGTGGATGACCTCGATGCTGCATCGATTCCCCGACGACAATGCCTTCGACCGGCGCCGGCAACTCGCGGAACTGGACTACGTGACGAGTTCGCGCGCCGCATCGCAGCCCCTCGCAGAAAATTACGTCGGCCTGCCGATGGAATGAGACTCGAAGCATAGAGAAGCGAATCCCCCTAGTGTCCCACACTGCGACAGCGGCGTCTCCGCTTCGCTCATTCGATGACTCCCTCACTGCTGCGACGCGCATTCGTGTGACGGCAATGCGTCTTTCTGACGCTTTGCTAGTCATCACCAAAGGCACGGACGTTGCGTATGTAGTCACGCCGACAAGGGGGTCGCTTCCACTCGTGGATCAAATCATTCGACAAGCGCTGGCAGGCAAACGATTCGCGTTGATGGGATTCGGAGCGGAGGAAGCCGCTTTGATCATATCGGCATTGGCGACCGCACGTGGCCTTGGGCACGTGATTGGGGACACACCGAATATCCCGGGACTCAACTCTTTCTCGCCCTTCGACGCATGCGTCGTGAACGCATCGGCAGTCGCGGCCGGCGACGAGCCTGCCCCGATAGATCTGATCGAGCGCAGCCAGAAGCCTGCGATCATCGTCGGCGCGCTTGAAGAACTGGTGACCCGGTTCGGCGCGATCAGCGGCCTCCACCGGGATTTCATCATGCGCCCGTGCGAGCCTGAGCAATTGCTGCTGCGGGCATATCGCGTGCTCAAATTCGTCGAGGCTACCGCAGCCGTGATTCAATCCGCGGCTCGAAACGGCGTCCGGCTGGTAGTGCTTGCCGACGACGACGCCACCACTATCGTCATGATCTCGACCATCCTGAAGCACTTCAAGTTCGAGTGCGAAGTCGCGCATGACGGCGCGGAGGCGCTCGATATCGCGCTCGCAAAAAAACCCGCCCTGGTACTGCTCGACGTGTCGATGCCGAAGATGGACGGGTTCGAGGCGCTGACCGCGTTGCGAGGGAATGCGGCGACCAGGAATACGCCGGTAATCCTGGTCAGCGCGCATCACGACGAAGCTGAAGTGGTCAGGGGCTTCTCGCTCGGCGCCAGCGACTACATCACCAAGCCATTCAACTCGGGCGAACTGATAGCCCGGATCAACCGGGTCCTGCGACTCGAACAGGAGTGAGGACGGCAAGGAGGGCTGCGACCGTCCGGCGTGGTTGCTACTCAAGCCCGGCGAGAAGGAGGCATTTGTGAAAGAAGCTAAGGTTACAAAATCGATCAGCGCGGAGAGAGGTGCTCGCCTCGTTGAGCGCAAGCGGAAAGCCGACGACAAGTTCCAGGCGCTTCTCGAGTCGGCCCCGGACGCAATGGCGATCGTGGACAAGGCAGGCCGGATGACCATGATCAACGGTCAGACCGCGAAGCTGTTCGGATATGCGCGCGAGGAGTTACTGGGCAATGCGGTCGAGATGCTGGTACCGGCGCGATTTCGCGACAAGCATCCCCACCAGCGCGCCCAATACGCTACCAAACCCAGAGTGCGTGCGATGGGATCGGAGCTGGAGCTCTACGGCCTGCGCAAAGACGGCACCGAATTTCCGATCGAGATCAGTTTGACTCCGATTGAGACCGAGCAGGGCACGCTGGTCTCGAGCGCTATCCGCGATATGACCGAGCGCAGGAAAGCCGAGTACAAGTTTCGCGCGCTGCTCGAGTCGGCCCCGGATGCAATGGTGATCGTGGGCAAGGACGGTCGCATCGCACTGGTCAACGCGCAGACGGAGAAGATCTTCGGATACGCGCGCGCGGATTTGCTCGGCAATGGCGTCGAGATGCTGGTGCCGGCAAGGTTCCACGAGCAGTATCCAGCGCATCGCGCCGAATACTTCGCAGACTTGAGAGCACGTACGATAAACTCGGGTCTGGCCCTCTACGGTCTGCGCAAGGACGGCACCGAATTTCCAATTGAGATCAGTCTGAGCCCGCTCGAAACCGAGCAAGGCACGGGCACCCTGGTCTCGAGCGCGATCCGCGACGTCACCGAGCGCAAGAATGCCGAAGATGAACTGCGGGAACTGAACGCATCGAGGCGCCGCCAGGCCGCTCAGCTCGAAGTCGTCAACAAAGAGCTGGAAGCGTTCTCATATTCGGTTTCGCACGATCTGCGCGCGCCGCTGCGCAGTATCGACGGCTTCAGCCTGGCGCTGCTGGAGGACTACGCCGACAAGCTCGACGACCAGGCACAGAGCCATCTGAAGCGCATTCGCACCGCGACTCAGCGCATGGCTCAACTGATCGATGATCTACTAAAGCTGGCGATGGTCACGCGCAGCGAGATGCGCACTGAAATGGTGAACCTGAGTGCATTGGCCAGTGTCATCCTGGCCGAGTACCAAAAGGCGGAGCCGCTGCGACAGGTCGAGTGCGTGGTTCAAGCCCTGGTGATCGCGCGCGGTGACCCGCGATTGCTTCAATTGGTTCTTGAAAATCTGCTCGGCAACGCGTGGAAGTTCACCAGCAAGACGCCGCACGCAAGGATCGAGTTTGGAGAGGCGCAGCAGGAGGGACAGGCGGTCTACTTCGTCCGCGACAATGGCGCGGGCTTCGACATGAGGTACGCCCAAAAACTGTTCGGCGCGTTCCAGCGGCTTCATACCGCGACGGATTTCCCGGGGATTGGAGTTGGGCTGGCGACCGTTCAGCGGATCATCCACCGGCACGACGGCCGGGTTTCGGCAGAGGGAGCGGAGGGTAAGGGGGCAACGTTTTCGTTCACACTCAAAATCAATCAGGGAGAGCAACCATGAGCGAGCGAGTGATCCTGTTGGTAGAAGATAACGCTGACGACGAAGCGCTGACGATGCGCGCACTCAAAAAGAACAACATCACCAATGAGATCGTGGTCGCGCGCGACGGGGTCGAGGCGCTGGACTACCTCTTCGGTACGGGACCGCATGCGGGGCGTGACCTCAGCAATCAGCCGGAGCTGATTCTCCTCGACCTGAAACTGCCCAAGGTGGACGGTTTCGATGTGTTGAAGAAGCTGCGTTCGGACAAGAGAACGATGTTGCTCCCGGTGGTTATTCTGACCTCATCAAACGAGCAGCAGGACATCGTGAACGGCTATGGCCTGGGCGCCAATAGCTACGTCCGCAAGCCGGTCGACTTTCAGCACTTCCTCGATGCGGTTCGGCAGCTAGGTCTGTACTGGCTGGTCCTCAACGAGGGTGCGCCACCCGCTCCGGGTAGCCTCCTATGAACGGTTCGCTGCGCGTCTTGATCGTCGAGGATTCGCCTGACGACGCCGAGCTCGCGACCCGGATGCTCCATAGGGATGACCGCGATCTCTACTGCCAGGTGGTGGAAACTCCGGAGGCAATGCTGGAGGCCCTGGATAAAAAGGACTGGGATCTGGTCATCTCCGACTACTCGATGCCGCGATTCAACGGGCTGGCGGCATTGAAGATGGTGCGCGACTCGGGCCTCGACCTTCCATTCATCCTGGTCTCGGGCACGGTCGGTGAGGAGGTGGCTGTGGAGGCCATGAAATGCGGCGCCAATGACTATATTTTGAAAAACAAAATGGCGCGGCTGCCGTTTGCCGTCGAGCGCGAACTGCGAAATGCCGACATGCGGCGCGAGGCCCGGCGCGCCGAAGAGGAAGTAGCGCGAGCGCGCGATCTCGCGCTCGAGACGGTCCGCATGCGTTTGGAGTTCGTGCACAACGTAAACCACGAATTGCGCACCCCGCTGCATCAGATGCTCGGGATGGCGGGACTGCTTATGCTCGACGACGATCTGAATCCGGAGCAGCGCGAGGAAATCGGAGTCATCCAGTCAAGCGGCGAGCTTCTCCTTGCAATCGTCAATGACGTACTCGACTTCTCCAAACTCTCGGCGGGCAAGGTCGTGCTGGAGAAGCTCGATTTCAATCTCGTCGATTTGATGGAAGGCGTCATCGATTCTTTTGCGGAAGCCGTCCGCGCGAAAAAGGTCGCCCTGGCCATGTCTATGGACGCCGCGTTGCCGGCCACCTTACAAGGTGATCCGGACCGCCTGCGCCAGATTCTCAACAAGCTCATAGAGAACGCGATTAAGTTTAGTTCGGCGGGCGACGTGCTTGTTCGCGTAACCGGGCCGGAAGAGGCTGCCGACGACGTGCTGGTGAGATTCGAGGTCATCGACACCGGCATCGGGATTCCGCTCGAACTCCAGGGCCGTCTGTTTCAACCCTTCGTTCAGGCCGACGGATCAAACACTCGGCGCTATGGTGGCACGGGCCTGGGCCTGGTCATTTCGGCGCAACTGGTCGAGCAAATGCGCGGCGAGATCGGATTCGATAGCGAGCCGGGAAAAGGATCGAACTTTCATTTCACCGCGCGGCTCGCCAAGGGCGGAACGATCGCCTTGCCCGCGATGACAGCCTGAGCCGCCTGTTCGGTTGTCACGTAGCTCCCGCCTGTTTTAGTGTTCGTTACGTGTTTCGATGTTTCGATTAGACGGCAAGAACGCGATCGTCACCGGCGCGGGCTCGGGAATCGGCCTTGCGATCGCATCGACGTTTGCGCAAAACGGCGCTTTGGTTTACGCGCTCGATCGCGATCTCAAGGCGGCCGGCGCCGCGGTCGAGAAGATTCGCGTGGCGGGCGGCAAAGCATCGGCGCTCGAATGCGATGTCGCAGTCGCGGCCTCGGTGCACGCAGCGTTCGCGCGTATCGATTCCAGCGCCGACGCGTCGCGAATCGATATCCTCGTCAACAACGCGGGCATTGCGCATATCGGCACCGTAGAGACCACGTCAGAAGAGGACCTCGACAGAATCTACGCGGTCAATGTGAAGGGCATTTTTCTGTGCTCGCAGGCCGCGGTGCGAAGGATGCTCACGACCGGCGGCGTGATTCTCAACATGGCGTCGATCGCGTCGCTGATAGGGCTCACCGACCGTTTCGCATACTCGATGAGCAAGGGCGCGGTGCTGACGATGACCCGATCGATCGCGGTCGACTACGTGAAGCGCGGCATCCGATGCAACTGTATCTGCCCGGCGCGGGTTCATACTCCGTTCGTCGACGGCTATTTGCGCACGACGTATCCGGGCCGCGAAGCCGAGATGTTCCGTCAGTTGTCGGAGTATCAGCCGCTGGGCAGGATGGGCACGCCCGAGGAAGTCGCGGCGCTCGCGCTATATCTGTGCTCCGACGAGGCATCGTTCATCACCGGCCAAGCGTACCCGATCGACGGCGGCGTGCTCGCGTTCTGAAGTTCAATGAAACAGTACGGCCAAACGATCAACCTGAAAGACGATCCGAAAACGATCGAGCACTACCTCGAACATCATCGCGCGATCTGGCCCGAGGTCGAGCGCGGGCTCAAAGCGATCGGCATCCAGCGGATGCTCATCTATAAGCTCGGCCGGCAACTCTTCATGTTCATGGAAACGATCGACAGCTTCGATCCCGAGCGCGACTTCGCGCGCTACGAGGCCGCGAATCCGCGCAATCGCGAGTGGCAACAGCTGATGGCCTCGATGCAGGAGCCGGTCCCCGACGCGCAACCAGGCGAATGGTGGGCCGAGATGAAGCTGGTTTTTGAGCTCTGAAAAAGTCGCGCCATGAGAAAGGCAAAGCATCGTCGTAGCCCGCTGATGGCTTCGATTCAGGAAACGGCCAACGGTCTCAAGGCTACCGGCCTGATGAACAAATTGACGATGCGCAAATTTGGCCTGACGCCGATCCCTGGTATGAAGCCCAAACAAATCCGTGACCTGCGGCTTGACCAGGATTTGTCCGATTACATCAGCGCCGAAAACTTCGCGCCGTTTCAGTTCGAGTTCAAGCCCAAACAGAAGTCGGTCAATCTTCGAATCTCCGAGGAACTCCTGAACGCGGTCCGCGCCGTCGCGCGTCGGATTGGAATTCCTTACCAGCGCTACATCCTGCAGACGCTGGAAGCGGCACTCCGGCCAGCAAAGAAGCCTAGCTCGGGAAAGGGGCGGGCTCACCGCTCGGGCAAATGATCCTTCGTACAGGCGCTGGCGCGAGCTACTTCTCCTCGTCGCACTGTTCAGCCTAGAAATAGCTTGAGGACCCGACTTGCAAGAGGGAGCAGCACCACTAGCGCTGCTAATACGACCAGCAACAGGACGTATCTCCTCATCCCGATCCAAAACGCTCGGCGCCCTTGTGCGGCGCTGAAACCTTGGACTTCCAAAGTGCAATTCCTCCTCAGGACAAGGGACCACACCAGCGAAGCTGCGCCGTAGCCTAGAAAGAGGTAGACCCAAAGCGGTGCTGACCGAGCAGCACCGACCGGCAGACCGACGCCGTAGATAAGCCGCAAACAGATCGCAACGACCGCCCAAAGGACGAACGACGAAACCCAAGGGACCGCCGACAAGGCGAGTGCCTCGCTGAGTTGAGGAACGGTTGCCTTGCCGCCAACCTTTTTCCCACCCCAAGCCATAAGCACCCCGTTCATATAGATCACTCCGGTCATAAGCAGGCTCCCACCGACGACGCAGGAGCTCACGATCAACGGCTGCACGCCAGGCGGAAAGGTCTTCGACGGTGCGGCGGCGAAGAAGACGGCGCCCGATAGGCCCCAAACTGCTGAAACCAAAACAGGATCACGCCGTCGACCCGAGCCCACAGCTCGGCGAGTCGTGACGCGAGGATTGAACCAGACCGTGATCCAGGGATGGTTCGCTAATCCGTTAGCCACGCTACTATCCAATCGAGCGAGCTACTTCTTCCACTCGCGACCGGATGGAAATTCGAACGCGTCCAGCGACGCGGGTAACATCTCGATGCTGAATCCTGGCGCGGTCGGGGCGATGTATCTGGCCCCGCGCACTGCGACCGGATATTTGAAGTGTTCGTGCAGATGATCGGCGAACTCGATCATCCGGGTTTCGAGACTGCCGCTCACGCAGATGTAATCGATCAGAGAGACGTGCTGCGCATATTCGCATAGGCCGATTCCGCCTGCGTGCGGGCAAACTGGGACTCCGAACTTCGCCGCGAGCAGCAACACCGCGAGCGCTTCGTTGAGTCCGCCGAGGCGGCAATTGTCGAACTGGCAGAAGTCGATCGCGTTTGCCTGCATTAACTGTTTGAAAATCACGCGATTGGCCGCGTGCTCGCCGGTCGCGACTCCGATCGGGGCAATCGCGCGGCGAATTGTGGCGTGGCCGAGCACGTCGTCGGGGCTGGTTGGCTCTTCGATCCACAGTGGCTTGAAGCGCGCGAGCGGGCGCATGAATTCGATCGCCTCGCCCACGTCCCACGCCTGGTTCGCGTCCATCATCATTGTAGCGTCGGGACCGATCTCCTCGCGTACCAGCTCAGCGCGATGCACATTTGCCACCGAGTCACGGCCGACCTTGATCTTGAACTTGGTCCATCCGTCCGCGAGCGCTTCGCGACAGAGCCGCCGCACTTTGTCGTCCAGATAGCCCATCCATCCCGCCGACGTGATGTAGGCGGGATAGCCCTCTTTTCGCATCTGCGCTTCGCGCGCGGCGCGGGTGTTGAAGTTCCGGCGCAAAATCTCGAGCGCCTCGTCGCGCGTGATCGCATCGGTGATGTAACGAAAGTCGACGCACGCGACGAATTGCTCGGGCGTCATGTCGGCGACGAGTTTCCACACCGGCTTGCGCTCGACCTTCGCGTAGAGATCCCAGACCGCATTGACTATCGCCGCGGTGGCGAGATGAATTGCGCCCTTCTCCGGACCGATCCATCTGAGCTGGCTTTCGTGAACGAGCCGGTCCCAGAATGCGCCCATGTCTGCGACGATCGATTCCAGCGTCGAGCCCACGACAAGATGTTGCAGCGCGCGCACCGCCGCGAGGACAACCTCGTTGCCACGTCCGAGCGTGAAAGTGATTCCGTGGCCTTCGAGACTGTCGCGCGCGTCGGTCGTCAGCACGACGTAGGCGGCGGAATAGTCGGGGTCGGTATGCATCGCGTCCGAGCCGGCGAGCGTTCTCGAAGTCGGAGTTCGGATGTCGCGGACCGACAGTCGCGAGATTGTTCGCGCCATGATCGCTTAACCTCGGCGGCATGGTAGCATCGCGCGACCGGCGATGACGACCCAATCGCAATTTCCGCCGAGTGATCTGCGCCAGGAGTGGGCGCGTCCATCGGCGCCGAAACCGATCGTGGTGATCGGCGCCGGCAGCATCGTTCGCGACGCACATCTGCCGACGTACAAACGCCTCGGATTTCCGGTCGCCGGAATTTTCGACGTCAACCCCGACGCCAGCCGCGATAAGGCGCGCGCATACGGGATCGCGCGAGTGTTCGGGTCGATCGATGAAGCTGCGGCGAGTACCGGCGCAATCTTCGATGTCGCGATTCCGCCACAAAACATCGCCGGTGTCGTGGAACGGTTGCCGCACGGCGCCGCGGTGCTGATCCAAAAGCCGATGGGACGCGATCTCGCCGAAGCTCGGCGCATCATGGCGATCTGCCGCGAGCGGCGGCTCATCGCGGCGATGAATTTTCAGCTGCGCTTCGCGCCCAACATGCTCGCGCTCAAGGATGCGCTCGAACGCGGCATCCTCGGCGACCTGCTAGACGTTGAAGTGCGGCTCAATCTGCACACGCCGTGGAACTACTGGGCGTTTCTGAAAGGAGTGCCGCGGCTCGAGGTCCTGCTGCACTCGATTCATTACCTCGATTTAATTCGCTCGATAGTTGGCGAGCCGCGCGGAGTCTATTGCAAGGGCGTGCGCCATCCCGCGATGCCAGACTATCCCGACACTCGCACCAGCATCATCCTCGACTACGGCGATACGATCAGATGCAGCCTGACGATGAATCACGCGCATACATTCGGCGCGCGCTTCGGCATGTCGCAGTTGAAGATCGAGGGCACCGCGGGCGCCGCGATCGCGAAGATGGGAGTGAATCTGAACTATCCGGAGGGCGAGCCGGATACGCTGGAGTTCGCGCGAACGGATTCGGATTGGAGCGCAATCGCGCTGCGGGGCTCCTGGTTTCTCGAGGCCTTCGAGGGGCCGATGTCCAATCTGCAAAGATTCGTGGCCGGCGAAGATCGGAAGCTGGTCTCGAGCGTCGAGGACGGGCTGCGCACGATGGCGCTGGTCGAGGCGTGCTACGATTCGAGCGCGCACGGCGGTACGCCGATACAATCGGTCGAGTAGGCCTGGAGGAAAATCATGGCTTCAGAACGCGTTGTATTCATGTTTGACGTCGATAACACGCTGATCGACAATGATCGGATCGTTGCCGACATGAGGAGCAATCTCGAGCGCGACATCGGCAGCGATCAGCAACAGCGCTACTGGGAATACTTCGAGGAGTTGCGTACCGAGCTCGGTTACGCGGACTATCTCGGCGCGCTGCAACGCTACCGACTGAAACATCCGCGCGACTTCGGAATCATCGCGGTGTCGTACTTCCTGATGAACTATCATTTCGCCAACCGCCTGTTCCCTCGCGCGCTCGACGTGATTGAAAAATACAAACGATTCGGCGAGACGGCGATCCTGTCCGACGGCGACATGGTCTTTCAGCCGCTAAAGATAGAGCGCTCGGGGCTGCGCGAGGCCGTCGATGAAAAGGTGATGATTTACGTACACAAGGAACTGGAACTCGACGACGTTGAAGCGCGCTACCCGGCCGATCACTATGTGATGTTCGACGACAAGGTGCGGATTCTACACGCGTTGAAGAAAGCGTGGGGCGCCCGCGTGACGACGGTGTTTCCGCGCCAGGGTCATTACGCGTCCGACCCGAAGGAGACCGCCAAATATCCGGTACCCGACGTGACCGTCGATCGAATCGATCAGTTGCTGGATTACGATCTCGCGCGTTTGCGCGCGTCTACCAAACCTGCCTGAAGACGCACGGCGACGTCACGCCAGATCGAAGAGGAGCACCTCGGCCGGCGAATCGGCGACGATGCTCGCTTTCGATTCGTCGCTAATCGCGGCGCCATCGCCCTCGGCGAGCGCCTTGGAATTGATCGCAACTTCGCCGCGCGCCACCTGGATCCATCCGTGGCGTCCTGATTTCAGATCGACATTGATGGATTGACCCCGCTCTAACTTCGCGACCGACAACGCCGCATCCTGATGAATCTTCACCGATTTGTCGCGTCCGTCGCGGGTTGCGATCGGCACCAAGGCGCCGCGCAGTTTGGCGACGTCGATCTCCCGCTGCTCATATCCGGGCGCTATTCCGCGCTGCGACGGCACGATCCAGATTTGCAGGAAGTGAACCGGCTCGGACTGCGAATGGTTGAACTCGCTGTGCGTGATTCCGGCGCCCGCGCTCATCCGCTGCACTTCGCCGACCCGGATGATCGAGCCGTTGCCGAGGCTGTCCTTATGCTCGAGCGCGCCTTCGAGAACGTAAGTGATGATCTCCATGTCGCGATGCCCGTGAGTGGGGAACCCGGCGCCGGGACGAACGCGATCTTCGTTGATCACGCGCAACGTGCTGAAACCCGCTTGCGCGGGATCGTAATAGTCGCCGAATGAAAATGTGTGGCGGCTGTCGAGCCAGTCGATCTTCGTGCGTCCGCGATCCGCGGACTTGCGGATGGTAATCATTGGAACCTCCGGCGTCGCAGATCGATCGTAGTCCAGATCAAGCCGCGACGGCAGCGGGATTCATCTTCATGCGGATCGGCATGTGCTTGATGCCGCCGACGAAGCTCGAGCGCAAGCGCTCCATCGCACCTGCTGACTCCACGTGATCCAGCCGCTCGATCAGCTGGCTGAAAATCACCTTAAGTTCGAGCCTCGCGAGGTTGGCGCCCAGGCAGAAATGCTCGCCGATGCCGAATGCGATGTGCGGATTCGGGTTGCGGCTGATGTTGAACTCGAACGGCTTCTCGAAAACTTCCTCGTCGCGATTCGCCGACGGATAGAACAGGCAGACCGACTCGCCGGCGCGAATCTTCTGGCCGCGAACCTCAGTGTCCGCGGTCGCGGTCCGCGCGAACTGGATCACCGGAGTCGTCCAGCGGACGATCTCCTCGACCGCAGAATCGATCAGATTGGGATTGCGCTTGAGCTTTTGCCACTCGCCGGGATTCTCGATGAACGCCTGCAAACCACCGGTGGTCGCGTTGCGGGTAGTCTCGTTGCCGGCGACGACCAGCAGGAAGTAGTAGGACAGCATCTCAAATTGCGGGATCGACTCACCTTTGATCTTCGCGTTGGCAACGATGCTTGTGATGTCGTTGGTGGGATGCTTCATCCGCGCCACGACCATATCGGTGAAATACTGGAACAGCCCGAGCCGTGCGCGATCCATCGTTTCCTGCGCGGTGGTTCCCTGCTGAAACTCGGGATCAGCGCTGCCGATCGTCTCGTTGGTCCACTGGAACATCTGATCCCAGTCCTCATGCGGAACACCGAGCAGTTCCGCGATGACTGCAAGCGGAATTTTCGACGACACCTCGGTGACGAAATCGCACTCGCCGCGCCCGGTAACGTCGTCGAGCACTTTGCGGGTGATTTTTTCGATTTCCGGCTGGAGCGGACGCACGCCGCGGGGCGTGAAATGGCGGCTGACAACGGCGCGATACTCACCGTGATCGGGCGGGTCCATGTCGAGCAAATGACGGAACGGCGGGGTCGGACTCTCCTCGAACCCGGATTCATTCACAAACACCAGCAGGCGCGGACCGTTCAGAAACAGAGTCGGCTGTTTGGAGATCTGAATGATGTCGGCGTGCTTGGTGATTGCCCAGAACGGATCGGTCTGCGGAAACTCGCACCACCATACCGGCTTGTGCTTGCGCAGGTAGGCCCATTCCTTGTGCGGGTATCCGTTTTGCGCGTAGTGCTGCGGCCCGATTATGTTGAGCGTTTCGAGTGAAAGTCCCTGCTCGGTTGCCATGAGTGAGTGTCTCCGCGGTATCTGGAAAACCCGTCGAGTCGTTCTTTTTGGTTAGTCTAAAATACTGCCGTGATTGTGGCCAATCGCGTGTGACGAGTCATCTGGTTCAACTAGCACCGATTTCGGCCGAGCCCAACTAGTCATCGCTGACCGTGATCGCCTGGCGAGGACACAATCGCGCGGCCAGCTTGATTTTCTCGCGCATCCGTTCCGGTGGATTGGCGATGAGCAGACGGCTCTTGTCGTCGTCGCCGACCTCAAACACTTCCGGCGCCGCCTCTTGGCATCGCATGTTTCCCTCGCAAAGTTGCTGATCGACAACCACCTTCATTGGATTCTCCTTACCCGCGCCGCTTATCGGCCAAGGCGAGGATCATACAAGAGGACCATTCATCCGACTAGGATCGCGTCCTTTGATGCGAATCTTGCGATGTGGCCGTTCTTGACGGCTTCTCCGCTTCGATTCAATTCGCGCAGCATCGTCGCTCGATCGTCCGTTTCTGCCCACTCATAGTTAACATCGTCCCCACTAATTGATGTGTTAGTGCCCTAAAGAACACACGCGTTCGCACAAATCCTTGCGCTGTAGCGGTTCTTCCTGCGATACCGAAAGTCAAGGCGGATGTTCTGGGGGGAACTTTATGGCATACGATCTTATTATCAAGAACGGTACGGTCATCGATGGCACCGGGTCATTTCGGCGCCGCGCTGACGTGGGAATCAAGGACGGAAGAGTTGCGGAGATCGGACGGATCACCGAATGCACCGCTAAGACGATCGATGCATCCGACTTAATCGTCGCGCCTGGCTTCGTCGATCCACATACTCATTACGACGCGCAGATTTGTTGGGATCCTCTAGTCAGTTGCACTTCATGGCACGGCGTAACCACCGTGATGATGGGGAATTGCGGAGTCGGAATCGCGCCATGCAAGCCCGAGGTCCGCGAAGTCCCCGCGTGGGATTTGGTCAACGTCAAAGAGATTCCGTTCGACGCGCTGGCGAGGGGAGTAAGTTGGGAATGGGAAACGTTTCCGGATTTCATGGCGGCAGCCGAGCGGCGCGGCGCCGGAATCAATCTCGCTTTTCTCGCACCGCTGACTCCGTTTCGTCATTACGTGTTGGGTGACGAATCGACGGAGCGCGAGGCGCGTCCCGGCGAGATTGCGCAAATCGCAACTCTGCTGCGCGAAGCGATCACAGCCGGCGCGTTCGGATTTTCCACGACCACTCTGCCCGAACATATCGGCTACCAGGGGCGTCCGCTGGCGTGCCGGCTTGCTTCACGCGATGAGCTCAGGGCCTACGCGAATGTGCTCCGCGATCTCGGCCGCGGCGCGATCGAAGTCGCGCTCACGCGTCGGGCCGGCGCCGTTTCGGAAAGCGAATACGACTTGCTCGAATTTCTGCTCGACGAAAGCGAGCGCCCGGTCACCTGGCTGGGGATGGCAAGCAGGCCCGACCTGCCCGAGGCGAGCGTCGATACGCTGAAGCGCCTCGAGCCGTTGATCAATCGCGGTGGCATCCCGCAGGTGCTGTGCAAGCCATTCGTGGTTCAGATGGATCTGCGCAATCCGTTCGCGTTCGCCGACATGGCGATGTGGGGACCGTTGTTCAATCAACCGCCCTGCGCACAGAAAAAGTTTTATCGCGACACTGCGTTCCGCGCGGCGTTTCGCGAGGAACTCAAGCGGCCGCATCTGTTCCAAGGCAGATGGAATCGGGTCGAAGTGCTCGAGGTCTCGAATCCAGCGCTCAAACTGAGCGAGGGCAGAACCATAGAGGCGATCGCCGAGGAGCGGAACAAGGATCCACTCGATACTTTTTTCGACCTGGCGCTCGCCGACGATCTGAACATCCAGTACACGATTCAGCAATATCACGAAGAGGGGAATCGGCAGCTGGTGTCGGATTCGCGCACCATGATCGGTCTCTCGGAGGGCGGCGCGCACCTGAACGCGCTCTGCGATGCGGGCTACTGCACTTATTTGCTCGGCACCTGGGTGCGCGAGCGCAGGGCGATGTCGCTCGAGCAGGCAGTCAAGCGCATCACGTCGGAGCCGGCGGATTTCTTCGGAATCCGAGATCGTGGGCGTCTCAAGGTAGGACTTCCCGCCGACGTCGCGATTTTCGACGAGCATCGGGTCGGCTCCGCAAAGCGCGCACGGATGCAAAACGATTTGCCCGGGGGAGGACGCCGGCTGGTGATGCCCGCCGAAGGAATCGAATACACGATTGTCAACGGCGACGTGCTCTACGAGCACGGAGATCACTCGGGCTACCTGCCCGGCCGCGTGCTGAGATCCGGGGCGGATTGCAGGGGGACAATCCGCCCCGGAGGGGGGCAGCTCGAGGCGATCATGGGAAAGTAGCCGCACCCTCTGTGCGACTCGATTTTTTCTGGCATCCTGTGATCGATGATCGCAATCGCCCGGAAAATCGCTATCGTAGTCGCTGCGATCGCAATGGCTGCGCCAATCTCATCGCCCGATGCTCACGCTGAACTGCCGCCGCTGATTAGTCGCGAGGTCCTGCTCGGCAACCCCGCGCGCTCTCATCCAACTATCTCGCCCGACGGCAAGCGGCTCGGATGGCTCGCGCCGGACAAGCACGACGTGCTGCAGGTGTGGATCCAGACGATCGGGAAAGACGACGCGCGCGCGGTCACAGCTGAAAAGAGCCGCGGGATCTCGAGTTACGGCTGGGCGTTCGATTCGAAAACTATCATCTATGCTCAAGATGCGGCGGGCGACGAGAATTTTCATCTGTTCGCCGTCGATCCGGTTACCAATAACACTCGCGATCTCACCCCGTGGAGTGGCGTGCGGGCGGAGTTGGTTGCGGCGAATCCGAAGTTTCCCGGCCAGCTCCAGGTCGCGCTCAATCTTCGCGATCGCAAGTTGATGGACGTGTATCGAATCGATCTCGCGACCGGCGCCGTTGTGCTCGATACGAAAAACCCGGGTGATGTCGCCGGGTGGCTCGCCGATGACGAGATGGTGATCCGCGCCGCCAGCGTAACGACCCCGGACGGAGGCACCGAACTCCGCGTGCGCGACCGTGCCGACGCGCCGTGGCGGATCTTGATGAAGGCCTCGATGGAGGACAATCTCGCGGCGCTCGACTTCAGCAAGGACGGACACTCGCTCTTTCTCGGCACCTCGGTTGGGATGAACACCCTCGCACTGGTGCGACATGAGCTCGGGTCGGGAAAGGAAACGATGATCGCTCGCAGCGACGAAGCGGATTTGAGCGACGCGATGATTCATCCGACCCGGCACGTGGTCGAGGCCGCAGCGTTCGATCCCGGGCGCCAGCATTGGACGGTCATCGATCCATCGGTGCAGGCGGACTTCGACGCGATCGGTAAGATCGCCGACGGAGATTTCCACGTCGTCGATCGCGATCTCGCCGACAAAACCTGGCTGGTCTCCTTTGACAGCGACCGCGCGCCGACTCGCTACTATTCGTGGGATCGCGCGGCCGGAAAAGCGACCTTCCTGTTCAGCGCCCGGCCCAAACTCGAAGGCGCAACGCTGGCGGAAATGAAGCCGATCGAGTTCAGCAGTCGCGACGGGCGCAAAATCCGCGGCTACCTGACCCTGCCAGTCGGAATCGAGACGAAAAAGTTGCCGATGGCGCTTCAGGTGCACGGAGGCCCGTGGGCGCGCGACAGTTGGGGGTTCAATCCGTACGTCCAATTGATGGCGAACCGCGGCTACGCGGTCTTGCAGGTAAATTATCGCGGCTCGACGGGATTCGGAAAAAAGTTTCTCCACGCCGGCGATCGCAATTGGGGTCTCACGATGCAGGACGATCTCAGCGACGCGGTTGAGTGGGCGGTGCATCAGGGAATCGCGGACCAAAAGCGCGTGGCAATCGACGGTGGCTCCTATGGCGGCTACGCGGCGTTGGCGGGATCCGCGTTCACGCCCGAATTGTACCGATGCTCAATCGACGCGTTCGGGCCGTCGAATCTGTTCAGCTTGCTCAAGTCATTGCCGCCGTACTGGGAGGTCGAGCGCGCGATTTTCATCACCCGGGTCGGAGATCCCAACGGGGCGGAAGACAAGCCGATCCTGACCCGCGCATCGCCATTGTTCGCGGCGGACAAGATCAAAATCCCGATGCTGATTGGCCAGGGAGCCAACGATCCGCGGGTCAAGCAGGCCGAATCCGAGCAGATCGTCGATGCGATCGCGAAACATGGTGGAAGCGCGATTTACGTCCTCTACTCGGACGAGGGTCACGGCTTCGCGAGGCCCGAGAACCGGCTCGATTTCATCGCGCGCACGGAAAAATTCCTTGCCGACAATCTCGGCGGCCGCTTTGAACCGATGAACGGCGACCGCATGCCGGGATCTACAGCAAAGATCCGCGTCGTCGGCCCGTCGCCGCATCAAAACTAAATTCTGCGGTAGCGCGCGCAACCGCTCGCCCGTTTAGTTGTGCTATGAAACTGGACGACGCACGCACCCAGGAGAAACAATCATGGCAGAATTCGGAATTTCGATGTTCCCGACCGACTACGCAATCCAGCCGATCGAATTGGCGCTGGCCGCAGAAGAACGCGGCTTCGAGTCGATGTTCTTTCCCGAGCACACTCATATACCAGCCTCGCGCAAAACGCCTTTCCCCGGGGGCACGGAGTTACCCAAGGAGTATTGGCACACCCACGATCCGTTCGTCGCGCTCAGCGCGGCCGCGGCGGTTACAAAGAAGCTCAAGCTCGGCACGGGAGTTTGTCTCGTGATCGAGCGGGACCCGATCGCGCTCGCCAAGGAAGTCGCGTCGCTCGACATGATTTCGGGCGGACGAGTGATCTTCGGAATCGGCGCGGGATGGAACGTCGAGGAGATGGAAAATCATGGCGCGATCTTCAAGCGGCGCTGGAAAATCGTCAAAGAAAAAATTCTCGCGATGCGGCAAATCTGGACCAAGGAAGCAGCCGAGTTTCACGGCGAGTTCGTGAACTTCGATCCGATCTGGTCTTACCCCAAACCGGTCCAGGCAGGCGGACCGCCGATTCTGCTCGGCTCGCAATCGCCCAAGACTTTCGATCGCGTGGCAGAATATTGCGACGGTTGGATGCCGATCAACTTTCCCAGATACGATCTCGCCGCCGGTCTCAAGGCTCTCTCGGAGGCAGGCAAGAAAGCCGGCCGCAAAACACTGCCGGTCTCGATGTTCGGGGTCGGCCCCAACGAGGAGCACATCAAGAAGTTTCTCGATCTCGGCCTCGATCGGCTGATCTTCGCGCTACCCCCCGCGCCGCGCGAGACGGTGCTACCGATGCTCGATCGGTATGCAGCGCTCAGAGCGAAGGCGCGCTGAATCTGGAGACAGCCAGCCCTCCGAATTGATCGGAGTTTTTCATTGTTCGCCGCTCTTGACTCGCTTCGCCGCTTTAGGCTACTCACCCTATCGAGTAATGCTCTCGAAAAAGTCCAAATACGCCCTCAAGGCTCTGCTGGTGCTGGCCAAGGAATACGGGCAGGGTCCGGTGCTCATCTCGGATGTCGCCCAACGCGAGGGTATTCCGCGCAAGTTCCTTGAACTGATCCTGCTCGAACTGAAGAACCAGGGAATTTTGCAGAGCAAGAAGGGCAAGGGCGGCGGATATTTCCTCGGCCGCGAGCCTCGGCTGATCAGCGTCGGGCACATAATACGCATACTGGACGGCCCGATTGCGCCGCTGCCATGCGTCAGCAAAACCGCGTACATGCGATGCCGCGAATGCCGCGACGAGCGCAGTTGCGGAATCCGAATCGTAATGAAGGAAGTTCGTGATGCGACCGCCAAGATAATGGACTCCACTTCGCTGGCCGACATGCTGAGCCGGGTCGAGGCAGTCGTGACCGGCAAGGAATCGCTGAGTTTCGCCATCTGAGTTTTTTTGGATCATTAGCCTAGTCATCTAATAGGATTAATTATGAAACCGGACGCACGACTGAACAACGGAATCGATACCGAGAATGCAGACTCGAACGACGAGATCCTGCACCGCATTGCGAGCGCGATCAGCGGGGTGCGCTTCGGTTCGGTCGAGGTCGTTATCCAGGACTCGCGAGTGGTGCAGATCGAGCGCAAGGAAAAGTTCCGCTTCGACAAGAGAAACGCCTGACCAGGGAAGGATCCAGGCGCGTCATGACAGAACCGTCAATCGCTAACCGCGAACTGACCGGACATCCGGAAGTTCCCCAGACCACGAGGGGCTTTCGAGATGAGAAAACGAACTTTGCCGATCCGGCAGGTTTTGCTGGCGACGGTGACTGCCGGGGTCTTACTCCCTGTCGGAATGGCTCGCGCGCAGGCGAAGCTTTCTGTCGATCAAAAGGATCAGGAAATCCAATTGCTCAAGTCGGAAGTTAAGCAACTCGAGCAGCGAGTCGAGACTCTGGAGGGGCTCGACCAAAAGGTGAAAGTAATCGACCGCAAACTCGAAGTGCAGGCAGAGACAGAGCGGCGGAATTCGTTGGAGATGCCGATCGTGAAAGTTGGCGAAGAAGGATTCTCGCTTTCGTCGCCGAACCACGACTACAACATCGGTTTCGGCGGAATCCTTCAGGGCGACGGCCGCTTCTTCACCAGCGGCAACGACAAGAACGTGGGCAGCACCTTCTTCCTGAACCGGGTGCGGCCGATCCTGACCGGTTCGGTCGCGAAGTACTACAACTTCAACATCACGCCCGACTTCGGCCAGGGCAGGGTCACGCTGCAAGACGCCTACCTGAATATCACTTATTGGGATTATGCAAACCTGAGGACCGGGAAGTTCAAGGCCCCACTGGATCTCGAGCGATTGCAGTCCGACCGCGACCTGCTGTTCAGCGAGCGCTCGGAGATTCAGAACGTGGTCCCGAACCGGGACACCGGTTTCGACCTGCACGGCAAACTCCTGCAAGGCCGGGTCTTCTACGATGCAGCGCTGATGAACGGAGTACCTAACAACACTGCGGCGGACACGACCGACCTCGACAACAATGACGGCAAGGATTTCGTCGGTCGCATCTTCGCGACACCGTTCGAGCTCGGCGAAACCGCGTGGCTAAAGGGGCTGGGTTTCGGCGTCGCCGGTTCCTATGGCGACGAGCGCGGCAACACGACCTCCGTTTACAGGACCTATGGCACGAGCACCTGGTTCTCCTACGCCAAGGGTGTGACTGCGTCCGGCTTGCGCGCGCGCCTCGAGCCGCAGGCTTACTACTACTGGCGCAGCTTCGGACTGCTCGCCGCGTACGCTTCGGATCAGCACTCGCTGAATCGCTTCGTCTCCGGGAAAAAGTTGATCGATCGTACCGATACCTTCAAGGACGACGGTTACCTGGCGCAGGCTTCGTACCTGCTGACCGGTGAAGACGCGTCCTATGGCTGGGTCAAGCCGCGTCGTCCGTTCGACCCGCGCAGCGGGACTTGGGGCGCATTTGAGTTGGGCGGCCGCATCAGCAACGTGTCTGCCGATCCTCGCCAGTTCAATCTCGGGTTCGCGAGTGCGAGCACGTCGGCGAAGACCGCGACCGAGTATGCGCTCGGCATCAACTGGTATCTGAACAGCAACATCAAGTGGCAGTTCGACTACGCTCGCACGTTCTTCAATTGGGGCGCGGGTGTGAAAGGCGCGGTCAAGGATCGGCCCGACGAAAGCGTCTTCGAGTCGCAGCTGCAGATCACGTTCTGAGGTAGCGGAATGTTTCGACGCAAACTGAAATTGACGCATACGCTCGCCGCGATAGTGATCGTGGGCAGTGTTACCTTCGGTGTGGGCGCGCCGCATGCCGCCGCCCAGATCACTCTTCTCAACGTGTCGTACGATCCTACTCGCGAGTTGTACGAAGCGATCAACGCTCGATTCGCAAAGGACTGGAAGGCAAAGACGGGAGACGACCTGACGATCAACCAGTCGCACGGGGGCTCGGGCAAGCAGGCGCGCGCGGTGATCGACGGACTCGAGGCTGATGTCGTGACGCTCGCACTGGCGGGTGATATCGACGCGATCGCGGAGAAGGCGAACCTGCTTCCCGCGAATTGGCAATCGCGGCTGCCCGATAACAGTTGCCCATACACGTCCACGATCGTTCTGCTGGTCCGCAAGGGGAATCCGAAAAAGATTCACGATTGGGATGACCTGGTGAAGCCGGGAATTTCGGTAATCACGGCGAATCCAAAAACCTCGGGCGGCGCGCGATGGAATTTTCTCGCCGCGTGGGGCTATGCACTCAAGAAGAACGGCGGCGACGAAGCCAAGGCGACCGCATTCATCGGCGCGCTCTACAAAAATGTCCCGGTGCTCGATTCAGGATCGCGCGGCTCGACGACCACATTTGCGGAGCGCGAAATCGGCGACGTGCTGATCGGATGGGAAAACGAGGCGCGCATGGCGATCAAGCAATTCGGCGCCGACAAGTACGAAGTTATCTATCCGTCGATGAGCATCCGCGCCGAGCCCCCGGTCGCGTTGGTGGACAAAGTCGCAAGCCGGCACGGCACCGAGGCGATTGCAAAGGCGTACCTTGAATTTCTCTATACGCCCGCGGGTCAGGAGATAGTCGCGCAGAATTTTTATCGCCCTCGTGACGAGGGCGTGATGAAGAAATTCGCGAGCCAATTTCCAGGCATGCCGATGCTGACGATCGATTCGGATTTCGGCGGATGGAAAAACGCGCAGCCGAAGTTTTTCGCCGACGGCGGCGTCTTCGACAAGATCTATCAGCCGGGAAGTTAGCGTGGCGACGAAGCGAACCAACGTATTGCCGGGATTCAACCTGACGCTAGGCTTCACGCTCGCGTACCTCGGAATCGTCGTGCTTATTCCGCTTTCGACGATCTTCTTCAAAACTTTCACACTCACCTGGCCGCAGTTCTGGGCCGCAGTCGCGTCGCCGCGCACGATTGCGGCTTACCGGCTGAGCTTCGGCGCGTCGCTCGCGGGAGCACTCACCAACTCAGTCTTCGGATTCATCGTGGCGTGGACGTTGGTCCGCTACGAATTTCCCGGCAAGACGCTAGTCGACGTGATGGTCGATCTGCCGTTCGCGCTGCCGACGTCGGTCGCGGGCATCACGCTGACCGCCATCTATGCGGGCAACGGATGGATCGGGCGGTATCTCGCGCCGCTCGGAATCAAGGTCGCATACGCGCCGCTCGGAGTGGCAGTCGCGCTTACCTTCGTCGGGCTGCCGTTCGTGGTTCGCACGGTTCAGCCGGTGCTCGAGGACCTCGACAAGGAATATGAGGAAGCCGCGGCAACGCTCGGCGCGACGCGGATGCAGACGTTCATGCTCGTGATCGCGCCGGCGCTGATTCCCGCATTGCTCACCGGCTTCGCGCTCGCGTTCGCGCGCGCTCTCGGCGAGTACGGCTCCGTGGTCTTCATCTCGGGCAACATGCCGATGCGCACAGAGCTGGTGCCGCTGTTGATCATGAGCAAGCTCGAGCAATTCGATTACGCGGGCGCGACGGCGATCGCGGTCGTGATGCTGGTCGTATCGTTCCTGCTCCTGCTCGGCGTCAACATGCTTCAGCGATGGAGCAGCCGGCGCCTCGGTGAGGCCCAGGATGCCTGAGTCGGTGGACTACTCGCCGAAAAATCCCGCGACGGAAGATCCGCCGATCGTGCGGCGCGCGCTGATTTCGATCGCGCTCGCATTCATGGGGTTGTTCGTGTTCATCCCGGTGATCGCCGTGTTCGTGCAGGCGTTCTCCAGCGGAGTCGGCGCCTACTTCGCCGCGATCGTCGATCCCGAGGCGCGCGCCGCGATTCGCCTCACCCTGATGACCGCGGCGATCGCGGTGCCGCTCAACGTCGGTTTCGGAATCGCCGCGTCGTGGGCGATCGCGCGCTTCGATTTTCCCGGCAAGCAGACACTGCTGACGCTCATCGATATACCCTTCTCGGTGTCGCCGGTAATTTCCGGGATGCTCTTCGTTCTGCTGCTCGGCGTGCGTGCGCCAATCGGCGGATTCCTAGCCGCGCACGGCGTCAGGATCATTTTTGCCGAGCCGGGAATCGTGCTCGCGACAATCTTCGTCACTTTCCCGCTCGCCGCGCGCGAACTGATCCCGATCATGCAGGCGGTCGGCAGCGAGGAAGAGGAAGCCGCGATCGTGCTCGGCGCCGGCGGATGGCAAATGTTTTTCCGGGTCACGCTGCCCAACGTCAAGTGGGGACTGCTCTATGGGATGGTGCTGTGCAACGCGCGCGCGATGGGCGAATTCGGCGCGGTCTCGGTGGTCTCAGGGCATATTCGCGGGCATACCAACACGATGCCTCTGTACATCGAGATTCTGTACAATGACTACCAGTTCGCGGCAGCGTTTGCGGTCTCGTCGCTGCTTACCCTGCTCGCGATCGCGACGCTAATCGCCAAGCGTTTTCTGGAGCGCCGCGTGGTTCCCGCGAAGCCGGAACAGGACGAGATCACGGCCAAGGTTGCTGCATGAGTATCGAGCTTAGAAACATCAGCAAAAAGTTCGGCGACTTCGTTGCGGTCGATAATATCAGCCTGCATATCGAAACCGGCGAGCTGGTCGCGCTGCTCGGACTGTCGGGCTCGGGCAAAACCACGCTGTTGAGAATTATCGCGGGGCTGGAAACCCCGGACACCGGCGAAGTGCTGTTTCATGGTGAGGACGCGGTCGACGTGAGCGTCCGCGATCGCAAGGTCGGCTTCGTTTTTCAGCATTACGCGCTCTTCCGCCACATGACCGTGTTCGAAAATGTCGCGTTCGGACTGCGCGTGCTGCCGCGAAAAGCGCGGCCCGCCGAAACCGAGGTCGCGCGCCGCGTCCATGAACTGCTGAAACTCGTGCAGCTCGACTTTCTCGCCGATCGATATCCTTCTCAGCTCTCCGGCGGCCAGCGCCAGCGCGTTGCACTCGCGCGCACGCTCGCCGTCGAGCCCAAGGTGCTGCTCCTCGACGAGCCGTTCGGAGCATTGGATGCAAAAGTCCGCCAAGAACTTCGCCGATGGCTTCGCCGCTTGCACGACGAAATCAAGATCACCAGCGTCTTCGTCACCCACGATCAGGAAGAGGCGCTCGAGCTCGCCAATCGAATCGTGGTGATGAACAACGGTCACGTCGAGCAGATCGGATCGGCCGAAGAGGTCTATCACCATCCCGCCAACGCCTTCGTCTACAATTTCCTTGGCAACGTGAATCTGTTCCACGGACGCATCGAGAATGGGCGCGTCTTCCTCGGCGATACTGCGGTCGAACTCGAAAGCACTCACGCCCACGCGCATCCCGACGAGACCGGCAAGGCGGTGCTCTACGTGCGGCCGCATCTGCTCGAGATCGTGCTCCAGCCCAACGGCAAGCAGACCTTCCCCGCGACCGTGAAGTCGATAAATCCCGCCGGTCCGCAAGTCAAAGTCGAGCTGGTCGCCGAATGGGGCGACATGGTGCAGGTCGAGATCAGCCATGATCGCTACCAGGCGCTGCATCTCGAGCCCGGCGCGAACGTCTTCCTGCGACCCAAGGAACAGAAGCTGTTCGTCTATCAGATCTAGCGGTCATCGCTTTTTCCCCCGGAGCCCGTTACTTTACGCCGGATGTTGCACCATGATTGACATTATGTTGCAGAGCGTGCTACAGTGCAGTCGTGATCGGGAGCATCCGGCACAAAGGGCTCAAGGAGCTTTTCGAGACAGGGCGCAGCGCTGCAGTCCCGCCCCAATTGCGGAAACGATGCGCAAACTTACTCGAAGCCTTGGAAGAAGCCGAGAATTTAAGCGATTTGGCAATGCCTGGTTTCGGAACCCATCCGTTGCATACAAAACCGCCCAGATATGCGATGTCGGTCAATGGCCCGTGGCGGATTACCTTTCAATTTGAGGAGGGGAACGCACTGCTGGTCGACCTGGAACAGTGCCACTGAGACACGAAATCAACTTATGTTCAATCTTTATTTTCAGGGAGTTTTTGGAAAAATGAAGTCGGAGTATGTCGTTGATCGCGAGAAAGTAGCCGCCCGCAGGCCGATTCATCCCGGTATTATTTTTGCCGAAGAGGTGATGCCGGAACTGCGGCGTCATCGGACGATCGGCGAAATTGCCACTCTGCTCGGCGTGAGTCGTCAGACTTTACACCGCGTGATGGTCGGCGACATCTCAATCAGCTCCGAGATGGCCGTTCGTCTAGGCAAGCTTTGCGGCAATGGCCCGGGAATTTGGATCAGGCTGCAGGGACGTTACGACACCTGGGAAGCTGCGCGCCGGCTTGGCAATCGAATCGAAAAAATTCCGACGCTAGCTTAATTGAGTGCGCGCGTCGGGAACCGCGCGGCTATCTAAGCCGTTATCTATTATGTGATGAACAAAACCTCTCAGAACGAACATCTGATAGGACGCCGGGCATTCGTCGCCGCGATTGCCGCGATTCCCGCGGTCGTCGCATTCGGCTACGCGGAAACCGCCGTCACATCTGATGCGTCCGGCAATTCGCCGGATTCGAGCGCCTCGGGTATAGTCAAAGTATCGATCGTCGAATTCACCGATTCAGGACAAAAAAAGGGACTCGTGATGGAAGATAAAGTCGTCAAGACCGACGAGGAATGGAGCAAGCTGCTGACCCCCGAGCAGTTCAAGGTGGCGCGCAAAAAGGGCACCGAGCGACCATTCTCAAACTTGTATGCCGACAATCATGACAAGGGTCTCTACAGATGCATCTGCTGCGGCAACGCGCTGTTCAGCTCGGATACGAAGTTCGAATCCGGAACGGGATGGCCCAGCTTCTATCAGCCGATCGCGCCCGAGAACGTCAAGACCGAAACCGACCGATCGTTTTTCATGAAGCGAACCGAAGTGATGTGCGCGAAGTGCGACGCGCATCTCGGCCACGTCTTCGACGACGGCCCTCGTCCAACCGGCCTCCGCTACTGCATGAACTCCGCATCGCTGAAGTTCATCAAGTCCGACGAACCGCAGAAGACCTGAACTCTGTAGGCCGACGTGACAATCCTAATCGGCTCTCTCTGACAGGGAGAGGCCGACGCGAAGCGGCGGGTGAGGGTCCAAATTCCAAAATTTTTTGTTGCTGTCCGCGTCAGCGCTCGACTAGCTGCCACTGGATCAGCGTGAACCCTTCCGCGTGATCTTCGAACACCGCCTCGACTTCCGCATCGATCTTTACTTCGCGCATCGGATCGCCGAGCAGGTTGCCGACCATCCGCACCTTGCCTGCATCGGCAAGCTCTACAACTACTACAATGTACGGGCACGCCGACTTGAGCGCCGGATGCGCGGGATGCCACACGCGCTCCCAACTGTAGATGCGCCCGCGCCCCGACACGCGATGCCATCCGACGTCCAGCGTATGGCACTTGTGACAAATCCACTCGGGACCGAACTGAAACGTCGCGCACTTATTGCAGCGCTGGACCACGAGTTCGTGGCGGCGCGCGGCCTCCCAGAATTCGCGATCAAGTCCGTCGTGCATCGCGGCCGGCGCCGGCATTCCCGCGGGCAAATAAGTTTTCGATTGAGAATCGTCGCTCGGCATCTAACTCAACTCACTCCTTCGCTCACCTGCGAAGAATCAGATCGCTCACCGGCGCGACCATCGGGCCCGACACCACGATCGAAATCTCGGCGTCCTTGACCTGGCACGTCGATGTGCCGCGCACCTGTCGCGCCGCCTCGATTATCAGCTCGAGTCCGTGCATGTAGCACTCGGCGAGGTTTCCGCCGCTGGTGTTGATCGGCAGCCTGCCGTTCGGCCAGGTGAGATTTTCGAACCTACAAAAATCCATGACCTCGTCGGGATGACAAAATCCGTGCTCGACCAGGCTCGTCATCACCGCGCCGGTGAAGTTCTCGTAAACCTGCGCGACATCGACGTCGCCCGGCTTGATCCCCGCCATCGCGTACAGCCGCGGCGCGAGCGTCTTGAAATTCGAAGTCGAATAGTCGGGGCCGTTCTCCGCCGCGGCGCCTTGCCGGAAATCAGAACCCTGAGCGGACGCCATCACGTATGCTGGGCGCTGCTTCAGATCGCGCGCGCGTTCGGCGCTGGTCAGGATCACCGCCGCCGCGCCGTCGTTCTCCATGCAGCAATCGTAAAGATGGAACGGCTCGACGATCCATCGCGATTCGTCGTAATCCTTGCGCGAGAGCGGCTTGCCGTACATGACGGCGCGCGGATTGAACTGCGCGTGGTGATAGCAGGCCATCGCGATCGCGGCGAGCGGATCTTGCGTGATGCGATGCTCATGCATGAAGCGGCGCGTCCGCAATGCGATCCACTGCGCCGGCGTGGACATCCCGTACGGCCACGTGTATGCGGGAGCGCCGGAAATCGTGCGAATCGCCGGCGTCTGTCCAAAGCGGCCGAACTGCCCTTGCGCGAGTGCTCGATACACGACCACGCAAGTCGCGAACCCCGCGACGATCGCAGCCGCCGCATTTCCGATCGCGCCTGAGCCTCCACCGCCGCCGCCGCCCCAAAACATGTTGGAGAATCGCAACTCCGGCAGTCCAAGCGCGGTCGCGACCCGCACCGAATCGTTGCGATCGTTGCTGTAGGACGCAATTCCGTCGATCGCGGTCACCGGGATTCCGGCGTCATCGGCGGCGCGTTGAATCGCTTCGAGCGCGAGCCGGAATTCGCCGACGGGCGCCGCGCCGCGTTTGTAATAGGTGGTCTCGCCGAGACCGGCGATAGCGACCTTGTCCTTGATTGTGAATTCGCTCATCGATTGTGAACTCAGAATTGCACCGCTTCGATCGCCTTAGCGAAATGCGCGCAAGAATCCAAGCGCAACGAAGAGAACCTGCACCTCGCACGAAGTCGCGGCCTTTTCTCACAACTAAGCGGGCGAGGCGGGTAACAAATGGTCTGAAACGCGATACCCCGAGTTGGTGGCGCGCTCGATCACTTCGAGCAGCGCGGCTTTTCGGATCGGCTTGGTCACGTGCTCGTCACATCCCGCGTCGCGGCTCTCGATGAACGATTCCGAAAGAGCGGCTGCGGAGAGCGCCACAATCGGCGTCGGCGTTCGGTGATTGTCGCGTTCCCAATCTCGAATCGCGCGCGTCGCTGCATGCCCGTCCATCACCGGCATCTGAATGTCCATCAGGACCAGGTCGTACTTGTGGGCGATGAATTGCTCGAGTGCGAGAGCGCCATTTTCGACCTCGTCGATGCGGTAGGACGTATTCTTCAGGAACGCGGTGATCAGCATCCGATTGTCCGCGGAATCGTCGGCGAGGAGGATGCGCAAGGGTTTGAATGTTGCCGTAGGCACTCGCACGGGCTCATGCGCGGTGCCGTTGCGCACCGTGGGCGCGAGAGTCAATGCTGTGGAAGCCTCCTGGACCTGGAATCGCGCATTAAAGTGAAACGTGCTTCCGCGGTCGAGTTCGCTTTCTGCCCAGATTTTGCCGCCCATCAGTTCGACCAGGCGTTTGGCGATTGAAAGCCCAAGCCCGCTGCCGCCGTATTTTCGCGCGGTGGACGAATCGGCTTGAACGAAGGTCGCAAAAACCTGCTCGAGATCACTCGGCGCGATCCCGATTCCCGTATCGGTCACCGAGAACTGAATCCAACCTGGTTCGCCGCTCGGATCTCTCGATACCGTCAACGTGATGCTTCCCCGCTCGGTGAACTTGGTCGCATTGCCGATGAGATTGACCAGAATCTGGCGGAGCCGAAGCGGGTCACCAACCAGCGCAGTTGGTACGTTCGGCTCGATTCGCGCGATCAATGCGAGTCCCTTCTCGCGCGCGCGAACGCCGAGCGTCTCGATCACCCGATCGACCAAGGCCGCGAGGTCGAAGCCAACCTGCTCGAGGGTCAGCTTGCCGCTCTCGACCCGAGCCACATCAAGCACGTCGTTGATCAGGCTAAGCAGCGCATTGCCGTTGTCCACCATCGTGCACAGGTAACGTCGTTGCTCGGCGTCGTACGGAGTTTCGAGTAACAGCTCCGCCATCCCGAGGATCGCATTCAACGGGGTGCGGATTTCGTGCGACATGCTGGACAGAAATTCTGACTTGGCGCGCGATGCGGCCAGCGCCCGCTCGCGAGTTTCGATCAACTCGCGTTCGGTCTCCTTCAAATGCGTGATATCGCGACTGACCGTGATGATGCACTCCTCGCCCTGCAGCTCGGTCCGGGCGGCGGAAACCAGGCATGGGATGATCGTACCGTCTCGAGCGCGGAACCCTATCTCGAGATTGTTGACCTGCCCGCGCGACGTGAGCTCGTCGAGGAAGCGCTTGCGATCGATTGGGTCGGGCCAGATGCTGACCCTGGGAACCGAGGTTTCGATTGCTTCGGCGCGCGTATAGCCGGAGATCTCGAAGGCGGGATTCACGTCGATATAACGGCCGTCGCGGGCCCCGCTGATCGTGATTACGTCGGAACTGACCTCGAAAACCTTGCGTAGCTTTTCTTCGCTGTCGCGGGTTTTGCGCTCAGCCTGTTCGCGTTCCCGCGTGGAGCGTTCGCGCATCGCGGTTACCGCCTGTGAGATCACCGCCGCCATCAGTACTCCGAGCCATTGCCCTGCTTCGTCGCTGTCGTGACGTCCCGCGCCGAACCGCATCGCCGACCACGCCACGACGCAAAGAATGTTGAATGCGCCCTGCCACCTCACCGACCACGGAAATATCGCGCCTGTACCCATCATCATCAACATGGTCGAGACCAGAAACATCTCGACTTCGCCGTGCAACGCGGCTATCACACCGTCGGTCACGACTACGGCTGCGCAACCAATCCACACGATCGATCGCCAATGCTCGCGAAAAATCGTTGTTAAAGTGAGCGTGAAAAGTACGCACCCCACGACCAGACTGACCAGAGCATCCGCAAAGTCCCAGACCCCGGACGGTGTTGCAAACCACTTCAGGCTGGCGATGTTGAGCAGCGCCGAGAAGCCAATCAGCGCGGCACCGTATCGAACTGCTCGAACGGTCCAGGCGTCGACAGCCGGTAGCGTCGTTGTGGTCGGATTGCTCATCTAGAACCATAAGATGATGTGCAAGCGTGATGCCTAGGTGCGACTGACTCCGCCTTGAGCTACAGCGGCCTTAGCCGGCCTGCTAATCTCGCCGACGTGGATTGCGTGCCCGCATTCGGGACATCGTCATAGATTCGTTCGATTGCGATAATGATTCTGGATTCCATGAACGATCAGGACATCCGCATCGATCCACGAAACTACTGCGTCGATGCCAAACTGCTCGACGGCAGGTTGATCCGAATCCGTGCGATCGGCGCCAACGATCAAGAGCGCCTGCACGAGCACTTTCGCGGACTCAGTCAGCGGTCGATCTATTTCCGCTTCATGGGCTTCAAGCGCGATCTGTCGGCGAAGGATCTGACGTGGCTCACTGAACTCGATTTCAACGATCACGTCGGCCTCGCCGCGACGATGACCGAAGACGGCCGCGAACGCTTCGTCGGCGTCGGCCGTTACCTGCGATTAAGAGATCCGCATCACGCGGAGATCGCGTTCGCGGTGCTCGACGATTACCAAGGACACGGCATCGGTACGCTGCTGCTCGAGCATCTCGCAATCATCGCGCACGCGGGTGGGATCGCTGAGCTCGAAGCGAGCGTGCTCGCCGACAACCACCAGATGCTCGAAGTGTTTGCGCACGGCGGTTTCAAGATCCGCCACCCATTCGAGCCCGGCGTGGTGCAGCTTTACTACTCGACCGCCAAGTTCTAATTCTGATACCTCGCCCGTTATTCCTTGGGAGACGATGCCGCGCGCCTGGCGGCCAGTACGTGAGGGTTCTGCTAGTCGAGTACCAATGATTTCAAAAATTCGAGGTGCGCGATGAGTCTCGTCGAATTCGCAACCGAAGCCGAAATCGCAATCGTAACTATCAACCGGCCCGAGGCGCGCAACGCGGTCGATCGCCCGACCGCCGAGTCACTCGCCGCGGCGTTTCGACGTTTCGACGCGGATGACTCGCTCTCGGTCGCGATTTTGACCGGCGCGGGCGGGACATTCTGCGCGGGCGCCGACTTGAAGGCGGTCGCCACCGATCGCGGCAATCGCGTCACCGAGGATGGCGACGGTCCGCTCGGATGCACTCGCATGCTGCTCGGCAAGCCGGTGATTGCGGCGGTGGAAGGATTCGCGGTCGCCGGCGGAATCGAGCTCGCGCTATGGTGCGATCTGCGGGTCGCGGCGCGCAACGCAACCTTCGGCGTTTATTGCCGCCGCTTCGGCGTGCCGCTATGTGACGGAGGAACAATTCGGCTGCCGCGCCTCATCGGGATGTCGCGGGCGATGGACATGATCCTCACCGGCCGCGGAGTTTCCGGCGAAGAGGCGTTCGCAATCGGCCTAGCCAATCGCGTCGTCGCGCCCGGCCAGACACTCGCCGCCGCGAAAGAACTCGCCAAACAGATCGCGAGCTTTCCGCAGCGATGCATGCGCGGTGATCGGACGTCCGCATACGAAGCCTGGACGCTCCCGCTCGACGCCGCGCTCGCCAACGAGTACCGCCACGGAATCGCCACGATAAACTCCGGCGAAACCCGCGCCGGCGCCGCACGCTTCGCATCAGGAATAGGCCGCCACGGCAAGTTCTGATCGCAAACCCGTTGAGGGCCCCATTGTATGGCTCCCCCGCTTCCTGTACCCTCATGCCCAAGTCAATCGTGACTTTATGCGCGCGTCGGATTCCGTGACGCCACCCTCGCAACCCATCAGACCCACAAGTTCGGCACAATCTTCTGAACTGGAATCCGGGGCTCTGAACCATAGGATACTGTTTGTCGTTTTCTGAATTTTCTGTTTCCCCCGAGATCCATCGTTCAATCAAAGACCGCGGTCATCATACAGCGACCCCGGTCCAGGCCGGAGCTATCCCGGTCGCGCTCGCCGGGCGCGACGTGGTCGCCACGGCTGAAACCGGCAGCGGCAAGACCGCAGCCTTTCTGATCCCGACTATCGATCGGCTGCATCGCAAGAACATCCGGCACGTCGCCGCGATCGTGATCATGCCGACCCGCGAGCTTGCCGCGCAGGCCGCGCGCGAGTTCGATCTGATCGCGCGTCACACTCATATCCGCTGCGCGACGGTCGTCGGCGGCGAATCCGAACATCGCCAGATCGAGGCGATCCGAAAGGGCGCGCAGGTGCTCGTCGCATGCCCCGGCCGGCTCATCGATTTCATCGAGCGCGGCATCGTCAAGCTCGACAAAGTTGAAGTCGTCATCATCGACGAGGCCGACCGCCTGCTCGACATGGGCTTCCTTCCACAATTGCGGAGAATCATGCGGATGGTGCCCAAGCATCGCCAGACCATGATGTTCTCCGCGACGATGGCTTCCGGTCCCGAAATGATCGCGCGCGAATTTCTGACCACTCCGGAGCGAATCACGGTCGGCGGAAAATCGGCGCCGCCTTCGCAGATTCGCCAGTCGATCTACCCGGTCACGCTCGAGAACAAAGGCCCGGTGCTGCTCGAGATACTGAAACGGCCCGAAGTCGAAAGCGCGATCGTATTCACCCGCACCAAGAGCCGCGCCGACCGAGTCGCCAAGATGCTCCAGCGGGCCAACGTCAAGGCGGTGCAGATTCACGGCGATCGCTCTCAAAGCCAGCGCAACGCGGCATTGGCGGGCTTCCGCGCGAGAAAGTTCCGCGTCATGGTCGCGACCGACGTGGCCGCGCGCGGTCTCGACATCCCCGACGTTTCGCACGTGATCAACTTCGACCTCCCCGACGAAACCGAAGGCTACATCCATCGCATCGGCCGCACCGCCCGGATGGGCAAGGCGGGCGAGGCGATCAGCCTGGTGACGCAGGAGGAGCGCGTCAACCTGGCGCGGCTCGAGCGCACGCTCGGCAACGCGCTCGACCGCGAGCACGTCGAAGGTTTCGAGAAGATCGAAATCCTGGCGCCCAAGCCGATGACCGTGTTCCGATCCTCGGGCGCGCGCAATCGCTCCGCGCGCAATCGTCCGCGCTCGCGCTGGGCGTAGGCAGCAAAATTTTCGCAATGACCTCGCCAGCCATGGTGCCGATCGCAACTCCGATCGGCACCTACGGCCCGGCGACGGATTTCCCTGTGATATAATTTTCGCTGATGTTTCGTGCGGCGAACTCGTCATCGCAAAACAGCGAAGCCTCGCCGTTGGTACGTCTGACCAAAGGAGTGCCGATGCGACCCTATCGAATCAACCTCATCCTCGTTCTTCTTGCCATGGCTGCGACTGGCGCCGCGATTCTCAACCTCACCGGATGCACCGCAACCAGGATGCTGCTCACCGGCGGTGAGAAGCAGGTCAAGCATCACCTTCGCCCGGTTGAACCCGGTCCTTATGTAATCGTCTTCGGCTTCGACGGCGCCGGATTCGATCAGTTGAATGAAGCGATCGGGTCCGGCAAGGCGCCGAATCTTCAAGCGATGCTCGGCAAAGACCTTGGCGGCGGCGTGTATGAGCACGCGTACTCGGCGCCCACTGCGATAACCATCCTGCCCTCGACCACCGTCGCCGCCTGGTCGTCGATCTTCACCGGCGCGACTCCCGCCTATACCGCCGTGCCGGGTCATGAATGG
>Ga0210407_10000592_pt1 | contig 39789 bp, 35 predicted proteins | sample IncBWC27MmetaG_FD_150860 | JGI IMG/M metagenome (GOLD analysis project Ga0210407, IMG submission 150860) | Forest soil microbial communities from Barre Woods Harvard Forest LTER site, Petersham, Massachusetts, United States - Inc-BW-C-27-M | ecosystem: Environmental > Terrestrial > Soil >...
ACTCGAAAACGAAATCGTCATCGCCCGCGAGGTTCAGTCGCAACTTTTCCCGCAAGTCCTCCCCACTCTCCCCGGCCTTGAACTCGCAGCCATCTGCCGCCCCGCGCGCGTAGTCAGCGGCGACTATTACGATTTCATCCGCACCGGCAACAACACCGTCGCCATCGCCTTGGCCGACATCAGCGGCAAAGGCATCTTCGCCGCGCTCCTAATGGCCAGCCTCCAAGCTACGCTCCGCAGCCACGCCGGTTTCGACGGCCTAACAGGCACAGCCGAGCTGGTCGCGCGCCTGAATCGCCATCTCTTCCGCAACACCTCCGACGATCGCTACGCCACATTCTTCTACGCCATCTACGACGTAGCCGCCCGCACGCTCACCTACACCAACGCAGGCCACCTCGCTCCCTTTTTCGTGAATGGCTCAAACGTGCAGGAACTAAGCGAAGGCGGCACAGTTGTAGGCCTGATCGAAGATTGCAAATTCACCCAAGGCACAATCAAAGTCGAGCCCGGCAGCCTCTTCGTAGCCTTCAGCGACGGCCTGACCGAACCCGAAAATGTTTACGGCGAAGAATTCGGCGTCCACCGCCTGCGCGATGAAGTCCTCCGCCAGCGCAGCCTGCATCCGCAGCCGATCGCCGAAAACCTGATAGCCGCAGCCGAACAATGGGCCGGCACAGCCGAACAAGCCGACGACATCACAGTAGTAGTAGCCCGCATGGGCTGACGCGTCATTCGTCGCGCTGATCGTGAGGCGCAACTTGCGTGCGCTGATGGCTGGCTCAACTGCGCCGCCACGCCGCGCGCCGTCATCCTGAGGAGCGAAGCGACGAAGAATCTCTCCCGCTCTCTCTGTGTTCTCCGGTTTTTCTTCGTTTTCTTTGTGTCAAGTCTTTTGCCTTTCTCTACCTCCTCTACGTTAAATCCTTTCACCTTTTTCCTCGTTCGCCTTTATCAATGCAATTATCACTTTTCATCTGCGTTCATCAGTGGTGATTTTGACCCGCTCCACCGTTTTCCCTGACTCCTCCACCCAAATCCCAAAAAAATCCACTATACTTACGCGACTCGAATTCCGGGAGACAGCGTGCCACTACGCAATCGCACCGCGCTCATCACCGGCGGCAGCCGGGGCATCGGCAAAGGCATTGCCCAAGGACTAGCGCAGGAAGGCGTCCGCATCGCCATCTCCTATCGCACAAATAAAACCGCCGCGCAAAACGCTCTCCGCATACTCCAAGGACAAGGCGCCGAATGTTTCGCAGTCGAAGCCGACGCCACCAACCCAGAAAAAGTTCAATTCCTCATAGACGCAGTCCTCGAGCGCTTCGGCCGCCTCGACATCCTCGTCAACAACGTCGGTGAATTTAATTGGAAGCTGGTCGCCGACACCAGCGCCGACGAATGGCAAAAAGTGATCGCCTCCAATCTCTACAGCGTCTTCCACGCCAGCAAAGCCGCATTACCAGCCATGCGCCGCCAGCACTGGGGCCGCATTATCAATCTAGGCGCAGTAGGCGCCGAACGCGCCTTCGGGCAGGGAACTATCTCCGCCTACGCCGCAGCCAAAGCCGCGGTAGTTTCCTTCTCCCGCTCGCTCGCCATCGAAGAAGCCAAGAGCGGTATCACCGTCAACGTGATAAACCCTTCCAACATTGACGAACGCGAACTCACCGCCGACGAAGCCCGCCGCATCCGCGACGCCCGCTCCCCCATGGGCCGCCCACCCTCCGCCGAAGACGTGACCGCCGCCGTAAAATTCTTCGCCTCTGACACTGCCGACTACATCACCGGCCAGGTTATCAACGTAACCGGTGGCTGGATGCTGTAGCGCTGGCCGCAAGCGCCGCGTCTAAACCCGCACCCTCGCCTGCGGCCCGCGAACCGCAGGTACGCGAGAATGCCGCACCCAACAACTCAAAGGCTTTCGTTTGGGTAGTGCGAAAGGGGGGTGCAGCCCGCCTAAATGAGAATTCGGGATAGTCGAAAGCTCGTAATGACTAGCTAGGAACCGCTTCAGCACAGTTAGCGAGCATTTCCGCGACGTATGATTCGCCCATCTCTGTGTTAAACATTACGTGGTACAGGTGGTGATCTGGCCAATTCAGCTTAAGGTATCTCTTGATAAACGCGGCGCGATCTCTATCGGTGGTGTCCACCTGTTCGATTGCATCACGCTCGGGCATGCCGCCACGTACCAATCGATGGATCTTGTAATCGCGCGAAGCATAGAGAAAACTGCGGAAGACATCCTTGCGATTGCGCAGAAAATATTGCGAGCCGCGGCCCACGATGATGCATGGGCCGTCAGACAGCGCGTGATTGACCGCCTGCTCGGAAACCGCGGCGATGCGACGAGCGTCGAGCAGAGCTAAGCGGCTCGTTGGGGGCAGGCCTCCCTCGAATGCTCCACGAAGAAAGGAATGGAAGATCCCGTAAACTGCGGGATCGCTTTTCCATTCCATCTTCTTCACCACTTCTAGAGTACTTTGCGTCAGACGCGCGATTTCCTGCGTCAAGCGTTCATCCCACAGCTTCCAGCCGAGCCGATGGGCGAGCAGGCTGGCAATCTCGGAGCCGCCACAGCCGAACTCGCGCTCAATTGTAATTGCTTGAATCATTGCCCTTATCCTTCTTATCGTTCGTATCCTTACCCGGCCGCCACAGCTCCGCCTGCGCCTGGATCATTCTTTTTCAAGAAAAATGCGAGCACGAACATAAGCGAGCAGAGCGCGCCCAGGATCCAAAATGTGTCCATATAAGACAACGTGTGTGCTTGTTGATTCATCAGGCCGTAGAACCTGGCGATGGCCTGATTGTGTGCATCCGTCGAGCGCAGCCCGGAATGTGCGATATCAGAGCTCAGCCCACGCAACGCCGAACGATACGCAGGGGTATCCACAGTGACATGGCCGACGAGGATTTGCTGGTGATACTGAGAGCGCCGTATGATCAAAGTGGTCACCAGTGAAGTCCCGATACTGCCGCCAATGTTGCGCATGAAATTGATTATTCCGGAGACGCTGTTGCCTTTCTCCGGAGGCACTCCGATATAACCTGCCGCCGTGATCGGGACGAAAAGAAATCCGACCCCGACTACTTGCGTGATGCGCAGCCACATTGCAAAACGGAAGCTGACGAATAAATCCAGCTGGTGAGACGAGTAGATCAGCCCGACGGCAAGACAGAACCATCCAGCGGCGATCAAGTATCTGGCCTGAATCTTCGAGGTAAGCCTACCCGTGATGGGCATCATCACCAACAGCACCACTCCTCCTCCGGATAAAACCAGACCTGCGAGTCCAACTCCCCAAAAGGACGCACCATGTGGCACGCTGCCCATCCTCAGACCTCCACCCACCCCACGCACGCGATGAACCTCGCCATCCACACCAACGCCCGCATCAATGATCAGCGAGCAGGCGAGTCGTGCGCCCATTGCTCGTCACTCATCACTCGTTACTGCCTCATTCAATCGCTAGCGAAACATAATCGAAAGCCATCGCAAGTGATTGAAAATAAACAGCAGCGACCCAGATCAATCGCTAGTTTTTGTCGTGTTTTTTGCTATTGCCAAGGCAAAGGCGCCGGTCCCGCAGAGCGGGACCGCCACTGCACTCGTTCGCAGATTCTAATCGCTAGTCCCAGTATTAAAAACGGACGCAAATGATTGAAAACAAACAACAGCGACCCATTCTAATCGCTAGTTCTTCAGGCGTTTTGAGTGACACGGCTGCGAGGCGGGTAAAACAAAAACGCCCATCCTTCCCGGGAGGAGCTTTGGGAAGGATGGGCGGTGTGCCGTGCTTACTGCTGTTCGAGCGTTGCGAATGCTACGAAACTTACGTCTGGCTTCGCCGCTGCTGCACAGCTGCAGCCTGGCTGCGACTACGGATTACCGATGGCCACCGCCGTGCCCGCCGCCGCTGTGTCCGCCGCCACCGTGGAAGCCGCCACCACCACCGTGGGAGCTGCCACCGCGTGCTCCGCCGCCGCCGTGGAATCCGCCGCCAACTTCGCCGCGTCCGCCGAAGCCACGACCGCCACCGTTGAAGCCGCGACCGTCAAAGCCGCGACCACGACCATCGAAGCCGCGACCACGGCCATCGAAGCCGTGTCCATAAAAGCCGCGTCCATAGAAGCCACCGCGGAACCACGGGCCTGCGCCTATGAACAAGCCGTCAGAGAAGTAGCTAGGACCGTAGTATCCGTAAGGCGCGCAGTCGTAAGGGTAATACCCATAGTAACCGTACGCGCAAACGGGAGCTGGGCCAACGTAGCCTGGGCCGATGCCCACGCCGACCGCAACGCGCTGTGCACTCGCGTTCGGCGCGAGGGCCAAGGCAGTTCCAAGTACTGCAAAAATCATTAAGTATTTCGCGAAATGTTTCATATTTGGGCCCCTTCTGAGCCCGTAGAGCCTTTGTGTCTATTACTGCCTTCGGACGCCCCCGGATGCCTTCGGTTGCGTCTGATAGTGAAACACGCCTGGTGGTCGAAAGTTGCGGTGGGGGCGAAGAGGAGGCAAACTGTGTAGGGCGTGCGGGTTACGGCACGACTACTGAGCGGTGAGTAGTGATTGGTGACTCGTGATCCGTGACCGGTGGCCCGCGACCCGTGAAACGCAACGTCGAGTGGTTGATGATTAATCACCCGTGGTGCGCCGCCCGGTGTGACGCCGACCCTCCCGGACTGGTGGTGCGCCAAACGCCAATCGGGAGCTTGCCGTTCCCAGGGAAGGCTGGGATGCGAGATCGCGGTTGCGTTGACGGGGCGCTTGAGGCCTTGCTACTCTGAATCTCCGGAAATTGCGCTGCATCGAATGGCGATACCGAAAAAATTGCAGTCGGGATTACTGAGCTTACGGAGGAATACGCATGGCGACGCCAGCTAGACCCAAGGTTTTCAAGAACTTTATCAATGGCGAGTGGGTGGAGGCCCGCAGCGGCAAGGCGATCGAGAATCGCAACCCCGCGAACACTGGGGAACTGGTGGGCATGTTCCCGGCGTCCACGGAAGAGGACGTGGACCTGGCGATTGACGCCGCGAAGGGCGCTCATGACAAATGGCGGCTGACGCCTGCGCCCAAGCGCGCCGAGATTTTGTATCGCGCGGCGGAAATTCTGATCGAGCGCAAGGAAGATTATTCGCGCGACATGACGCGCGAGATGGGCAAAGTCCTCGCGGAAACTCGCGGCGACGTGCAGGAAGCGATTGACATGACCTACCTGATGGCCGGGGAGGGAAGGCGGCAGTTTGGACAAACCACGCCGTCGGAACTGCCGAACAAGTTTGCGATGTCCGTGCGCACGCCGGTGGGAGTGGCCGGGTTGATCTGTCCTTGGAATTTTCCGATGGCGATTCCGTCGTGGAAAGCGATGCCGGCGCTGGTGACGGGAAATACGGTGGTGATCAAGCCGGCGGAAGATACGCCGCTATCCACATACAATTTGATGCAGGTGCTGACCGAGGCCGGGTTGCCGCGCGGGGTGATGAACGTAGTGTTCGGTGATGGTCCGGAAGCCGGCGCGCCACTTCTCAATCATAAAGATGTAGGCCTCGTGAGTTTTACAGGGTCCACCGAGGTTGGGCGCATTGTGAGCCAGGCTTGCGCGCCTTCGTTTAAGAAATGCCACCTGGAAATGGGCGGCAAGAACATCATCATCGTGATGGACGATGCGAATTTGGATTTGGCGGTGGACGGTGCAGTGTGGGGCGGGTTTGGAACGAGCGGGCAGCGCTGCACGGCGGCGAGCCGCGTGGCGGTGCACAAGAAAGTGTACGGCGAATTCGTCGAGAAATTCGTGGCGCGTGTGAAGGCGCTGAAAGTTGGAGATGGTCTGGATCCTTCGACGGACATGGGACCGTGCATCAACGAGCAGCAATTGAATACGGTGATGAAGTACGTGCAGATCGGCAAGGACGAAACGGCGAAGCTCGCGACGGGCGGACATCGCCTCGAAAGCGGGACGTGGGGACGCGGGTGGTTCCACGAGCCGACGGTGTTCACAGATTGCGCTCCGAAGATGCGCATCGCGCAGGAGGAAATTTTCGGACCGGTGGTGGCGGTTATTCCATTTGAGAATTTCGACGAGGCGCTGGATATTGCGAACGGCGTGCAGTACGGATTGTCGGCGGCGATCTACACGCGGAATGTGAATAATGCGTTTCGTGCGCAACGCGATTTGCAGACTGGGATTGTTTATGTGAATGCGCCTACCATCGGCGCGGAAACGCATTTGCCGTTTGGCGGGATCAAGAATACGGGCAACGGGCATCGCGAATCGGGCGAAGCGGCGCTGGATTTTTATTCGGAGTGGAAGACGGTCTATATTGATTATTCCGACCGGTTGCAGCGGGCGCAGATTGATAATGCGTAGGGCGTAGCGCCGGCGTCTCGCCGGCTCTTGTGCGTTTCGATTTGTCCGGGGCGACATCCGGAGTGCGAATGCAAAGGCGGAGCTTCAGCGGCTAGAGCCGTAGTGCTTTCGCCGGACGTATGTCGTGGCTAAAGCCACGACCCACAAAGATTCTCCGGCTACGTCTACGGCTGCCCGGTGCAATGAGCCTGAACCGGCCGCTACACCTTCAAACACATGGCCAAGAGCGCCAATCGGGAAATTGGCGTTCCCAGCTTGCGCGCTAGACTTTGAGGCCGATCAGACGCATTAATTCCAGGGCGTTGCTTTTGGCAACTACTCCGTCGCGCAGTTTGTGATCGAAGCGCATTTTACCTTCCTCGACGTAATCCTGGAAATGCACGTTGCGCGCGGCTCCCGGCAACACCTGGGCGATCTCGGTTAGCGCCAGATCGTGCGTGGTGACGATGCCCAGCGCGCCGCGTTCGAGCAGCGCGCGCAGCAGGCCTTCCGAGCCACTCCGGCGATCGTTCGAGTTCGTGCCTTCCAGCAGCTCGTCGAACAGGAACAACACGCGCGCGGAGCCTTCCGTTAGCTCGAAAACATCGCGGATGCGCAGAATCTCCGTGTAGAAACTCGAGCGGTGTTCCTGCAGCGAATCCACGCGGCGGATGCTGGTGCCGAGTAGGATGGGGGTCATGCGCAACGATTTGCCGCGAATCGGCGCGCCGGCGAGCGCCAGCACCGCGTTGATTCCGGCAGTGCGCAGATAGGTGCTTTTTCCGGACATGTTCGAGCCGCTGACGAGGAGCACTCGTGCCTGGGGATCGAGCCGCACGGTATTGCGGACGCACTCCGCTGACGGAATTAAAGGATGGCCGAGCTCTTCGCCGAGGAAGATTGCGGACGCGTTGGGAATTTCGCCGGCAAATTCCGGGAACGGATCGTCCGGATGCTCGTAGGAATAACCTGCGAGCGAGAGCAGCGCCTCAATTTCCGCAGCGATATCCACCCAGGCGCGCAGCTTGCCGCCGTATCGCTTGCGCCATGCTTCGGCCGCGAAGGCGCACTGCACGGCGTAGAGCATGGGCAATTCCAGAAGGCGGCCGAGCAAATCTTCGCGCGCGTCAATCCAATAAACGATATTTGCGAGTTGGCGCACGGACTGCGAGGCGGTTTGGTGGCTGGACTTCAATCGTGTTGCGAAGTCTTGCAGGCGCGGCGAAGCGAACGGCTCCTGTTCGAGGCGTTGCAGAACGTCCGCGAACAGCCCCAGGCCCTCGGCGTTGCACGCCAGAGTGGAAACCACTTTTTCGGCGCGTACGCGCAGCCAGAGCAGGACGGCCACTTCGAGCGTCAGGACGCCAGCCAGTGGCCACAATTTCTGAGTAGCCAGCACAAAAATGATCGCGGTCGCGGCGGAAATCGCCAGGAACGCGGCGACAATTCGCCACGGGCCCGCGGGAAGCAGCGGCGGCGTTTCCGCCCAGTTTTCCAGCGAGCGTGGATCGAGGCGCACCTTCAAGTCTTCGCCGAGCAACGCCAACCCCTCGCGCAAATCCAGTTTGTTGCGCAGCTCGATGATGACTTTTTGCCTCTCATGGATCGCAGGCACAGGCGACGCGGCCGTGAGCCATTCCGCCAGGCGCTCTTCTCCCATTGGAAGACGCGCGGTCGAGAGAAGTTCGAACAGGCAGCCGGTGCCGAAAATATCGAGATCATCGGCGTAGACGTGTTTGGGATTGCGGAAACGCTCGCCGGTTGCGCCAGTTCCGGTCCAGCGGTCTTCCATGCGCGCGAGGCCGCGCTGGTAAAATGCAACGGCGCTGCGGGCGTGAGCGAGCGTGCGCAGGGCGAATTCGTGCGCGAGTGCCAGGGCGAGGTAAATCACGATCGGAATTGCCAGCCAGTATGTGGAGATTACTTCGTCTTTCAGTGAAAGCCAGAGGAGAACGATCGCAACGATGACCGTCGCGAGCTTCGCATTTCCGATCTGCTTGTGCAGAGTGTCTTTCGCGGCGACGGTTTGCACGCGAGTTGCGAGTCGTTGTGAGTATTCGTCGTGAGGTTGCGGCAATAGCTGCCTCCGTGTGGACGGTGGTAGTTTACTACTCGATTGAATGCGAATTGGTGCGATGAATGGTTGGCGTTTCGCGGGTGCGATCTAGCAACTATGAAACACGCGACGTTGTCGCGAACAGCAGATCCCTCTCTGCATCCCGCGCCTGCCAAACTGCGGCAGGAAAGAAAACACACCGGACTCCGTGCGGGATGACAGTCGGTGTGCGTTTTCCGCCAACTGCTCGACCTAATCCAACCGCGAAGAGCCGGCGAGACGCCGGCGCTACAAATGCAATAGCAAAATGAGCGGCGGACAGTCTAGGCTTGCGGTTCGGCGGCGACCGGTACGAACATCGGAGCCGGCGACGGAGACCGCGCCGGTTCCGGCGCCTGATTCGCCTGGTAATTGCGATACCAGATTGCTTCGCTGGCTCTTTGCCATAGGCGCGTGCCGATCCAGATCAGAATCATGAATTGGCTGAGCAGTAACGCAGCGACGTTGGACTGCGGGGGCACATGGAACATCCAAACGTGCAGGCCGATCCCGAACAGGACCCAGGCGATGATGCTGACACGCAAGTAGAGCCACAACAGCGAGAAGAAATTGCGGCGCAGCAAGGTGAACGCGCGGCGGAGGGCGCGATGCATTTTCTTTTCGTCATCGGCGACGGCGATGACTTGGGCCATATCAAACCACAGGCGCACGATGATCAAGAGCAGCAGGATCACGACAGCAGCCGCTTCGACGAAGTGATCTCCAGGATATGGCGAAATGGATTGCTCCTCGATGCGCGTGTACGTTGCACTGGTGAGGGCGGCGAGCCCCGCGACGGGCAGCAGCACGATCGCGAGATAAATCAGCAGGCGGAAGAAACGCCAGAAGTGGTGGCCGGCGGCTTCGAAGAAAGCCGTGGTTGTGGGTTTTTCATCGAGCACGTAGGCAGCGAGAATGCCGCCGGTGACGAAAAGCATGAAGACCACAAATAGCAGCGAGAAATGAACGATGTTGTGGCCTTGAATTTCCAAGGGTGAATCCGGCACCTGTTGCAGCATGATGATCGCCGACGTGTCGAAACCATCTACCAGACGCTGCGCGGCCGCGCTATGATCGAGCAACGAACTCGCGCGTTCCGTCATTTCGTGCGTCGAGAAAAGTCCGAAGATCAGGCAGACGGCGAAAATCCACCAGACCAGACGCTGCCATTGCCACACCAGCCCGGCGCCTGAAAAAAATGTTCCTCGCTTCGCTGCAGCCATTCGTGTCGCTCCTTCGATGCCGTTAGGTCAGCCAGGCCAGCAATTGCGAGAGCCATTCGCTGGCGAAGACCCAGATCGTTCTGAGCTTGTGCGTCGCGCGCGGATCCGCCTCCTTCACGAAACTGTTGTTGAAGGGGTCGCGGTCCAGGGTGATCTGGTTGTGCGCGTCAATGTGCGCCGATTGGATTTTGGCTTTGCGATCATAGTGATAACGCACCCAGCGATCCTGCCCGTCCCAGTGCTCGACGGCGGCGGAGCCATCGTCGAATTTAATATCCACGTCCACCGGGAACACGAAATCGCCCTTGCGAACCACGGTGATGTAGGTGCGATAGGCCTCGTCTTTTTCGTTTTTCTTGGAGGCGTGCGCCGGAGTGTCCCACCACTTCAGCGGATCGGAGTGGGCGTCGGCGAGCGAATAATCCAGGACTTGCGTGCCGTATATTGCTTGATTGAAATACCAACGCAGATCTTTTCCGGAAACTTCCTCAATCGTTTTCAGGAAATCTTCGCCCGTGGGATGCGTGAAGCGGTAACGCATGAAGTAGGTGTACAAGGCCTGGCGCAATGTGTCTTCGCCGATCACTTTTTCCAGCGTGAGCAGCACGGTGGCGGTCTTACCGTAGGTGATACCGCCGTAGGAATTGTTGTTTATGAATTTCCACGCGAAGCGGGCAATGGGGTCCTTGTCTGGATCCGAGAAATAGCCTGTTTGCTGCACGCCTGTTTCGCTCATTTGCGCGAATGGAAAATTCACCGCCGAAGTATTCTTGCCGTACAGCTCGTCCATCACTTTCACTTCGGTGTAGCTGTTGATGCCTTCGTCGAGCCACGCTTCCTCGAATTCGTTGGTGGCGACCATGCCGTACCAATACTGGTGGCCGAACTCGTGTTCGGTGACAATTTCCGGCGCCAGCACGCCTTGAGGCATGTGCGCCGAGGTTCCCAGTGTAATTAGTGTGGGATATTCCATGCCACCGGCGTCGCCGCCGCCGTGCGGTGGGTCAACCATCGTGATGCGGTCGTATGGATAAGGGCCATACCATTGGTCGAAAAGGCGCAGCGAGCCTTTCTCTGCGTCAATGTATCGCTGCGCCGACCCCATGTGTCCGGGCGAAATCAGCAGGTGAATTTTTACGGGGCCTTGGCTGCCGGTCCACGAGTCCTCGACGACAGTGAAGCTGGGGCTGGCGGTCCAAGAAAAATCGTGGACGTCTTCGGAATGATAGGTGAGCGTTTTTGTGCCGTCGGAGTTATCCCTACTCGAAACCAGATCGCCGCCGGCACCGACGATTTCGCTCTGCGGCACCGTGATCTTTACGTCGAAGGTGCCGAAGTCCGCGAAAAATTCGGTGGTGGCGTGGAATTGATGGCAGTTCCAGGCGTTCTTCCACCACACGCCGACTTTGGGGAACCATTGGCCGACCATATCGAAATCGTGGGCGTAGCCGGTGCGTTCGACGACTTTGGGAAGCACATCGTGAAAGACAATGCGGAATTGCGCGGAGGCGCCGGGGGCGATTGGTTTCGGCAGAGTCACTTGGAAAACCGTGCGATCTTCGGCGTTCTTATCGTCGGGATGGCTGAATTCCATTTTGTTCGTAAGGTCGCCGGCGCCTTCGACTTCGAGCTTATCCACAGTGATCGAGCCGAAATGTTTGGGATCCCACTCTGAATCCGGGCCGCTGCCGCGCGTTCCGGCGAGGCGCACTTCAGTCATGAAGGTGGACTGCGGTTGAAAGGCGTTCAGATAAAGATGGAAGGGAAAAGTTTGCTGCGGCTGTCCGGTCAAGTTTTTATAAGTGAGTGTTTCGCTTGCGGCGATGGTGTGCTTAGTGGGGTCGAGCCTGGCTTCGATTTGGTAGGCGACGATGCGCGTGGAGAGCGGTTTGGTTGTCGTGTCAGCTGATACGGCTATGGCGTTCGCTTCTTGGCTTGGCGCTGGGACTTGAGAAAAAATGGGGCCGCAGGACGTTGCCATGACCACAGCCAGCACAAACAATTTCATCAATCTCATCCATCCTCCCACACGAAATCCGCTCTGAGGGATGTGCACCATTGGCAATCGCCCGTCCACGATATGATACGAGGCTCAGGTCGCGCAAGTTTCGTTTCTGACGGCGGCATTTGTGTTTATGGATGTGCTCATTCCGCGCCGGTCCAGGCGGCGTCAAGTTGACGGCCTGCGGCGCAGCGACTACACTAAAATCAGAGTAGTAGTGCGCGAGGGCGCGCCTTCGAACGCGGTGCGGGCTCGTTTTCGGTGGAAACCTATGAGTCCAACGGTTTTACAACAGAAACGCCACCAGCAGATTTTGACGGACGTGGTGCGCGCGTACATTGAGACGGGCGAACCGGTCTCCTCGCGCAGCATTGTGCACCGGCATATCGAGCCGCTTAGTTCGGCCACGGTGCGCAACGTGATGGCGGACCTTGAGGACGCGGGCTTGCTGTTCCAGCCGCACACTTCAGCGGGCAGGGTTCCAACGGCGGCGGCGTACCGGTTTTTCGTGGAGCAAGTGGCCGCGCAGGCCACCGCCAGTCCCGCTGACCTGCTGTGGATTCGCCGCGAGTTGGCGGCAGCGCAGACTCCGGAAGCAGTGATGGAACGCGCCAGCCATGTGCTGGCTGCGGTTTCGCGCGGGCTGGGCATTTTTATTGCGCCGCCGCTGGCGCGGAGTGTCGTGGAGCATTTGCGTTTTCTGCTGCTGCCAGATGGACGCGTGCTCGTGATTTTGATTTCCGGCGGCGGAGTGACGCGCGACAAATTGATCCGCCCGGAGCGGCCATTCAAGCAGGAGGACCTTGATCGCACGTCCGAATATTTGAACCGGCATTACATCGGCTGGACGCTGGAGGCGATGCGCGCGGATTTGCGCAAACAATTGGAACAGGACCGCGAGCAGTACGGACAGCTCGCGGGCACCGCGCTGATCCTGTGCGACCCGAGTGTGCTGGGTGATGTGGCAGACCGCAAGATTTATGTGGATGGCGCTGCGCAGATTGCGTCTTCGCCGGATTTCACGAACCCAGAGCAGTTGCGCGAGCTGCTCGAGGCGATTGAAGAGAAGGATCGCTTGATCGCGCTGTTGAGCGGTTGCATCGAATCGCCGGAGCCGGTGCATGTGGAGCTGGGTTTGGACAAGATTTCGAATGCGGGGAAACATCTCGCCATCGTTTCCGCTTCGTATTCATCTAAGGATCAGGTGCAGGGAACGCTTGGAATTCTGGCGCCGATGCGCATGCACTACGAGCGGGTGATTACGGCGGTCGCGTTCATGGCGCAATTTTTCTCCGAAGAGCAAGAGGGGGGCTGACTTCTTTGGCGTCACACAGACAAAACAAGGAAAAGGATTTTACCGAGGGCGGATTTGCGGCTGCGGCCGGTCCGGCAGAGGATTCCGTGGCGAACCAGGCTGCGCCGGAAGCGTTGCCCGCGGGCGACGCTTCGGCTGTCGAGCAGATTGAGAAGCTAGTGGCCGAGAAGCAGGATTTGCAGAACACTTTGCTGCGGCGGCAGGCGGATTTTGAGAATTACCGCAAGCGGGTGGAAAGAGAACGCGCGCAGGAGCGGCATCGTGGCGCGGAGTTGCTGATCGAGCAGGTTCTGCCTGTGCTGGATGCTTTCGATCTCGCGCTTGCCGGCCAATCAGGCGCGGCCAGCCCTGAATACCGCAAGGGATTCGAAATTATTCGCACGCAGCTGTGGAACGCGCTGGCGAAGCAGGGGCTGCAGCCGATTGAGGCGGTGGGGAAGCCGTTCGATCCGCACCTGCATCACGCGATTGAGAATGTGCCGACGGCGGAGCAGCCGGAAGGCACTGTGGTAGGCGAAATGCAAAAGGGTTATATGTTCCATGATCGCGTGCTGCGGCCGGCGATGGTTCGTGTGGCGTCGGCGCCTTCGAATTAACGCGCACAAGCGATGCGGCGTGGGCGATCCTTGCAGGAATTCAAATTTTCATAATGTGGAGACAGAAGAACGATGGCGGCCAGCAACGGCAATGATTTTTACGAAGTTCTGGGCGTGGCGCGCGACGCTACGCCCGAGCAGATTAAATCCGCATACCGCAAGGCGGCGCTGAAGTGGCATCCCGACCGAAATCCCGAGAAAAAAGAAGAGGCCGAGCACAATTTTCGCGCGGCTTCCGAGGCCTACGCCGTACTTTCCGACGAGCAGAAGCGTTCGGTGTACGACCGTTACGGTGCGGCTGGTCTGGGCAATCGCGGATTCGATTCCGGCTTCAATGCGACGATCTTCGAGGAATTTCAGGACATCCTCGGCGATCTTTTCGGTTTCGACGAAGTGCTGGGCGGCGGACGGCGGCGCGGCGGCCGTGGCGGGGCGCGCGGGCAGCGTGGCGCGGATTTGCGTTACGACATGTCGCTAAGTTTCGAAGAAGCTGCGGCTGGTATCACCAGCAAGATTCAGCTTTCGCGGCACGAACTCTGCGAAGCTTGCAAGGGCACGGGAGCGAAACCGGGCACGGGCATGTCCACTTGCGCGACGTGCGGCGGGCGCGGGCAGATGGCCTACTCGCAGGGATTTTTTTCCATTACGCGAACTTGCCCCGCGTGCCAGGGAGCGGGGCAGACGATCAAGGATGCTTGCGCGAGTTGCCGCGGCGCGGGGCGCATCGAGCGCGAACGCACGCTGGAAGTGGGCGTTCCAGCCGGAGTGGATTCCGGGACGCGGCTGCGCATGACTGGGCAGGGTGAGCCGGGAACGAATGGCGGCGGGCCGGGCGACCTCTATATTTTTCTGGAAGTGAAAGAGCATGCGTTCTTCGAACGGCGCGGTTCGGATCTGATCTGCGAAATTCCCATCAGTTTTTCGCAGGCGGCGCTGGGCGACAAGATTCGCGTGGCGACTTTGAAGGGCGAGGAAGAGCTGGAAATTCCCGAAGGCACGCAATCCGGCCAGATTTTCCGCAAGAAGGGGAAGGGTTTGCCCAATCCGCACGGCGGGCGCGGCGATTTGTACATCAGCATTCGCGTGGTGATTCCGGCGAAGGTGTCGCGCGACCAGCGGCGATTGCTGGAGCAGCTGGGGCAGACGTTGAAGGTGGAGAACAAGCCGGCGGAGCGCAATTCGACATTCTTCGATAAGGTGAAAGATATTTTCGGTTAGTCTGTTGCGCTGAGACGTTGCTCGCGTATCTCACGCGTCCTGACTCGGATTAATCCGCAGCAATCCTTTGCCCGCGATCAAGAATAACAGTACGTCGACTATCAACGAGGGAAGGCCAAGTGGCGCTGCGATTTCGGGAAAGTAGCGCACAGCCAACACACCCAGCCCGAAGCCAGGCAGGACACGAGCAATAATAAACAGCCATACTTCCACGGCGGTGAGATTCTTGACCTTTCCTGTATTCCAGTTCAGCATCGGCGTATTTCACCGTAACCACATCGTGTAATAACGACATGGTATTAACCGTCTTAAGCGCGAGTTCGGTGTCAAACTAGGACACGGGCCACGTTTCCGCGCCTTAGCATTCCAGCCGTCGCCGAGATAGAATCTCAACGATGCGGCGACGATTTTTCGTAGATAAATTCGAGGAAGCTACGGCGACTGCGCGCGGCAATACGGCCGAGCATTTGGGGCGGGTGCTGCGGGCTGAGCCGGGGCAGCTCTACGAATTGAGCGATGGGGAGCGGGTGTGGCTGGCGCGTGTGGAGCGGGTGTGGTTGCTAAAGCGCGGCGACAATCGTGTGGAATTTTCACTTGTGGAGCCGATCGAGGCGCGAGAGCCTGCGCTGCGTTTGCATCTGCTTATCGCGCTGGTGAAGTTCGATCGGTTCGAGTGGTGTTTGGAGAAGGCTACCGAGTTGGGCGTGAGCGAAATCACTCCCTTGATCGCTGCGCGGACCGACAAGGCTTTGGTCGCCGCAGCAGCGAAGCGTCATGCGCGTTGGGAGAGGATTGTGCTGGAGTCGGCGCAGCAGGCGCGGCGTTTGCGGCCGCCGAAGATCGGGGAGGCTATTACGCTGGAAAAGGCTTATCGGGCTTCGAGTGCGCAGTGCAAGATATTGCTTTCGGAGCGCAGCGATGCGCCGCCGATTCATAATGTGTTACGGAATGTTATTGCGAGGTCCGCCGAAATTTCGATTGGCCCGGAGGGCGGGTGGACGGACGGGGAGCTTGACGCCGCACGCGTGGCCGGATTTATGGAGGCGTCTTTGGGCGAATTGGTTTTGCGGACGGAGACGGCGGTGCTGGCTTCGCTGGCGATTTTGCATTTTGCGTTGGATGCGTGACGGAAAGATGAACCGCAGAGACGCCCCGACTATGCCGGGGCAAACGCCGCGCGCAAAGAAAACCTAGAGCTGAAGAGCCGGCGAGACGCCGGCGCTTCGTGTTCCATTTTGCGATTTGGGCGAGGTTGAACTAAACCAAACGACGGCATGCCCGCTTCGTCTCGAAAGTCACGGGACGAAGCGGCCGCTACAAATTCAAGAGCCTATGGCCCGACAGTTTATCCGTGCTCATCTGCGTTCATCTGTGGGCCTTTGCAAAGGGTGGTGGTTCTGCAACCGATCGCGCGCGTAGAGCGTCATACACACTGCATGCGGCGCACACTTGGCGCGCGCCATCTTGCCGTGTTATAAATATTTGAGAGCGGAATGACGGAAAACCCTCAGCCTGAACCGCAAGAGCCGCAGAACAACTCCACGTTGCCGCGTTTGCGGCACGAATTGCGCAGTTGGACGCGCGATTTAGCCGTGGCGCTGGGTTTGGCGCTGGTCATCATCATCTTTTTGTACCAACCCGTAAAAGTGGAAGGCACCAGCATGGCTCCGCTGCTGAGCGATCAGGAGCGGATCTTCATCAACAAGTTTGTCTATCGCTTCGAGCCGATCGAGCGCGGCGACGTGGTGGTTTTCTGGTATCCTTTGGACCATTCGAAATCGTTTATCAAGCGCGTGATCGGATTGCCGGGCGAAACGGTTGAGTTGCGCGCCAGTCATTTATATGTGAACGGAAAGGAGCTGGTGGAACCGTATGTTCCGCCGAGCTATCTGGATGGGTCGAGTTACGGTCCGGTGCAGATTCCGGACGGGAATTATTTCGTGATGGGCGATCACCGCGATAGTTCGAACGATTCGCGCGTTTTCGGACCCGTCAGCCGGCCCTATATCTACGGGAAAGCGGTTTTCGCGTACTGGCCGGTGGATCATTTCGGCTCGCTATCTTCTTCGTACACGGTAAACGCGGCATCGCGATGAAATATTCTGGAGGACACACTGTCGGAGCAGCCCGCAACTCGCGCGACTCTCGCGCTGGAAGACGGACGAACATTTAGCGGCCGTGCCGCCGGTGCGCGCACCCGGCGGGGCGGCGAAGTCGTTTTTAATACCTCTCTTACTGGCTACCAGGAAGTTTTCACCGACCCTAGTTATTCCGGGCAGATTGTGTGCCTGACTTATCCGCACATTGGAAATGTTGGCGCGAATTTGGAGGATGAGGAATCCGCGCGTCCGTATATTGAAGCGCTGATCGTGCGCGAATTTTCGCCTTTGGCTTCGAACTGGCGGTCGAGTGAATCGGCGCAGCAGTATTTGGAGCGTAATGGCGTGCCGGTGATTTGGGATTTGGATACGCGCGCATTGGTGCGGCATTTGCGCGACGTGGGAGCTTTGCGTGGAGTGGTGGCGACGGATGGGACACCGGCGGAAAAACTAGTTGCGGAGGCGCGGGCTTTACCGACGATGGCGGGATTGGAATTGGCGGGGAGAGTTACTTGCGCGAAGTCCTACGAGTGGAAGGATGGGTCGATCGATTTGGCCGGGCGCGTTGGTGGTGCGGCTGCAGATTCGGGGGCGACGGCGCGGCGGCACGTGGTCGCTTACGATTTCGGGATTAAGCAGAATATTTTGCGGCTGTTTGTGGATCGCGGGTGCGAAGTTACTGTTGTGCCAGCGCGCACGTCTGCCGCGGATGTGCTGGCGCTGAAACCGGACGGCGTGTTTTTGTCGAATGGGCCGGGGGATCCCGAGCCGGTCGATTATGCCGTGGAGAATATTCGCAAGCTGCTGGGGCGCGTGCCGATCTTCGGGATTTGCCTGGGACACCAACTGTGCGGCCTCGCGCTCGGCGGCAAGACGTTCAAATTAAAATTTGGGCATCACGGGTCGAATCATCCCGTGAAGAATTTGCGCACTGAGAAGGTGGAGATCACCGCGCAGAACCACGGATTTTGCGTGGACCCGGATTCGCTGCCCGCGGACGACGTCGAAATCACGCACGTGAACCTGAACGATCACACCAATGAGGGCATGCGACACAGGTCGTTGCCCCTGTTCAGCGTCCAGTATCACCCGGAAGCATCGCCAGGCCCGCACGACGCGCGGTATTTGTTCGATGATTTTGTGACGATGATGGATGGGGCGCGGCGGTAAGGATCGTAATTGCACTTTTCACGGTTTCACAGAGGCGCAAGACAAGTTGTTAAACGGAAGGGCGGGGCTTCAGCCCCGCCGTAGGTTGAAGATAGGAGAGGGGCTTTAGCCCCTGAAGCCGAGTGGTTCGACCGAAACATCGCACACAACCGGGAGCGACGTACTTCGTCACAACCGACACGTGGCAAAGACGCGGGCTTTTCCGCACGCCTGCGATTGCCTCGATTATGGAAGATGCGATTTTTCATTATCGCGATCAAGGCAACTACCTCGTCCATCGTCACGTCGTCATGCCTGATCATTTGCACTTGATCGTGACGCCTGGTGGTTCAACGACATTGGAGAAATCCGTCCAACTCATCAAGGGCGGTTCATCGCGCGAGATTGGAAAGCGTAACGGAATACGTTTTCCGGTTTGGCACGCGGGTTTTACGAAGCATCAGATTCGCGACCAGAAAGACTTTGATTCGCACGCAAAGTACATTGATGAGAATCCGGTGAAGGCGCATCTGGCTTCGGTGGCCAATGAATATTCGCATGGGTCCGCGGCGGGCAAGTTTCCGCTCGATCCCTGGCCTGTGGCTTCAGGGGCTAAAGCCCCTTCTCTAACGAGCGGCCTAACGGCGGGGCTGAAGCCCCGCCCTTCCGTTGCGCTGCCCGAGAGCGGCAAAGGCAAGGCTTGAGGCTCGTCCGAGCGAATGACAGATCCCTCTGGCCGAACGGCGGCCTGCGGGATGACAGTTATTTTGTTCTTGCGAGATGAGAAATCGCGGCCTGACGTGAATTTTTCGGGGCTGCCGAGCCGATCAACCGACAACGGTGTCTTAGGGGCGAATGCCGAAACGGACTGACATTAAGAAGATTATGATCATCGGCTCGGGGCCGATCATTATTGGGCAGGCTTGCGAGTTCGATTATTCGGGGACGCAGGCTTGCAAGGCTTTGCGTTCGGAGGGATACGAGGTCGTTCTGGTGAATTCGAATCCGGCAACGATCATGACGGACCCGGAAATCGCGGACCGCACTTACATCGAGCCTTTGGCCAAGGAATATCTGGAAGCGATTATCGCGACGGAGCGGCCGGATGCGTTGTTGCCGACTGTTGGCGGACAGACTGGTTTGAATCTTGCCGTGGAGCTGGCGGAATCCGGCATTCTTGCAAAATATGGCGTGGAATTAATTGGCGCGTCGCTTAGCGCGATTAAGATTGCTGAGGACCGGCTGCTGTTCAAGGAAGTTTGCCGCAAGATTGGGCTGGAGGTTCCGGCGTCGGAAGTGGTGACGAGCGTGCCGGAAGCCGTGCGGCTTGCCGACCAGCTTGGGTATCCTGTGGTTATCCGTCCATCGTTCACGCTCGGTGGCACCGGCGGCTCGATTGCTTACAATCACGAAGAATTTGCGGACCTGATCGCGCGGGCGCTGGACGCGAGTCCGGTGCACCAGGCGTTGATCGAAGAATCCGTGCTGGGGTGGAAAGAATTCGAGCTGGAAGTGATGCGCGACCACCGCGACAATTTCGTGGTGATTTGCGCGATTGAAAATTTCGACCCCATGGGGATACACACCGGCGATTCGATCACCGTAGCGCCGGCGCAGACGCTTACCGACAAAGAATACCAACGTATGCGAGACGCAGCTGCCGCGATTATTCGCGCGGTGGGCGTAGAGACCGGCGGGTCGAATATTCAGTTTGCGGTGGATCCAGCCACGGGCAGGATGACCGTGATCGAAATGAATCCGCGCGTTTCGCGCAGCTCGGCGCTGGCGAGCAAGGCCACTGGGTTTCCCATCGCGAAAATCGCGGCGAAACTGGCCGTGGGGATGACGCTGGATGAAATTCCCAACGACATCACCAAGAAGACGCCGTGCTCTTTTGAGCCGACGATTGATTATGTGGTGGCGAAAATTCCGAAGTGGCAATTTGAGAAATTTCCCGGTAGCGACACGACGCTCACCACGCAGATGAAATCGGTGGGCGAAGTGATGGCGATCGGGCGCAATTTTCAGGAAGCGTTGTGCAAGGCGATTCGATCGCTCGAGCCGAGCTCGGCGTGGCGTCCTCCGGCGGAAGTGACGACCGTGCTGCTGCGCGAGAAATTGCACGTGCCGGGGCCGGACCGTTTGCACTGGCTGTTTGAAGCGCTGGAACGCGGCATGTCTAGCGAAGAGGTTTGCGACCTCACCAAGATTGATCCGTGGTTTATCCGTCAGTTACAGGAAATGCTGGCGGTGGACCGGCGCGTGGCGGGGACGACACTGGGAAAATGTCCGCCGGAATTGCTGCTGGAATCGAAGCGGTCAGGAGCGAGCGACGAGGAAATCGCGAAGCTCTGGGGAGTGAAAGCTTCCAGCGTGCGCGCGCGGCGCAAAGAGCTGGGCGTACAGCCCGTGTTCAAACGCGTGGACACTTGCGCGGCGGAATTCGAATCGTTCACGCCGTATCTTTATTCCACTTACGAAGAGGAGGACGAATCGGGCGCGGTGGATCGGCCGAAGGTGGTGATTCTGGGCAGCGGGCCGAATCGCATCGGGCAGGGAATTGAATTTGATTATTGCTGCTGCCACGCGGCGTTCGCGTTGAAAGAGGATGGCTACGAAACGGTGATGGTGAATTGCAACCCGGAGACGGTTTCTACGGATTACGACACTTCTGACCGGCTTTATTTTGAGCCGTTGACGCTGGAAGACGTGCTGGCGATTCTGGATCGCGAAAAGCCGCAGGGCGTGATCGTGCAATTCGGTGGACAGACGCCGCTGAACCTGGCACTGGAACTGAAGCAGAACGGAGCGAAGATTATCGGCACCGCACCCGAATCTATTGATCTGGCGGAGGACCGTCGCCGGTTCGGTGGATTGCTGGATGAGCTGCGCATTCCGCAGCCGCGCAATGGCACGGCCCTCGTGCCGCAGGAAGCCGTGAAAGTCGCGAGCGAAATTGGTTTGCCGGTGCTGGTGCGGCCGAGCTACGTGCTGGGCGGGCGCGCGATGGTGATCGCATACGACCTGAAGACCGTCGAAGAATACGTGGCGCAAGCGGCGCTGATCGGTTCGGGTACCGATCCCAAGCGTCCGATTTTGATTGACCAATTTTTGGAAGACGCGACCGAAGTGGATGTGGACGCGCTAGCGGATGGCGAAGACGTGCTGATCGCTGGGATCATGGAACACATCGAGGAGGCTGGGATTCATTCCGGCGATTCTTCGTGCGTGCTGCCGTCGGTGACGCTGAAGCCTTCGGTCCTCGAGCGTATACGCGACTACACTTCGCGGCTGGCGCGGGCGCTGAAAGTTGTGGGGCTGATGAATGTGCAGTACGCGATCCAGCGAGATACGGTTTACGTGCTGGAAGTGAATCCACGGGCTTCGCGGACGATTCCGTACGTGAGCAAGGCGACGGGCGTGCCGCTGGCGAAAGTGGCGGCGCGTTTGATGACGGGGCGAAAATTGCGCGATTTGCATTTGCCCTATACGGAAACGAATGGGATTAAAGAACTGGCGGTGCGGAATTTCTACGCGGTGAAATCTCCGGTTTTTCCATTTAACAAGTTTCGTGGCGTGGACACGATTTTGGGGCCGGAGATGCGCTCGACGGGCGAGGTCATGGGGATTTCTTCTACCTTCGGGTTGGCGTTCGCCAAGGCGCAGCTTGCCGCGGGGCAGCGCCTGCCGCAGACGGGTACTGTGTTCCTCAGCGTGAACGATCATGACAAGCGTCACGTGGCTTTTGTGGTGCAGGATTTGCTGGCGGCGGGATTGAAGGTGGTGGCTACGCGCGGAACGGCGGCGGCTCTTGCGAGCGCGGGGATCGAAGTGGAATCTGTGTACAAGGTGAACGAGGGGCGGCCGAACATCGTGGATTTGATCAAGACGGCGAAAGTGGATTTGGTGATCAACACGCCTCTGGGGCGCGAATCTTTTTACGACGAGAAGTCCATTCGGCGCGCGGCGATTCGTTACAATATTCCGTGCATCACGACTCTTTCGGCGGCTAGCGCGGCGGCGCGCGGGATGCGGGCGATGGCTGGTCATGGTGCGGATGTGGCGGCTTTGCAGGATCTGCATCGTCGGACTTCGGCGGCATCGGCGCAAGCGGAGAAGTAGCAGCTGCTTGTTTCCTCTTGGACGATTTCTAGTTTAATATAAAATAAGGCGCATGAAACTTCACGGGATTTTTGCACCGCTTACTACGCCATTTGACGCGGATGGCAACGTCGCGCTCAGCGAAGTGCGTAATAATGTGGCGCTTTACAACAAGACCAAGCTCGCCGGCTACGTTCCAAATGGCTCGACCAGCGAATCGGTGCTGCTGCTGTGGGAAGAAGTTTACAAAGTTTGGGAAGCGGTCCGCGATGCCGCCGCGCCTGGAAAAATTCTGATCGCCGGGACCGGTGCGGAATCCACATCGGAAACCATCGAGCATACCAACCGCGCCGCGAGGCTCGGCTACGCGGTGGCGTTGGTGCGCACGCCGAGTTTCTACAAGCCATCCATCAACGACCATATGCTGGCCGAACATTATTTGCGTGTAGCGGATGCCGCGGGCATTCCCGTGTTGGTGTATTCGGTGCCGGTGTTCACGCACGTCACCGTCGAGGCGCCGCTCGTCGCGCGAATGGCGAAACATCCGAACATTATCGGTATGAAGGATAGTTCCGGCGATATGAAGGGCGTTGCCGCGATCATTGCCGCGGCACCCAAGGAATTTCAGACGCTGACCGGTTCCGCCTCGACTCTTTACGAAGCGCTCGAACTGGGCGCGGTGGGCGCGATTTTGGGGCTGGCGGACGTGTTCCCGGATTTGTGCGCGGAAATTTACGAAGCGGCCAGCGTTGGCGATCGTGCAAAGGCTCAGACGCTCGCGCAGAAGTTGGTGCCGCCGGCGAAAATGCTGCTGATGGATTACGGCATCGGCGGCCTGAAATACGCGCAGGATCGCATGGGCTTCTACGGCGGCCTGCCGCGGCTTCCATTGCTTGGTGTGAGCGACGAGGCCAAGGTGGAAATCGACCAGATGTTGGCGAATCTTATCTCCCAGCCGGCGCATCATTTGTAGCAGCGGTTTGCGGTCGCGTGGGGCGCGCTGGGAGGATGTTATTCACACGATTTGCCCGGATGCACGCTGTTCAGGCGTTGTGGTGCGGCCAAATTGGCGCTTCGTTCCGTGCTGTGGGCGTTGTCCGGCCGAACTCTCCGTTGTTCGCTGTCCTGATTCCACTTTCTTCGCCGATTGCTGCTACTCAGGCCCGCGTGTATCATGAACCCCTCGATGGAGTCTCTCTGTCTTTCCTTCCGCGATATTCCCCAGACATCTAAACTGTTTGCAACTTTTCTGGAGGACTTTCATCGCGTCGGAAAATACTACGGACATGCGCCGTCGATTGGAGGCGTGGCTGCCGCGGCCAAGGAAGTGGAGATTGAGCCGCGAGTGCGGGCGGGCGTGGTGGAAGTGCTGCGTGAGCAGAATTTGAAATTTGGCGGGGCGGCGACGCTGGACGCTGCGATCGCGCGCAACCTGGACCGTCTGGCGAATGGCGCGGTAGCGATTGTTACCGGGCAGCAGGTGGGACTTTTTACTGGGCCGGCTTACAGTTTGTACAAGGCGATTACGGCGGCGGCGTGCGCGGAGGAACTGACGCGGCGCGGAGTGCATGCTGTGCCGGTCTTTTGGCTGGCGACGGAAGACCACGACCTCGCCGAAATCAATCACGCTTTGTGGACCACGCGCACTGGATTGGCGGAATTTATTTTGCCTGGAAATCCAACCGACGACGGCCATCGCGTGGGAGAAATTGCGCTAGGCGCGGGGATCACCGCGTCGGTGGTGACCGCGATGGACACGCTCGAAGGGCCGTACGCCGCGGAAGTGACGCGGGCGCTGCGCGAATCGTACACGCCGGGAGATACGTACGGCTCGGCGTTTGGGAAACTGATGGCGCGGCTGGTTGCGGGGCGGGGAATTATATTTCTCGATCCGCTGGATTCGCGGCTGCACCATTTCGCCAGCGGGATTTACCGCCGGGCGCTGGATGACGCGGAGCCGCTGGGCGACGCGTTGCTGGCGCGGTCGAAAGAGCTGGAACGCGGAGGATTCCACGCACAGGTGAAGGTGACGCGCGAATCCACTTTGCTTTTTTATAACGTGGACGGCATGCGGCAACCGCTGCGGCGGCGAGGCGAAAAATTCCATACGGGGTCGGCTACGTTTTCACTGGAAGAACTACGCGCGGCGATTGAAAAGACACCCGAAGCTTTTACGCCCAATGTGCTGCTGCGCCCGGTGGTGCAGGACACGCTGTTGCCCACCGCTGCTTACATCGGCGGGCCGGCGGAAATCGCGTATATGGCCCAGGCGCAGGTGGTTTACAAGCACTTGCTGGGGCGCATGCCGGCGATTTTGCCGCGCGCTAGTTTTACTTTAGTGGAGCCGCCGATCGCGCGATTGCTGAAGAAATATGGCTTGGATTTACGCGACGTCACGCGCGGGAGGCAGCACTTACGCGGGCGCATGGAAATGAGATCGCTGCCGCGCGCGCTGGCGGGGCGCTTTGCGGCGGACGAGAAGGCGCTGCGGCGTCTGTTGCAGGCTTATCGCAAGCCTCTTGGGCATCTGGACCGCACTTTGACCGGCGCGCTTGATTCTGCCGAGAAGAAAATGTTGCATCAGTTTGTGAAGTTGAAAGGGAAGGCGGGACGGGCAGAAAATTTTCGCACGGGGATTTTGGACCGGCACGAGCGCATTCTGGTGGATGCATTGTACCCGCATCGCGGATTGCAGGAGCGCACGCTATCGGCGTTGCCTGCGCTGGCGGCTTACGGGCCGGAATTGCTGGATGATCTGGCGAGCGTGTCGGTGATTAGTGGACCGGACGTGGAGCCGGTGGTTAGCGCGGACGACGTTGCGCCGGCGACAGCGCAGCCTTGTTCGCATCAGCATCATGTCTTGTTCATGTAGTTGCGATGTTTTTTCACGACGGCAGCTGCGTGCGGGATGCGCGCATCAAAAAGCTTGGCTTCAGGGGCTGAAACCCCCTATTTACGGACGGCTTGACGGCGGGGCTGAAGCCCCGCCCCTCCATGCGCAGTCACAGAGGCACGCAGTTTTGTAGGGGCGGTCTTCGGATCGCCGTCGGTGATTGTCGCGTCGCAAATGGCACACTATAGCGCCGCCACAAATTCAAAGCAACGTCAACGGCTGCCCGGTTCGATGAAACTGAACCGGCCGCTACAAATTCAAAGGCAACTTCAACGACGCCCAGCTAAAGCTGGCCGCTACAAAGTCAAAATCTCGGCCTGTGCGTAGTTTCGGGCAGACTGTGGAGCGGCACCGCAGCGTGAGGTTTTTACGGCGCGACGAAGAGTTGTTTGAGCTGCTGGAGATCTGCGGATGCGGCATCTGAGACCGCAGTGCAGGAAAAGCCGTTCTGCTGCCAGGCTACCCAGTGATAACCCTGTAGTTCACCCGAACCATTCAACGAGTCGCCGGGCTGTGCCTTCGCGACGAACACATTCACTATGTGTTTGCGGCGGCCGTAAACCAGCGCGGCTGCGGTGCGGCCATCAATTACGTCGAGGCGTCCGCCCATCAGCGGGAATCCATCGTTTGCAAAATCGCGGACGGGCGGCGCGAAATCGATTTTGCCGTCGAACCAGGGCTTCACGGTGTGCTGGTCCGTCGAGATGACGTCTTCCAGGTGACCGGGCTGGAGCGAGCGGAGATGGGCGTCAACGATCACCTCCGCCATGGCCTGCTGCTGCGAGAAGCGGTTCAGGTTTTGCAGATATTGCCAGCCGAGGAGCGTGGCGAGAACCACCGTTGCCGCGATGGCGAGCCAGCGCCACGACTCCGCTCGCGAACGCGAAACCGGAGGTACCACGGCGGCCTTCGGCAAACTGATTTGCAGTTTTTTGCGCAAGCTATCCGGCGCGCGTTCGTAGAGATGCGCGTCAGACAGCGCGGAGCGAAGTTTTTCTTCCGCCGCGAGGCGCATTTCGCAATCGGGGCACGCTTCCAGATGGTGCTCGAACTCGGCGGCGCCGATAGCGTCCATTTCGCCGTCGAAATAGGCGTGCAGGCGAGATTGCGTTAGCTCACAGGTCACGGATGGCCCCCTTTGGCACAGGCTCGGTCAATAGAGATCTCAATTGCTGCCGCGCCCGAGCAAGCGCGGACATCACGGTGCCGATCGGGCGCGTGGTAATCGCGGCGATCTCTTTGTACGAGCAGCCTTCCAGCTCCCGCAGCACCAGTATTTCGCGGAAATGTGCGGGCAGATCTTCCAGAGCGCGTTGCAGGCGCTCGCGATCGCAACCGGCCATGGCCAGCGATTCGGGATTTTCAGTCTTCGGCGGCATGGTCAATTCATCGAATTCCGTCATTTCCTCGGCGACGTGATTCTGCTGCAGCCAGGTGAAGCAGCAATTGCGGACAATCTGAAGAAGCCAGGCGCGCGCGTTACCGGACTGAAAACCGCCGAAGGAGCGGTACGCGCGCAGGAATGCCTCCTGAGTGACGTCCTCGGCTTGCGCGCGCCCGCGTAAAATCCAGCGCGCCAGATTGTAAGCGGCGTCGCGATGGGGCATGACGTCTGCCTCAAAGCGCGCGCGATCTGCCTGCTCTAACACGTCCAGCCCTTTTTACAGCTCCACATAGACGTAACTAAGGCTGAGGTGATTTTATTCCCGCCGGATGCAAATTTCTCAAAAAAAGAATGGTTTGCATGGCCGGGAATAAAACGGCGGGTCCCGTGGTCTTGCACACTGAACACGTCCACAGGTGGCGCGTTGCCCACGGGCCCAGATCGGAACGGGCACGCGCCACTCCTCAAAACGTGAACGGTGCGGGACGTAAGACGCCTGGAATCAGAGTGACCAAGGAGGAAGCAGATGTCGCAAAGCAAGAAGGACGAGCTTGTGCACGACCATAACCACGATGGAGTTGACCGGCGAGGTTTTCTGAAGTGCATGGCTTGGGCGGGTACCGGCGCTCTGTGCGTAATGCAGGGCGGAGTGTTGAAGTCTTACAGCATGAGCCGCGCGAATGAGTGGAACGCCTCGAAAATGGCGGGCGAATTGAGTTTTGCGCAGATCAGCGACAGCCACATGGGCTTCAACAAACCGGCGAATCCGGACGTGGCCGGCACGCTGAAAGCAGCGGTGGACAAGATTAACGCGCTGTCTGTTCAACCGGAGTTCTTGCTGCACACCGGGGACATCAGCCATCTGGCGAAGCCAGAAGAATTCGATACCGTGGACCAGATTTTGAAGGGCGCGGTAGCCAAGGACGTGTTTTTCGTGCCGGGCGAGCATGACGTGATCGGCGACGAAGGGCAGCAGTACCGGGATCGTTATGGGAAGGGAACCAAGGGCGAAGGCTGGTACAGCTTCGATAAGAAGGGCGTGCATTTCGTCGGACTTGTAAACGTGGTGAACCTGAAGGCCGGCGGCTTGGGTAATTTGGGGAGCGAGCAACTGGAGTGGCTGGAAGACGACGTGAAGAATTTGAAAGCGAGCACCCCGATTGTGGTCTTCGCGCACATTCCTTTGTGGTCCGTATATCCGGAGTGGGGATGGGGAACAGACGACAGCGCGCAGGCGCTGAGCTACTTGAAGAAATTCGGCTCCGTGTCGGTGTTGAACGGACACATCCACCAGATCATGCAGAAGGTGGAAGGCAACGTAACGTTTCACACGGCGATGTCCACCGCATTTCCTCAGCCACAGCCGGGTAAAGCCGATTCGCCCGGGCCAATGAAAGTGCCGGCGGAACAGCTGCGGAGTGTGCTGGGGATTACGGATGTGAACTTCGTGCGCGGGCAGCATGCGTTGGCAATTGTGGATTCGCAATTGGCCTAAGGCGGAAGCGGCGGAAATCCATCTCAGAATAATTGAACGATTTTGGAGGGGCGGGGCTTCAGGTGTTGAGGCCCCGTCAATCCAGGCCGTCCACGTAGCGGATGGGCACTACGCAGCACGCAAGGTGAACTTGAATTCTAGGGAGAAGGAAAAAGCCATGGAAAGGATTTTGAACAGAATTGGTTTAGCGGCGCTGGTAATCACGGCGTTCGCGCTGTTGACGCCGGTGGACAGGCATGCCAATGCGGCGGGCCACGGACAGACGGGAACCAGTGCGGCGGTGAAGATTGACAATTTCAGTTTCGGACCGGCGGCGGTGACTGTCCCAGTGGGCACCACGGTGACCTGGACCAATCAGGACGACATTCCACACACGGTAGTGAGCACGGACGACGTGTTCAAGTCCAAGGCGCTGGATACCGACGATAAATTCTCGTTCGTCTTCACCAAGCCCGGCACTTATTCCTACTTCTGTTCGATTCACCCGAAGATGACCGGCCAGATCATCGTGCAGTAAGGGGCAGCCACATGAATCCGTTCGATTTGAAGCAAATGATGATGGAAAAGCACGCGCAGCATGTGGTCCTGATCCATTTCCCGATCGCGCTTTTCATTGCGGGAGTGGCGCTGGACTTTGTGGCGCAGTGGACGAAGCGGGAGAAGCTGGAATACGTGGCCTACGTGAATTTGCTGCTGGCGGCGGTGATGACGCTGCCAGTCGTAGCGACCGGTTTGGCGGCGTGGCAGTGGGCGCTGGAAGGGCACCGGATACGAGGGATTCTGCGTTTGCATATCTTGTTTGCGTTGGCGTCAACGGCGGTGATCTGGATCGTGTGGCTGATTCATTTCCGCGCGCGCCGCAATGGCAAGACGACTTTTTCGAATTACCGGTTGGTGTTGGAATTTGTAGGGGTGACGCTGCTGGCAATCACCGGGCATCTGGGTGGATTTCTTAGTGGGGTAAATACGTAGGACAATCGAACGAACGAAGGCGCCGTTCTACTCAGGGTGCGAGTCGCGTCAAGATTGCCGATTCAGCGCGGGCAATACTCCCCGCCTTCGGCGGGCCTGTACCACGCAACCAAAGGAGCAGGCGCCACGAAACCCTTCAACGCGATTACACCTGCGTTCATCCGTAGTGCCTTCCGCCGTACCGCGGGCGCGAACTCTCGTGCTAAAATGCCGCATTCCTGAATCATGAACCCTGCGGAGGGTCCGATGAAAATTACGCCTGGCAAACAGAAGGGGCTGAAAGCGGTATCGGATGCGCGCGGCGTGATCGCCGCGGCGGCGATGGACCAGCGCGGCTCGCTGAAGAGCGCGATTGCGAAAGACAAGGGCATTGACAAGAAGGACGTGCCCGCGCAGATGCTGGAGGAGTTCAAGACGATTGTCACGCGCGTGCTGACGCCGCACGCCAGCGCGATTCTGCTCGATCCGGAGTACGGCTTGCCGGCGGCGCGAGCGCGCGCGAAGAATGCCGGGCTGCTGCTCGCTTACGAAAATAGCGGCTATGACAACACGCGTCCGGGGCGCCTGCCGGACCTTCTCGACATTTGGTCGGTGCGTCGCCTCGTGGGAGCGGGCGCGGATTGCATCAAAATTTTGCTGTATTACACGCCGTTCGACCCGCCCGAGGTGAACGACATCAAGCACGCATGGGTGGAGCGCATTGGCGGAGAATGTACGGCGTCCGACGTGCCGTTTTTTCTGGAATTCGTGGGCTACGTGGAGAACGGCGACGAGAAGGGAATCGAGTATGCGAAGCAGAAGCCCGAAATCGTGCGCAAGAGCATGGAGGAATTTTCCAAGCCGCAATACGGCGTGGACGTGCTGAAGGTCGAGGTACCGGTGAACATGGCTTTCGTGGCCGGCACGAAGTCGTGCAAGGGTGATTCGGCGTACACGCGCGATCAGGCCAAGGAACATTTCCGCCGTGCCGCCGCTGCCGCGAAAAAACCTTTCATTTATCTTTCAGCCGGCGTGAACAACGATGTGTTTGCTGAGACACTCGATCTGGCCGCCGAATCTGGCGTGGAGTTTTCCGGCGTGCTCTGCGGCCGCGCCACGTGGAAAGACGGCATCCCGATTTACGGCAAGCAAGGGCCCAAGGCGCTGGAAGACTGGTTGAGCGATCAAGGCGTGAAGAACATTAACAACGTGAACTCGCGTCTCACCGCTGCGAAACCGTGGTACAGCTTTTACGGCGCAACGTCTGCTGCAGCGTTGGGCGACTAGAAGCCACCTGACGATGCGCGGCGACGTACGTGGACAGCCTCAGCGCCGAGCCCTTTGTAGCGGCGGTCTTCAGACCGCCATCGTTTGTCGCCGTCACACCGATGGCGCACTAAAGTAGCCCGCTATGAAAACAGCCGCGAAGGAACCGCGTCAGCTGCCGGCCAGCGCGTGATACTGCTCCGTCGTCAATGGCACGACGGAAAGCCTTCCCTGACGCACGAGTGGCGAATCGGCGAACAAGCGGTTCGCTTTTATTTCCGCTAGTGAAATCGGTCTGGCCAGTGCTTTTCCCGCTGCAATCTTCACCTGCGGTTTCTTGATGTCGGACGCGTCCACAGATACGACAGACGCCGTGCCCACCGCGCTGGTCACTGCACCGGTTTCGTAAATGATCAGCTTCGCACCCGGCTTCATCTCGCGCAGATTTTTTACTGCGGCGGGATTCGATACGCCATCCCACGTTGTGACTTTGTCTCGCTGCAAATCAGCGAAAGAATATTCGGACGGCTCGGTTTTCAGTAAATACGCCGACGGCATTTGATCCACCTCACAATTCAGCGTTGCATATTCTACATCAGAGCATAAGTCTGCCTCGGTAGGAGGCTACGCCCGACCTTTGGCTCAGGTTTGTTTCGTCGCTATTCGTTTAATTGTGCCGCGGATTCAGCGGGGGATTGTGGTTCGACCGTAAACACCGGTACAAGCCGGGCGGCTTCGTTCGTGGAAAATATTACGGAGGACTGCGGGTTGAATTCGAGCTTTAAGTCGACGCGCGTTTCCGGAAGCACGCGAAAGAAGCCGCCGGAAATGTGGTCCGAACCGATTTGAATCTGCGACGGCTGCGCGTCCAGAACGAGCGGGCGGATTACGCCGTCGGAGGTTACAACACAGTTGAATCCCGCACCCCTACAGGCGTTTTCTTCGGGGGTGGATTCGGCCTCCTCCGGCTGATTGGGCGAAAGGCGCAGTCGAATTTGCCGGTACGCGTCGGCGGGAACGATGGCGTCCTTAAAGCCGCTCCGTTCAGTCGAGTCGGCGGTGCGCGCGACCAGGTCGAGTTGCACAGGCCGCGTCGCCAGATTCGGCGCCAATTCGTGCCAGTCAGCTGAAGCGTCGTCAGGGACGGCGCTCGCCGTAGCTTCAACGCCACGAAGCGTGACGAAAATATGCTGAATGGCAGCCGGCGATTCTCCCGCAGGCGGCGTCGGGATTGCAGATACGTGCAAGGTCACTGTACCGGTTGCGGTGCCGAGCTGACAACTAGGAACAGTAGTGGGCGGAATCGTTCCGCCTGGGTTAGAGACAAAAACAAAACACGAATTGCCGCAGCCGAATAAGCTCAAGCAGAGAAGAAGCTCGGCGAGAAGCCACGATCGAGAGGGTGCGTTTGCGCCCCGGTAAGAATTCCAGCGCGGCATGGAAGCGCCTCGATGGGCGGATTATGTGCGCGGGAAGCAGTGCAGTCAAGTCGCGTGCGCTGGTGGGAGAGCCTACTCATATCGGATCCCCCCAGTGCAGTTGAAATGCATTAGTTCGAAGCGGTGGGAAGAGCTCGCCGCCCGGCGTCGGAAGGATGCTCCGCTGCATCGTCCGTGGCGCGATACTCTGCGCCAAGGAAACTCCATGCACCTGTGAACGGCACAGCAATAACGATTATGTAGAGGACCAAGCGAGGCTTCGGCATTTGAATCTCTCGCCCGGCATGATACATGCGTGCAGCGGGTAGTTCCATGCGCGATTTTGTATAGGAGGCGGTGACGGCTGGTTACTTGTTGCTCAGTGCGCAGGAGGGCGCCGCTTCTCAACGCGACCGGACGACCGGTACGGGAATCGCTTAGGACTTCACTTTCTTCGAACGTTGCGGCTTGAAAGAACTGTTGAGGGCAACCGCTTCGCGAACGAGCGCCTGGAACGCAGACTCGTCAACTTCTTCTCCTTCGTGGATGTCAATCGCGCGGCGTACGTTTCCGTCGAGGCTCGAGTTGAAAAGACGCGCCGGATCCTTCAGAAACGCACCCTTGGCGAATGTAAGCTTCACGACCTTTTTGTAGGTCTCGCCAGTGCAAATGATGCCGTCGTGCGACCATACCGGAGTTCCCATCCACTTCCACTCCTCGATTGCGTCCGGATCTGCCGCCTTGATGAGCTTGCGCATCCTGCCGAGAGTTTTTCCGCGCCAATCGCCGAGCTCGGCGATTCTGTCCGAGATGAGCTCCGACGCCGGCTGGCCTTGGCTCGCGCCCGATTTTTTCATGTTTTTATCCTTAATTGGCGTTTGCCGCGGGAAAGAGGACGCCGATCGTGCGACTTTGTGGTCGCAACGCCCACGATGCCACGGCAAGACCAGCGATCAAGAGCGGGGCGACGACGTGAAAGGCGTAAGCTCCGTAGCCGCCGACTGCAGCACAGGATACGGCCGCGCCCGTCAAATCGAAGAAGATGCCGGCATACGCCCATTCCTTGAGCCGCGGAAAACGCGGCACGAGTATGGCAATGGCCCCAAGCACTTTCCAAAACCCGATGACGGCAAAGAAGTACATCGGATAGCCAAGCTGGGGCACCGTGCCATGGGGGTTGCCCTTAAATTGTGCTATCTGGACAATACCCCCGCTCATAAAGAACGCTAGGAGCACGGTAGTCGTCCAATAAGCTACGTTTTTCGCTTTCATGGTCAGTCGAGCCCCTCAACCACGCGCTCCATGTTGCCGATGAACTTCGTCCAGCCGTAGGTCGCGCCCTTGTAGGCGGCGTCGTGTTCCGAGCGGAAACCGGTTTGCTCCATGCGGAGATGCGTGCCGGCCTTGGTCGGCGTCAACGTCCAGGTGACAACGCTCATCGTCCCCATAGTGCCCCAGCTATAAGAGAGGCATGTATTCGGTTCTATCATCAGGACCTCACTATTGATGACTCCGTCCCAGCCCGGTACAGGCGTCGAACGGAAACTAAACTGGTGGCCGACGACGGGCTCAAAATCATTCTTCATCAGCCACTCTTCAATCAACGCGCCTTGCGTCAGCGCGCGCCAGATTTTTTCAGGGGGATGCGGCATTTCGCGCTCGATTACGAGAGAGCGTGAGGCTGCGGGTTCGGTCATTGGTCCATCCTTTTCAGAAGAGATTCGAGGCGATCGAAGCGGTCGTGCCAGAAGGCGGTGTACATGCCCATCCAGTCGAGCATGGGCTTTAAGGCTTGCGGTTGGGCGCTGTAGTGGGTCTCGCGTCCGGCGCGGCGATCGCGTACCAGCCTGGCATGCTTTAGGATTCCCAAGTGCTTCGACACTGCCGGCTGTGATACGCCGGCGCGAGCCGTCAGGGCGCGCACGTTCTGTTCGCCGTCGCGGGCCAGGTGCTCAAAGATCGCGCGACGGGTGGGGTCCGCCAGTGCTGCGAAAACGTGATTAGTTGCGGCTTGTGCGACTTGGGCTTGCATGTCGGGAATCATAACCATATGGTTATGGGTTGTCAAGCGCAAATTTGCGCAGGCGGTGAATTATTTTGCGGATCGCGTCAGCAAATATAGTCGCGGCCTCCGTTAATGCACTGGGTCCGTTATCGATTACGCGTCCGGGTTAAAAGGCTCGGCGCAACACTCGCGCGAGTCTGGAAGCCAAGAGTTTTCCGTGAACGTTAGGTTAAACGCAGCGCGTACAGGACGACCGGCGCACCTTGTCAGCGAACCTTCGTTACAACTGGTCCGGTAGCCGACTATCCGGGAGTTCGTCCTCGGCCGGAGTGCACCTGCACTAAACCCGAAACTGCCGCAGATGATGGTCCAGATGTTGATACATTAACGCGGCCCATTCCACCGGAGTCAACGGCCCGAAAAAGAAGTGCGGATGCTTCGTGCATACCTCGGGCCCACCCGCCGCAAAGCGGTCAATGAATTCGCTCAGCCGTTGCCTCTCGGCCACGAAGTCCCGCTCATCGCTAACCACCAGGCTCTTGTCCGTAACTGCATTGCGAGGCATCGGCTTCTCATTCAGGATCATCGACTTCTTTGCCAAGCGCCCCAGCAGCCGGCCAATCAATATCCGTCGCGGTAATTTTTCCCCCACCGCCATTGCCATCGCCGCGGAGCAATGCGCCAGCGCCTGCGCTGGATTCATCTTGCCCCACAGGCGATCGCTATCCGGCCTCAGCCGCGCCACCCGTTCCTTCACCTCTTCCACCGTCGCCGCTTCAAAGAGGTTTTTCATGCGTTAGCTCCTTACCGGATATTTCACCATCCACGTAATCCCGAAACTTCTGGATCTTGCCACCGGCTAATGTATGTCTTGCAGGTCGGCAATAACAATCCAGAACGCCATAGTCTCGAAGTATGCATCAACCGCACCCGCGCAGCCGCACCCACAGACGTGATTAACGCATAGATCGAAGACTGACCCGCTGCCTCCGTTTATGAGTGTTTGCGGAAGTGTGCGCTTTCCGCTAAAATAGGTAATTCAGCACGTGCGCGCAAAGCGCCCTGAGGCGTTGCCCGCACATCGACTCGTAGGGCACCCGGACACCCAGAGGGAATGGCGGAAGAAAACCACAGCAGTACACTAGCCTTCGATGCCGCCGACGAGTACCGCCCGGAAGCACCACCACCTCCTGAGATTCCCGCGTGGAAAGACGGCAGCATCCGCATCGGGATACATACGTCCATAGCCGGAGACATTAACAGCTCGCTCGAGATCGCGCATGGCTTGGGCGCGAATGCGCTGCAGATTTTTTCGTCCAGCCCGCGGATGTGGAATCGCGGAGGGATGCGCATTGCCGACGCCGAGGCTGCTCGTTTTCGCGTGCGGCGTAAAGAGCTCGGGCTTGGGCCGCTGGTCATCCATGATAATTACCTGATTAACCTGGCTTCGCCGAACCCAGTGCTTCGTACGCGCTCCGTGCAGGCGTTTCATCAGGAATTGGTGCGCGCGATCGCGCTCGGCGCGGATTATTTGGTGGCGCATCCCGGCAGCGGGCGCGAAAGCACGCCGCTGGCGGCCGTCGCAGCAATTGCGCAGGGATTGAAGCAAGCCGCGCGCGGGCTGAAGCTCGGCGACCTGAAAATTCTGCTGGAAAATACCGCGGGGCAGGGCACTTCGATTGGTTCGCGCTTCGAGGAATTGCGCGCGATTCTGGATTCTTCGCCGGATCTGCCGCTGGGGATCTGCATAGACACTGCGCACACGTTTGCCGCGGGTTGGGATCTGCGCACGGCGGAAGGGCTCGAACAAACTTTGCAGGCGCTCGACCGCACTGTAGGCCTGGACCGCGTGTACGTGGTCCACGTGAACGATTCGAAGACGCACGTGGGTTCGCGTGTGGATCGCCACGAACATATCGGCAAGGGCAAAATTGGCCTGGAAGCTTTCGGGCGCATCTTGAACCATCCGCTGCTCGCGGCGCGCACTTTCATTCTGGAAACGCCGATTGATGCGCCGGGTGACGACCGCCGCAACGTCGCGACACTGTGGAAACTGCTGGGGCGCGTGGTGACGGCCAACGGCGACGGCATGAAGCCGCGACCGCATCGCGCGAAGAAGGCCAAGTCGGCGAAGGCCAACTCAGGGAAATCGGGCGCCTCGCGCCGCGCGAAATCGGCTCCCAGAACGAAAATGAAGGCAAAATCGAAATCACGCTCGCGAGGGAAGTGAACTTGGCCGATTCCGAGCACAAACATGCAAATTACGATCCCGCGCAAATCGAAGCAAAGTGGCAGAAAGTGTGGGAAGAGCAACAAGCCTTCAACGCCGTAGATAACGACTCCTCACGCCCCAAATATTACATGCTCGAGATGTTGCCTTATCCCTCTGGCACCATGCACATGGGACACATGCGCAATTACACCATCGGCGACGCCGTGGCGCGCTACAAACGCATGCGCGGCTTCAACGTGCTGCACCCGATGGGTTGGGACGCCTTCGGTTTGCCGGCGGAAAACGCGGCCATCAAGAATCACACGGACCCACGGGACTGGACGAGCGGCAACATTGCGGAATTTCGCAAAGTGCTGCGCCGCTTTGGATTCAGCTACGACTGGCGCCGCGAAATTTCCACCTGCGAGCCGGAATATTATCGCTGGAATCAGTGGCTTTTTCTGCGCATGTTCGAGAAGGGTATCGCGTTCCGCAAAAAGAGCAAAGTGAACTGGTGTCCTGAATGCGCGACGGTGCTGGCGAACGAGCAGGTGATTGATGGCTTCTGTTGGCGCCACGAAACCACTCTGGTGGAAGTGCGCGAGCTGGAGCAGTGGTTTTTCCGCATCACACAATATTCCGACGAGCTGCTCGCGGATATGAAGCAGCTGGAGGACGGTTGGCCCGAGCGCGTCCTGGCGATGCAGCGGAATTGGATCGGCAAATCGCAGGGCGCACGCGTGAAATTTACCGTGGCGCAGATGGAGGGCGTAGCCCTGGAAGTTTTTACTACGCGCATTGATACGATTTACGGCGCTTCGGCTCTGGTGATTTCCGCTGGGCATCCGAAGCTGGATGAACTTCTTACTGGAGTTCCCGGGCAGGGTGCGATGAGCGCGCAACTAAAAGCGATGCGGCAGAAAAGCTCACGCGCGGCGGACATTGCTTTGGCGGAAAAAGAGGGATTTTTCACTGGGCGTTTCGCCGTCAATCCATTTTCCGGCGCGCATGTTCCCATCTGGGTGGCGAATTTTGTGCTGGCCGAATATGGCACCGGCGCGGTGATGTGCGTCCCGGCGCACGACGAGCGCGATTACGAGTTCGCGGGAAAATATCACCTGCCGGTGAAGATTGTGGTGCAGCCGCTGACCGGTGTACCGCTGCGCATTGACCGCATGAGCGAAGCTTTCACGGAGCATGGCCGGCTAGTGGATTCCGGCAGCTACGATGGCCTGGCCACCGAACAGGCGCAGCAAAAAATGATCGCCGACGCGCAGGCCAAAGGGTTCGGCGCAGGCGAGACTACTTACCGGCTGAAAGATTGGGGCGTTTCGCGGCAGCGTTATTGGGGCACGCCGATTCCGATCGTGTACTGCGAGAAACACGGAATCGTCGCGGTGCCGGACGATCAATTGCCCGTGCGTTTGCCGGAAAATGTGACGCTTACGGGGCAAGGGCAGTCTCCGCTCGCCGGTTCGCCTGAATTTGTGAACACCACTTGTCCGAAGTGCGGCGGTCCGGCGCGGCGCGAGACCGACACGATGGACACGTTCGTCGATTCTTCCTGGTATTTTTATCGCTACGCCGACCCGCACAATAGCACGGCGCCATTCGATAAGGAAAAAGTGCGTTACTGGTTTCCGATTGACCAGTACGTGGGCGGAATCACGCACGCCATTTTACATCTGCTGTATTCGCGATTTTTCTGCAAGGTGATGCGCGACATCGGCCTGGTGAATCACAACGAGCCGATAACGCGGCTCTTCACGCAGGGCATGGTGCAGAAGGGCGGCGTCGCGATGTCCAAATCGCGCGGCAACGTGGTCGGCGCGATTGAGATGGCCGATAAATACGGCTGCGATACCGGGCGGTTGTACACGCTGTTCGCCGCGCCTCCTGAAAAGGATCTGGAGTGGAGCGAAGAGGCGATCGAAGGTTCGGCGCGCTTTCTGAAAAAGGTCTATAGGCTGGTAACAGACCACGCCGAGCGGCTGCGCGGCGTTCAAACCGACCTGACTCAGCAGACGGATTTGAGCAATGCGACTGCGAAGGAAAAGCTGCTGGTGCGCAAAGTGCATCAGACGCTGAAGCGCATCACCAACGACTTCGAGATGCGCTGGCACTTCAACACGTCGGTCTCGCTGCTAATGACGCTGGCGAACGAGATTCACGCGCAGGAGCCGCTGGACGTCGAATTGAGCCCGATGATTTTGAAGCGCGTGCTCGAAGCGCTGCTGCTGATGCTTTCACCCATGGCGCCGCACATCGCGGAAGAGTTGTGGCAGCTGTTGGGCCACCTGACCAGCCTGGCACGCGAGAAGTGGCCCCAGTATCGCGACGATCTCGCGCGCGAAGAACAATTTGAAGTGATCATCCAGATCAACGGCCGCCTGCGCGGCAAGATTCTTGTGGAGGATGATCTCAGCGAGGACGAAACTCTAAACCGCGCGCTCACTGATCCACGCATCGCGATTCTGATCGCCGGTAAGCAGGTAATCAAAACGATTGTCGTGCCTAGGAAGCTAGTAAATATTGTTTTGAAGTAGCTGGAATTCGAGGAAACTAATGACCGCGAGTACTGGAACCGCAGCGCAGCAGCAAGCCGGAGGCACGGTGAGCACGCGACAGGGAATTGTGGTCCTGGATTTCGGCGGGCAGTACACGCAGCTGATCGCGCGGCGCATCCGCGAGCAGCAGGTGTTCTCCGCCATTCTGCCTTGCACTGCCAAGCTCGAGGAAATCCGCGCGCTCGAACCTGTGGGCATCGTTCTGTCCGGCGGCCCAAGTTCGGTGTACGACAAAGACGCCCCGCTGTGCGATCCCCAAGTGCTGCAGCTGGGTGTGCCAGTGCTGGGCATCTGTTACGGCATGCAGTGGTTGACTCATTCACTAGGTGGTAAAGTAGCGCCCGCCACCCGCCGCGAATACGGTCCGGCACAACTCGACATGGCGTGCGCATCGAAATTATTCGATGGCATTCCCGATCATCTGAAGATTTGGAACAGCCATGGCGATCACGTAGTTGAAGTTCCCGCTGGCTTCGCCATCACCGGGCGCACGGACAACGCCATTGGCGCGGTCGAGAACGCCGAAAAGCGGATCTACGGCGTGGAATTTCATCCCGAAGTAAATCACACCGACCGCGGCACGGAGATCCTGCAGAATTTCATCTTCGCCATCTGCGGCGCGGAGAAAAACTGGAATCGCGCCGGCTTCATCGCTGCGAGCGTGGACGCGATCCGCAAGCAAGCCGAAGGTGCTCGCGCGATCTGTGCGCTTAGCGGAGGAGTGGATTCCGCGGTGGCCGCCGCGCTGGTGCATCGCGCGATTGGCGAGCGCCTGATCAACGTGTTCGTTGATACCGGCCTGTTGCGCGGCAACGAATATCGCGAGACGCTGGAGCTGTTGCGCGATCGCCTGGGCCTCACCGTGATTGGCGTGGACGCTTCCGAACGTTTTCTGGGCAAGCTGGCGGGCGTCACAGACCCCGAGCAAAAGCGCAAAATCATCGGCAACGAATTCATCTCCGCGTTTGTGGAAGAGCAACGCAAGCTACTTGCCCATACTGCGGGCTTGCCGGTGAAATTCCTGGTGCAGGGCACACTCTATCCGGACGTGATCGAATCCGTCTCCGTGAAGGGCCCTTCGGCGGTCATCAAGTCGCATCACAACGTCGGCGGCTTGCCCGCAGACATGCCGTTCGGCCTAATCGAGCCGCTGCGGGATCTGTTCAAGGATGAAGTACGCCAGATTGGCCGCGAATTGGGCCTGCCTGAGGAAATTCTGGTGAAACATCCGTTTCCCGGCCCAGGGCTGGCGGTGCGTTTGCTAGGAGCCATCACGCGCGAAAGGCTGGAAACATTACGCGCCGCCGATGCCGTAGTAGTAGAAGAAATTCGGCGCGCAGGGCTATACGAAAAGGTATGGCAGGCGTTTGCAGTGCTGCTGCCGGTGCAAAGCGTGGGAGTGATGGGGGACGGAAGGACGTACGGATACACCATCGCCGTA
>Ga0210407_10000593_pt1 | contig 39782 bp, 38 predicted proteins | sample IncBWC27MmetaG_FD_150860 | JGI IMG/M metagenome (GOLD analysis project Ga0210407, IMG submission 150860) | Forest soil microbial communities from Barre Woods Harvard Forest LTER site, Petersham, Massachusetts, United States - Inc-BW-C-27-M | ecosystem: Environmental > Terrestrial > Soil >...
GCGTGAAGGCGCGACCAAGCGCGAGATCATCGACCGAAAACTCGATGTCGGCATCGGGACGTTTTTCTCCAATTTCGTGATGTATTTCATCATCCTAACTACCGCGCTTACGCTGCATGCCCATGGCGTAAAAGATATCGATACCTCAAAGCAGGCGGCCGAAGCGCTCAAACCACTCGCTGGTTCGATTGCCTACACCCTCTATACGGTAGGATTGATTGGCGTTGGGTTGCTGGCCATTCCCACGTTGACGGGATCCGCGGCCTATGCTTTTGCTGAAACGTTCAAATGGCGGCGGGGACTGGACGAGCGATTCAAAGGAGCGCGCTATTTTTACGGTGTGATAATCCTTTCGACCGTGGTCGGGATCGCGATGGATTTTCTGGGGATTAATCCGGTCAAAGCACTTTTTTGGACCGCCGTTATCAACGGTGTACTCGCACCGTTTTTGTTGATTGGCATTCTGTTTGTTGCCTGCGATCGCAAATTGATGAACGGGCAGCCGAGCTCGTGGGTTTCGCGAGTCGCAGTCGCCATCACCATGCTTGCGATGTTTGTCGCCGCGATCGCGATGTTTATTTTGTAGAAGGAGCCGGTTTCTCTTTTTTCTTGCCCCAAAGATGAAAAATGTAGCTGAAGACGACGTAGCCCATGATCCGGTCTGGATATGTATAGTCTCTGATCGTGCTCTGGTTTCACAGCGTGATGATTTCGCGTCCAAGTTTGATGGTGAAATCCAAGCCGCACCTACTCGACATAACGCTCCAGAACCATTAGCAACTCCCGTAACTTCCGTCGGCCCTCCGCCGGTGTGCGCGCTTCCTCGATACAATGATGAGTGTGCGCATGGATCAGCTTTTCGGCGAGCGATTTCAGGCCACGCCGAGCGGAGACGATCTGGAGCAGAATTTCCGCACAGTCGCGATCCTCGTCGATCATTCGTTGGACGGCGTTGAGCTGGCCGACGATCTTGCGCACCCGGATGACTGAGGCGCGGCGTTCTCCTTCGGGATGCTGATGGTTGCGTTTCCTGGTCACGTCGCGAGGCTACGTGAGATCGAAAGATTGGTAAAGAAGGGAGTGGACATATGATGGGATATGGGGGTATGCACCTTATTGAGTGAGCCCGGCTATTTTCAGCACCACGGCCGTCAGATGGACGAGGGCGATTCGGCAATCTGGCGCATCGCCGAGCGGACCTACAATCCGCCGGCTTCGACGGAATCTCCGACAGGTGCGGCTCGGCATCACGCAGCGGTACCACGCTCTCCAGGAATATGCCCGCATCTATCACGCTCTCGCAGCCCGCGAGCCCGACGGATCGGAACGTAAATTGATCCTACTGTGTTTGGCGGAAGAAGCGGACGAGCGTGTCGAGCGCGTGAAACTGTCAATGCGAAAGTTTGTTGTTGCACGCACTCTCCCCGCGGAAACGTGGTTCCATCGCCTGATCCGCTGGATTCTGCTGCGTTGGCGGATTAGCTGGACTCTCGCACTGCTCGATCGCATGGAATCACGGCAGTCCCGCGCGATGCTCGAAGCTTTGACGCAACTCAGCCGGCTCTGCCGCGTGATCGCCGCTGACAGGATTCGGCCCAATCAATTCCTCACTCGACTTTCATCCTCCCATTCGGATGATCCGTAAAGTCGAGCGCTTGTAATCACGCCAAGCAACCCGAAGAGAACTTCCATCTTTCATGTTTCGATTTATTTTTTCCGGCAAGCTTCATCCCGCCATCCTTCAAAAGGCGGTTAAGGCGGCATCGGCCGCGATTTCAGAGCACGAACGGAAACTCATCGAGCTGTGCTCGCTGAGGGCGGAGGAAGCGTTGCAGCGCCTTGGCGTGACAGAGCGTGGCCTTTCGGACGTGCAAGTTGAAACTGCTCGGAAAGAATACGGCAGCAATATTCTCAGTCACCGAAAAGAGGCCGGCCTCGTGATGGAACTTTTGCAACGATGCCGCAACCCGCTGGTCATCCAGTTGCTCGTGATCTGTGTGGTCTCTTTGCTGATGGGAGATGTCCGGGCGGCAACGGTGGTGGGGGCTATGGTTCTGCTCAGCGTTGGGCTGGCATATGTGCAGGAGCATCGCTCCAGTAAGGCTGTGGAAAAGCTCAAAGCCATGGTGCAAACCGACTCTCTGGTTATGCGCGACGGAAAAGAAGGTGACATCCCAATCGCCGAGATTGTTCCGGGAGAGATTGTTATCCTGCAAGCTGGCGCGCTTATCCCGGCGGACCTTCGCTTAATCACTGCCAAAGATTTTTTCGTAAGTCAGTCCTCCCTAACCGGCGAATCCATGCCGGTCGAAAAACATGCTGAGCCGGCGACCGTAGCCGGCCGGGGTCTTATCGAATTGCAGAACGCTTGTTTTCAAGGGAGCAATGTTGTGAGCGGCACCGCTCGTGGCGTGGTCGTCAACACCGGGAGCAGGACGCACTTCGGGTCAATTGCCGAAAAGCTAGCGGGACAGCGAGCCCAGACGAGTTTCGACAAAGGCATCGCCGGCTTCACCTGGCTGATGATCCGCTTCATGGTCGTCATGGTCGCGATCGTCTTTTTGATTGTCGGGGTGACCAAGCACAATTGGCCAGAGGCGCTCCTTTTCGCCCTTTCGGTGGCTGTAGGACTGACGCCGGAAATGCTGCCGATGATTGTAACGGTGAACCTTTCCAAAGGCGCCATGGCCATGTCGAAGAAGAAGGTCATCGTGAAGCGGCTCAACTCGATTCAGAACTTCGGCGCCATCGATATTCTCTGCACCGACAAGACGGGCACCCTGACGCAGGACCGGGTCATTCTCGAAAAGGCTGTTGATGTCACTAACCGTGATAGCGACGACGTCCTGCGTTACGCCTACATGAACAGTTACTATCAGACTGGGTTGCGCAACGTCCTCGACCGTTCGGTTCTTTCGCACACCGATCTGGACGTAGAGCGGGGTTGCGGAAAAGTGGATGAGATTCCTTTTGATTTTCAACGGAAACGCATGTCTGTCGCTGTGGATTACGAAGGCGACCACGTGCTGATCTGCAAGGGCGCGGTGGAAGACATTTACAAGGTCTGCACGCATTACCAGATCGATGAAGAAATTCATCTGATGATTGACCTGATCAAGGATGATCTTCTGGAAGAGTATGAAGAATTGAGTCGGGACGGTTACCGCGTGCTCGGAATCGCCTACCGCGAATTTCCGCAAAGCAAGCAGATGTTTTCAGTTGCTGACGAAAGCGATTTGATCTTGCTTGGCTACATAGCTTTTCTTGATCCGCCCAAGGGCTCCGCCGCAAAGGCCCTTGCCTCGCTTAAGCAATTCGGTGTCACGACGAAGATTCTAACCGGTGATAACGCGCTGGTGACTCGGAAGATTTGCCGGGATGTCGGCTTGGATGAACAAGAGGTCATTACCGGCGACAAGCTTCTCGGCCTGGATGAAACGCAACTCGGCGAGTTGGCAGAAAAGAACAATGTGTTTGCCCGTCTCTCTCCGTTCCAAAAGGAGCATCTTATTACCGTCCTGCAAAAACGCGGGCATGTAGTTGGCTACATGGGCGACGGCATCAATGACGCTCTTTCGATGCGCGCGGCGGACGTGGGGATTTCTGTCGATACGGCGGTCGATGTCGCGAAGGAATCGGCCGATATCATTCTTCTGGAAAAAAGTCTCCTCGTGCTGGAGGACGGGATCATCGAGGGAAGAAAGGTGTTCGGCAACATCATCAAATACATCCGTATGGGCGCCAGTTCGAACTTCGGAAATATGTTCAGTGTAGTAGGCGGAAGCTATTTTCTGCCTTTCCTTCCGATGGCGCCTATTCAGATTTTGCTTAACAACCTGCTTTACGATGCATCGCAAGTCGGCATTCCCTCGGACTATGTCGACGAAGAATACCTCAAGACTCCGCGCAGGTGGAACATCCAGAATATACGTCGCTTTATGGTCTTCATCGGACCGATGAGCTCCATCTTCGATTACGCGACTTTTTTTCTCATGCTCTACTTCTTTAACTGCGAACTTTACTCGCATGCCGCGACTTCTCCGGAAATGAAAGCGTATTATGAGAGCCTCTTTCACACTGGCTGGTTCGTAGAGTCGATTTTGACGCAAACGCTTATCGTTCACATTATCAGAACCAACAGGATTCCGTTTCTCCAAAGTATCGCCAGCCCATTTCTGCTTCTGACAACAGTCCTCGTTATGATCGCGGGCGGCGTTCTTCCATATCTGCCGATTGGGAGTTATTTTGGCTTCGTCCCGTTGCTGGCCAGCTTCTGGATATGGATCGCGGGATTCCTTCTTTGCTATTCGGTGCTAACCCATTCGGTCAAAGTCTGGTTCCATCGAAAATACGGAATGGATTAAAATGAGAAGCCTCCTCGATGCCCTACAGGCTGGCCGCTTGATTGAATTAACGGACAACCACAAGACCAAGGCGCTGGAATACCTGGCTGCGCTAATTGAGGCTATTCCGGACATCGGAGTAGAAGGCGGTATCACGGAAAGCGTCCTCGCGCGTGAGAACGTGCACAATACTGGCATTGGGAAGGGTTGGGCATGCCCACACGCGCGCGCGCCTCACGGTGACGAACTGGTCTGTGCGGTGGGCTGGAGTCCTGCGGGCATCGACTACGGTGCGCCTGACAACGAGCCGGTGCATCTCCTGGTTATGTATTTTGTGCCGGACACGCAGAAGCATGCCTACCTCAAAGAGATTTCGTTGTTAGCCAAGGCAATCCAAACTCAGCCTGCGCTGCAGAATCTCAGATCGTTGAAAGATCTGGCAGAGGTCCGAGACCGGCTGCTCGACGCGATCCATGTCGCTTTGCAATCGACAACGCCGGATGCAAGAGCACGGATGATCCAGCTTGAAGTCAAGCATGCCGCTGCTCGCGAGCTCGGCTTACCTCTCGAACTCGCTCGCTCCATTATCCCGCTCTCTATTCTGGCGATTCCTGGCTCCAAGCCAGTTATCCTATGTCAGGACCGTGAAATGGTGCAGGCACTGGAGTCACAGGATGAACTAGCTTCCCGCCTCGTTCAAAATGGTCGGACTGAGTACCAAGGAATCCAGATTTTGCTTCGATCTTCTTCCACTTACCAGCCAGACCGCGTTCTTTACGATTGCCTGGCATTCAGACCAACAAAGAACACTTCCTAAGCTTGGAATTGAATCGCCATCATAAGAAATGGATTCAGAATGGGTTCGTCCCTCGAGAAATCATTGTTTTTGAAAAAGCAAACGTCGATTCGATCTTGAACAGGCGATTTGCGATCTTACAGTTGAACGCGTGGAAGAAGCAGAAGTTCCTCTGGAAGATTTGCAGGAGCGCGTGCATCACACCGCCGAGCACAGTGAAGAGGCCTGGATTTCGTGGGTCGCGCTGAGCACGGCGATTCTCGCCGTCCTCGCCGCGATTGCGGGTCTTCTCTCCGGCAAACACGCGAACGAAGCGATGATGAGCCAGATCGAAGCGTCCGATCAATGGAGCTATTACCAGGCAAAGAGCATCAAGGCATCGGTGCTCGATGCCAAGATGTCGCTCGCGACCGTGGTGGATGAAAAAGATCGCGCAAAAGCCATGAGGTACGAGGAAGAGCAATCCGAGATCAAATCAGAAGCGGAACGCAAACAGACGAAGGCAAGAGCAAATTTCCATCGACATGAAGTTTATGCGCGCGGCGTCACCATGTTTCAAATTGCAATTGCGATCGCCGCGATCTCCGCACTGACGAAAAAGCGCCGATTCTGGCTCGTGAGTCTGGTTTTTGGTGCGGTGGGTTGCGTTTTTCTTATTCTCGGGGCGATTGCTCACTAATTCCATGCGCGTTCTTGCCATCGACGCCTCCTTGCGTAACACCGGTGTCGCGATTGTCGATGCAAACAATGGGAGAATGCACGCGCTTTATTTCGGAACGATCCGCAATGCCGGTTCACTCCGTTCTTCGTCCTGCCTGGTAGCGATTCGCGATCGACTCACTGAATTAATTCGCGAACACGAACCAGATTGTTGCGCGCTCGAATCGGTCATTTACGTGCAGAGTTATAAAACGGCGATTCTGCTCGGCGCGGCGCGTGGCGCAGCTATTCTAGCCGCCGCGGAAAACGGTTTGCCGGTTTTTGAGTACGCACCGACGCGCATCAAACAGGCGAGCGTCGGCCGTGGCGGCGCGAAAAAAAATCAGGTCGCGTTCATGGTGCGCGCGCTTCTTGGTTTGACTGAGACACCGGCCGCGGATGCAGCCGATGCCCTTGCCATCGGATTGACGCATCTTCGTTCACAAGAAAACGCGCACCTTGGAATTCCGGGAGTAACGCAGATATGAACAATCTTCAATTAGGTAGGGACGCCGCGCCGCCCCGAAAGCTTTCGGGGGCGGGCGCAGCGCGCCGACCCTACCATTCGCAACCGCATTTTCTTAGCGGGCGCTGGCTGGGGCGAATGAGTTTTGGCGACGCGCTGGCTTTGCAAGAAAAGATTGTTGCGAGCAAACGAGAGGACCGTTCGTCAGGCGACGAGTTGCTTCTGCTCGAACATGAGCCGGTTTACACGATCGGCCGGACGCCGGACCAATCGAGCCTGGTGGACGCGGCGCATTTGCCGCATCCGCTTTTTGCGATTAATCGCGGCGGCCAGGCGACCTATCACGGTCCTGGGCAATTGATCGGCTACCCAATTATCGATCTCCGCCGGTACGGCCAAGATCTCCATCGCTATTTGCGCTGGCTCGAAGAGCTTTTGATTCAGACGCTCGCGATCTACGAGATCTCAGCCGGAACGCGTCCTGGTCTTACCGGCGTCTGGGTCGATAAGCGCAAGATCGCATCCATCGGCGTGGGCGTGCGCCACTGGATCACGATGCACGGCTTCGCTCTCAACGTCTGCGGCGATCTCGCGCCCTTTGCCCGCATCATTCCATGCGGCATCCAAGGCGTGACGATGACTTCGATCGAGCTTGAAGCCGGCAAATCATTTTCGGTTGTCAGTGTTGCGGCGATGTTTGAAAAACTAGCGCAACGCAGAATTTCTAATTTACGGGTTGATCAAACGGTGAGCGCCGTAGGCGCGTCATATTTATAGTTCTCCCAGCATATGACGCGATGAGCTCCGTCAGGAGCGGCATGTGAATTTACACGAATGGCTAACACTTATACGCAAATCTATCTCCACGTTGTTTTCGCGATCTCCGGACGTACCTGCGTTATTCGACCCGATCGCAAAGAGGAATTACAGAAATACATCACCGGAATCGTGACGCAGCGTAAACAGAAACTAATTGCGATTAACTGCATGCCAGATCACACGCACACTCTTCTGGGATTGCGGCCCGACGAGGCAGCGTCTGATCTGATCGGACGAATAAAAACGGGTTCGAGCAATCATATCAACAAGCAGCGATGGATTGGGTGCCGTTTTTCGTGGCAGGAAGGTTTTGGCGCTTTTTCCGTTTCGCATTCGCACCTAGCGCAGTGATCAATTACATCAGCAGCCGGGAGAATCACCATCGCCTCAAATCATTTCAGCAGGAGTATCTGGAATTTTTGGAACGCCATAAGGTTCCGTACGACAAGCGTTATATTTTCAAGCCAGTTGAATGACTGCGCGTCTGCACATGTCGCTCCGATGGAGCTTGGCTCTTGATTAAACGATAGACTATGAACATCTCGCTCCTGAGGGAGCTGCACTTCAACCCGCAATGACCATCCCGATCGAGGACAACGCCGCCGACATTATCGGCAAGGCCCAGCGTGGTTTGCACATTTCCGATAGCCAGCTCGCCGAGAAATCCGGCGTATCGCGCGAAGAGATCAACGATGTTCGGAGCGGCAAGATTGACAACCCAACGATCGAGCGAATCGCTCCGGCGTTAAAACTGAACGCCAAAGCTCTAGTCGATCTTACGAGTGGAAAGTGGAAACCGGACAAACTGGGGGAGTTCGACGGACTCGCGCAATTCACGACCGATTACAGCGGCATGGCTGTGAACTCTTATCTCGTTTGGGATCCAACGACGCGCGAAGCCGCCGCGTTTGATACCGGAGCTGATTGCAAGAAAATGCTCGCAGTTGCGGCGAAGGAAAATCTGAGTGTGAAGCTAATTTTGCTCACGCACGCGCACGACGATCACATTGCCGATTTGCCTCGGCTTCGCGAAGAAACAGGCGCGCACGTTTTCATTTCAGGGCGCGAACCAATCGCCGGCGCCGAATCAATCGAGGAAGGGAAGCGTTTCCGGCTCGGCAAGATCGATATCGAGACGCGGCTGACCTGGGGCCATTCGCCCGGGGGCATGACTTATTTTGTGACTGGCCTCGCGCGACCGATTGCCATCGTCGGCGATTCACTTTTTGCCGGATCGATGGGCGGCGGCAACGTTTCCTACGCAGACGCTATTCAAAACAATCTCGACAAAATCTTGACCTTACCAGACGAGACGATCATTTGTCCGGGTCACGGGCCAATGACGAGCGTAGGCGAGGAGAAGGCGCACAATCCATTCTTTGTTGGGAAAGTTTGATGGTTGATGTCTGAGGTTTGATGTTGGCAGATGAAGAAGAGCGCGGAATTGCAAACATTATTCTCATGAACATTGGATTCGTCGGGGTTGGTCGAATGGGCGCGAACATGGCGCGCCGATTGAAGGATCGCGGTTTTCCTGTCACGGCTGTTTATGACACGAATCGCTCTGCGGCGACAGCTCTGGCGGCAGAACTCGGCTGCGCGGCTTGCCAGGATTTGTCAGAAGTCACTGCGGAATCAGACGTGATCCTCACCGTTGTGAGTGACGACAACGCGATGCGCATGATCTTCAGCGGAAGCGGCGACAATCTTCTCGTTAACGCGCGCGGCAAATTGTTCATCAACTGCGCCACCATCTCGCCGCGGGTCCATGTCGAAGTTGAAAAGCTCGCGCAAAAAGCCGGCGCGCAAAGTTTGGAAGCATGCATGGCTTCGAGCATCACGCAGGCGCGCGAAGGTTCGCTTTACTTGATGTGTGGCGGCAGCGAAGAAGCGTTTCGCAAAGCGGAACCGATTTTGAAAGAGCTTGGATCGATAATTCGATTCATCGGCAAGGCGGGCGAAGCCGCGAAAGTGAAGGCGCTGGTCAACATGGTGATGAATATCAACACCGCCGGCCTGGCCGAAGGACTCGGACTCGGCGCCGCGCTCGGTCTCGATCTGCAAATGTTGCGCGAAGTTTTTTCACAAACTGGCGCCGCCTCACGCGTGCTCGAAACCGACGGCGAAGATATGCAGAACCGCGAGCACACTTGTTTCTTCTCCGGCGCTCACGCGGCGAAGGACAGCGGGATCGCGCTCGATCTCGCGCACAGTGCGGGTCTTGATCTGCCGCTCGCCCGCGCAACTAAGGAGCAATACGATCGCATGGTCGCAGAAGCACTGGGTGAGCTGGATAAATCCGGCATCGCCGAGCTCACCTTCAAAGATCGATCCGCTTCGCGTCAGAAGGCAGCCGATTGAAAACAATCAGCTGGATCGCTCAGCTCCTTCTTTTCAGCGCTCAAGTGAAATTCAACGCCAAAATGAGAAGGAGCTGCCCGGCTTAGCCGGGTTCGGCGACATAAACATTCCGGCGATCACGTGGAGCGGCCGATCCACCTCGGCTCAGCACGCAATTTCGCGCGCAACATGGTGCAAGGCGTGCGCTATGGTAGGTTAATGAGTCACAGATGAAAACGGTTTGTCGCGTTTTTGCTTATGTGAAGCGTTATCCTTGGCTCGCGGCCGGAATGCTGGGCTGCGCGATCGTCGGGACCTTGATGGTGATTGTTTTCCCCGCGGTCACGAAACGAATCATCGACGATGTCGTTCGGCAAAATCATCCGGAAAAATTGGTGCCACTCGTTTTGCTCGCGGCCGTGGCGTTTCTGCTTCAGCACGCGTTCAACGCGTTGCGGATTTTGTTGAACAACACTTTTGAACAAAGAGTTATTTTCGATCTGCGCAGCGATCTTTACTCGCACATTCAATTGCTGCCGTTGCGTTGGTTTGACAATCGCGCCACCGGCGATTTGATGACGCGCGTTCTGGAAGATGTGAACGCAGTCGAGCGCGTCTTGATCGATGGCATCGAGCAAGGCGTAATCGCGATCCTGCAAGTGCTCATTGTCATCGCTGTCATGTTTTATTTTAACGCTAAGCTGGCCTTGCTCGCGCTGGCGCCGTTCCCATTTTTGATTGCGGGCGCGTTGACTTACACGCTGACTGCGCATCGACGTTATCGACTGCAACGTCGCGCTGCTTCGGCGATGAACGCGCTCTTGCATGACAATCTCTCCGGCGTTCGCCAGATCAAAAGCTTCGTCCGTGAAAATGAAGAGCACGCGCGCTTCAACCGCGTGAGTGATCAACTGCGCCACGCGACCTTGGTGGTGATGCGGGTGTGGGCCATGTACAGCCCGTCGATGTCGATGTTCGAAGCATTTGGCGCCGTCATTGTCCTCGCGTTCGGGAGTCACGCCGTGCTCACGGGTGCGATGCAAATTGGCGATTTGGTTGCGTTCCTCATGCTGACGGCGTTCCTGTACGATCCGGCCAGCCGACTGCATCAGCTCAATCAACTCGTGCAAGCCGGACGCGCCGCCGGTGAGCGTGTCTTTGAGATTCTCGATGAACCGATCGAGCCGGGTTGGATCGACAAGAAGACTTCGGCGCGCGTCGCAGGCGATATCCGCTACGAAGACGTGAGCTTCAGTTACACGGAAGGACTTCCCGCGCTTAATCACGTCTCTTTTCACGCCCCGCCTGGCGCAACGATCGCGTTGGTGGGGGCGACCGGCGCTGGGAAGTCAACGCTGGTGAATCTACTCGTTCGCTTTTACGAGTTCAGCAGCGGCCAAATTTATGTCGATGGAAAGCCAATCCGAGAGTACGGGCTGCGAGCGTTGCGTGAAGCGATCGGCGTGGTAGCCCAGGAGAGTTTTTTGTTCAACGGATCGATCCGTGAAAACCTGTTGATGGGAAAACCGGACGCGACCGAAGTGGAATTGTGGCGCGCGGCGGACGCGGCAAATGCGCGCGGCTTTATCGAGAGATTGCCAGATGGCTTGGAGAGCGTTGTCGGCGAGCGCGGAGTGAAGTTAAGCGTGGGCGAGAAACAGCGGTTGTCGATTGCGCGCGCACTTTTGAAAGATCCGCCGATTCTGATTCTGGATGAAGCGACCGCGAGTGTGGACACTGCGACGGAGCGGCTGATTCAGGAAGCGCTCGAACACCTGATGTTTCATCGCACCTCGATCGTGATCGCGCATCGGCTTTCAACCATTGTGCACGCAGACCAAATTCTCGTGCTGGATCGCGGACGGATCATCGAACGCGGCAGGCACGATGAGCTAATCGCGCGCGGCGGAAAGTACGCGCGGCTTTGCCAGCAAAGTTTACTCGAAACGCGCGAGGGGCGCGCAGCCCAAGAGATCGATGAAGTAGTGGCAGGGCGAGAGTGCGTCGAGCCGGCTGAAATCGAGAAGGAAGTTTCGTCGTTGGATCGACAATAAATATTTCGCGGGCTCGGCGGAACGTCGCCTTGCCGACATTCACATTTCGATCTCGCGTTTAAGAACCGCGTTCTTGGGAGAGCGCGTGATACTTTCGCCCGATGCGATTTCTATTGATGATCCGTCGAAGACGGCGCGGAGGGCGTGGGCGTCGGAGAAGAGGGAATCATAATCGTCTGTCCGGCCTGCAATTTGCGGCCGTCCTCGATTTGATTGAACTTTTGCAGTTCTTCGACGCCAACTTTGTACATCTTGGCGATGGAAGTGAGCGTCTCTCCGCGTGTGACGGTGTGCGTGTTGCCGTTGGCGGGCCGGGGCGGCTCGGCCGAAGTGGCCCCGGGGGCAGGCGATGGCGCGCCCTCGCCGATCATCACGCCGGGGCGGATGTGAGCGATCTGTTGCTCGAGCTTGAGAATTTGCTGAGAAAGAGTGTCGATCTTGGCGTTTTGTGCATCGATTTTTCTTGCTAGCGCTTCGAGTTGGGCCGCGTCAGATGAGGCGGCGGGCGTTTGAGCAGTGGTTTGTCCAGACAGGATCCAGCCGAAGAGCACGGCGAAAAAAAAGCCGACGACGCTTATCGTGAAGAGCTTCATCGTTCCAAATCTTGGCATCAGGCGCTTTCTCTGGCAAGCCTGCCGGAACCAGAGAGGACGGCGGGCGCCGCAGTTTGCCTTTCCAGCATTTCTTCTTAAGTTTTTTGCATGCCCGAGCGCACCCAAAAACCAATCGATCCGGTTCCGTGGGGTCCGAAACAAGGCGATGGCGGCGGGCCGCGCTCGCCGGACGTTTCGCGACCGGACACAAAAGATCTTCTAAAAAAGATGCGCAAGGTCGACCCCAATCAATCGAAGCGCTACCGCCAGCGTACGGGCCAGTAATGGAACCGTCTCTGGTGACGCTCGAGCAGAGTTTTTCCGGTACGAGCGAGGATTTTCCCGCGCTGCTGCGACGCAAAGGGCTGTTCAGTCCGGCGGCGACGATCGATCTGACCGCACGGGCGCCAAATTCTCGCGAGCAATCGTGGAAGCCGACAGAGGCGACTACGATTTTGGCGTTTAAGTTTTCCGGTGGCGTGCTGGTCGCAGGCGATCGGCGCGCGATTTCTGGCAATACCGTGGTTTATGATCGGGCGGACAAAGTCCTGGAGATAGATCGGCATTCGATCATGGCGATTGCGGGCGTGCCGGCGACGGCTTGGGAAATGGCGCGCGTACTCGAGCATTCATTTCAATACTTCCGGCGGACACAATTGCAGGAGATGAGTGTCGATGGGAAAGTGCGCGCTCTGTCGAAACTGCTGCGCGACAATTTTGGATTTGTCATGCAAGGCGTTGGCATGGTCGTCCCGATTTTCGCGACTTACGATTTCAATTCCAACCCGGGGCCACGGCTTTATTTCTACGATGCGATGGGAGCGCAATTTGAAGTGGCGGATTACGCGGCCACTGGATCGGGATCGCCGGCGGTGCGCGGCATCCTTTATTATGAAAATAGTTGGGGCGCGAAGCGGTTGCAAAAATTGAGCGAAGACGAGGCGGTGACGATTGCACTGCGTGCGCTCGATACGGCGGCCGAATCCGATACAGCGACTGGTGGCGTCGATCGCAGCGGTAAAATTTATCCGCTCATTAAAGTTGTTTCGCGCGAAGGCATCACCACGCTGCCGGAACGCAAGATCGCGGCGGTCTTTAAGCAAACAGTGGCATGATCGAAGAGCCGTACCGTTGGGTCGAAGCGATCGCGAACCGCCGCGAGTACATCGAGACGCAGTTGGCTTCGGGCAGTCCGATTGCGGCGGTGGGTTATCGCGACGGGATCCTGTTTCTCACTCTCGGCCGGGCGCGCCAGAAAATTTTTGAGATTTATGATCGCATCGCCATGGGCGCGATTGGTCATCCTGGGGACATTGAGCGGCTGCGCATGGCCGCGATCGAGCTGGCCAGCACGGAAGGTTTCACGCGATCAGCGGGGGACGTTTCACTGAGACGCTTGGCGCATTATTCGCTCAGCCCCGTAATGAAGAATGCTTTCGAACAAGTTTATGGCGCGCCTTTTCTGACGCGGATGCTCTTTGCCGAGGTTGGCGCCAAGCCGGAGGAAGATTTGTTTTTGCGGGTAGAGTATGATGGGGCGATCGCAACCAACGGCGCAACCTTCGCGCAAGCCCGGCAGGATTTCGCGGTTCTGAGCGGAACGGGGAAATCGACGGAGCTGATGGAATCTTTTCTCAAGATCGAACACGCGCCCGGTGCGCTATTCGAAGCGGCGCTGAAAGTCGCGCTCGACGCGTGGAGTATCGGCCATATGACGTTACAGAAAAATGACGCGAAAGAACTTCCGGAGCGTGCGGCCCTCACGAAACATCGAGAAGAACAGCTTGCCGTCGCCGGCATCGAAGCGGCCATCCTCGAGCGCGACGCGGAAACGGCGATTCGCTATCGGGCCTTATCGGATGAAGAAGTGCGGGCGTCGATTCAGCAGTAGCGGAGGAAAGGATGTTCTGGGCACGATTTGGAATGCCGCGGGCGTTGCGAATCACCGTGGCCTGGTTAGGGCTGCTGCTCATGCTTGGGTCGTTCGCATGGTTGCAATGGACCTCGAAATCAAAGGCCCCGACATCCACGCGAGCGCCTGCGCCGCATGAACCGTTTACGGTGGTGGTTCTCGATCCCGGGCACGGCGGTCAGGATTCCGGCGCGAAGGTTGGGAACATGCTCGAGAAAGATCTCACGCTGGACGTGGCGCATCGGGTCGATCGACTGTTGCAGGCGCAGGGTCTGACGACCGTGATGACGCGCGTCGGCGATGCCTACGTCTCGTTGGCCGAGCGAGCAGCGCTGAGCAATCGCGTGCCGAATTGCGTTTTCGTCAGCATTCACTTTAACGAAGACAACAAACCGGTGGCCAGCGGGGTGGAAACTTATTACGCCGCCCATCAAGTCACGCCAGGCTTATCCGTGGCGTCGTGGTTTCCTTTTTTGTGGCGAGCGATTTCCGCATCGTCGAATGTAGAAAGCCAAAGCCTGGCCGGATTCATCCAGGAAGGGTTGGCGGCGCGAACCCAAGCGGTGAATCGCGGAACGAAAGCCGAGCAATTTTTTGTGATCGCGAATGTGCGGCACCCCGCGGTCTTGGTTGAAGGCGGCTTTCTCACCAACAAGGAGGACATGGCGAAACTCGCGAGCGATGATTATCGTGAGCAAATGGCGGCGGCGATCGGCGAAGGTATCATTCGTTATCGCGATCTCTTAAAAGAGCGCCAGGCGACGCTCGCCGGCACTGCGCCGGAAGGCGCCGAATAACCGCTCCATGGCAGCGTCAAAACCATCAACATTGAGATGAGGATTAAGATCGCCATTCTGATTTTGATTGTTTCCGTTGCAGCGATTCGCGCGGACCAAAGCATCGAGAGCGTGCAGCAGGCGCTGAAAGAGCAGGGTTTTTATTACGGAGAAATCACAGGCGAGAAAAATGCGGATACGACTGCCGCGATTCGGCGCTTTCAAATCCGCCACGGTTTGCAAATCACCGGCGAGCTGAACGACGAAACCCTTCGCTTACTCGGCAGCGCTCCGTCTGCTTCTCCGCAACCGGCAGCGACGCGCGCTCCGTCGGCGAATGCGGGCACGTCCGAATTACGCGATGAATCCTCGCCGCAAACCGCGCCTATCAATCCGGCGACGGTTGCGCCTTCGGCGGACGGGTTGTTCGCCGGCACGCCTTATGAGAATGCGTCGCCCGATGTGCAACGCAATGTCGTGGTCTCTGCACAAATCGCGCTGGCGCGGCACGATCTTTACCGCGGCGAGATCGACGGAATTTATGGTTCGGCCATGGAATTTTCGCTGCGGGCTTATCAGGCGCGTATTGGGCTTCCGATTACGGGCCGGTTCAATTTGGAAACGCTCGCTGCGCTTAGGTTGTTACCCGGTGCGCACACGCCGGTCTTTACTCCACGTCGGCCAGTCGTGCGACCCCATCCCGAATGGGGACCACCCGTACGCGGCGAATGGATTCGGCCGTAGATATCGATCTTTCGGTGGATCGAGCAGTCTCTTGTCCGCCTTCGGACGGACTCGTCCCGTGGCGAGCTCGATGCTAATTTAGGCGGCGAAGCCGCACGTGTTTCAGGATCGCCCGGCGGAGCGGCGATCCACCTAATGTTTCATTTCTTCGAAGCGGACCGACTGCAATTCGGCGAAAACTGTGCCGATAAAAATTTGCGCTTCAATTCGCAGGAGGATGCGATCGGAGTCGTCAGACACCCAGATGGTGGCACGACGGAATTTACGGTGCGGTTGCAATTCGAGATTCTTGCCGAGTCGGTGGAGTTGCAAATCGATTTTGATTGCGTTGTAAGTGCCGGCGCGCACCGAGATTTTCTCACGACCAATTACGGTGACGGTGGCAAGATAAGCAGAAGTCGCGGGATAAACGACGATCCGGTGGACGTTGCCATCGCCGAGCGGTTGACTGCGCAAATAAAGCAGAGCCGAATGCAAATCGAATAGATTCGGAAAACTAAATTCATGGGTTTTTGCGCGCTCAGAGACGGTTCGACCTTCGGTCCTTGCCCGCGTGACGCCCTTGGCGGTGAAAGTAAGATGCGTAGTAAATTTTTTTGATCGATAGCTCTCGGTTTGCGTGGTTTCGACTGGACGCAGCGTTTCCGCATCGGCGAGCGCGTGATAATTCACATCCAATTTCCACAAGGCGCGGACGAAACCGGTTGTGCGGCCTGTTCCCTCGAGTTGGAACCGGCTTTCGGACGCTTTTGTAAAATGGACTTCACCAGTAGCCGCGGTGAATCCAGCCCAGCCGAAATGATAAGTGGCCCGGAGTGGTCGGAGCTCGGGGAAATTGCCAGGTGGATCTTTGGTGAGGGTTGACTGCCAGTTTCCCCCGAAAGCCTTCGGGGTGAAGCACGAAGCGAGAAGGAGAAACAGGGCGATCCCGGCAGAAGGCGCGGGTAAAAACGCGCCGCTGCGCCTCGTGCAGTTGTAGCCCCCGCTCTCCGAGCAGCGCGACGCGCGGGTAAACAACACGATCAAAAAATCACCTTTGGGCCGCGCCTCATAGCGGCCTCTACACCGCCGCGGCCCGCGGTGTGTTTCTTGAATATCGAAGCCGAAGCTAAGGTTTGGGAGCTTTCGCGGGGGTGGGGGACGGGCTTGTCGCCGTCTTCTCACTTGGGCTTAAGCTGGTCGCACGCCCGGGTTTGTTCAGGACGGTAATGATATCGCTTGTGAAATCGACATTATCGGGCGCGTACATCAAAACCGGCACGCCATTGAGGCTCATGCCGGATTTGTCGAACACCAAGTCCATGCGGTTGGTCTTTACTTTTTCCATCACTACGTCGGTGATTTCTTTCACGATGCCCTCGCGCATCCGCATCGCCTGCTCCTGTAACTGCCGCTCGCGCGTTTGCCGGAACTCGGTGATTTCGCGCTCCATGTTCTTAATGTTGGCGATCTTGTCGTCGCGCTCCTTCGCTTTTTGCGTCTTGGCGTCGGCACTCAGCGCTGGTGCATCGAGCTGCTTGTTCAAACTGTTGATTTCATCGAGCGCCTTCTTGTAGCCATCGGCTCGATCGTCATACTCTTTCTTGGCGGCGTTTTTGGCCTCGTTAATCTTCGCCTCGGCGTCCTTGGTCTTGGTGTATTCCTTGAACGCGCGTTGCATATCGACCGTGCCGATTTTGAGTGTGCCCTGGGCGAACGCCGCGATGGGAAGCGCAAGCAGGGAAGCCAGGGCGATGGAAAGGAGCTTTTTCATAAACACAGTTAAAACAGGTGGCCGGAAAAGCGTTAGACTGCAAGGACAAATATTCGTTCAAAATTGATAACCGACGCTGAAGTTAAATTTCCCGCTGCCGGTGGTTCCAGCTTTTTGCACGGGAATGCCATAGTCGAGGCGCAGGGGACCGATCGGTAGATCAAGTCGAAGTCCAACACCGAAGTCGGAGGCGATATTGTCATATGAAATGGGCACCCTTGGGGGCTTTGTTGAGCCAACTGGTCGTGGCTTTGCAGGGATGAACTGCGTTTGTTCGCTGAAATCCCAGGCGTCGGGGTTTACAAAACCGATGTCGTAAAAAATTGCGCCGCGCGCTTTTTCGATAATCGGGAACGTCCATTCCACTGTGGTGCGCGCCATCGATTTGCCCCCGAGAGGCTCTTTATTTTCGTCCTTGGGGCTGACATCGCGATAGTCAAAGCCACGTAAATTGTTTGAGCCGCCCAGGAAAAGCCGATCGAAGATGCGGACATCGCTGCCTCCGCCCCAATTACTAACCGTTGCGATTTCGCCATTCAACAGCAGGATCGTATCCCACCACATGTGGAAATACTGGGACCCTTCCGCGCTCCAGCCATAAATCTGGTCGTTCCCGCCCAGAAACCCGCCGGCTATATACGGCGAAATGGTTACGCGCTGGCCAGTCCGCGTTAGCAAAGGATTATCGCGCCGGTCAAAGACGAAACTGGTGTAAATTTGGCTCTTCGTCTGTGCGCCCAGCTCCTGGGCAAGGGCTGGCGTGACGCTGGAAGCAACATTGAAGATATCCAACCTTTCCAGACGGTAACCCAGCGTCGCATATATATAGGAACTGAGTGGCTTGCGCGCCTCCAGAACGAATCCGTAATCGCGCTGGTCATAAAGCGAGCTCAAGTAATTCGCTTCGCTGTAAAATAGCTGGCCACTGACCGAGAAAGGGCGATCGAGAAACCACGGCTCCGTCAAGATCAGAATGACATCCTTGCGTTGCGTGCCGTACTGTACGCGCAGTCTGAACTTCTGACCGGCGCCGGTGAAAGCCGGCCAATTTCGCAAATCGAAGTTGCCTTGCGTGAGCTCCGCGAAACCGACCAACGAATCAACTGTACTATAACCGCCGCCGAAAGTGAATGAACCGGTCCGTTTCTCTTCGACCTGGACCGTTAAATCTTTGCGACCAGCCACACCGGTATCGTCCGGATAGGTTTCAACTTTGGAGAAGTAGCCCAGGTTCTCGAGGCGCTTTTTACTCACGTCCACTCGCACGGTGTTGAAGACGTCGCCCGGCGCGACGAGCACCTCGCGGCGAATGACTTTGTCTTTTGTGCGCGTGTTGCCCACGATGTTGATCCGCTGCACAAAGAAACGATCGCCTTCTTCGATTTTGTAATGAACGTCGATTCGGCCAGGCCCGGCCGGCGCGCCTTCCGGCACGATCAAAGTGTCAACATATCCGCCGGAGCCGTAGGCATCGGCAACCGCTTTCGCATCGTCGTGCAACGCCTTTGGCGAATAGACGGCGCCCTCCTTCATCTTGAGCAGCGCGCGAATCTTTTGTTCCGTGGTGGCCGCGTACCCTGAGATCGAAATTTTGCCGACGTGATATTGCGTCCCTTCCGTTATCGCGATGGTGATGATCATCGGCCCGTTCTCGCGTTCCTTTCGAACCCCTTTCACTTCCACGTCGATGTAACCGTGATTTTGATAGAATTCCTTCACGCTATCGAGGTCTTGCTGTAACTGCGTCTCGTCCAGCCGGCCGGATTTATCGAGAAACGAAATAAGCGTCTTGCCCCGCGTCTTCATTTGCTTGCGCAGTACCTTGTCGCTGAAGTGCGCGTTGCCTTCGAAACGGATCGCGCGAATCGCGCCTCTTACCCCTTCGTTGATCGTGTAAATCACGCGCGAAGTTCCCCGCTTCTCATCGATGGGCTCAACCCGATATTGCACATCGACGTCGTTGAACCCACGTGCTTTATAAATATCGATAATTTTCTGGCGGCTTTTCTCCAACTCCTCTTCGTTCACCATCGAGTTGATTCTTATCCCGATCTCTTTGCGGATCCTTCTCGCTTTGATTTGCTGAGCTCCAGCGATTTCGATCTCGCGCACCGCGGAACGCGTTTGCACCGCCACGATCACCTTTACCCCATCGCCTTCCGGCTGGGCAAAGATGCGAACATTTAGAATCGCGCCCGTCTTATAGAGATTTTGGATGTCCTGCTCGACCACTTGATCGGAGTACAGCTGCCCCACCGCTGTCCGCATCTGCGCCAGAATCCGCTCTTTGCTCACCGTGGCAGGTCCGGTGTAGCGCACGTCGATTGAGCGGACCACCGGAGGACCTTGTCCACGGGCCACTGCCGCGCCCAGCAGCGCACAAACGAAGGCGAGGAAAATTGAAGAGGGGCGGCGCAGCGATCCAGGAAATTGTCTCATGAGTTAAGAGGCGGCAGTCTCGCGCGTCGAACCGGCGCGGGGCAAGCGGCTATTAGATGAGTAAGAAGCGGGCAGTCGTCAAGGCGGGATTTTTCCGCAGGCAGTTTGTCCATAGACAACGCGCGACGATACTCAGTTCAAAAGCTCGTACCAATTATTCCGGCGTCGCGGCTCATAACCGGCATCGCGAATAAGCGATTCAATTTGCGCGGCATTTAATCGAAACGTCGTGCCCGCGCTGCTCACAACGTTCTCTTCCATCATCACCGATCCAAAATCATTCGCGCCGTACTTGAGCGCGATTTGTCCGATGCCTGGCCCCTGTGTTACCCATGAGCTTTGCACATTGTCGATGTTGTCCAGGAAAATTCGGGCCAGCGCTTGCGTGCGCAGGTATTCCGCTACTCCCGTCGGGTGCTTCACTTTCAGCACGGTGTGCTGCGGTTGAAACGTCCAGCAGATGAACGCGGTGAAGCCGCCGCTGCGGTCCTGCTGCCCGCGAATGCGCTGCAAATGTTCGATGCGATCCTCAATCGTCTCCACGTGACCGAACATCATTGTCGCGCTCGAGTTCAATCCCAGCTCGTGCGCCACTTGCATTACTTCCAGCCACTGATCGGTGTTAATTTTCAGCGGCGAAATCTTCTGGCGCACCCGATCGACCAGAATTTCCCCGCCCCCGCCGGGAATTGATCCGAGCCCAGCGTTCTTAAATTCTGAAATCACTTCGCGTAGCGGCATCCGGAAAGTTTCCGCAAAATGCTGAAACTCCGGTGGACTGAACCCGTGGATATTAAGGTGCGGATATTTTTCGCGAATGTGTCGCAAAAGATCGAGATACCACGCGAACGCCAGTTTCGGATGATGCCCGCCCTGCATCAGGATTTGAACACCGCCCGCGGCGGACAGTTCCTCAAGTTTTTCATCGATCTGCTCGAACGAGAGCACGTAATGATCTTCATCGCGTTCTGTCCGATAAAATGCGCAGAACTTGCAGTAAACATTGCAGACGTTCGTGTAATTGATGTTCCGATCGACAATGTATGTGACGATCTCGCGACCGCGATTGCCGTAGCTTTTCGCCTTCGCCAAATCGCGCCGTGCATTCGCCAGCACACCGAGTTCTTCCAGCGGCCATTGGTACAACTCGAGCGCATCTTCAAACGAAATTCTTTCGCCCGCGAAGATTTTTTCGGTCAGCACGTCTCGATTTAACGAAACCATCTCCGCGCATTTTATATGACTCAGCGGCAGGTTGCACGTAGATCATTTAGATGGTCAAAAGTGTGGCGATCGTCGGTGCCGGTGTGTCGGGGCTGACCTGTGCCGTTCTTTTTGCCGAGCGCAGCTATCGCACCGTCATTTTCGCGGAGGAAACGGGCGAGCGCACAACGTCCGCGGCTGCCGCTGCACTTTGGTATCCGTACGATGCCGAGCCGGCCGATTCTGTGATCGCGTGGGCGCTCGAAACTTACCAGGCACTTGTCGGTTTCAGCCACGATTCGCAAACGGGCGTGTCGATGATTGAACTGCGCTCCTTTTCGCGGACGGGCGAAATTCCAATTCCAGAATGGGCCATTCCGCTAGGCGCAAAGCGACTCGCGTGCGAGACGTTGCCAGCGTTCAACAGCGGTTTTGCCATCGCCGTTCCGCTGATGGATACAACAATCTATCTCGATTATCTTAGGAATCGGTTTGTCAATGCCGGCGGCTCAATCAACGGAAACGTTCACTTCGAGAAACTAGAGAATGTCGATCCAAAATTCGATCTCGTGATCAACTGCACGGGCATCGGCGCGAAAATACTTCTTCCTGACGTCGATCTTGAACCGCATCGCGGCCAAGTCGCGATCATCCCAAAGCTCGATCTTGGTCACGCGGTTGTTTGCGACGATTTTCCGCTCATGTACGCCATTCCGCGCGCGAACGATTGCGTTTTCGGCGGCACAAACGAAGTGAGCGACAATCGCGATGTCGATCCCGCGGCGACATTGCGCATCGTCGAGGCGTGCAGCCGCGTTTTGAACATCGACAAGCCGCGTGTTCTGGCCGAGCGCGTCGGGCTGCGCCCATTTCGTAAATCAGGCGTTCGTCTCGAACGCAATCGATTGCGCGACAGCCGCATCGTCATTCACAACTATGGCCACGGCGGCTCCGGTTTCACACTCTCCTGGGGTTGCGCGAAAAAGGTCTTCGATCTCGCAGATTTGTCTGGATTGCGGACGCGGCCCGGGTGCGTCGCTCAAGCAAATACGTCCCGTGAAACTTAGGTCAGCGCGATTGCTTGGAAAGAGCTGACCACGTCGTCAGGGCCTTTGGCGGCGAAGAAACTTTCGTAATAGCCGGGGCCGAGGTCCCAGTGATCGCCTTTATAATATTCGTCGCGATAAAATCGCCAGACGCCGCTCACCACAATGAGGCAGCTGATGCGGTCGTTCCAGAAATCGCCGATGTAATGGAAGCTAAGGTTCGTGCGCGCGTAGGCGCCGCCGAAGCCGACGTGATCGTAAACCACCAACTCAGGCAGCCGGATGATCTCTTTGCTCGGTTCTACTTTCACTTTGCCGGCGGCGGAGGCGTGGTAGCTGAGCGGCCCAAGTTTCCATTTTGTGTCGATGACACAGCCGTTGTCCGGCGACAATTCAGTTTTCGGTGTTTGTCTCATAAGCGGCGGGTTTTTTCTGATTAGAACAAATGGCCAACGCGGTGTCGAGCGCGAGATTCAGCAAAGTGTTTCAGGTTCAGTGAGCAGGCTTCGGTCTGAACCCTGAACCCTGAAATCTGTTCCCTAAATCATGTGCTCGCGGTTATCCGAGCGTAGGCGGATGGTTTTGTTTTGCAAATTGTGCGTGGCGCGGATGAAACGCACGGTTTTACTCTTTGCCCGCATCAAAATGGAATGGGTGATGGCCGTTGTGCCTTTTGATTTCACCCCGCGCAAAAGCGCGCTATCGCTGATGCCGGTTGCGCAAAAGACAATGTTTTCTCCTTGGGCGAGATCGTCGGCGACAAAAACGCGGTCGAGCTCTTTCTCATAACCTTCGTCGATGAGTTGTTGACGTTCCTTTTCGTCGCGCGGCCACATCTTGCATTGCATCTCGCCGCCCAGGCATTTGATTCCCGCCGCGGCGAGTACGGCTTCCGGTGATCCGCCCATGCCCATGTAAAGATCGATATCGCTCTCCGGCAACGATGGCGCCATGGCGGCAGCAATATCGCCATCGCCGATCATGCGCAGCGACGCGCCCGCACTGCGAATCTCCTCGACGATTTCCTTGTGGCGCGGCCGGTCCAGCATCATGACGACGACATCCTGAACTCGTTTTTCCACCGCGCGCGCGACAATCGCGAGAGTTTCCGGAATTGGACTGTCGATGTTGAGTGTGTCGCCGCGCTTCTGCATGTAATGGATGACGCGCGGTCCGTACGATAACTTCATCATGTAGAATGAGGGCACGTCGCGCAGCGCCACTTTCACCCCTTCCTCGGGGCTGGCGGCCGCGATGCAACTGATCGAGTTCGGCGCCCCTTTCGAGATATTGGTTGTGCCATCAATTGGATCGATCGCGATGTCGAACGGCGGTGAACCCGGAATCCAAGTGCCAAGTTGTTCGCCTTTGAAAATGCCCGGCGCATTATCCTTGATTCCTTCGCCGATCACGACTTCGCCGCAGATGTTCATGAGATCGAACATGCCGCGCATCGCATCGCACGCCGCCTCGTCGGCTTTTTCCTTGTCGCCGCGGCCGAGCCAACGCAGCGAATTGAGCGCCGCTGCTTCCGTTGCGCGGACGAAATCAAACTCAACGATGCGCTCGATATCGTAATAATTTTGTTTCGGCAACCGGGGCATGCGGAACAATAAGATTCACGCACTCCTCCGCGATGACAAGGCGGCCTGTAGAAGTGGCCGTGGAGCCGTTCACTTCCAGCAATGGCCAGCGTCCGGGCGCCTCATTTCATTTCCTCTGCTTGTTGCGTGGCAAGATGGACATGTTGCGATGGGCGGATGCGCAAGAAAATCTCGAATCCATAGCCGGGGCCGTCGCCGTAGTAGCGGTTGAATTCGTTAGGCCAGAAGTCGAGGGTGAATTGGCCGCCCAGTCCGATGTCGATGCCATTGCCGTGCGATAAATCGCGAATGTAACCAATCGTGTAGGCGGAAACCGGAAAGATTTTCTCTCCATCCGCGTTCGCCAGGACGAGCTCGTGGCCGGATTTCTCCACCCGCTCCCAGCGTCCATAAATCGTGTCGCGACCATGCTGATAATTTGATTCAAGCAGGAACGACTGCGTTTTCCCCTCGCCAGTGTCGTGATTTTGGCCCCAGACAAAACTGTTCGACCAGTTGCTTTCTTTGCCGAGTGGCCGGTTGTAAATGAGCGATGCAGTTGTGCGATGCCGTTTCGTATCCGGCGCGAGCGCTTCGGGACTCTTGATGTAACCGTGTGAAAATTGGAGCGCGAGATCTGGGGTCGGGTTCCAGGAAACGCGCCCACTGAATGAATCGAAGCGCGGCCGATCGAAATCGTAACGGTCTTCATCCGGCTCGCGCCCGGTGAACACACTGCCTTCGATTTTCACGCTGCGCCATTGTAAGCTGGCCGTCGTCACCCCAAAGGTGACGTGGGTCGAATCCTGCCAGTGATGACCGAGCGGCGCGTCGGGATCACCCATCGCGGAGAGCCGGTGCATAAACGTCGGCGGCCCGAGCGCCGGTTCGCCCGGATAACCGACATATATATAAGAGGAGAGATCGGGCGCGAGCTTTTGGGAAAGCGAAATCGAAATCTCGTCGAACAAATCGTGCGGATGTTGTCGATCGTGCAGTGGTTGGCCGTGCCACGATTCGCCGGTTTGCAATAGAAGCGGATACCCGCGGCCGCCTTCGGTGAGCGGATCGAGACTCATCATCAGGCGCGCACCGAGTTGCGTACTTTCGCTGAACGAATGCGAAAACATTGCCATGAACCAGTTCGGCGCATCAATCCGATCATCACCGCGTCGCGTGCTGACATTCGTGTAACGCGGGAAAATGGCGCCGTGCAACATCAGCATGTCGTCGTCGAGCATGAACATTTTCCCATACATCGGCGTCGAATCCGGCACCCAGGCTGTGCCGGAACTCTCCCGACTCATCGGGTCGGCTATGTTGACCGACGATTGCATCGACATGTGTTCCATCGATATCTGGTGCTGATGATCGGAACCCTGCATGTGCGGCATGTCCGCTTCATTCAGGGGCGGACGTTGAACGTTGGACAGCCCGCTCGCGAACGCTTTCGGAGTTGGACGTTGGCTTTTTGGTTTTAGAGGAACAAGCGTCGTCCCGCACTTCGGGCATTTGCCTGGATGATCCATCACCACTTCAGGATGCATCACGCACGTGTATTTCTGCTTCTCGTGCTCGGTTTGCTCCGCGATCGCGGCGCTCGTTCCGAGCGCGACTGCGACGATCCAAATTGGAATCTGTTTTCTCATGTCGATGTCGAAATTGATTAAGATGGAATTCGCGCGTGGACGCGGTGCGGCTGGTGTAGCGGCGCTCGTGTCAAGCGCCGGTCCACCATTCGGCGGCTGACACAGCCGCCGTTACAACCCTGGATCTAGGCGGAAACTGGCGGAGCGTGTGCGAGGACGCTCCGCTGCAAAATCAATTCGGCAAAACTTCGCGCGCCGGGCGGGCCGGTGTCGAGCAAGAGCGGCGATGTCGCACTTTGCGAGTTCGCGATGAAGGCCAACTTTTCGAAGTAAAGATCGGCATCGGAAATGCCCGCGTCATTTCGCGCCCAGCCCTTCGTCATTGTCGGAACGACCGCGCGCAGAATTTTGCAGCATTGGATTCCCGCGGGTTGCGGTGGGGTCTTGGCCGGTTGGGAATGAAACGGACACGCGCTTTGCGTCGCGTGAGTTTGCGCAACAAGTGCGCTAAATGCGCAATGATTCGAAATCGCGACCCAAGAAAAGATCGCGACGGCAACGATGACGCCTCGCGCGGTCGCCCTCACGTTGGTTAATCGCTGAGGTGAGGCGAACGCTCAAACGTTTTCTTTTGAATCGATCATCGGCGCTACGGTGCCGGACGTTACGCCCTCCGGCGGCACGACACCGGCATCTGGAGGGGCCGTGGTTGACGCTGGGGCAAATTGAGGTTGTTCGACCCGCGTCGCCATCAGCATCGCAGTAAATAGCAATGCGGCTGCGAGATAATACCCCGCGGCGGGCAAATGAAACGAATGTTTTGGATTGATGAACCAGGCAAACGTCCATGAAAACAGAAACGGTCCAATGACGAACGCGATGGAGCGCAGGCTGCTGATTGCGCCTTGCAACTCCCCCTGTTCGCGCTCGCTAACGTGATGAGTCATTATTCCCTGCGCGGCGGGGAATGAAATATTCCACATTGAAATGACTGGGATCGACGCTACGTAAACCGCACCGCTTCGAGCGAGACCGGCGATGAGCATGCCGACTGCGCCGAAAAATTGTCCGATGTAAAGTGTCCGGCGCTCGCCGAGCCACGCGACGATTCGCCCGGTCAGACCTCCGGAAATCGCCGCCGTGCAGATACCAACAACGAAAAGTGATTTTGCGATGCTCCATGGGTCCCACGCGAAACGATAAATCGCGTAAAGCGCCCAGATGGCGAAAATCTCATGGGATAGGTAGGCGAGAAATTGAATGGTCGCGAGTTTCCACAATTCAGGATGCGAGCGGAGCAAAACCAGGGAGCCGACCGGATTAGCACGCCGCAAGGTGAATTCCTTGCGGTGGCCTGTCGGCAGCGATTCCGGGACGAAGAAAAATCCGTAAATCCAATTCGTTAGGCTGAATCCGGCCGCCACCCAAAACGCGAGCCGCGGATTCGTGTTACCCACCAAACCACCGACCATCGGGCCCAAGGTGAAGCCGATACCAAATGCAGCGCCGATCGTACCGAAAGCCCCAGCGCGCTTCTCTTTTGGAATAACATCGGCAATGTAAGCCATCGCTGTCGGGATACTGGAAGCGGTGATTCCGGAAATGACGCGGCCGACGAAGAGCCAGCCGATTGTCGGCGCAAGCGCCATCACGATGTAATCGAGACCGAGGCCGAGACTCGAGAGCAATAAGACCGGCCGGCGCCCAAACCGATCGGACAGCACCCCAACCACCGGTGCGAAAAAAAACTGCATCGCGGCGAACACGGTCAGGAAGAGTCCGTTCCAATCCGCCGCACGTGTCATGTCGTTATTCAAGAAACTGAGGACCAATTTGGGCAGTACGGGCGCGATCAAGCCGAGCGCGAGCATGTCGAGCATGACCGTGACGAAAATGAAAACGACGGCGGCTTTACGCGGCTTCATTTGGCGGTGACGAGTGAGAAGTGAAAAATGAAAAGATTGCGGCTATCTTTACTCGCCACTCATTACTTGTCACTCGTCACTTCTCCCGATGACGCCGCTCTCTTATCTCTCGCCTAAAACCGCGCTGCGCGAGAGCAGAATCCATGGACGCGGATTGTTTGCCAGGGCCGATATTGCGAAAGATGAGGTCGTGGCGGTGAAAGGTGGGCACATTGTTAACCGAGAAGCCTTGCGCCGGAAAATCACGCCGCGGCTTGGCCCGGTTGAAATTCAAATCGGCGATGATCTGTTCATCGCCCCGGTGGCGGACGAAGAGCGTGAAGGCTCGATGCTCTATAGCAATCATTCCTGCGACGCGAACCTGGGCCTGCGCGGCGAGATCACGTTCGTAGCGACTCGCGATATCCGCGCCGGTGAAGAACTCACTCACGATTGGTGCACGAGCGACGACGACAGTTATTCGGTTGAATGCAATTGCGGCGCGGCGAATTGCCGAAAAATTCTCACTGGCAAAGATTGGCAGCGCCCGGAATTGCAAAAGCGTTATGCTGGATATTTCTCACCGTATCTCGCGCGTAAGATTGCGGTCGGGCAAGACTCCGGCGAACCGACGAGATGATCCGCGGTTCCGCAGAGCATCAACCTAAGACAATTACAGCGTGCTTCGGATCGGCTTGACCCAGCGCACTACGTGGCGGCATTATCAAGGTGGCAACACCGTTTTACCTATGAGCAAATCCTATTATCCAACCGACCGGGCCGGTCGGATCGACTGGCACAGCAATTTCGCTAACGAATTTCCGAAGGTTGGAAAGGATCTCGGATTCACCGATGCCGAGATCACGAATGCTGTGAACGATTCCAAATACGCCGTCTACATCTTACAAACGCTCGGGCGCGAAATCGATTCCGATCCGGGGCACGCGGCGAACGCCGTTCTCTCAGGACAATCGTCCGGCGAATATGTGGATCTTCCCGCCGGAAATAGAGCTCCCACCGCGGTCCGCCCCGGGATCGATACCCGCCGGCAGGCACGGGTGGAGCGAATTAAACGCCACAACGCTTACACGGATGAGATCGCCAAACAGCTGAAGGTTGTTTCGGAAGCGAAGTTTGACGCTAAAAAATACAACGCGGAGCTGGGCCGGCCGCGCCAAACAGGACCGACCGTCACGATTCCATTTCGCAAAGCCGGCGGGGAAGTTTCCGGAATTAATTTGTACCGTCAACGCAAAGGCGAAAAGTCTCCGCAAAAGGTCGGCTTTTTCATGCGCACACCCGCCATCGACACTACCCCCGGCAGATCCGGCCAACTCACTTATACGGCTCGCGCCGTCATTGACGGAAAGGAAGTCGGCCTACTGAGTGACGCCGTCAGCGTGACGGTGACATGATTGTCGATGTTCAATCGACAAAGTTGCAGCTTGAGCGTTGGACAGTCTAATTGGCAGCGTTAAAATCAACCGACTCGAGATCGACGAACTCTCAGTACCGATAGTGCTCTGACTTGAACGGGCCGTCGATCGGAACGCCTAGGTAATTGGCCTGTTGTTGAGTGAGCTTGGTGAGCTTGACGCCGATCTTTTCCAAATGGAGGCGCGCAACTTCTTCATCGAGTTTCTTGGATAAAACGTAAACGCCGGCTTTGTAGGTATCTCGGTTCCTCCAAAGATCGAGCTGCGCCAGCACTTGATTCGAGAATGAGTTCGACATGACAAAGCTCGGATGACCCATCCCGCAACCGAGATTCACGAGTCGGCCTTCGGCGAGAAGGAAAATTTCATGGCCGTCGGGGAACGTGTATTTATCTACCTGCGGCTTGATGCTCGTTTTCTTCACGCCGGGCGCAGCGTTGAGCGGATCGACCTGAATCTCGTTGTCGAAGTGGCCGATGTTGCAAACGATCGCCTGATCTTTCATCCGCTGCATATGATCGAGTGTGATGATGTCGATGTTGCCGGTGGCCGCAACGTAAACGTCACCACGGCCGAGCGTCTCTTCGATGCTCGTGACTTCGTAGCCTTCCATTGCGGCCTGCAACGCGTTAATCGGATCGATCTCGGTGATGACAACTCGCGCGCCCTGCCCGCGCAGTGATTGCGCGCAACCTTTACCGACATCGCCATAGCCGCATACAACCGCGACTTTCCCGGCCAGCATGACGTCGAGCGCGCGATTCAATCCATCAACCAGCGAATGCCGACAACCGTAGAGATTGTCGAATTTTGATTTGGTGACCGAGTCGTTCACATTGATCGCGGGAACGAGCAGGTGGTTCTCCTGATGCATTTTATAAAGGCGATGCACGCCGGTCGTCGTTTCTTCCGAAACGCCACGCCATTCCTTGACGATCTCGTGCCAGCGAAACGGATTGTCGCGCTGAACCTCGAGCAACAAATCTTTGATGACCTGCTCCTCCTTATTCGCGGACTTGGTCTTCGCCCAATCGCTGCCTTCCTCCAGCTCGTAGCCTTTGTGGATGAGCAACGTGGCGTCACCCCCGTCATCGACCACCAGCTGGGGGCCTTTGCCGTCGGGATGCGAGATCGCCTGATACGTGCACCACCAATAATCTTCAAGACTCTCGCCTTTCCACGCGAAGACGGGGACGCCTGACTTCGCAATGGCTGCCGCGGCGTGATCTTGCGTCGAAAAAATATTGCAGCTCGCCCAGCGTACACTCGCGCCAAGATCGACAAGTGTATCGATGAGCACCGCCGTCTGAATGGTCATATGCAATGAACCGGTCACGCGCACACCGGCGAGCGGTTTGCCCGGCGCATATTTTTCCCGGATCGCCATCAACCCCGGCATTTCTTTTTCCGCGATAGCGATCTCTTTCCGGCCCCAATCAGCCAGATTGATGTCGCGGATTTTGTAATCCTGTTTCTTTTCTGTTTGCGTTGTCGTAATGCCCATAAAATCTATTTCGCCGCTTTTCTCAGCGCGTCGGCCTTGTCCGTTCTTTCCCAAGTGATGGTGTCGAGATCGTCCACGCGACCAAAATGTCCGTAGTTAGTTGTCTTGCGATAAATCGGGCGGAGCAAGTTGAGCTGCTTGATGATCTCGGCGGGTTTGAAATTGAAAACCTCGCAAACGGCGCGCTCCAGTTTCTCGTCATCCACTTTTCCGGTGCAGAAGGTGTCGATGCTGACACTGACCGGTTCGGGATGACCGATGGCGTAGGCGAACTGCACTTCGCATCGATCGGCCAGGCCGGAGGCGACCACGTTTTTCGCGACCCATCGCCCCATGTAGGCTGCGCTGCGGTCGACCTTGCTCGGATCCTTTCCGGAAAATGCACCGCCGCCGTGGCGTCCCATGCCACCGTAAGAATCGACAATAATTTTCCTTCCGGTGATACCTGCATCACCTTCCGGACCGCCGATGACAAAACGCCCGGTCGGATTAATCAAATAGGTTGTCTTTTCATCCAGCCATTCAGGCGGCATTACTTTTTTGATCAGAAGCTCGAGCAACGTCTCGCGGATTTCTTTTTGTTTGACGTCCGCCGCATGCTGCGAAGAGACAACCACCGTCGTGACGCGCACCGGCTTATATCCGTCGTATTCAATCGAGACTTGCGTCTTGGCGTCGGGCCGCAGCCACGGGATCTCACCGGCCTTGCGCAACCGGGTCAGCTCGCGGCCGAGTTTATGGGCGAAGGAAATTGGAGCAGGCATGAGCTCCGCGGTTTCGTTGCAGGCAAAGCCAAACATCAATCCCTGGTCGCCGGCGCCTTGCTCCGCTGTGCCTTTGCCTTCGGCTGCGGCCTCATCGACACCTTGTTTAATGTCGCGGGATTGCTCGCTCATTTCGCACATCACCCGACAGGTATCGGCGTGAAAAATGCAATCGCCGTTCACATATCCAATGCTGCGAACCGCCTCGCGAACGCGTTCTTCGAAATCAAACTTCGCGTTGCTTGTAATCTCACCGGCTAATACGACGAGATTGCCTTTGGCGAGTGTCTCGCAAGCGACGCGGCTTAGAGGATCTTGTTCAAGGCAGGCGTCGAGAATGTAATCACTGATCGTGTCGCAAACTTTGTCAGGATGACCTTCGGTGACGGATTCAGAGGAAAAAATGTAGCGGCGGGACATGGTTCGAAGAACGTGATTCGTTAAAAAGGGTAGAAGGTTAAATTGGGTTAGCCGAGGGACACGTCCAGCCGTTGTAACGATTTAACGTTTTAACGATGTAACGTCGTCGCAAGACATATTGACCAATCATGATACGTCGATATATCGTTGGACGTTACCATGGCGTCAACCATTAATTTCCTGCGCCTGCTGGCGGACCCAACTCGGTTGCGGCTGCTTTTGTTGCTCGAGCAGGAAGAACTTTCCGTGGCCGAATTACAGGACATTCTCGGCATGGGCCAATCGCGCATCTCCAGTCATCTCGCGCAATTGAAGCGAGCGGGTGCGGTGGCGGACCGGCGCGCCGGCAAAAACGTTTACTACGGCCTGACTAAGAAAGAGGAGCCCAAGTCGGCGCGCGGACCGATCCCCGAGCTGATGCAAATCCTGGCCCGCGAAGTGCCGGAAACGGCGCGCGATCGCATTGCGCTCAAAGTCACCTTGCGCAAACGTCAGGACAAAGCGCGCGAATATTTCGATGAACTGGCCGGCAAATTCGGGCGGAGTTATGTTCCCGGCCGCTCGTGGCAGGCGCTCGCGCATACGTTGATCACGTTGCTGCCGCCGCTCACGGTGGCCGATCTTGGCGCCGGTGAAGGAACGCTCTCGCAGTTGCTGGCAAAAACAGCGCGCAAGGTCATCGCCATTGATAACTCGCCCAAGATGGTTGAGTTCGGGTCGAAGCTGGCCAGGAAACACGGCTTTAAGAATCTCGAATATCGCCTCGGCGACATCGAGGAGCCCCCGATCGCGAAGAACAGTGTCGATCTTGCCATTTTGAGCCAGGCGCTGCATCACGCGATCAACCCGGAACGCGCGATCCAGTCTGCGCATCGCATTTTAAAAAAGAATGGGCGAATCGTCGTGCTCGATTTACTCAGTCACCGTTTCGAGAAAGCGCGCGAGCTTTATGCCGACCACTGGCTGGGTTTCAGCGAAGTGCGGTTGCACGAACTTCTGGAAAGAACTGGTTTTCGCGAGATCGAAATCAGCGTGGTCGCGCGCGAAAAGCAGAGCCCCCAATTTCAGACAGTGTTCGCGACCGGTATAAAGTGAACAGCCCGCATCATTTCGTGTCTAACCCTCGCGGTTGAGATATAGTCGCGGCGAACCGAAAATTCTTTCTTCGTTATGAGTGGCTTCTTTGAGGAAGTGCAGCGGCGAAAAGTTTATCGGGTGGCGGCGGCCTACATCATCGCGGCCGGATTTATCATTCAAATCGGCTCGGCCGTTTTCCCGGCGTGGGAATTGCCGAACTGGACGTTTCGCTTGGTCGTCGTGCTGCTGCTGATCGGGTTTCCGATTTCATTAATCCTGGCCTGGGCCTACGACGTTACGCCGCAAGGAATTCGCGCGACCCCGACTCCGTCTGCACCCGGTGCCCATCGACGTCGCAACGTTATCATGCTGGTCGCGACAGGGGTGGTCATTTCTGCGGCCGCCGGATTCTTTCTGTTGCCACGCGCGTCGGCGCGCAAGATCGACAAGTCGATCGCGGTGCTGCCGTTTGAAAATCTGAGCGACGACAAGGAGAACGCCTTCTTCGCCGATGGCATTCAGGACGACATTCTCACAAACCTTTCGAAGATTGGTGATCTGAAGGTGATTTCACGAACTTCGGTGATGTCGTATCGAGGCAAGGCGCCCAACATTCGGGAAATTGCAAAGGCGCTTGGCGTTTCCAACATTCTCGAAGGGAGTGTCCGGCGCTCAGGCAATCGCGTGCGCGTGAACGTGCAGCTTATCAATGCGGATAACGACGAGCACATGTGGGCGGAAGATTACGATCGCGATCTGACCGATGTTTTCGCGATCCAAACTGATCTGGCGCAAAAAATCACCTCCGCGCTGCAGGCCAAACTTTCGCCGGCGGAAAAAGCGCGCATTGATCGCAGGCCGACGCAAAATCCAGATGCGTATCTGCTCTTCATGCAGGCGCACGATTACGCCAACCGGCCGGATCTTTTCCGCGACACTTCGTTGAAGGCCGAGCAGCTTTTCGAAAAAGCAACCAAGCTCGATCCAGACTTCGCGGCCGCTTTGGCCGGCCTCTCCATGATTGAAAGCTGGATGTATCATAGTTTCGACCCTACGCCTGCGCGCCGGGAGAAGGCTCGGGCCGCGGCCAACGAAGCTTTGCGATTGCAACCGGATCTTCCGGAGGCGCATCTAGCCCTTGGTTTTTCTTATTACTACGGCGATCGCGATTACGAGCGTGCCCTCGCTGAATTCGCCATCGCCAAACGCGATCTCCCCAATGATGCGAAGGTTTACATGGCCATCGGCGCGATCCAGCGCCGTCAGGGGAAATGGGCAGAGTCAACGACGAATTTGGAAAAGGCCGCCGAGCTGGATCCCAAGGACGGTTCAGTTCTCTTAAATCTTGCTTATAGTTATATGGCCACGCGGAATTTTGACGCCGCCGATAAAACCTTTGACCGCGGAATCGAGGCGGTGCCGCAATCTTTCAGTTCGCGCGCGTTAAAATCGGAGTTGGCGATCAGGTGGAAAGGTGACTTCAGCGTTGCTGAAAAAGAATTGGCTTCGGTGCCGCCGGGAATCGATCCAGACGGTATTGTTACCTTGAGCCGCGTGTCGGTCTTGACGTTGCAACGAAAATTTCCGGAAGCACTTCAAGTGATCCAGCAATTCCGTGAAGAGACATTGCCCGGCCACGGTAGCGCGCCCTGCCCGAAAGCTTTTCTCGAAGCTATGGTTTATCGGTATCAGGGGGACAAAGTGAGGGCACAAGCCGCATTCGATCGCGCGCGAGTCATCGCAGAGCAGCTCGTACGCGAAAATCCCGAGGACGCCGCTCGCCATGGGCAGCTTGGCTTTATTCTTGCGGGCTTGGGCCGGAAAGAAGAGGCGATCAGGGAAGGAAAGCGCGCGGTCGAGTTGTTGCCGGAATCGCAAGACGCTTTTGATGGGCCGGAAGCGACGGCTGCACTCGCGCAAATTTACGCCTGGACCGGCGAACGCGATCAAGCATTCAGCCTGCTCGATCATCTCCTTATTATTCCCAATGGCCTCACGGTCCCCATTCTCAAGCTCGATCCTGTTTGGGACTCACTGAGAACTGATCCGCGCTTTCAGGCTTTGGTGGATAAGTACGGTCGCGCAACATGAACACGTTCGTTGTCGAGCTCCAGCGGCGAAAAGTTTATCGGGTAGCAGCGGCCTACATTATCGCGGCTGGATTCATCATCCAAATCGGCTCTGCCGTTTTCCCAGCTTGGGAATTGCCGAACTGGACGTTCCGTTTGGTGGTGGTTTTTTTGCTGATCGGGTTTCCGATCTCCTTGATTCTGGCTTGGGCCTACGATGTTACCCCGCAAGGGATTCGGGCGACGCCTGCGCCAGGAGCGCACCGGCGCCGCAATCTGATTACGCTCATCGCCATTGGGGTCGTCGTCTCGGCCGTCGCAGGATTTTTCATCCTGCCACACGCCCTGGCACGCAAGATCGACAAGTCCATCGCGGTGATGCCGTTTGAAAATCTAAGCGAGGACAAAGAGAACGCCCATTTTGCCGACGGAATCCAGGACGACATCCTGACCAACCTCGCAAAAATTGGCGATCTGAAAGTCATCTCGCGTATCTCGGTGATGGCCTACCGTGGTGCGCCGCACAGCGCGCGCGAGGTTGGCAAGGCGCTCGGCGTTTCTACTATCCTCGAAGGAAGCGTCCGGCGCAGCGGCAATCGCGTCCGTGTCACTGTGCAACTCATCGACGCCGCGAACGACGAACATATTTGGGCGAACAATTACGATCGCGATTTGAATGATGTTTTCGCCATTCAGACCGATCTGGCCAAGGAAATCGCTGGCGCCTTACAGGCGAAACTGTCGCCGAGTGAAAAAGCGCAGATCGAGCGCAAGCCGACGCAGAATGGCGAAGCCTATCTCGCATTTATCCAGGCGCACAATCTTTTTGTGACCGGGATGGAGGACATCGAGAAATTGAAACAAAGCGAGCAGCTTTATGCGCGGGCCATCGAGCTCGATCCGAAGTTTGCCCTTGCCCTGGCGCGCTACTCGCAGTTGGAAAGCTGGATCGCCCACACCTTTGATCCCGCTCCGGAACACCGCGAAAAAGCCCGCGCTCTCGCGGAACAAGCGTTGCAATTGCAGCCCGACCTGCCGGAGGCGCACCTCGCGATGGGCTTTTCGCAGTATTATGGCGACAATGATTTCGAGGCGGCGCTGAAAGAATTCCAAACTGCGCAACGCGGTTTGCCTAACGAGGCCGAAGCTTATCTGGCTCTTGGCGCGATCCAGCGCCGGCTGGGAAAATGGCCGGAATCCACCGCCAGTCTCGAGAAGGCCGCCAGTCTAAATCCGAAAGACAGCTGGGTGCTGCAGAATCTCGCTCTCAATTACCAGATGCTGCGAGATTTCGATGCGGCTAATAAAACGGTCGACCGCGGGCTTAAAGTCAATCCTAACGGCTTGGGACTTTGGGAGATCAAGTGCAAGCTGGCTATCGCCGGAAAAGGTGATCTGAGCGTTTCGGAGAAAGCACTTCAAACAGCGAAATCGATGCCGATGAACAACGAGTCCAAACTTAGGCTCGCTAGCGGGCGGGCGGAACTTTTTCTTTTGGAACGGAAATACAAAGAAGGATTGCACGAAGCGGAAAGCCTCCCTGACGATCTTCTCGCGCCGATTCCCGCAGCCTTGAGTGGCAAATATTATCTCATCGGCTTAGCGCGAATGGCACTTCAGGACGAAGCCGGCGCGCGGGCCGCTTTCCTGAAAGCGAGAGACCTCCTCGAAGCGCAACTGAAACAAAGTCCCGATGCGCCGGAGATGCATATTCAGCTCGCGAAAGTTCTGGCCTATGTCGGAGAAAAAGATGCCGCGCTGGCCGAAGCGCAGCGCGCCACCGAATTGCTTCCGGAAAGCAAAGACGCCTTTGGCGGGCCGGAAATTGCGGAGAGCGTGGCCGAGGTCTACTGCATCGTGGGCGAAAACGGCCGGGCGATCGAGCTGTTGGATCGCTTGTTAAGCCGGCCAAGCAATGTCACCGTGCCGGGTCTGAAAGTTAATCCGATCTGGGACCCGTTGCGCAAGGAGCCGCGCTTCCAAGCTTTAATCGAAAAGTACGGTGCGAAAGCTTAGCGCCGCGATTCTGTTCCTGATCGTCGCAATAGCGGCGCATGCGGATTGGAATGCGGTTTCCACTGAGATCGAACCGTCGCCTGCGCGAGGACTCGAGCATCGCTACGTCGTTTTTGAAAATTCCGTCACCGGCGAGCGCGTGTCGATGGAACTCGCGCTCTTCTCAGTGAAATCGTGCCGGCTGCGCGTGATCGACCAGCCGACGGAACCGCGGGCCGATCTCGATGAAGTGATGCTCCGGGAGAAATGTCTCGCCGGTGTTAACGGCGGTTATTTCGACCCGGATTACCGACCAATCGGATTGCTGGTTGTCGATGGAAGAACAATCGCGCCATTGCAGCGAGCGCGATTACTTAGCGGAGTGCTCAGCGCGTTGGCGGGTAGAGTTCAAATCTGGCGGATCGGCGAATTCTCACGGCAACAAAGAGCCGATGCGGCGATCGAGTGCGGCCCGATGATTGTCGATCTTGGCAAGCCAGTTCGAGGCCTTGAATCGACGCACCCCGCACGCCGGACATTTGCCGCTGTCGTGGCTGGCGATCGCGCCGCGCTGGGATTTTGTTCTGACATTACCCTGGCCGATTTCGCAAGCATTCTCGTGCTGCCATTCGCAACCGATTTCAAAATTCAGCGCGCGCTCAATCTCGATGGCGGATCCTCGAGCGCATTCTGGTTCGCACGCAAAGACGGCACCGCGTTTTCGATTCCCGAACAAAAAACGGTGCGCGATTTCGTCGGCGTGATTCCGAGGTAAGAACTGTAGCGGCGCTCTGTGAGCGTCGCCGTTTTTGACAAGAAGTTTGCGACGGTGATAGACCGCCGCTACAAAAACTGGTCGATGAGAACATTCGGCGGCTTCAGATTAAGGGAGAAATTTTTCTACGGCGAAGTGCGCGGGCACGAGGTGCACGCGCTGACGCGGCCGTACTGGATCGACGTTAAGCCGACGGGCGAAGTGTTGAACCTGGCAGAGACGCATGTTGATGTTCCGGTCGCACCATCGAAGCTGATCGCGGTCGGCCTTAACTACGCCGATCACATTGCCGAAATGAAGCGCACGCCGCTCGGCACACCGTTGATTTGGTTCAAAGCGCCCAGCTCACTTTTGCCGCATAACGGCGCGATCGAGATCGCGTTTCCCGAACACCAAACCGATTTCGAACTGGAACTGGCGATCGTGATCGGGGCAACGGTAAAAAATGTGACGGCGGAACGCGCCCTCGACCATGTCTGCGGTTACACCATCGGCTTGGACATCAGCGATCGCGTTCTGCAAAACGCGGAAAAGCAATTTGGCCGTTGCAAATCGTTCGACACCTACACGCCGGTGGGGCCGTTTGTATATGCCGATGTCGAGGTTAGCGATCTCGTCCTCGAGCTCCGGCAAAATGGTGAAATCAAACAGCGTGCGCGGACCAGCCAGATGATTTATTCCGTGGCCCAAATCGTCTCTTTCGCCAGCCAGGCAATAACGCTTATGCCTGGTGATTTGATTTTGACCGGGACGCCTTCGGGCGTGGGACCAATCCGCGCGGGCGATCGGCTTGAAGCAAAGATCGACAATTGGCCGCCATTGCGACTTAGCGTCGTAAACGCGCTCTGATTAACTCTCTGGCCGATGCAGGAATTGGAAATTTCGACGTCCCGCGCGATTTGATAAGCTTGCCTTACATCCCGCAGGCGCAGATAATTCGAATTATTAATTACGCGAAGTGTCGAATCAAATAAGATGAAAACTTTTTGCTCGACTCCGGGCCGGTCCATTTGGGATAAAAGAGCCGGAAAAGAACTGTCACCGAAACCGAGTCGGTAACTCAACCTCAACTATGAAAATATTGTTTACTGTCTGCTTCTGTATCGTCGCGCTCACGCTGACGTCGTTTGCTCAAAACACCCCTGCGCCACCGCCGCCGAATGTGCCGGCAACCGCTGCGCCACCGAATCCGGCAACGCAGCTGCCGCCGCCGCCAGCCGCCGGCATGTCGCTCGCGCCGGCCGCCGGCTTGTCGCCCGCGCCAGGCGCGGGGATCTCTCCGGCCGGATCGGTCAGCGGTTCGCCTGCACCCGGAGAGAGCGTTGCGGCTACGCTAACCGCATCACCGGCGGCAACTGCTTCTCCGGCTGCGGAAACGAAAGCCACCGGCATGTTTGCCGGTAACTTTCTCATCGATAACTTCCGCAAGGGCGGGCCCATCATGTGGCCGATCCTCATCGTGTCGATCATCGGGCTCACCGTCGTGATCGAGCGAATCTTTTGGTGGACTGGCCGCTGGTTCCGGCGCGATCCGAAACGGATCGAGAAAGTGTTTACCGCGATTGAAACCGGCGACGTGGCCGAAGCGTCCAGACTTTCCCGCGGATCGCGCGATCCGGTCTTACGCATGATGTGGAACGGCCTCAATCACCAGCACGCTTCGCTGCAAGGCGCGTTGCAAGTCGCCGCCGGTATCGAGATCAAGCGCGCGGGCCGGTTTCTCGTCGTCATGGACACGCTGGTCACGCTCGCACCGTTGCTGGGACTGTTGGGCACGATCACCGGCCTGATCCGTTCATTCAGCTTCCTCGGCAACGAAGAACTCGCGGTCACAGCGGTCACGGGCGGTATCGCCGAAGCGCTTATCGCCACGGCTTGCGGCCTCGGCATCGCGATCTTCGCCTTGATACCGTTTAACTTTTTCACTTCTCGCGTGTCTAACTTAGAGTTCGAACTGCAAACGGCAGCGACCAACCTGGAAGTTATGTTAGGAGGACAAAGCGCGTCGCGCGAGCTGGAGATAGCGGGGGCAGCTCCAACCTCTGGGAAGGGCTCGTCGATCTAGAGGTATCCAATGTACGTAAGCTCGCCCATCCCTCACAAGAAAGCGCGGATCGAGATCATTCCGTTGATCGATATCATGTTCTTTCTGCTCGCCAGCTTCATGATGGTGAGCTTGAGCCAGGTGCACATGAAAGGCATCAAGGTGAATTTGCCCACTGGCGTGTCGGGTGAAACGCAAGCCAAGCGGGATTACATCAGCCTCTCGGTGGATAGGGATGGACGTTATTACTTCGATAAACAAGAGGTGACCTACGATGACATGCTGCCCCGTTTGCAAAAAGTGCATCAGACCGATCCCGAAGCCAAGGTGTTCGTGCGGGGCGATCGCGACACCGTGCACGGCAATGTTATTCGGTTGCTTGATCTCCTTCGCTCCGCCGGTTTTTACAAAATCGCCTTTGAGATCAAGAGCGAAGCGGCCAAAGGATTTCCGGCTCCGGGGGCGGCCAATGGACGGTAATCTTTATGGCTAAACCACTTCTCTATCGTCCCCCGCCAAGATGGCATCTCTGGGCCGCTCTTGGTGGCGCCGCCCTGATACATATTGGCGCCGTGGTTGCGGCGATGAAACACGAAAAACCGCCGGAAGATCTTTCTCAGATTCCCCAGGCGGTGGTGA
>Ga0210407_10000594_pt1 | contig 39752 bp, 32 predicted proteins | sample IncBWC27MmetaG_FD_150860 | JGI IMG/M metagenome (GOLD analysis project Ga0210407, IMG submission 150860) | Forest soil microbial communities from Barre Woods Harvard Forest LTER site, Petersham, Massachusetts, United States - Inc-BW-C-27-M | ecosystem: Environmental > Terrestrial > Soil >...
AGCGGTCTCGATGTCCGACACTCTGCCGCGAATCTGCACATCCATGCCATCGCGGGTGCCGCCAACAACGGCGAAGCCGTTCCTTGTCGCCCAACTCACAACCGAGTCGTAATCCACTTCAGTAGGCCCAAAGCGTTCAGTGAACTCAGGCACGGTGAGGAATTGGCGGTAGTACGGGCTGGTCGGATCGTAGATCTGCTGCAACAGCAAATCCATTCCTTCCTGATCGCGCAGCGGCAGCACGATATCGAGCTGCAAAATGCGGTTCGCAGAGAGGTTTCCCACGGGCCGCGCCTCTCCCGTTCGCGTGACGTCTCGCACATGATGGGTCAACGCGTCTTGCGCCTGGGAGTTCGTTGTTGCGACCGACAGAATCGCGACTATGGTGAGCAGGAAGAGGGCTGTTCTCCGAACCATGACTTCTCCTTAATCAGTATCAGTGAATCAGTATCAGTGAGACGATCCCGGGGGTATCCGGTTCGCTGCGGGGCCGCGGGCCAGATTTTTTGCCAAGGTAGAGTACCACTGGAAAGCGTGAACGGCGAGATGAAAGAGTTTGCACACATGCGCTCCATCACTTCGTCCCGGGTGCCAATCCCTTCGCCTTCGCTCAGGGCTAGCGGGGTGGGGAGTCTCTTGGCACACCAGCCCCGATGTAACATTGGGGCGTGCATAAACTGGCGCAAACGGTCTTGGGATACGTCCGCAAGCATGAATTGCTGCGGGCTGGGGACCGCGTCGGGGCTGCGGTTTCGGGTGGGGCGGATTCGGTGGGGCTGCTGAGAATTCTGCTGGAGATGCGGTCGGAGTTGGGCATCGTCCTTTTTGTTGTTCATCTCAATCACAAATTAAGAGGGGAAGAGTCGGATGCCGACGAGGGGTTTGTCCGCGATCTGGCGGCGGCGCATGGGGCGGAGATCGTCTGCCAAAGCCGGGAAGTTAGCGCGTACGCGGCGGGGAAGAAGTTGAGTTTGGAAGCGGCGGCGCGTGAGGTGAGGTATGAATTCTTCCGCGAGGCGCTGGGGAATCTGGACCGGGTTGCGACGGCGCATACGTTGGATGATCAGGCGGAAACGGTGTTGATGAAACTGGCGCGGGGGGCGGGGACGCGGGGGATGGCTGGGATCTATCCGGAAGTTAGCATTCAGCACTCAGCACTCAGCGCTTCGCATTCAGCTAAGGCGATTGTGCGGCCGCTGCTTGGGGTTCGGAGAGAACGGTTGATTGAATATCTGACCGAGATCGGGCAGTCGTGGCGGGAGGATTCTAGCAACCAGGATTTGCGGCATACCCGGAACCGGGTGCGGCACGGGATTTTGCCGCGGCTGGAGGAGAACGTGAATCCGGCGGTGCGCGAGGCGCTGGCGGAAGCGGCGGAGATTGCGCGAGGTGAAGAAGAATATTGGGCCCGAGAAGTGACGAGCCTTTTGCCACAAGTCTGGGAGGGGACAGAGTCGGGCGGAAGCTTAAATTGGGATCGCATGGCGGAGGTCGGGCTTGCGGTGCGGCGGAGGCTGGTGCGGGCGGCCGCCGAGGCGCTGGGATTGAATCTGGAATTTCGGCAGGTGGCGGAAGTGCTGGATTTGACCGCGGAGGGCGAGCGTGCTTCGCTTTGCGCGGGATGGGTTGTCGTCCGGAAACAGGGCGAGCTTCGGTTTGAAGTGGTTTCGGACGGACCTTCGGATTACCGATACCAGCTTTCCGTGCCAGGAGAAGTTTTGGTTCCCGAAGTGGGGATCACCGTGAAGGCGTTGCGAGTGAAGTCTGGGGGCGAAGGGTATAATCCCGAACACTTGCTGGATGGGAATCACGCGCACGAGAATCTTATTGTCCGAAACTGGCACGCGGGGGAGCGGTTTTGGCCGGTGCATATGAAAGAGCCTAAGAAGATTAAAGAGCTGCTGCAGGACCGGCATATTACAGGGGATGAGAAAAAGCTGTGGCCGGTGGTGGCGAATGCGGATGAAGTTGTGTGGGTCAGGGGCATGGGAGTGCGGCGGGATTTGCTGGCGCGGGGTGGCGCTGGAGTGCTGATTCAGATTTCTGCGATTGGATGATTTTACTGCGAGGTACGGGGACAGCGGCTTCCTCTCTGCCTGCGGCCGTTCGGAATGACATCTTTAATTTTTTGCGAAAATTCTTATGACTGACACGGAGCAAAAATTGCGGGTCGTGATTCCGGCGGAGCAGATTCAGAGGCGGGTTTGGGAGATGGCGCGGCAGATCTCCGATGACTACCAAGGGAAGACGGTGCATGCGCTGGGGATTCTGGAGAATGGGTTCATTTTTCTGGCGGATCTGGTGAGGGACCTGGAAGTGCCGGTGATCTGCCAGTTCATCAAGCCGCGATACCGGGCCGACGGTGGTGGTACGCAGGAAATCTTCTTCAGCCATGAGTTGGACATTCGCGGGCAGCATGTGTTGCTGGTGGAGGGGTTGGTGCACTCGGGGGTCACGGACGAGTTTCTGATGAATGATCTGCGGGCGCGGGGGGCGGCGTCGGTGAAACTGGCGACGCTGCTGGACCGGCAGACGGCGCGGCGGGTGCCGCTGCAGCCCGACTACTTTGGTTTTCTGGTGGACAGCGCGTTTTTGGTGGGGTACGGGCTGGGGTCGGCGGCGCAGACGGAGCGGAATTTGCCGTATTTGGCGGTGGAGTGAGGGCGTCGCTGGCCGTTGGTAGCTGGTCGTGGCGGGGACGCCTGCCGCTCCGACTGCTTTCAATCTCATGACCTAAAGTTCTTCGAACCTCTGGGGACTTTTGCTCGTAGAGCGAGGTAGAATGGAGTAGCGGCATTTTGTCAGTCGAAATGCCGGATGCGGCATCTAATCAGGAGAGATAGTCTCCGGGTGGGGCGGGCGCTCCGCGGGGATTGTTTCAGAAGTTCATTTTTCAGGGTTCCATTTTCAGGAGTTCATTCAGTGAATTCAACGGTCAAGACGGTCATTTTCTGGGTAGCGATTATAGCTGGCGGCATCCTGCTGTTTCAGGTGCTGAAGCAGGTCAACTCCGGCCAAAAAGAGGCGGAGATCAACCTCACGCAGTTCAGCACTGATGTGGAGCAGGGCACGGTGAAAGAAGTGGACGTCACCGGGATGGAAGTGAAGGGCAAGCTGGCCAATGGCACGACCTTCCACACTACGGCGCCGGCAACCTATTTCACTCCGGAAATGATCAAGCAGATGCAGGACAAGGGCGTCAGCGCCAGCTTTCATGATGCGAACAGCGGCAGTTGGGGATGGATACTGACCACCGTTGCGCCGTTTGCGCTGATCGCAGGGCTCTGGTTCTTCATGGTGCGGCAGATGCAGACGGGCGGCAACAAGGCGCTTTCATTTGGCAAGAGCCGGGCAAGATTGCTCTCCATGCAGCAGAAGAAAGTGACGTTCAAAGACGTTGCGGGCGTGGATGAAGCCAAGGAAGAGCTGCGCGAGATTATTGAGTTTCTGCGCGAGGCACAAAAATTCCAGAAGCTGGGCGGGCGCATTCCGAAAGGCGTGTTGCTGGTGGGGCCTCCGGGAACGGGGAAGACTTTGCTGGCGCGGGCGGTTGCGGGCGAGGCCAATGTTCCGTTCTTTTCGATTTCAGGGTCGGATTTTGTAGAGATGTTTGTCGGCGTCGGTGCTTCGCGCGTGCGCGACCTGTTTGAGCAGGGAAAGAAGAATGCGCCTTGCATCATCTTTATTGATGAGATTGACGCGGTTGGAAGGCATCGCGGAGCGGGCCTCGGCGGCGGGCATGATGAGCGTGAGCAGACGCTGAATCAATTGCTGGTCGAGATGGACGGGTTTGAATCGAACGAAGGCGTGATTCTGATGGCGGCGACGAACCGGCCAGACGTGCTGGACCCGGCGCTGCTGCGGCCGGGGAGGTTTGACCGGCGGGTGGTGGTGAACCGTCCAGATGTACGCGGGCGGGAAGAGATTCTGCGAGTGCATACCCGCAAGATTCCGTTGGCGGAAGATGTCGATCTTTTTGTGCTGGGTCGCGGGACGCCGGGATTCTCCGGGGCTGACCTGGCCAACATGGTGAACGAAGCGGCACTGGCAGCGGCGCGGCAGAATCGCAAGGCTGTGCTCATGTACGACTTTGAGCTGGCCAAAGACAAAGTCCTGATGGGAGTGGAACGCAAGTCGCTGCTGCTTTCGGATGAAGAAAAGAAGGTCACGGCGTATCACGAGGCGGGGCACGCACTGGTGGCGTCGAACCTGCCGAACTCTGATCCGCTGCACAAAGTCACGATCATTCCGCGAGGAATGGCGCTAGGCGTGACTATGCAGTTGCCGATTGATGACAAACATAATTACACCAAGGACTATCTGGAGACCGAGATTGCGATCATGATGGGCGGTCGCATAGCGGAGGAATTGTTTCTCAATCAGATGAGTACCGGAGCAGGCAATGACATTGAGCGCGCGACCGAGCTGGCGCGCAAGATGGTTTGCGAGTTTGGCATGAGCGAACTGGGGCCGCTGACTTTCGGCAAGAAAGAAGAGCAGATTTTCTTGGGACGCGAGATTAGCCAGCACCGCGATTACAGCGAGGCCACGGCAATCAAAATTGACGAAGAAGTGAAGCGGCTGATTGCGACGGGATACGCGACCGCGAAGGGCATTCTGGAAGGCAATCGCGAGACCTTGATTAGGATCGCGGTGGCGCTGCTGGAGCGCGAAGTGCTGGACGCGAACGAAATCAAGCTGCTGATTGAGGGCAAGGACCTGCCGAAGATTATCCCTCCGCCGAAAGATGATGGAGTGCAGCAGGTGCTGAAGCCGGAGCCAGGACGAGCGGGGATTAAGGGAGAACGGCCGGCGCCAGCGTAAATGTAAATGACCAGCTCTGAGAGTTCTCTCCCTGCGGGCCAAAACACTGACTGGTCATTTCAAGCCGAAGCTGTGGTCGGCGCGGGCCGGGGCGCTTTAGTCCTAGCGATATCTGGCTCCGGTTGGCTCAGTTGGGGACTCGTTGAGAGCCAGGGGTTCACCAGCGTTGTGGGTCCGGTATTTGGATGCGTCGGACTGCTGCTGGTAGGCGCTTCCATCTACACCATCCGCAAAGGCAGGCTGCTGCGAAAACTATATCCGCCTATCCCCTTGGCCACCCGTCGGGCTATCCGCAGATCGTTTCTACTCGTCTTTGCAATTGAAATCGTAGCCATCGTTCTGGTCGTGGCGCTCGCGAACCGGATCCATCGGAATGATTTGGCGGCGGCCTGGTGCGCCATCGTTGTGGGGCTTCATTTTGTCCCGCTGGCAAAGATATTTCGAGCGCCAATCCTCGGTGTATTGGGCGTCTTGATCGTGCTCTGGTCAATCCTCTGCTGGGCTGTGTTTCGGCGCAACATATTCCTGGTCCCGGTTGCAGCCGGAACAGGGATCCTGCTCTGGGCCGCGTGTGTTTTTGCGGTTTTGCGCGCTCGATCAATGGCTCGCTCACTCTCGAACTCATAAAGCAGTGAAGACTTGGAATTATTTGCTGGGTGCGGGTTTCGTTGCGCCAGTCGCGAGCTGCGATTAAGATTCAATCTCTTCCACTTTCTGACTGAGGTCGGCTATGGCTGAAACCACTGTGTCCGTTCCGGTGAACGGAAATTCGTATTCCTCACAACAACCTTCTTCTGACGTCTATGCCGTTTTCGGCGCCGAGCCCGAAGTCCAGGCCTATGCCATGGCGAAGTATTCGCGCTCTTCGTTATCGATGAAAGAGTCGCTGAAGGAAATCAGCAGCCAGAAGGCGGAAAAGTTCCTCAACACTTTTTATTTTCAATACGGCCATCGTTCCATCGCTGACCTGGCGCACATCGCGCTGGCCGTGGAGCGGCTCTCGATTCTGGCCGCCATTGCGGTCGCCGATGAGCAACGCTGGGACGGGCAGGAGCGGTCGACGCGCTATCAGGATTTTCGCAAGAGCGGGTACTACACGCCGGATTTCGGCGCTGACGATGCGGCCCACGAACTCTATCGCCGCACCCTCGACGGCTTGTTTGCAGACTACGAATCGTTGTCCGAAAAGATGTTCCTCTATCTGGCCGAGATCACGCCCAAACCTGCGGAGATGAGGCAGGACAGTTATGAGCGCACCTTGAAGGCGCGGGCCTTCGATATTTCGCGCTACCTGCTGCCACTCGCGACCAACACTTCTCTGGGCGAGATCGTAAACGCTCGCACGCTGGAATCGCAGGTCTCGCATCTGCTCTCGCGCGCGCACAAAGAAATCCGGAACCTCGGCGAGTTGTTGAAACGCGCAGCAACTTCGCCGGCCTACAACGTTAATCACGATTCCCTGCGTAGCCTGGTGGAAAGTATTCGCGATGTTTCGCCCGAACTTGGAGTGCGCGCGGAAGCAGAGCTGCTGAAGGAAGTTCGCGTATCGCCGACTCTGGTCAAGTATGCCGACCCTAACGCCTATGAAATCGAGACGCGGCGGGAATTGCGGCAGATTGCGATTGAATTGATGAGCGGCGCGGCTGTGGATCGGGTTCCGGCGGTAGATTTGCTCGACGACGAGCCGCTGGATGTGGAGCTTGCATCCACGCTGCTTTATGAGCACTGCCAATATCCTTATCGTCAGATTCGACACTTGGTCGCGGACATTTCCGATGCGCGGCGCAAGGAGATCATTGACGCGGGATTGCGCCATCGTGGACGGCATGACGAAATGCTGCGCGGTTTTCGTGCCGGGCAGCAATTCCGCTTCGATATCCTGATGGACATTGGCGGCTTCCGCGACATGCATCGCCATCGCCGGTGTATTCAGATCGAGCAGACGTTTACGACGCAGCACGGATACGAGATTCCCGCAGAGCTTGAGCCAGCCGGCGTGCTCGATGCTTACAAAGCCACGATGGAGAGAACGTCGAACGCAGTTCAAACGCTGGGTAGCGGCGCGACGCCAGAAGCGCTGGAGAATTCGCAGTATGCCATTCCTCTAGCGTTCCGTAAGCGCACGCTGTTCAAGATGGATTTTGCCGAAGCGGTGTACATTTCCGAGTTGCGCACGGGGCCCGCGGGGCACGCGTCTTATCGCAACGTGGCTTATGCGATGTTTGAGGAAGTGCAGAGGAAGTATCCTGCGCTGGGGCAGTATTTCCGGGTGCATGATGTGAGGGAGCCGGTGGATTTGCTGCAGAGGTAGAGAGCGGCAGTTTCGAGTTTCAGGTTTCCAGTTTCGAGATTACGACCGGGAGGACGCGCCCTTTCGATTTCCCAGGCTCAAAAACTTGAACCCTGCAATTTGAAACTCGAAACTGCTCTAAAACAGCTTCAAATGAATCGTTAGATATTTCTTGGGGTCTTGCCGGATGGCCTTTACCAGGTCCTGCAAGTTGGTCAGGAGCTTATTGGAATTGTCGTAAAGTGAAGGATCTTTCAGCAACTTGCCAACGCTGCCTTCGCCGGCATCCATGCGGTCGGCCAGGTCCGAGAGGCGGTTCATCGTATTCTGGAGCTTGGCGGCAAATTCCTGGTCTTTGGCCATCTTTCCCAGCGCGCCTTTGCCGGCGTTGATGTCGTCGGTCAGTTGTTTGACGTTAGCGATCGTCTTGTTGGCATTATCGTAGAGCGAAGAATCTTTGAGCAGCTTGCCCGCGGTTCCATTGCCGGCGTTCAGGTCGTCGATCATCTTGTTGACTTTGTCGATGGTCCCATTCGCCTTGTTGTACAACTCATCGTCGCCAATCAATTTTCCCAGGCTACCCTGGCCGTTTGAGATTTCAGCCACCAGCTTCTGGAAATCAGCGACCGTGGAATTCACCCGGTTGTAGAGGCTGGGATCATAGATCAGCTTGCCCACCGATCCCTGGCCGCTTTCCACGAATCCAATGATGCGGTCCATGCGCTTGAGCAGCGCGTCCATGTTCTGCAGCGTGCTCTGGCCGGAGCGCACCATGTCGGAAAAATCTGGGACCTGTTGGCTTCTCAGCACGTCGCCGTCCTGCGCCGGGCCCAGCGTGGCGTGGGAGCTGTCAATGTTGAGATAGGTTTCACCGAGCACGCCGGCGGTCGAAAGCAGGGTCACCGAATCTTTGCGGAGGTTGAAGTCGTACTTGGTCACAACTTTCATGGTGACTTCGACCGGAGTCAGCGGCGGGTGATTGTGCGCGACCTCAATTCGCGTCACATTACCAATGTCCACGCCGCTCAGGCGGACGGGAGCACCCACTCGCAATCCGTTGGCGTCGTCGAAGTAGGATTTCAGCATGATCTTGCTGGTGAAGAAACCGCCACCGCTCATCAGCACGGTCAGCACGCCGAGGGTGATGGCGGCGACGATGACAGTGATGCCGACCTTCAGTTGCGACCACTTCAACTGCTTCTGGCTAGGCAACGGTCCTCCGCTAACGGCGATCGGGCGATCTGTCTTTGTTCGTTAGATCAGCGGGTTCATCGGGTGATTTTCAATTCCCTTGAGGCTGACCCAATTTATTTCCCGATGATGATACCAGAAGCCAGCGGCGAATTAAGGGGCTGATTTAAGCCGCTGGGGAGGCTGGCCGCAGCTTCCCTCGAAGCAGCAGCGCTAGAAGATAAGCAGCCGCCCCGCAGGTCAACGTGACATTCAGGCCGAATTGGATGGCAATTACGATGGCCAGCACCGATCCCAGCACGCTGGAGGCAGCGTTCATCGCCCACGCCCATTCGATGGAATTCCCCCCTGCTCCTTCGTGTGTGACCGCTGCCAGCGTTCGAAGACCGGCGGGAAACGGCATGCCCATGGCGAAGCCCAGAGGAACCAGAAGAATTGCGCTGATGACTAGCTTGACCGCGAACGCCGCCCCCACCAGGCGTTCCAGAATCAGCGGCAAGGCGCCGACGTAAAGCAGCAATCCCACAACGATCAGCGTGAGCGGCAGCCAGACCCGGGCGCTGTCGCGCAGCCATTTCGTGGAAGTCAGGCTGCCCGCGCCGCTCGCCAGCAGCATCAGGAAAACGACGACGGTGAGGGCGTACGTCGGATGCCCTAGAAATAGAACGAAGCGCTGGATGAAAGTCACTTCGACCAGAATGTATCCCAGGCCCACGGCGACAAAATAAAAAAGCCCGGGCGTGGTCTGTCGATTGGCTCCGCCGGTCAGCAGCAAAGGCAAAACCAGAAACGCCAGCACTGCTACGAGGGAAAGAATCAGCACGATGCCCAGCACCGCGACTCCCAGATTTACTTTCCAATCCATTGCCGATGAGCTTGAATGCGGGCGCAATAAGCGCCCCGCCTTCAGCGTGAAAAAGAAGAACGGCGCGTTGTCGGTGACCGGGGTTACGTTGTAGGAGTAGGTCGCGCTGAAGGCTTCTGGGTCGTTGCTCTGAATCAGCTGCGCGAAAGCATTGTTGCCTTTTTCCGACGGTGCATACAAAAGCTTCAGGGGCGGATAATCGCGCAGATGCTGCCTGACCGCTTCTTCCTCTTCCGGCGTGAACGCGCTCTTTTTCGCCAGCACGGCAACCGGGATTCCATCCTCATTGAGCTCGCCTTGAGAGATCACCATGAAATTTCCGGACGTATCAGCGACGCCCAGTTGATGCAACGCTTCCATGGCTACCGAAACTACGCGCAAGGCTTCGCGGGACTGGCGGAATTCCCAGCGTGTGACGGCGATCATGCCATCAGGTTTCAGGTGATCAAAATATTCGCGGAAAGCCTGCGTCGTATAAAGACTGTTTTCACTGAGCGCAAATGCGCCGGCCGCGGTGGAAGCCCAGGTATCTACCAGCGTCATCTGCACTACGTCGTATTGAGCGGTTGCATTCCGGATAAACGACCGGCCGTCGCCTACATGCATGTGCACTTCGGGGCGTTCATAAAGATGCTGCGCAAAGTCCGCGTAACGACCGCGCATGATCGTGTTCGCGATGATGGGATTGATCTCGATTCCGGTGACGTTGGGGCTGCCATTGGCGACGGCGCGCAGCACATCGACGCCGCCTCCGGGGCCGATGATGGCGTAATCGCCGTGCGGACGGAGCGAGTTCACCACCGCCGGCGGAGCTTCCATCAGATTTTTCTGCCACACCGATCCTTCCCAGTATTTCGGATCCGCGTTCATGATGTAGGTGTTAGCATCGGCATCAATCACGATTACCCGGGAGCCGTCGTTTCCGCGGTCCACCTCGACGCGAGAGATCGCGTTCCAGCGTGCGAACTCCACGTTCTGGCGGCGAACTCCCTTGGCCCAGACAATGTCGAACAATCGTCCGGAGAAATTGAAGCCAATCCCGAGCGCCAGGATTGCGGTCAGTGCCAGCGTTATTTTTCGAAGACGCTGCGTGGGACTCCAGACCACCGCGGCAAAGGCGGAAACCAATCCCGCGAAGAGAATCGCATTCGGGCCGCCGATCCAGTTCAGCAGCGGCACCACCGCCAGACAGGCCAGCGCCCCGCCGCTGAGATCGGCGGCGTAGAGCCTGGGGATTCGAGAGCATTCTCTTGCGAATACCACCGAGAACTGCAATCCGGTGAGGAAGAAGGGCACCGCTGAGCAGGCGTAAATTGCAGTCAGCCGAAGGAGATTTCCCCAACTCAACTCCAGCGAGACCGGAACGTGCAGGACGATCTCGAGCACAGCGGGAATGATGATTGCGCCGAGTGCGCACGAAGCGGCGGCGATGCTGCGAGTTCCCCGCTTACTCAACCATGGTTTCCAAAGATGAGCAAAAACTCCACCCGCGCCCAGTCCCAGCAGCGCGATGGATATCGCCAGAAAAGCAAAATGATAGAAGAGGACGACGGAAAACAGGCGAGTGAGCGCAAGTTCTAAAAGCAACGCTGAAAAACTGGTCAGCGCAATCGCGGGCAGCAGGATTTTTCCGCTGAGGTGGCCCGTCGAGGTCGGCTGAAGCTGCGGCAGTACTTCGTTTAGGGCAGACATGAAAGAGGCGAGTTTAACAGACACCGCTAACAGGCTCTACAGCAACCTGTCCCCGCGATAGATCACCTGCCCGTCGACTAGTCTTGCCTCGGCCATCAGCTTGTGTGGCTTCGGCGGCTTGGCATCATCAATGTGCACCACCTCATGTCCGTGCGCCACCAGCCAATCGGAAACCAGCATGCGATGGCACTGGAAATACACACGCTCCGCGCACATGTAGGCGGTGCGCGATTGCTCACTTAGCTTAATCAAGTCCGCGATCGCGCGATCGAACTCATGCGAGAGCATGTAATCCGCATAATTGCGAAAGCTGTCATTGCGGAGCGCAACATTTGGCGAATCGTCGAGAGACTTCTTCCGGCGCCCGCCCAGGTCTTTCATCCAGACATATTGGATTCCGGCAGCCGGCAAGGTCTTCTCCAGCGATTCGCGATTGAAATGCGGAAGGCGGCGCGACATGGGGAAAGAGCGAATGTCCGCCAGGGTTTGGATCGAATGCGACTGCAGGGCCTCTACCAGTTCGTCCAAACTGCGCGTGGAATGGCCGATGGTATAGAGGGTGGCCATAAGAACCGGCTAAACAGACCGCCCATCAGCGTGAGGCCAATGCCGCAAGTACGTGTCGCTCACAAGTCTTGAGGCTCTCAACCTGTCCACTTGTTCCGGCAAACCGCTTTCGGTTTCGGCCCGCTCAAGCTCGGCGAATAAAGCTTTTGCCAAATCGAGCACATGTTCGAGCGGCCCGTACTTTCCGGTTCGAATCGTGATCAGCAACTCCTTCTCCGGTCGCGGCAAAGTGATGGCGCCCGTCCTCATCAGTTCAATTCCTTCATTGAGAAGGCGGATGACGTGCATCGCGACCTTTATGTCGTACCCATGTTCACCGATCAGTTCGTGTCTCTGCCCTTTCTTGCCAGTACCGATTCCTTGCAAGCGCCGAATCTGCGCGTCGGCAAATCCGCGAAACTGAGAAGCCGCCTGACGCGACAGGAAAATCTGCCGACTACTGAGAATGTCATCCCATGCTTCGGATTTTGGCGCGTAGTTTGGCGCAAAAAGGAAATGCAGGGCAGTTGGATTGCCCTTGGCTGCGAGTCCAGCCCATTTGCGCAGCGAATACAGACAGATATCAATGTCGTCTGGCCCGTTGCGTCGCTCGTTGCCCGCCGTGCTCCACACAAAGAACTCGTCCCTGTCCAAACCCAGGGCGAATTCCGGCGGCTCCAAATAGGCGCCGTAGATGTCCAGATCGTCGGTGTCCTTGACCTTGGCACCGTGTAATTCACTACCTCCCACAAAGACGTGGATCAAGCTGTCAAAATGTGGGAACGCCGCTTGTTCAATGGCGGAAAGCAACTGTTCAGCGCGAGGCATTGCTGACAGTGTAGCGTAAGGCACTTCTCTTGGCGGCCTATCCCCGGAAGTACAAATACCCTCCCAAAATGCACCCCAGCACTAGCCCCGATGCCGCGACTTCCCTCCAGCCCCAACTGGCGCGGGTGTCGGCGTTGTCGGCGCTGGTTGTGGTGGCGAAAGTGAGGTTCTGTATTCGTTGATAGTCCGGTTCGGCCGTCATATGGCTCACCACCACCATCACGATCGCCGAAACAATCGTGATCAGCACGCTGAAGTACTGGAAGTAAATGTTGTTGACGATCCAGAGAAACGACCCGTGCTCGTATCCGTTCGCCAGGCCGTTGAGCCCCAGGGTCACCGGCGTATCCACGACCATGCGGAAGATTCCCAGCGCGAAGCCGACGATCATGGCCCACAACGCACCTTGGGCGTTGAGCCGTTTGAAAAATACACCGAAAAAGAACACCACGAAGATCGGCGGCGCCAGATATCCCTGGACTGCTTGCAGATAGGTGTAGAGTCCCGACGCGCCCTTGATCACCGGAATCCACGCCAGCGCAACCAGCACCATCACGCCCGTGGCTATGCGCCCTACACGGACAATCTGATGCTGCGACGCGCCCGGCCTGAACTTCTCGTAAAGATCAACAGTGAACAACGTCGAGCACGCGTTGAACACGCCGGCCAGCGATCCCATCAGCGCCGAGAGCAATCCGGCGACGACCAGGCCGCGAAGCCCCGGAGGCAAGAGATATTGCACCATCATTGGAAAGGCGCCTTGCGCGATTCCAGGAACCGCTTTGCCATCGGGACCGACGATCCCCGCGAGTGCTGGAACTTTGCCGCTCTTCGCCAGCGCGTAGCAGATCAGGCCAGGAATGATGAACAGGTAAACCGGGAACAGTTTCAGAAAGGAAGCAAAAATCGCGCCTTGCCGGGCCACTTTCTGATTCGGCGCTCCCAGCGCGCGCTGCACAATGTACTGGTCGGTGCACCAGTACCACAATCCGATGATGGGCGCGCAGATCAGCATGCCGACCCAGGGAAAATTGTCGTTGAAGTACCACGCCTCTTTCACCACGTGACCCGCCGCATCGGACTGCATCACCGGCGCCCACGTCCCCTGGACTCCCGCCGGGATCAGCGGCTTCCACAGGTTGAACATGTCCGAGCCGCACCAGTAGCGCAGTTCGTGCCAACCGCCCAGCTTGACCAGCCCGTATGCCGTAAGCGAAAACGATCCCAGGATTAGAACGAACGTCTGGACCGCATCGTTGTATGCCACCGCGCGCATGCCACCGAGCGCCGTATACAAGCCCGTGAGCACAATCACCAGCACCGAGCCAATCCAGAAACTGTCGACGGTTGTCCCGCCGATCGTGATGTGCAGTTCAGGCAGCAGCGTGCCGAAGACCACGCCCCCAGCGAAAATTCCAACGGCAATTTTCGAAACAATAAAAGTAAGAATCGAGACGATGCTGAGCACGTAGCGCGAGGCCACGCTGAATCTCCGCTCCAAAAATTCCGGCATGGTAAAAACCATCGACCGCATGTAGAACGGCACGAAAACCCAGGCCAGCACCAGTAAGCACCAGGCGTGTAGCTCATAGTGGGCCAGAGCCACACCGCTCGTCGCACCGGCTCCAGCGAGGCCAACAATATGCTCCGAGCCGATGTTCGACGCAAAAATCGACGCGCCGATGATCCACCATCCCAGGTTGCGGCCCGCGAGGAAGTAATCCGCCGCCGAATCTTTGCCCCTTTTGACCACGTACCACGCCACCGCCAGCAGGATGCTGAAATAAATCGCAATCACGAACCAGTCAATTGGCGTGATCTGCGATTCGAGTCTGGTGGTCAGCAAGGCAGTTGCAAAGTTGAGGTTGGTCATTTGAGCGAGTCGCCCTCCGCGTTGGGATGCACAGAAAACGTTGCGCTAGATTTCTACACTGCGGCGAGGTGGAATTCAAAGAAAAAACGTTTTAGCTGGGCTTCAGGCGTGGGAAACCCGGGCAAGAACCTGGCGTAGCATCTGGTCCTGTTCCGGAAAAACCGTCCGCAAATCGAGCAACACGCGTCCTTCTTCCACTCGCGCAATCACGGGCGGATCTGAACCGCGGAGACGCGCGGCGAGCTGGCCGGCGGTTAGATTATGGGAGGTGAGAGCGATCAATCTGGTCGGTAAAACCGCAGACGGAGCGGAGCCGCCGCCGAGGAGGGATTCTCCGTCAATGAGTTCGGCCCTGAAGTTCCTGCCCAGGTTCGCGACCGTCGCCTCTGCACGCCGGGCAATCTCCGCCTTCGGGATTTCCATCATGCGCAGCGCCGGAATCGCCGCGTAGTTGCGCTTGACGTAAGCCTGCAACGTCGCTTCCAGCGCGGCGTACGTCAGTTTGTCGACCCGCAGCGCACGGAAAAGCGAATTGCCGCGCATTTTCTTGACCAGGTCTTCGCGGCCGCTGATCAAGCCCGCCTGTGGTCCGCCCAGCAGCTTGTCGCCGCTGTAGGTAACAACGTGGACGCCCGCACGCAAGCTGTCGAGCACTCCGGGTTCGTCCTTGATGCCAACCGTCCGCAGATCAAACAGCGCACCGCTGCCCAAATCTTCCACCAGCGGAAGTTTGTGTTTTTGCGCTAGCGTTACCAATTCGGTGACAGACGGTTGTTCTGTGAATCCGGTGATCTCAAAATTTGACCTGTGCACGCGCAGCAGAAGTTTGGTTCGTTCGTTGATGGCGGATTCATAGTCTTTGATTCGGGTGCGGTTGGTAGTGCCGACTTCGCGCAGAATCGCGCCGGATTTTCTCATGACGTCGGGGATGCGAAACGATCCGCCGATCTCAACCAGCTCACCACGGGAGACGATGACCTCGCCGCCTTCAGCCAGAGTATTCAACGCCAGCAGGACTGCCGCGGCGTTGTTGTTGACGGCAATCGTCGAGACGGCCGCCGAGTTGCGCTCGCCGCTGTCCGAAAGCAGCTTCCGAAACAGTCGGTCCACGTGCACGTCGCGCTTGCCGCGCTGGCCGGAATCCAAATCGAATTCGAGATTCGAATATGCTCCGGCAGTCTCTCGAATGTGCTCCAGCGCCGCCGTAGACAGCGGCGCGCGGCCGAGATTGGTATGCAGAATCACGCCGGTCGCATTGATCACGGGCCGCAGCGAGTAGCGCAGGTTCTCACGCAACTTTCGCTCGACCGCCCGTGCCATACCGGACAAGGCAAGATCAACTGCATCGAAATCGAAACGCCCGGCAGAAATCTCCGCACGGAGATCGGTGATTACGGTTCGGCAGGCATCTGCGACCGCAGTCTGGCCCTCGTCGCGGACTAGCGCAGCGAGTTCCGGGTTGCGCAAGAGTTCGTCAACTCCAGGCAGTTTTTGATAAAGGTCGGACTGCACTTTCATGAGCGATGATTATCCGCCGGAGGCTGATTCTAGGGCAAGAGCAGCGGGCGAGGTCGCCCTCTCCACACCACCAGCGCAAGCTATCCCACTTCCACTAGGCCGTAGGTCTTCTGCCAGCGGGTGCGCATCTGCCGCAGCGCGCGGTCGATCTCAGTCTGCGAAATTTCTTTGTTCGGGCCTGCCAGGACCGCGGCCGCTTCCTTTTTCGCCAACTCCAACAAGTCGCGATCGCGGATCAGGCTGGCGACCTGGAAGCTGGGCAGTCCGGCCTGGCGAGTGCCGAAGAATTCGCCGGGGCCGCGCAGTTCGAGATCTAACTCAGCGATTTCGAAACCGTCGTTGGTGCGGACCATGGCGTCGAGGCGACGCTCGCCCTCTTCGGAAACTTTTCCGCCGGTCATCAGGACGCAATACGACTTCGCCGCGCCGCGTCCGATGCGGCCACGCAATTGGTGCAGTTGCGCCAGGCCGAAGCGCTCGGCATGTTCAATCACCATGACCGCAGCGTTAGGAACGTCCACGCCAACCTCGATCACCGTGGTCGCGACCAGGATGCTGATCTCGCCTTTCTGGAACAGCTTCATGGTCATCTCTTTGGTTTCGGGATCCATTCGTCCGTGAAGCACGGCGACGCGAAGTTCGGGAAAAATCTTTTTGCTTAGCTCGCCGTACATTTTCATGGCGGCCTTGAGTTCGTTTTCGTCGTTCTCTTCAATGACGGGATAAACCACGTAAGCCTGATGTCCGGCGGTGACTTGCTTGCGAACGAATTTCCAGACTTCGTCGGAGCGGTCGTCGGTTATGCGGCGAGTGACGATCGGGGTGCGGCCTGGCGGCATTTCGTCGAGGACGCTGAGGTCGAGGTCGCCGTAAATCGTAAGAGCGAGGGTGCGGGGAATTGGAGTGGCGGTCATAACCAGGACATCGGGCTCTCCGAGAGCGACATTCGTCGAGCTTCGCTCGACTGGACGGGCGGGAGTACTCGTCCCCACACGGGTGCTGGCTTCCGCACGAGCATTACGATCGCTGCCTTCTCCACTTTTGCTCATCAGCTTGAAGCGCTGCAATACTCCAAAGCGGTGCTGCTCATCCACAATCACCAGCCCGAGCTTCGCGAATTCGACTCTCTGTTCGATCAGCGCGTGCGTCCCGATGACGAGTTGTGCGTTTCCTTGCGCAATGTGGCGGCGGACCTCGCGTTTGCGGTCGTCTTCGAGCGAGCCGGTCAGCAGGACGATGCGGTAGCCGGAAGGCTCAAGAATCCGCCGCGCGGAAAAATAATGCTGCTGGGCAAGGATTTCCGTCGGCGCCATCAGCGCGACCTGATATCCATTCTCAATCGCGATGATCGCCGCCTCAAACGCGACCAGTGTTTTACCCGACCCCACATCGCCCTGCAACAGCCGGCGCATGGGGGACGGCTTCTCCATGTCGCTGGCAATTTCTTTCAGCGCCCGCTTCTGCGCGCCGGTCGGATGGAAAGGCAGAATTCGCTTGATCGCCTCGCGGACTTGATCGTTCAGCCGGAAGGGAATTCCGGTTTGCGCTTTCTGTTCGCGCCGCTTCAACTCCAGGCCTAATTCGATAAAAAACAATTCTTCGAAAATCAATCGAATGTGGGCCGGGGTGCGCGAAGCCAGCAAATCCTGAAAGCTCTCGCCTGGCTCTGGCCAGTGCACTCTACGCAGGGCTTCACGTGGCGGAAGCAGGCTGAGACGCTTGCGGACCGCGACCGGAATGGCCTCCGGCAACTCCGGGGTCAGGTTTTCAAGCGCGGCGTGGATGATGCGGCGGAACCAGCGCGAAGTGAGCTTTCCCTGGCCCGCCGATTCGTAAATCGGGACGATGCGCCCGATCTCCAGCGACTCCGCGACTTTCTTCTCAGCCTCGCCCTCGCCTTCGCCGATAATTTCGAACTGCGGCTGCACCAGTTGCAACTCGCCGCGATTGTCCTCGACCTTTCCGTACAGCGCGACCATCTGGCCGGGTTGAAACTTTCCCTCCAAATAAGTTGCATTGAACCAGATACACTTCAGGCGGGTTCTGCCCTGACCAGCAGTCATCTGAAAAATCGGCATGCGGCGGGTGCGGAACAATCCCGAAGTGCGAACCTCAGCGATGACTGTCGCCATCTCCCCCGTGCGCAGCTCGGCAATCCCGCGCGGATTCAGTCGGTCTTCGTAGCGGAAAGGAAGATAGTGGAGAAGGTCATCGACGGTGTGGATGCCCTTGGCCGCGAGGATTTCAGAAAGCCGCGGGCCAATCCCTTTCACGTACTGCACTGCGGTGGAGGGTTCGAGCATCTGAAGGGATGGTAACAAAAGCGGCGTGGAGCACTTACTTGCCTTAATTAAGCGATGTCACGCCGAAAGCGCTGGCGCACTTCGGAATGGCAAAACCCTTAAGGGTTGCGAAAAAACTCAGCGCTGACAAGCGGCTAAATATCCGCACCCCGCACCATCTGCTTCATCTCAATCTTGTATTGCTTCTCCTGCTTGATGAGATCCTTCTGCGCCTTTTCCATCTCTTTCTTGATCTGGACGCGATGGTTCATGACCTCCACCTGCACTTGTTTCTTAAGCTGATCCAACTCCGGCTGCAGCTGCTGGACTTCGGCCGTCGCATCGGCCATCTCCGGAGCCAGCATGGCAAGCTCTGGAACTTCCACGATCGACGCGCAGTTCTCGTCATCGTTATCCATGTCCTCACACTTGCTTTCGGTGGGCACCGCTCCCGACTGCTTGGCCTCCGGCAGCGTGATAGTAATGTTCAGCTCTTTGCGGTCGCGCAGCACAGTCACCGACGCTTTGTTTTCAGAGTGCCGTTTCAGCAGCCGCGTAAAATCGCTGCAGTCGTTTACCGCAGAGCCATTGACTTTCAGGATCACGTCTCCGGCGTGGAAGCCCGCTGCCTCGGCCCGGCTGCCTTTCTCCACCGAGCGCACTAGCACGCCAACGCCATTTTTGGCGCCGAAATAGTCTCCGAGCTGGGGCGTAAGATTTTCCACCATCAGGCCGCTGCGTACGGGTGAACGCATCACCACCACGGTCTGAAAATCCATTTCCGGGATGCTGATCTTCGGAATATTGATTGCCGGCATCGCGGGGATGTTGATTGGCGGCACCGACCAATTGAATTCGCGGTCGGATCCGAAGGTTTTGTTGCGCTCGGCCAGCTGTGCTTTCAGGCTTGAAAGCTGGCCGTCGCGGCTAATGCCGATCTCGATGGTGCGCCCGGCAGGAATTTCGTGAATCATGCGGCGCAACTGCTCCACGCTTTCTACCGATTGAGTGTTGATGGTGAGGATTACGTCGTGTTCCTTCACTCCGGCTTTGCCGGCAGGTGCGTCCTGGTCAACCATGGTGACTTCGACGCCGCGTTCTTCCTTAAGATGAAGTGCGCTCACGCGGTCGGGTGTGACGTCGCGGGTGTCCACACCTAGATAGGACCCGCCGCCCCACGGCTCCTCGCTGTAGAGAATGTAAGGCTGCCCGCCGGGCTGCGCGAACGAAGGCACCGCCGTCGCTGTAATGACAACCGCCGTGATTATCAGAATCTGCATTGTGCTTTTCATGATTCTCGTCTCCTAAACTTACTATTGCACGCGACGGATATAGATGTTGCCCATGGTAGTGCGAACTTTCAGCACCGGTCCGCCGCCGTTTAAATTTCCTTCCGCCGTAATCAACTTCGGGTCCCACTGCCCGCCTTCGGAAGAAACTTTGATCTCCGGAAAATCCGACAGGATGCGATGGCCGGTGGCGGCCTCAATGCTGGCGTGAACCGTGAGGTTCACGTTGGGCAGCAGGTAGACCGTGATGTCGCCGACGCCGGTCTCAAGCACCGAGTCACTGCGATCACCGCCGCTGGCGATAAACTTCGCAATGACCGATCCCGCGCCGGTTTCTACGTGTGCAACGGGAACACCCCAAAGTTCAATGGTGCCGCCGCCGGTTTCGGCCTTGACCGGACCCGAGGCGGACGAAATCTTAAGGCTGCCGCCACCGGTTTCCAGGGTTGCGCCGCCCTTAATGTCGCCCAGATCAATGCTGCCGCCGTCAGTCGAGGCCTTCACCTCTCCCGTGCATTTGTTTACGTGAATGCTGCCGGCACCGGTTTCGAGAGATGCGCCTTGCGAGCCGGAAACCAGTTCCAGGTTTCCTCCGCCGCTTTCGGCCACTACTTTGCCTTTCGCCGACCCAATGCGGATGGTGCCGCCGCCGGTCTTCACCGTCAGGTCTGATCCGACATTCCCTACATCAATCGCGCCCCCGCCTGTTTCCGCGCTGATCGCGCCGCCGATGTCATCCAAGTGGATGGCCCCGCCGCCGCTCTCCGCTTCCAGGCGACCGGAAATTCCCGTGGTCACAATTCCGCCACCATCAGTTTCAATCTTCACGACATCAATATCCCGAGGCACGGTCACCGTGACTTCCAACGAAAACTTGTGCGGATGCCTGACTGCCCATTCACCGACGATCCACGCCGTGTCTCCTCGCGTGGAAGTGCTGACCTTGTAGGAATCGAACTGCCGCCGCGCCTTTGCTTCAGACGTTTCATAGGACTTGTTACGGACCACATAACTAATGCCCTGAGCCGATCCACCTTCCACCCGCACCGCGCAAGCCTGCACTCGAATGCGCAAAGTGCGGGCGCCGGTTAGCGAGCCGTTAACAACATTTGTCCAGTTGCTGCCTTCTTTTTGGACCGAACCCTGCTGCGCGCCGCACAACGTGGCCAGCACAAGCAGCAGCCCGAGTTTAGGTAGATTTTTGAGCATCGCAGTTTATTGTTATTTCACTCCTCAATTCATTTCTGGTAATTGCGAAAGCAAAGTCCGCGCCTGCGAACGGATGTACCGGTTCTCGTCCTTCGCTGCCAGCCGCTGCAACACGATTCGCACACTGCTATCGGCGCGGACCGGCACCAGTAGCCGCAAGGCCTCGATCCTGACTCCCGGATTCGCATCCGACATCAATGCCTCCAGCACCGCATCGCGCACCTGTACATCGCCTTTTACCGCCGGCCCAAGTCCATCCAATGCTTTCAGCCGAACCCCGGTGTTCGAGTCATAACGCAAAGCGTAGATTAGCGCCTCGCGCACATGAGTGTCGCTCGGTTGCTGGGTGAGCAGATCGACTGAATCCATGCGCACCCCGGGATTGAAGTTGTTCCGCGCGGCGTACAAGAGAAGCTGTTGAATGTTGGGATCGTTCAGCGAACCGGTGCGGACCTGGGGAGAGACTGCATCGTATTTGATGGTGACCTGGTTCGAGCCCGGCTGCTGCGCGACTGATTGGATTGCGCCGATGGAAGCTTGCACGGGTGCCGGCGCCGGACTACCGGATGGGAAATCCGGCTGCGTCCTGAGCATCTTATAGGTCGCGCCAATGCCTCCGCCAAAACCAACCATGAAAATCGCTACTGCCAGCGCGGGCGCAAACCGAATCTGGTGCAACCACGCCGCCGGATCAAAAATGTAACGATGCCACCAAGCGCCCTGCTCCGCGCTCTCCAGTGCCTCCTGCAGTTTCATGCGCGACGCCGCTAGAAAATTCGGACTGGGCTCCTGTATCGGAGATCTGGAAAAATTCGTCCGGAACCGCTTCGCCGATTCCAGTTCTCCAGCGCAGCCGGTGCAGCGCGAAACGTGCTGCTCCAGTTCATAGCGAGCGTCGTCCGGCAGCTCGTCGTAAACAAAGAGAACAATATTCTGTTGTACCCATTCGCATTTCATAACTACACCCCCAACGGGGACACCTTTTTAAAAGTCCCGAACCACTCTCACCGCAAATCCCCCAGCGCCCCGCGCAATTTCTGTGTTGCCCGAAATAACGTATTCTTCGCCGTCTCTTCCGTCGTATTCAGCACTTCGCCCACGGTCCTGAGTTTCAGCCCGTGATAATGCTTCAACTCGAAAACCATTCGCTCGCGCGGCGTCAGCTTTTCGAGGGCCTTTCCAATGCGCCCACCCAGCTCCCGCCGCATCAGATCGCGCTCGGGATTCGCTCCACTGCGTCCATCCGCCACTTGCGCCAGAACATCAAACTGCTCGCCTTCGGAATCGACCGCAACTGGTGCGTCCTCTTTTCGGACTTGCTTCCGCCGGATCTGGTCGAGACACAGATTGGTGACAATCCTGTAGATCCAGGTGTAAAACGAGCACTCGAAGCGGAACCGGCCGATGCTCTTGTACGCCTTCAGAAAGGCGTCCTGATAAATGTCCTGGGCTTCGTGTTCCGACCCAGTCAGGTGAAGGGCCAGGCGCAACACCGCCTGATCATAGTGGCGCACCAATTCCTCGAAGGCGGCGCGGTTTCCGCGTTGCGCCTCCCGCACCAGCATGGTGTCGTCAATGCGGCGAGGTACCTGACTGAGCATGTGGTCCCGCGTTAGGGGCCGCGTTCGGCTACTTTGGTCCTGGCGTTGGTCCTGACTGCGAATTCGCTCCGGATTAGAACCCTTGCCAACCGGAAATTGTACCGCCCACGCTTCCGCCGGCATCGCTTCTTTCCTCTGTAAAGCCGGGTGCGTTCAGCTTCCCCGGCTGCAAGGAGATAGACGCGGAAAGCGCGGTTTCGTAAGCAAGTGATTATAGGGCGGAATGGTGAAAAATCGCCCAGGGATCTGGAAGTGTGCTGAGGGGGCAGGAATCTTCCGTGCGCGCCCTTACGGATGCGCCAAAGCCCTAGCCTTCACGCCCACGGGGCCTGATCGCCCCCCTCCGCTCTGCTATCCTACGCTGCGATGAAGCAGCGAATTCAGATCATCTTGGTCGTAGGAATGCTGGCCGCCGGTATTCGCCTGGGGATTATTTTTTACGAGCGGCACGAAGATGCGATTGAGCAAAACAAAAAGCCAGAAGTGCGGCCGCTCAATCCCGACTACTACGTCACGCCGAAAAAACTGTATCCCTACGACCTGAAATCGGCGAAGCAACTGACCCAGCAGCCGGCGTGGGTCAAGGTCGGATACGCGTACCCCTATTATTCTTACGACCCTGCCACCCATCACACGGATTTTGCTCACGAAGCCGGAAAGCTGCTGCCCATCCAGAAGCTCGAGATCAAAGACGTCGTGACCGGAGTCTCGCCAAAAGATCCGCACGAGCGTCAGATTCTGGCCGTGTTTGAGCAGGCAGGCAAGCATTACGCCGCGCCCATCGGCACAGAAAGTGACGGCGACTACAAGTTTTATTCCGATGACATGCTCTTCATCGAAGATCCTCACCAACTGTACAAGCATTGGCCTGCGGACGTGTGGCAGGCGGTGGACCAGCATCAGGTGAAGGCCGGAATGAGCGAACTGGAAGCCGACTTCGCGGTCGGGATCGGACTGCTGGAATCCGGCAGCGATTCTGTGGACCGGACGCTCGATTATCCGAATGGCGGGAAGCCGCTGGTCATCAGCTATCACGAGGGCAAGGCGGTGGAGATACGCTCCGGAAGCGGGATCTGACCGCGCGCTCAGTCCGCCTTCAAGACCGGCGAGTCCTCATCCGCTTCCTTCTGTTCATCCGCGCGAATGGTCCCCTGCTCATCCGAGAAAAATGACCGGTGGGTGACGTCTTGCTGCTTGGGGATCAGAGTGATTTCGAAAGTGTCTTTCTCCTTGTGCGATTTGAATTTCACGGTGTAGTCGCCGCGGTCGGTGGCGGCCATGCGGCGGGTGAACGATCCCGTCTTGGTCAGATCCAGCAAAGTCGTCGCATAGTGGCCGTACTTCTTTTTGTAAATTTTCTGTGCGCGCAGGAACGTGCGCAGGTAGCCGAGAGCCGCGGCCTCGGAATCGGACCGTGCCGGGTCGCCTTTGAATTTTGGTTGATACGATGTCTGCGCTCCCGCCGGAATCCCCATCAACGCGGCCAATAACGCCGCCGCTAGAACTGCCGAAATCACCGTGAAACATGGCGTTTTCATGAGTGTTGTCACTGGTTTCATCCTCGCTGAACTTGGATGCAATTTATGTTACTCCCGTAATTCGATCTGCATTACTGAACCTTGCATCGTCACTCAATACAGATATGCTTAACACATCCTTAAGTCCGGGGTCAGGCATACCATATGAAAGCTGCTACTGCCGCTAAAGCTGCACCCAGCAAGAAACCGGCAATCCGTATTGCCGTGGTCGAGAGTGATCCGTTGCGCTTCGTCGGTTTCCGCGCCTTGTTTGATTCGGAGCCGGATTTCGAGCTGGTGTCCGCCGGGCTGCCGGAAATCGCGATCATGCGCGACATCGAACTCATCCTGCTGGGCAACCGCAGCGGCCAGAATCTGTTTGACGTGATGGCAAGCCTGAAAGCTTCCCGCCCCGACCTGCGCATTATCGTAACCGGATCAGGCGTGGACGAAGAAACCATTTTAAAAGCGATCGCCGCCGGGGCCAAAGGATACGTTGACGAAGCCGCATCCGCGGGCGAATTTGTGCAGGCCATCAGAATCGTCAGCGAAGGCTCAGTCTGGGCGCCGCGCCGCGTACTCTCCATGTTCATCGAGCGGGTCAGCTCCTCACCCGGACGCATTTTCCCCAACGGCCGCGTGACCTTCACCGACCGCGAAAAGGAAGTTCTGGAAATGCTGGTGGCCGGCCGCTCCAACAAAGAAATTGGCTCCGCATTAGGCATCGAAGAGCGCACCGTAAAGGCACACGTCGCCAAGCTGATGCGCAAAGTCGGAGTGCAGAACCGGATTGCATTGTCGGTGCACGCCATTACGCATTCGCTGGTTACGGCGAAGTAAGGCTTCTTTTTAAGATAAATCCAGGGTCAACCAGCCCGGATTTTAAAATGCGCCCGCTTCGGCGGGCGTTTTTTCATGGCGGAACGAAAGTGCGGCTTATGAAGATCTCCGCAATCATTGTTGGTGTTGCCGTTGTCCTCTTTGCGATGGCGGCTGCAAGCCGGTCTCATTTCAGGTACGTTCCTCTTATCGGACCGCCGGCACCGATAAAAAAATGGGCATTCGCCACCATGCCGTCGATGGTGCAGGACTGCGTGAAGCCGGGCAGCCCCGGGTATGGTTTCGTGGGTCATAAATGCGATCCCCGCATGCCTGATACTCTGCCGGAACACTCTCCAGCGATAGACGCCGATGGGACGATTTACGTCGGTGGTGCAAATCGCCTGTATGCGCTCAGTCCCGACGGTACCGAGAAGTGGTTTTACGAGGCGGAAGCGCAGGTTAAATACTCTCCCGTTCTGTATGCCTTCGTGGCTGACGACAGCAAGATTTGGTTTGACTTCCATAGTACATACGGAACTGCCGGGTTTTACCGCGTTGACGCCAGTGGACAAGGCAAAGCCGTAGTCAGCGGAGTCCACGCCGTGACCCAAGCGGGACTCCTCAAGGACGGCACGATTTTTGTCTTATGGGACCAAACTGGGCCGGTATTTCTAACCGAGGAGGGGTTTCAGGAACCCGGTTCCGGGTCTATTCCAAACGGAATGATTAGGCAAAACTGGTGGGACGCGGAATTCGGAATCCCAGAAAAATGCCGCCCGCCTGCCTTTGGATCCGACGACTCGAGGTACCTCGGCTGCAAGGATGAGCTTATCGTCCTAGGACCGGACGGCAAGAAAAAATGGTCTTATCCGATCCCTGGCCAGGTCTCCCAGCCAGCGGTCGCTGAAGACGGAACAGTTTACGCCGGGTCAGACGACTCGCATGTGTACGCGCTCAGCGCCGACGGCGAGCTGAAATGGAAATTTTCTACCGGCGACGCGGTCCTCTCCACTGCGGCCATTGCCAAGAATGGCACGATTTTCTTCGGCAGCAACGATGGGTACTTGTACGCAGTTGGGCCAGATGGAAAGCTCAAATGGGAATTCAAGACCAGCGGCCGGGTGTTCTCGCCGACTATCGGATCCGACGGTACCGTGTACGGGCAAAGCGCGGACGGTAATCTGTACGCAATCCAGGATCTCGAGCAGAACGGTGGTCTCTGGGGCCAGTGGGCCAAATGGGCCGGAGGAGTGCGCAACACCTGGCGGGGGCCGGCACCGAACTGATGTGCGCCTTCAAGAATGTGTCAACCCACCCACAGGTTACTAAAGGTCAATGGCCTTGGTAATCTTGTCCGCCCCGCAGCCCCAGTCCATACTCGCTTTACCTACCACAGAACCTGGGAGACGGGGTTGGAAGGGGCGGCTAGTCCGCCATTGCCAACCCCGACATTTTTTTGCCCCAGAAACCCGCAACAAGCATCTGGATCGTCAACAGCATCCCGGCAATAAACCCTCCGCGCACCGAGTAATCTCCTAGAATCAGGTGTTCAGGTTAGAAATCCCTATCCCCGAAGGTGTGAAACGCTATGAAAAAGCTGCTGTTAGTCCTGCTGGTGCTGAGTGTGACGCTGGGTCTGGCCGCCTCGTCCTTTGCCGCAACCGATGACGATGACAACAAAGCCGCCGACCGGGTGAAATCGGCTTCGACGGTCCTGGAAGAAATTCAGACCTCGCCCGATATCGGCATCCCGGATCAAGTCATGGGATCGGCGCAGTGCGTGGCCGTGGTCCCGTCCATGCTGAAGGCCGGATTCGTCTTCGGCGGTCGCTACGGGCGCGGCGTGGCCAGTTGCCGCACTGCCAAGGGATGGAGCGATCCCGCGTTTTTCACCATTGAAGGCGGCAGTTGGGGCCTCCAGATTGGCGGCCAGGCGGTTGATCTGGTCATGCTGATCATGAACCAGAAGGGCATGGAAAACCTGCTTAATAGCAAGTTCAAGCTGGGCGCCGACGCCAGCGTCGCCGCCGGCCCAGTGGGCCGCAACGCCGCCGCTGACACCGATTGGACCATGCGCGCCCAGGTACTCAGCTACTCCCGCGCCCGCGGCGTTTTTGCCGGACTCGAACTGAGCGGGTCGGTGATCAAGCTTGACCGCGAAAGCACCCGCGAATTCTACGGCCACATGCAGCCCTTCCGCACTACGCTCGAAACCGTAAGCTCGCCGCAGGGATCGTATCCGTTCCTGCTGAGCCTTTCGAAGTGGGCGAAGCTGACGAGTAAGTAAGACCGGCTCCAGGCTTCAGGCACAAGTGCAAACTTGCGGGGGCCCGATGTTGTCGCCAGCACCACGCGATTCACAAAGATCATCGAGGACTATGTGCGGCGCTTTCCGGACCAGTGTTGTGGACGTCGGAGGGGGAAGACCAGGCCGGAGGAAGGGGAGAAGGTGTTGTACTGAAACTTGCGAATATCGCGATTTTGCAAGAGCTAGCAGCTCGTATTCGGAGGACGGGGTGGCCTGCTTGACCCATAAACGATGCGATACAAGTCGCCTTTTTTCCCCCATTTAGAGTCTTCCTCGTGCAGCCAGTACTCCAGGCCAAATCTGTCGCTATAAACGTCAAAGGAGATGTTGATTTCAGAGAGAGAGGCATGACAGTGGTCGAACGAGGGCGAGAACTTAACGGCGCTCATGGGAATAACGCTGTCAGGCCTGATGATGATTTGGTACAAGGGACCCATAGTCGGGTTGGATACGGATCCACCCTTCATCGTGGAGCTCGGGGTTATGGTCCAGTCCTTTCGTTTGACGGGTTCCGTACCAAGAACACGACGAACCGCATCCTCGCTGGAAACTCCGGGACGAAGCGGGGCCAAGTATTGCGCGTAGAACCTGAATCCCTGTAATTCATTCGGATAGCGACCGTGGGGCCTGTCTCCTGCGCCTGCCGAGAAGGCGACAAACAGGAGCGCACAGAATGCCGATGCTCTTGACGTGAAGCTCCTCACAAACCTATTAGACACCGACAACCGATCATTGGCGAGAACACGCGACAACACTCAGGCTGTAAAATTCAAAACCAATCGCTCCGATACGCGACCCACCAGGCAGCGTACGCGCAAGGAATCGTCGCTCCCAGCGCCCACCAGATAGGCAGCACGACATCTGCGAGCAGGCCGAGAATAGTAAAGACCGCCCAGAAAATCTTCTTCTCCACGCCTCTATTCTATGCCCACACTTTCCTTTCTCGGCGCAAACGTATAAAACCAAAGTGCTATGAAAAGGCGGGTCAGCGAGATTGCCGAAGCGGTCGGGGCGCGGGCTCTCGGCGATACCAGCATCGAGGTAAGCGGTGTCTCCAGCATCGCAGTAGCCTCGCCGGGAGACCTCGTTTTTGCAGAAGACGAAAAAAGCCTGGCGGCTGCGCTTCAGTCGCGCGCGTCGGCGGTGATTGCCGGCAACTTCACGGAGACAGTAAATACTTCCAAGACGATATTGATCGCTTCTCATCCCCGCCTTGCCTTCGCGCGAGCGGCCGAGTTGCTCCGCGATCCGGCCGCACACAAGCCCGGGGTTCATTCCACCGCGGCGGTTGATGAGTCCGCAAAACTGGGCGAAGCAGTTTCAATCGACGCGCACGCTTCCGTGGCAGCAAACGCACGCGTTGGCAATCGCACTTGGATCGGCGCGAATTGCGTGGTCGGCGCGGCCGTTGAAATCGGGGAAGACTGCAAGATCTACCCCAACGTGACGATTTACTCCGGCACAAGGCTGGGCGACCGCGTGATCGTTCATGCAGGAGCGGTGCTGGGCAGCGACGGATTTGGCTATGTCCGCGACGAGACCAGCGGCCGCCACGAAAAATTCCCGCAGATTGGGAAGCTTGAAATTGAAGACGACGTTGAAATCGGCGCCAACACGACCATCGACCGGGGCGCGCTCGAAACCACGCGCATCGGCCGCGGGACGAAGATCGACAATCTCGTCCATATCGGCCACAACTGCGTGATCGGGGAAAATGTAATCATCGCAGCGCAGGCGGGTTTTTCCGGCAGCATTACGATCGAAGACAACGTGATCATTGGTGGGCAAGTGGGCGTCGGGGAACACGCGCGCATTGAGGAAGGGGTGATGATCGGCGGCCAGGGCGGGGTCTTGCCGAAGAAGGTTCTGCGCGGTAAGGGTGTTGCGTTTTGGGGCACGCCCGCAAAGCCGTTGCGGGAATATTTGAGTCAGCTTGCGGCGCTGGCGAGGTTGGGGAAGAGAGAGTAGTTTCGCAAAACGCGCTGGCTCGCAGCGGTCGTGGTCAAAGGTTCGTATCAGGATATGGCTTCAGCCGTATCGAAAGCGTTCCCTTCAGGATGGCGGCTTTTAGCCGCCGCAGCGCCTTAAGGCGCGACCGATGGCGCCGATTATCGGCACGCCTGAAGGCGTGCCCTGATACAAACCAACCCCCACACGATCCGAGCCCTTCTCCTGATATTCTTTCCCCGCGATGTTCCGAATCGAAAGAAGTGCGTGGCTGCTGACAATTCTGTCGGCAATTCTGCAAGTCGTAATTTTCCCGCTGCCGAATTTGTATGTGTTGAGCTGGATCGCGGTCGCGCCCCTGCTGGTCGCGATCCTGCGAGCCCGCCGTCCTCAGACTCTGCAACTGCAAGGGGCAGAAAAGTTCCTGCCGGCAAGCCCCATGCAGGGATTTCTCCTGGGATACGTCAGCGGGATCCTCTGGTATTGCGGAAATTGCTATTGGATTTACAGCACCATGAAGCAGTACGGCGGCATTAATGCGTTCGGGGCCGCCGGACTGCTGTTCCTTTTCGCGCTGTATCTGGGGCTTTATAACGGGCTGTTCGGCCTAATCATCAGTTGGCTGGCGCGGGGCGAGTCGGGACTCCGGAATGCGCTCGTGCTCTCGCCATTCGTCTGGGTTGCGGTCGAGCTGGCGCGCACCCGCATCACCGGATTCCCCTGGGACTTGCTCGGCATCACCCAGGTGGACAACATTCCGCTGGCGCGAATCACCACCTTCACCGGAGTGTACGGAGTTTCGCTTGAGATCATGATCGTCAACGCCGCATTCGCTGCTGCGTTCCTGATTCGTCGAAACCGGCGTTCGCTGGTGCTGGCCGCGCTGATTGCCACGTTTGTGCTGCAAGCCGCCCGCTGGATTCCCGCGCCGCCCGTCCCTGCTGACCACACCGCGCTGTTGGTGCAAGAAAACGTTCCCGTGCTCGACAGCACAGAGTGGACGACTCAATACTTCGCGGATACGTTGACCGATCTGACCCGCATAAGCCTGACCCCGCCGGGACGGTCGCCGCAGCATCCCGAGCTGATTGTCTGGCCGGAGTCGCCGGCGCCCTTCTACAGCGGCGATCCATTATTTCGCACTGCGATCAGTCAGATTGCGCAGAGCGCGCAATCCTGGATGGTCGTCGGAAACGTCGGCGTTGAAAACGCAAATATGTCCCCGCAGCACGTGACGCAAATTTTCAATTCCGCCACGCTGGTTGCTCCCAATGGCGAATGGGGCGCGCGTTACGACAAGATTCATCTGGTGCCTTTCGGAGAATATGTTCCGTTCAAAGAATTGTTTTTCTTTGCCGGCGGTTTGACGAAGGAGGTTGGAGATTTTTCTCACGGCGCTTCCCGCGAGCCGCTTCCGGCGGGTAATCAGAAACTCGGGGTCTTCATCTGCTACGAGTCCATTTTCCCCGACGATATCCGGCAATTCGCAAACAACGGCGCTCAGGTATTCGTGAACATTTCGAATGACGGCTGGTATGGCGACAGCGGCGCCTACGCGCAGCACTTGAAGCAAGCGCGAATGCGAGCGGTGGAAAATGCCCGCTGGTTGCTGCGTGATACCAACACCGGGGTCACTGCGTCGATTGACCCCTACGGCCGGGTGGTCACCAGCTCGCCGCGAAAGCTGCGCAACGTGCTCGAAGCTCCATATGCGCTTTCGGCTGAGACGACCTTCTACACCCGGCATGGCGATTGGCTCGCCTACGCCTGTGCAATAATCTCACTGGGAGCGATTGTGTTTTCGTTCACTCCCATGAGCGGCAAAAGCAAAGGAAGAGAAAAGGAATGATCCAGGAATTCGAGCACGAATACACGTTATTGCAAGGCAAAGTCCGCGAACTCCAGGAGTACCTTTGACGGCAGCCGTCTGCGCCAGCGGCTCGCCGAGATAGACAAGCAAGCTGCCGACCCCAATCTGTGGTCGAATCCGCAAAAATCTCAGCAGGTAATGCGCGAAAAAAAGCGCCTGGAGCACCTGCTCTCAACGGAAGAAGACCTGGTCCGCCGCACCGGGGATATTTCCGCCTACTTCGATCTTGCACGCGAAGGCGAGAACGTCGAGCCCGACCTGCGCCGCGAAATCGACGCGCTTCGCGAACTCGTCGATCGCCTGGAAACCGAAACCCTGCTCTCTGGGGACAACGACGCCCGCAACGCCATCGTCACCATCCACCCCGGCGCTGGCGGAACCGAATCGCAAGACTGGGCTGAGATGCTGATGCGCATGTACATGCGCTGGGCCGAACGCCAGAAATTTCAGACCGTGCTGTACGACTATCAACCAGGCGAAGAGGCGGGTATTAAATCAGCGACGTTCGGAGTGAATGGTGAATACGCATTCGGCCTGCTGACCAGCGAAATCGGCGTGCACCGTCTGGTACGCATTTCGCCATTCGATCAAGCCAAACGGCGGCATACTTCTTTCGCCAGCGTTTTTGTGTCGCCGGAAATCGACGAGTCTATCGAAGTCATCATCAAGCCTGACGACTTGCGCATCGACACCTACCGCTCCAGCGGCAAGGGCGGACAGCACGTCAATACCACCGATTCCGCCGTTCGCATCACGCACATTCCCACCGGCCTGGTCGCCAGTTGCCAGAACGAGCGCTCGCAGCACAAAAATAAAGAACGCGCCATGAGCATGCTGCGCTCCAAGCTCTACGAGTTCGAAATGGAGAAAAAGCGCGAGGTCACCCGCAAGATTGAAGACTCCAAGCTCGACATCGATTTCGGATCGCAAATCCGCTCCTACGTACTGCAGCCCTACCGCTTGATCAAAGACCATCGCACGAAGACCGAGATCGGCGATGTGGACAAGGTGATTGATGGCAACCTCGATCCCTTCATCCGGGCGTATCTGCGGATGCGGCGCGCAGGCGGCGAACCCGGCGCAGTGTCCGCCGAAGCCTAAACACCCTTCACCCCAAAGGACAGGGCCCTGGTTCCTTCCGTAACCTTCACAGCCTGAGCGGTATAGGCGATCCTGTTAAGAGGCGCGGTGTAACGTTCGCCACAACTAGGCTCTGCCCAATCTATGTCCCGAATGCTTGAGCTCGTTCGTACCAACGGCTTGTCCTGGCACCAGATGATGACGGCCTCCAAGGGCGCGCTGCAACTGCCGTCGGAGGAAATGGTCGAAATCCTCGTCTATATAGCCGAGCACAACAAAATTATGGGCGAGCAGGCGCGCCTCACCCTGGCGGGATGGGAAGAATCGTCTGCGAAAGTCATTGCGTCCAATCCCAACGCGCCAAGAGAGGTCTTGAATTACTGGGTCTCCGCCCGAAATTTGCGGCCTGTGCTTTTCCCGCTGCTGCTTGAGAATCCCTCGGTGTCGAACCGAATCCTCGGCGAACTGGCCAGCACCCTGAAGGGCGAGTGGATCGATGCAATGATCGCCAGCCCGCGGGTGAGGAGTTCGCAAATTCTTCTGGCTGATCTGAATTCAAACAAGCATCTGAGTGAGTCACAAACCGCGCGCGTCCAGGAATTGCTTGCCGTGAAGCCAGCGGTGGTTGAAGCCAAGACGCTTCCGGCGGAGCCAATCACGCATCTCCCGGCGGACGAGCCTTTGACCGCGAATCCCGAGGTGACCGTTGCAGCTGTGACGGCGTCTGCCGAAATCGATCCTGAAGAGGATCCTGAAACCAATGACGCATTAGTCGCCTTCTTTGCTGAGCACGCGAACGAAATCGCGGCCGAGGGAGACAAACCGTTTCAGCCCATTGGCTACATTCACGAAGAAATGCCTTTGGAAGCCGAAAGCAACAGTTCAGCCGCTGCGGCCTCCGCGGGTCCCACTTCTTCGGCACAAGCGTCATCCGGAGCCGCCGCCGCACCCGCTGTTGCCCCAATTCTTCCCAAAGAAATGATCAACCCGGAAAATCAGAAGCGTGGCAGCGTCCTGCAGAAAATCACCAAGCTCGATATCAAAGGCCGCATTCAGTTGGCGATGAAGGGCAACAAGGAAGAGCGCTCGATCCTGGTCCGCGACGGCACAAAAATCGTGGCCATTGCGGTGCTCGACTCGCCAAAAATCAGCGACGGCGAAGTGGAAAAAATTGCCAGCCAGAAAAATGTCCTGGAGGTCGTGCTGCGAGCCATTCCCCTGAAGCGCCGCTTTATGAAAAATTATCCCGTGGTGCGCAATCTGGTATTCAACCCGCGCACTCCGCTCGATCTTTCCCTGGGTCTGATGAAGAATCTTCTCATCGCGGATCTCAAAAATTTGATGGGCAACAAAGAAGTCGCTGAGACCATTCGCAAGATGGCAATGCGAACCTATAAGCAAAAATCGGAGCAGGCCAATAAGAAATAAGCGGCCTGCGCTAAAATACAGGCCGTGGCGTCACTACCCGCGCAACCCGATCCCATCCGCGAGCTTTTACGGCGCGCAAAAACCATCGCCGTAGTCGGACTTTCCGACAGCCCGCTGCGCCCCAGCCACGGCGTCTCGGCATACATGCAGACCCAGGGATACAGAATTATTCCGGTTAATCCGAATGTCCGATTTTCGCTGGGCGAAAAATCCTATCCCTCGCTCGCGGACGTTCCCGAAAAAGTTGACATCGTAAACATTTTCCGCCGCCCGGAGTTGGTGGAGGAAATCGTTGACCAGGCAATCGCGCTGAAAATTCCCGCCATCTGGATGCAGGAAGACGTGATCAACGAAAAGGCCGCAGTGAAAGCTCGCCGAGCGGGGATGTTCGTGGTCATGGATCGTTGCATTTTGAAGGAGCACCGGGCGCGGTTCGGCTAGGACTTCCGCTTCTTCCTAATCTCCTCCAGCCGCTCGCGAATCCGTTTCTCCACACCCTCGCTCGTCGGCTGATAGTACTGGCGGTCTTTCAGGTTGTCCGGCAGGCATTGCATGTCGGCGACTTTGCTTTCCAGGTCGTGGGCGTACTGATAGCCCTGCCCATAGCCTATCTGTTTCATCAAACCAGTTGGCGCGTTGCGCAGATGCAGGGGCACCGGCTCCGCGGCGGTTCGTTCCACGTCCTGCTGTACGTTGTTATAAGCAACATAGAGTGCGTTCGACTTCGGCGCCAGCGCGAGATACACGACCGCTTGCGCCAGTGCAAGATTGCCCTCCGGCATTCCGATGAAATCCACGGCGTCGCGGGCCGCCATGCATAACGAAAGCGCGTTGGGATCGGCTAGGCCGATGTCCTCGACTGCCATTCGCACCACGCGGCGGGCGATGTAGAGTGGATCTTCGCCCGCTTCCAGCATCCGTCCCAGCCAGTACAAACTCGCGTCGGGATCGCTGTTGCGCACCGACTTGTGCAGCGCCGAGATCAAGTTGTAATGCTCTTCGCCGGATTTGTCGTAGAGCAGGATGCGTTTCTGCAACGCGTCCTGCACGATGTCCGTCGTGATTTCGGCCCCCGCAGTTACATGCGCCCGTTCCAGCGCCAGCGATGCCGCGACTTCCAGAACGTTGTAGGCGTTGCGCGCATCGCCGCTGGAGTAGGCCGCGATTCGCATCAGGACCTCATTACTTGCTGAAAGTTTCATCGCTCCCAGCCCGCGTTCGTTGTCCTCCAGCGCGCGCCGCAGCAAAAGCACGATCTGTTCCTCGGTCAGCGGCTTCAGCACGTACATCCGGCTGCGCGAAAGCAGCGCCGAGTTGATTTCGAACGACGGATTCTCCGTGGTCGCCCCGATGAGCCGTATGTTTCCTTTTTCAACGTGGGGAAGGAACGCGTCCTGCTGGGCCTTGTTGAAGCGATGGATCTCGTCAATGAAAACCAGGGTGCGAGTGCCATACTGCCGCGCCCGTTCCGCGTCGGCCATGACCTGCTTGATCTCTTTGATCCCGGCCAGCACAGCGCTGAACTCGATGAACTCCGCGCGAGTCAGACTGGCAATGATCTTCGCCAACGTCGTCTTGCCGGTGCCGGGAGGCCCCCAGAAAATCATCGAACCCAGATCGTCGCGCTCAATCTGTGCCCGCAGTGGCTTGCCGGGTGCGACCAGATGTTCCTGGCCGACGAACTCGTCCAGCGTGCGTGGCCGCATCCGGTCGGCAAGGGGATTGCGGCGGTCGTCGGGGTTGGCGGCGTCAGGAATGGGTTGAAATAAACTCACGTTGAATTCATTTCACCACAGTGGGGGGAGAAAGCGAATTCGTCAGGGCCGAGAAATGCTCACGTTGCTGCGAGGTTCGCGAAGCCACGGATCTTCAATCCGCCCTTCAATCCGCGAAGGTTGTGCTGGGCCGGGACTGCCTCGCGGGAATCACGGACTTGGCATATCGCCACAGCCGGTGCGGCCAATCGCGGCGCATGCACGGCTTCTCCAGCACCGCAAAATAAAGTCCGCAAACAATTACAATGCACGATCCGACGAGAATAAATTGCACCATGAGGTACGCGGGATTGGGCAAGTGCGCGCCCAAAGTTTTGGTGAAGCGGCCGGCGGCGGAAATGACTTCGTAGTGGATCAGGTAAATGGAGTAGCACATGCCGCCGATCGCGGTGATCCATTGGTTGCAGAACAGCCGGTTGATCCATCGGCCTTGAAATGCGGCGCAATACACGGTGAATACCAAGCCGGGAAAGAGCCAGTGGGTCAACACTTTGGATTGCAAGGCGAGAAACAGCAGCGGCCAGCCCGCCAGCGCAATCAAGTCCCAGTAAAGCGTTCGGCGGGGCGAAATCTTCCAGTCAGTTAGAAAAACGTCGGCCAGCAAGAATCCAATCAGAAAGAATTGCAGATACGCCAGAATCGAAAGCTCAAATCTCGGATGCTTCCCCACCAACAGCGATTGCGCCGCGAGGGTTGCCAGGGTGAGTCCGATCAGCAACCAGCGCCGTAGTCTTGTGCTTCGAATCGCAAACACCAGCGTCAAGAACGGAACCAGTAAATAAAACTGGACTTCGATCTCCAGCGACCACGCTACCCCGATCACCGGGCTTTGCGTCCCGTAAATCACGTTGTGCAGATACGCTAAGCTGGCCGCAAGATGCGGCAGAATCGCCGACGCGGGAGCCGGATGAATCCAAACTCCCAGGGCCAGCAGCAGGAAAATCGTAACGAAATAGGGTGGCTCCAACCGGGTGAGGCGGCGCAGATAATATTTGCGCAGGCTGACTGCTGGCGCGCCCGACAAATGATGCGAGGCAAAGGGTAGCGCCAGAATAAATCCGCTAATCACAAAAAACAGCTCGACTCCGTGGAAGCCAACCAATGCGCTGCTGCAGAGCCAGTCTGTCCCCGAGACTTGGCCGCGCTCGTAAAACGTGGTTTTTGTCATCAGGTAGCCGTTCAAGTGGTAGAGGACGACCATCGAAATGGCCACGAAGCGCAGGCCATCCATTTCTGGAATGAAGCGCCCGGAACTGGTTTCGCGGGAAAGAAGACGCGAAATCCGTGCAGAGAATTGTGAAACCCGCGAAGTCGTGGACGCCCCGCTTTCGGGAGGAGCATCTAGCGGCGCCACTTCGGATTGCAATTCAGATACTGGCGGCACGGAATCCTCTGACCACGATAGTTCGCTTGATCGTAGAGCGGGAGCGCCGGTTCTTCTAGTCTCCAACTGGATTATGCCCCAGCGGACGGCGATAGACAATCCGACAATCCGACAATCCGCGCCAGTTCGCGCAATTCCTTATAATGCTTCGATGCCAACCTTCGCCCCTGTTGACGAACAACTGACCTACATCAAGAAAGGCGCCGCGGAGATCATTCGCGAATCCGAGCTGCGCTCGAAACTGGAGAAATCGCTCGCGTCCGGCAAGCCGCTGCGCGTAAAAGCCGGGTTCGATCCGACCGCCCCCGACCTGCATCTTGGTCACACCGTGCTGCTGCGTAAACTCAAACATTTTCAGGACCTCGGCCACACTGTCATTTTCCTGATCGGCGATTTCACCGGAATGATCGGCGACCCAACGGGACGCTCGGCCACCCGGCCTCCACTGAGCGCGGAGGAGTTGATGAAGAATGCCAAGACCTACATGGAGCAGGTGTACAAGATTCTTTCGCCGCGGACCACGGAAACGCGTTTCAACAACGAGTGGTTCGAGAAGATGAAGTCGGCGGACTGGATCAAGCTCACCGCGCGTACCACCGTCTCGCAGATGCTCGAGCGCGAAGACTTTCATAAACGCTTTCGCGAAGAAAAGCCGATCGCGTTGCACGAGCTGCTCTATCCGCTGGCTCAGGGATACGACTCGGTGATGCTGAAAGCCGACGTGGAACTCGGCGGCACCGACCAAAAATTCAATCTCCTGGTCGGACGCGAACTACAGCGCAGCTACGGCCAAGAATCGCAAGTCGTGCTGACCATGCCCATCCTCGAAGGCCTCGACGGCGTACAGAAAATGTCGAAGTCCTACGGCAACGCCATCGGGATCAAAGAAACGCCGCTGGAAATGTACGGCAAGTTGATGTCGATTTCCGACGAAATGATGTGGCGCTATTACGAGCTGCTGACCGACGTGCAGATCTATGAGATCGAGAAGATGAAGACCGAGTCGCACCCCATGCAGGCGAAAAAGGATTTGGCCGCGCGGATCGTGACCGACTTTCACTCGGTGGAAGCGGCGGTGAAGGCTTCGGAGGACTGGGCGAAGCAGTTTCAGAAGGATGAGGTGCCGGAGGAGATTCCTCGTGCTCAAGTGAGCCTTGCATCTGTTCGATTTACTGAAGCCCTACCCGATGCTTTTGATCGCGGGCCTGCCCAGAATATAAGCTATGACGCGGCCGACCCCGGGAGCAGATTGGTGTTGCGGGCTGACAAGCTGATCAAGGAAGCAGGTCTAGCGGCTTCGACAACCGATGCGGGGCGGAAGATTAAGGAGAAGGCTGTGCAAATCAATGGCCAAGTACTGGAAGGCCCGGCAATTCTCGTGTCCGCCAAGAAACCCCTCACGATTCGTGTGGGCCGGAAGATAGCGGAAGTCGTTCTCACGCCCTAAACGCCCAATTCCACCCCTGTCATCCTGAGCGGAGCAAAACGATTCGCTTTGCGAATCGTTCTGCGGAGTCGAAGGACCCCCGTTCAGCCGGCGCGATCGCTTTGCGAAGCAGCTGACTTGCTCAGGATGACAGAGCGGTTCGTGGACGGAAGGCGCTGCGGATGACACCGGACGGAAGTTCTGATAAAACTTCCGTCTCATGCGCGCTGCCGCCATTCTTGGGCCGGGGAATACTTCGAAGTTTGTGGAGAGGTTCAAACGGGTTGGAAGCGCGGACTGGACCGAAGGCCCGCCGGGGTCTTCCAATGATTCGGACGCGGTGGTTATCTTCGGCGGGGACGGCACCGTTCATCGCCATCTTGCGCGGCTCGTAGAGCTTGGATTACCCGTTCTGGTCGTGCCCTGTGGTAGCGGAAATGATTTTGCGCGCGCGCTGAAGTTGCGGAGTGGGCGCGATTCTCTCGCGGCATGGCGGCAATTCGCGGCAGGCGGAAATAACGTCCGGACGATTGATCTCGGAATCATCAGGGAGTTTGCGCCTACAGAAGAAAATACTGGCGCGGCAGCGCCGCCACACTACTTTTGCTGTGTCGCTGGCGCTGGCATCGACGCAGAAATCGCGCGCCGCGCGAACGCGCTTCCCAAGTGGTTTCGGGCGCACGGCGGCTACGCTCTCTGCGCTCCGCGCGAGTTTCTCCGCTTTACTCCGTTCTCGATGAAGCTCTCGATGGAAACGGAAGGCGCGGCAAAGCCCACCATCCTCGCCGCCTTCGCCAACGCTCCAGCATATGGAGGAGGCATGAAGATCGCCCCGCATGCCCAGCTCGACGACGGCAAGTTGGACGTATGCATCGTGCGCGCCATGGGCCGGGCAAAACTATTCTGTCTTTTTCCAACGGTGTATTTCGGCGGGCATTTGAGTTTTCGCGAAGTTGAGTACGCGCAGACGGAAACAGCGCGCCTTGAGACCGAGTCTCCGATCGACGTTTATGCCGATGGCGAGTACGTTTGCCAGACCCCGGTAGAGCTCAGTATTGCGCGGAATGCGTTGAAGGTTGTCGTTCCCGCGTAGCGATTATGCGTCCGAATCGGTGCTAAACTACTCAAATATTTATGTCTGAAAACAAACGTTCGCGCATCTGGCTCTGGATCGTCATCGGAGGAGGCGCTTTCTTCCTCTTTGTGCTGGCCGTCTTTACATTGGTTTATGTTGCCGTGCACGCGAACCAGCAACAGGCCGGGTTCCACGCCTTCGGAGACAAGATCGGCGTCGTCGATCTCGACGGCGTCATCCTCGATCCCAACGAAGTGGTTGGCCAGCTCCAGCGCTTTGCCGATGACGATTCCATCAAGGCAATCATCATTCACGTGAATTCGCCCGGCGGTGGCGTGGCCGCGTCGGAAGAGATCTATCGCGAAGTCAAGCGCATCCGTGACGAGAAGAAGAAGCGCATCGTGTCGTCGATTCAGACCGTGGGCGCCAGCGGCGCTTACTATGTTTCCTCCGGGACCAACAAGATTTACGCCGACAGCGGCAGTGTGGTCGGCTCCATCGGAGTGATTGCCGAGTGGGTGAATTATGGCGACCTCATGCGTTGGGCCAAACTGAAGCCAGAGCTCCTGAAGGTCGGCGAGTTCAAAGATACCGGCGATCCGACTCGCGAACTTACCCCCGCTGAACGGGTGTACATGCAAGGTCTGATCGACAATATGTATGGCCAGTTCGTGAACGCGGTGGCCGACGGACGCCACACTAAGGTCTCTGATATCAAGGCGATAGCCGATGGGCGGGTGTGGACTGGCGAACAAGCCCTGAACCTGCACCTGATTGACCAGATCGCCGACTTCCGTAGCGCGGTCGAGGACACCGCTAAGTCGGTTGGAATCAGCGGCGAGCCGGTACTGGTGCATCCCGAAAAAGACCGGCAGTCACTGCTGGATTTGCTGTTCGGGGACGTCTCTCAGTACCTGCCAACCAAGGAGAAACTGCTCGACCAGCAGACGGGGTTTTACTATCTTTGGAAGTAGTCGAGGCCATTTACCCAGCTTCCTCTTGCCAACAACCCCTGAAATTTGAGAAGGTTATGGAGACCCCGGTCAGTGGGCCGGAGCTTGGGGCCAGAATTCCACAGAAGCAAGGGAGCGAAGAGGCTATGACCAAAGCGG